>Ga0180433_10000188_pt1 | contig 105075 bp, 94 predicted proteins | sample SS_ome_8_FD_132980 | JGI IMG/M metagenome (GOLD analysis project Ga0180433, IMG submission 132980) | Hypersaline lake sediment archaeal communities from the Salton Sea, California, USA - SS_1_D_1 metaG | ecosystem: Environmental > Aquatic > Non-marine Saline and Alkaline > Hypersaline >... | reverse complement strand
GATAACTTCCTTGGCCATCTAGATCCTCCTCGCGGTGTGCCGCTAAAGAGAACCTTATCCGATTTTGGCCAATCCGGAAATTTTTGCGTTGCCCAATCCGGAAATTATCACGTTGCTGCAACACCTCTGAATTTATCCTTAAATTCTCTGCTAGAATCTCTTGGGTGAAGGAGTTCAAAATAAGAATTGCCAAGGGGTTATAAGTCAATATTTTTGTTGACTATTTAACTGAATCCCATTATTCTATCTGACAACAACAGGGGATAAATATCAAACATATAAAGAAAGGAGAATAACATGGAAAAAAACAAAGAATCATCCTCTCCTTCGCAAGAGATTGTTAATCAGGTTTCCGGACCCTCGATAGGACTTCTTATAACAGGTATCATTGGAATCATATCATCCATAGGAACTTTAATTTCACTTATCATAGGCATAAGTTTTCTAAGCATCCCGAGGTTTTATTCTGAGTTGCCCGAGGATATTCCTATAAACATCGAAGAATTATTTCAAGGCTCCTTTGCTATGGGCAGCTCATTAGTAGGAATTATTGTGGCTGTTTTTATTATCTTTGCAGCCTTAAAAATGAAAGAACTCGAACAGTGGGGATTGGCTTTAACCGCAAGCATACTCGCTATGATTCCCTGTATAAGCCCTTGTTGCATTATAGGTCTTCCTATTGGGATATGGTGCTTGGTGGTTTTGACAAAACCCGAAATAAAAAATGCATTCAGTTGAAAAATCTCCCGGCCAATACTCCCCATTTGATCGTTTTATTCGTCTGCCTAACGATAATTGGATTTGCCCTTATTCTTACCCCTCCTACTAAAGAAATGCCCCGTGTGATGTTAGGCCCGCTCCCCTTGCCTGAAGTCTGTACTTTCCATAATCTTACGGATCTTCCTTGTCCTGGATGCGGCCTCACTCGATCCATAGTTGCGATAGTACACGGAAGAATAAAATCAAGCTTTAATTATCATTGTTTAGGGATCATCACTCTTTTTTATATGATTCTTCAGATTGGATACAGATCATCTATGGTATTATTACCTGTCAAAAACAGACTCCTTATCCGATCAGGAAAAATCTTAAATAAAGGAATCATATTTCTCGGTTTTCTTTTTTTTATCAACTGGATCATCAATCTTACCAGTATTTTATTTATCTAAAACAGACTTAATATTTATTTGATGGTAATGGTCCTTCCTACTCCCATTGTAACATAATTTTCTCCATAAGCTTTTTTAAACCGTTGGATTGCCTTTTCTCCCGTACAATGAGTGGCACCACACATTTTTACATTCAGTTTTTCAAATCTTTCAATAATCTGTCTGATCTGATTCTCAGATTTTGACATAAGATGAAAGCCCCCCAGGGCAAAATAGATTTTCTCATGAATGACATCTCCTGCTTTCTCTACTATCTCAACAATACCCGGATGAGCACAACCTGTGATCAACACTCCCCCCTGTTTGGTTTTTACTATTAAAGACTGTTCCTTGATAGAAGTGCCCATTTCTCCAGTCGAAAAAACGTTTTTGCAAATTTCTATAGGTCCAGATACTCTCACCACTTGTGCTCCCTTTGCTTCTACTTTTTCTTCAAAACTATTTGGAAAAGAAGAAGGAAAATAAACAGGTATCTGTTTTATCTTTTCTAAAACAGATACGAGTCCTCCTGTATGGTCTCCATGATTATGGGATATAACAATCAAATCAACTTTTTCAATATCAACATCCAGGACCTCAATATTGTGCCATAGAATATCACTATTCGTACCTGTATCAAAAAGAATTGTTTTTTCCGTCCCTCGTAAAACAGCTGAAAATCCCCAATCAGCTTTTGTTCCCTTGGTATAAACGTAATTGTCATAAAGTATTTTTATTTCAAATCCATTCGCAAATGGCTCTAATATTTCTGATTTGCTTAATACTGGATTGGGGATTAAGAAAAAGAGCAAAAAAAGACCAACAATTAGACTATTTTTCTTGTTTTGAATCAAATGAACCTCCCTTTCTTTTTTTCTTTATAATCCAAACTAAAAAAATATTCCATAGGTTTCCACCCGATTTACTGTTTTTCCCTTTTATCAACTCCTTTTGAAAAAACAGCCAAAAGCAATCTCCTGTCTTTCTCTCTCATTTCCAGACGCCCAAAAAGGTCGTGTATCATATCTATGACATGTTTTTTATTTTGTTCATGTATAAATTTTTTGTTTTCTAATTTCTTAATAATAAGTCGAATACACTCTTCCTGTTGCTTTCTAGAAATCAGTGAGGTTCGTTCCTTTGATTTTTTTTGAGGATTGCTTTTAATAAAAAGCTGAAATAAGGTCAGAAGCACGGCTGAAGCAAGATTATAAGAAGGCTGTTCTTCTGCTTGAGGGAGAGAAAACCTATAATTAGAATGGCGCAAATCATCTGAAACAAGACCAGTTCTCTCATTCCCAAAAACAAGTCCTATCTTTGTGTTTGAAGAAAAAGCGAACATCTTTTCCACTGCCTCTTCCAGGTCAAGGGAAGGAAAATTCTTTCTATGTCTGGCTGTTGAGGCAAACACAACGTTCATATCTTTTACTGCTTCCGATATATGAGGAAAAATAAATGCATTCTTTAAAATTTCTTCAGAATGAACCGCTGTTTTAAAAACATGTTTGGACAATGGTCTGTTAAGCACTAACCTTAATTTCCTGTAACCTGTATTCTTCATGCCTCTTGCCACGAGTCCTATGTTTTCTGAGCTAGACGGGTTCGATAGAATAACAAAAATGTTTTCTCTTAAAAAATTATCCATTATCCTGAACCATACATGAAGCCTGTCATCACTTCGCTTGATAAATATAAATTTCAAACATTTAAATATATAAGTAAAGAATCTTTGTTGGATGACTTATATTTAGTACTTCCCTGTACTTCCAAATCCCCCTTCACCCCGGCCAGTTTTTTTAAGGCTTTGTACTTCTTTTACTTTAAGATCCCCAACAGGTTGGATAAGCATCTGAGCTATTTTCATTCCTTTTTCTATCCTAAATGTTTCTTTTCCTAGATTTATCAAAACTACTTTGACTTCTCCCCTATATCCCGAGTCTATCACTCCTGCTAATCGGTGGACTGATTTCAACGATATGCTGCTTTTGTCCCAGATAAGACCCACATAGCCATCTGGAATCGCTATCTTGATACCGGTTGAGATAGGCTTGGCTTCAAAAGAATCCAGTTTGCATTCTTGGCAAGAGAACAAATCAAGCCCAGCATCTCCTTTGTGTCCCCTGGAAGGAAGCTGGGCTCCTTTTTTTATTTTTTTTACCTCCAACTTCATTTCAAATCCCTTCCAGATTGACTTTTGAAAAATACTTTTCAGCTGTTCTTCCGTACTCTTGAATTTTTTCCTTTGGAAAAGGTTTTATCTTTCTATAAGACTTATCCAGAGTGTTCTCCGGAGAAAACTGTTGAAGCTGGAATAGAGGACTGCCTTTAAGCATCATGCCTATTTTTTCAATATCTTCTCCATTTATAATACCAGGGACAACCGTAGTTCTAAACATATAGTCCACTTTTGATTCTCTCAAAATATCAATACTCTTTTTGATATCCTCTGTATTGACATTCACTCCTGATGCTAGAAAATATTTACTGAGAGGCGCTTTTATATCCATAGCCGCACTGTCTATAAGGCCCTTTTTAATAATTTTTTCTAACCTATCAGGAAAGGATCCATTGGTATCCAATTTGGTACGGAGGCCTTTATTTTTGATCAATTGCAGAAGTTTTTCTACATCTTTATGCGCGAGTGGTTCGCCACCGGTCATACACACCGCTTCTAACCAATCCTTTCTAACCTCTAGAAACTCCAAAAAGTAATCATGGGGCATAACCGGTAGATTCCCAGGATTTAAAACAAGGTCCGGATTATGGCAAAAAGGACACCGAAAATTACAGCCACCAATAAATATGGTTGCAGAAATGTAGCCTGGAAAATCTTTTGGAGCAAACTTCTCTAATCCTCTGATCTCAGCCAATTTTTGAGCTCCTGGGGAGTGTTTATGACTTGTTTGACCTGTCCCTTTTCTTTTATCAATAGTGTTGGAATGATAATCCCCCCTTTTTCATCCCGTTTAATGACCTTAAGGTAATCTCTTATTTTCAGTTTGCTCTCTTTTTTTATCAGGTTGTATTCTTCCCCTTTTAATTCAGTCTCTGAAATGGCTTTCTTTAATGCCTCACAATTTGGACAGTTTGGGTAGGTAAAAATGAGGTATTCCATATTATCCTACTTTCTCAAAAGTTTTCCTTTGATTAAACTCCTGCTTTTTTCCATCATTCCAAGTGGATACAGGCCTCAAATAGCCCACTATCCTGGAATATACCTCGGTTACCTGACCACATTCAGGACAAGTGCTATTTTCTCCAGGGATATATCCATGATTCGGACAGATACTGAATGTGGGAGTTATACTGAAATAAGGAAGTTTGGTTTCAGCAATTTTTCTTATTAATTTTTTTGTGGTGTCTCTGTCTACAGATTCGGGTAAAAAGGAGTGAAAAATGGTCCCTCCTGTATAATAGGGCTGTATGTCTTTTTGATGCTCCACAGCTTCAAATATTTCTCTTGTGGCATCAACATTGAGCTGGGTAGAGTTGGTCAGAAAAGGGTGCTTATCAGTACCAGAAGTTTTGATGTTCTTGTATTTTTGTCTATCTAATCTTGCCAGTCGGTATGAAGTTGATTCTGCCGGGGTTGCCTCCAGGTTGAAAAGGTTTCCGGTATCCTCTTGAAAGTCCTTGAGGACATCTCTCATAAAGAGGAGCACTCTTTTTGTAAAATCTTTTCCTTCGGGTGCATGAATTCCTTTATTTAAAAAATTCAGGCAGGCTTCGTGCATACCTACCAATCCAACCGTTGAAAAATGATTATCAAAATGCCCTAAGTATACTTTGGTATAAGGAATGAGTCCTTTTTCTAGAGTATTGTTTACGACCTCTCTTTTTGTCTTTAGAGATTCTTTGGCCAGCACCATCATGTGTTTGAGCTGGCTGAAAAATTCATCCTCACTGCTTGCTTCATATCCTATCCTGTTCAGGTTTATGGTCACAACACCAATGGAACCTGTTGAGTCGCCCGGCCCCCACATATTTCCTGGTCTCTGAAGCAATTCCCTCTGGTCAAGATTCAACCGGCAACACATGGCTCGTATGTCTCCAGGATCCATATGGGTCCCTATGTAATTCTGAAAGTAAGGGATTCCATACTTAGCAGTCACTTCAAATAAAAGATCTGCTACCGGAGAATCCCAGTTAAAATCCTTGGTCAAATTGTAAGTGGGAATGGGGAAAGTAAACACCCGTCCTTTTTGATCTCCCTCCATCATGAGTTCGAGAAATGCTTTATTTATCATATCCATCTCTTTTTGGTATTCACCATAAGTAGATTCTTTCTCCTTGCCTCCTACCACAACCTTTTTATCTTTCATATCATCTGGCACAGTCCAGTCAAACGTAAGGTTTGAAAAAGGCGTCTGCCATCCCCACCTGGATGGAACATTCAGACCAAAAATAAGTTTTTGGAGGTCCTGCTTGACTGCTTGGTAATCAAGTCCATCCTCTCTAACAAACGGAGCCAGAAATGTATCCACACTGGAGAAAGCTTGGGCCCCTGCAAATTCTCCCTGCATAGTTCCGATGAAATTTACCATATGGAGCGTGGCTGTTTCCATATGCTTTGCTGGAAAGGAATGGACCTGATTGGGCACATGTCCAAATCCTTTCCTCAATAGATTTTCCATAGACCAGCCTGCACAATATCCCACAATGGGATAGGAAAGGTCGTGAATATGAATGTCTCCGCTTAGGTGAGCTCTTTTGACATTTTCAGAATAGATTTGATTTAGCGCAAAATTAGCAAGTACTTCTCCGGAAATCCGTGCATTCAGGCCTGAAAAACTCATGTCTCCTTCATTGCTGTTTTCCCTGACTTTCCAATCATACTCATTTATATAATCCTTGATTAATCTTTCCAGATTGATACCAATTTTTTTTGCTTCACGTATTTCTTTATGTCTGTCTCGATACAGAATATATGCTTTGGCCACTTCATGATACCCCTGCTTCATCAACACCATTTCAACAATATCCTGTATCTGTTCTACGGAGGGAACAGTATAGCCCCCAAACTTATCCTCAAGTACAAACATTACGATATCAGAGACAGTCTTCGCCACATTTTTATCCATAATGCCTTGAGATTCCATGGCTTTATATATAGCTGTGGTGATCTTATCCTGAATAAAATCAGTAATTTTCCCGTCTCTTTTTTTTATTCTTGAAATAGTTCCCATCACTGGGGGCCTCCTTTCATTATTTAAATCCACAAAAAAATTTAATCCTCTATCCATATATTGTATATAACTGACATATAGAACACTAAATATTGTATCTTTGTTACAAACTTATAACTGTTTTTATTCGTTGTCAAGAATAAAAATAAATTTTTTTTAAAAAAATCTATTTATGTTAGAATAAACAAACAATATAAAAATGCAAACACTAAAAATCAAGACAAAACAAAAGGAAGAATTTATTGACTTGACTCCTAAGGTCAAAGAAAATGTGAATTCATCTGGAACACAAAATGGCCTCTGCGTGATATATGTCCCCCACACTACAGCAGGTGTTACCATAAACGAAAATGCTGATCCCTCAGTAAAAAAAGACATACTCATGACCCTAAGAAAGATAGTTCCTGATTCTCTTGCTTATTCCCATGCAGAAGGAAATTCTCCCTCTCATGTTAAAGCCAGTTTGATTGGCTCATCCGTCAAGCTATTAATAACAAATGGACGTCTTGCTTTGGGAACATGGCAGGGAATCTTCTTTTGTGAATTTGACGGTCCTCGACAAAGACAAGTCTTCTTAAAGATCATCAAAGAATAACTTATCCTGATCAGAACAATATATCAAATTTTTCCAGTTCCCTTTTAAGATCCATATGACAATCAAAATGAATCGTTTTCATGCCTGTTTTTCCAGCAGCTCTGATATTCTCTTCCATATCATCAATAAATACAATCTGTTCAGGATCTGATTCAGACTTTTCTAAGGCTATCTCAAATATCCTATCCTCTGGCTTCACACTTCCTGTCTCATAGGAAAGAACATAGTCATCAAATATAAACATTTCAGGATATCTTGTTTTTATAAAATTAAAATGCAAAATATCTGTATTTGAAAGAAGGACTAGTCTAAATATTCCTTTCAGTTTGGAAAGGGTCTTTAATACAGAGGAATCAAGAGAAAAAATATCACAGTAAATATCTTTGAATTCCTTAAATTCGATATCAACTTTAAATATTTCTTTCATACTATCAAAATACTTTTTTGAAGAAATCCTTCCTTTGCTAAATGATACAATCAATCCGTCAAGAATAATTGGAATCCTCATGACTTCATTTTTGCTTAGGGAAGAATATTTTTCAATTCTATTCAAAAACAAAGAAACATCAAACGGAAGAATCACATTCCCCATGTCAGAAATAATGGTTCTAATCATATTTCTCCATCTCCTTCAAATTATTCTAATAAAATTCAATAGATATCTCAAATTGATTCAAATTGACATGGTTTTTTTGCTGTGATATAAGCGTTTCAGAATACCATAAAATGAAAAAGTGCCCTTACTGCGACTTCTTGTTTCCTGAAGATAAAAAGGTTTGTCCCAAATGTGGCTCTCCTTACTGGAAACCAGAAGAAGACAATGAATTTAATTCCATTTATGACAACACTAAAGAAGAAAAAAACGGGTGTTTATCATTATTATTCATGCCCGTCACCATATCTCTTATGGTGACTGCTGTTCTCGTTTTCATGGGATTTATCATAAACCTTCTTATCAACTTTGAGAACAGCCAAATAAAAATTATATGGATGGTATTGTCGATTCTGCTGGGATTATTAGCTTTTAAGATTTTCAATAAAAAACAAAAAAACAAGTGAAAACCAAAAAAGGAGTCATAATAATGAAGAAATATCTTATTTTGGGATTGGTTTTGGTAGTGGCAGCTGCTGCTGTTATTTTCTTTGTTAACAGAGATAGAGGAATTTCACCCAAGAACATCCGGTCTGCAGAAAAAATTATTGGAATAAAATTCACTCCTGAAGAAAGAAAAATGATGATAGAAGCATTGGAACGGAACAAAAATTTCTATCTTGATCTAAGAAAGGTCACACTAAATAACAATATACCGCTTTCTCTTGTTTTTAATCCCATAACTCCCCTAAGCATGCCACAGATAAAGGGAGTAAAGTTCGTTCATTTAGATAATGAGGACTTGCACATGCCTGATAACCTTGAGCAACTTGCTTTTTTCTCTATTTCAGATTTATCCCGGTTGATCAAACAACAAAAAATAACATCCACCCAGCTAACCAAGCTTTATATAAAACGACTCAAAAAATACAGCCCCCAACTCAAATGTGTGGTCACTTTGACCGAAAAATTGGCTCTTAAGCAAGCAAAAAAAGCAGATGAAGAAATCTCTTCAGGCCTTTACAGAGGCCCTCTTCATGGAATCCCCTGGGGAGCAAAGGATTTGCTTTCCACCAAAGGAACCAAAACAACTTGGGGAGCCATGCCTTATAAAGATCAGATATTTGAAGAAGATGCCACGGTGGTCAAAAAATTAGAACAATCCGGCGCAGTTTTGGTGGCAAAGCTCTCAATGGGAGCACTAGCCATGGGAGATGTTTGGTTTGAAGGGAAAACCCGAAACCCATGGAATATAGAACAAGGCTCCAGTGGTTCTTCTGCAGGTTCTGCTGCTGCTACAGCTGCGGGTCTCGTAGGATTTGCAATCGGCACAGAAACATTGGGTTCTATTATATCGCCGTCTACACGCTGTGGCGTGACAGGACTCAGACCTACCTTTGGCCGGGTAAGCCGTTCCGGAGCCATGGCATTAAGTTGGAGTATGGATAAAATCGGACCTATATGTAGGACTGTTGAAGACTGTGCCCTGGTTTTCAATGCCATTTATGGCCCTGACGGAAAAGATTTTAGTGTGAAAAATTATCCATTCCACTGGGATCCCAATAAAGACCTGAAAAAGTTAAGGATAGGGTTTTTTAAAAAAGCATTTCAAAAAGAGTATGAAAACAAAAAAAATGACAACGCTTCTCTGCAAGCAATGAAAAATATGGGAATCGATCTTATCCCGTTCGAACTTCCAAAAGTCCCTATAAAACCAATGAGATTAATACTTATAGCTGAAGCCGCTGCTGCTTTTGATGAACTTACGAGAACGAATAAAGACGACCTTTTGGTCCGCCAGTCAAAACAGGCATGGCCAAATGCCTTTAGACAAGCCAGATTCATTCCTGCTGTGGAATACATCCAAGCAAACAGGATGAGATGGATATTGATGAATGAAATAGCAGAAAAAATGAAAAAAATTGATGTCTATTTGGCTCCCACCGCTTCAGGAAACAATCTTCTTGTGACAAATCTTACAGGACATCCTGCTATTGCGGTTCCTAATGGCTTTGATGAAAAAGGAAGCCCCACAAGCATAACTATTGTGGGAAGCCTCTTTGAAGAAGGAAAATTATTGCGTACTGCCAAAGCCCTCCAGGATGCTACTGAATTTTTCAGAAAACATCCTGACCTATCAAAACTTGATGACACGACAGATAAAAACGAAAAAACAAGGAATGATAAAAAAGAATAAAAAAAGCCCTGTTCGAGGATTCTTAAAAAGGGAATAAATAACAGTGAGTATCAACCAGCCTTATTACTAGTACAATCCAACAAATAGGACATCAGCATGAAACATATCTCTTGTCCTTCTTCGGATACTCCAATCAACAGTCTCTTTTACTGTAAGATAAAAGTAGAATTTCTCAAAAAGACCCAGTTTATTCATGTAAAACTTGGCAAAATCAGTCATATTGTCTATTATGACACGCCCTAATTCTTCATTTCCCTCAGGATCATAGACGATTAATTTCTGGCCATCTTCACTCTCTGAAAATTCTCCATATACTTTTGCCCTTTCCATCCCTTCCCATGAGTCCTTTTTATTATAGGCGAGTCCCTTTATTGGAGAGAACTCCTCTCTCTGGTCCAGATCCACATAATCATCCATTACAACTTCTTCTGTCCTGGTAAAAATATTGCGCCAGTTATCAGTTTCATCCTTAATCTCAAGTGTTTCCGCTATGAGAACAGAGGGATTCTCTTTATCAACCATTCCCTCCCCTCTCACCTGTTTGCCTTCTAAAGCATCCGTATCTTCAGTCTCAAGACTTCCCTGAACCACAATATCAAATCCGCCTGCCTCAGGGATAAAAATATATTTTCCTACAGCAGCTTTTACTTCTCCTTCAAACTCAATCACTGCTTCTTGGTCTGCTTCAGTGGATGAAGTATCTTTTTCTGGGCTTCCACATGCCAATGTTCCCATAATTGCTACAGTACATACTAAAAATGCAGTGCAGAGAAACCAGGATGTCCTATTCAATTTAGTTTTTTCAATCGCCATAACTCATACCTCCAAAACTTTTAAAATCATAGCTTCCGCAAAGAAAAATCTCGATTGTTAATCGTTTTACTTGTTTTTCAAAGATAGGGTATTATATACCATTGAAAGAGGCAAAAGTAAAGCATAAAATAAAATTATCCCTTTTGAAAGGGCTTATCTCATTTCTTTTTCACTCTTGATTTAGAACTGCTTCGGGAAGAAGATTTTGTTCGAGCAACTCTTCTGGACCGAGCACTTGAAGAACGTCTTACCCGACTTGAAGAGGAGCGAACCCTTGAAGACGAACTCCTAGTCTTGGGCCTAGAACTTATTCTTCTTGAAGAAGACGAAGACCTTATTTTCCTCCTAGAAGTTGATATACTTCTGGAGCTGCTCATGCTTCGGCGATTTGTCCGGCTAGAAATTTTGGGGAAAGATCTGTTTCTAGATGACCTTAGAGAGGAAGAAGAAGTTTTCCTATTTCGGATGTTAGTCCGACCGGAAATTCGGGGAACAGATCTATTTCTTATGGACGACTTTGTTGTGGAAGAGAGGATACTTCTGTTTCGGGAGTAAGACGAGGACCTTCTTTTGGTTGAATTGATACTCCTTGACGATCTTTGTCTTGATTTAGGCAATGCTTTTCTTGAAGGATAACTTTTGATCATACGATTCTGTTTTGAGCGGGATGAATCAAAGCCAACCGATGACTTAGAACTCTGCATACGAGAAGATCGATTCACAGGACTTGAATTGGTATGCGATCGGGTCACATTATTGATTTTTCTGGAAGGGTATGTTTTTATGTCTGAAACGTTCTTGTTGTTAGAACCTCTTCCTTTCATCAAGGAATTTCTCGTGTCTGATGAACCTGAAGAACGAGGCTGATAAGTCCTTCTGATATCTGTTTTTGAACTCTGAACAGCCGTAGATTTGGTTCTAGTTCTTATGGAATGAGAATCCAGTTTAACATCTGATGCCCTAGGGATTGATTTGGAACCCGAAACATGAGTTGATCTAAGTGAATTTCCAGGTGAATAGGCTTTGGTTACCCTGCGGATTTTGGTGGTAGAAAATACTTTAGCGGCTTCTGAAATTCGCAACTCTGTTTTGCTCACAAGCGGTCTTGTCTCAGGCTGTGCTGGACTCATTGATATTTGACTCAGTTTTGATGCCCTGGATCGGCTCAAAGCAACTTTAGAAATGTTTCTTGCCTGGAGCTGATCTTTATGAATAACCGTTAGAGCCCTGGATCCTGATGGATAATAATGATGATAATAATTTCCATAATAGTGGTTGTTGATCACGACCCCTGGATAACCATAATAACTCAAAGGACACCAACCAATATGATGGAGACCATGATACCAATGAACCCATGCGGGCCCCCATCTCCTAGTCGGAATCCAATACCAGCCTAGACGAACACTCCAATGCCATCTTCCATAATGCGAAACGCACCAACCCCAAGGTTCATAAGAAACCCAAGTCCATCCTATAATGGGATACCATACCCATCTGCCGTTCATATAAGGCCTCCAAGAAACAGATACTCTTTGGGGAACCCATACATATCCATAACTGTTGTGATAATTCCATTGGCCATAGTGGGCGAGTTCTGATTCATATTCACTCAGTTCAGAAGGGAGATATCTTGTTCCGCTCGCATACCTATTATGAAAGGCATCTCGAGAGCTGTTCCATTCAGCAAAAGAACTGTTCATACTGGGATAAAAATATGTGGGCTCTGAAATAAAGCGCCCATTGGAAACAACCAGTTTTTCTTCGGCTCCTAACAACAGGGAACCCTCTTCTCCAGCTGCTTCTGCCCTTCCTTCAAAAACTTTTATTTCAGTTTGATTGTTTTGTTTTATGGATAAATAGTAAAGGCCCGCTTCTACCAAATAAAAAGAGGCATCGGGGGTATGAATTTCAATAGATTTTTCATTATTTAGAAAATTTATTCTCAGAAAAATATTTCCTGATAAAAGGTGGACACCTGTGACATGTTCTCTTTTGTCGGGCATTTTAACTAGCTCAATTTGAGTGTTTCTGTCGATTCTTATATAATTGCCTTCACCTAGATGAATCTCGGTCCGTCCTTCTCTTGTTCCGATTTTATCTCCCTGTATAAGAGCTAAATTCACCACTCCTTCCTCATAACCAAGATCCTCTGCTCTTTGGATATATACATCACCTTTAACATAACTCATTCGGGCATATCCCCCCTCGAAATAGTCAGAATCTTCACGAGCAAATGAATAAGGAGCAAAAAGAGCAATAATGAGTATAAAGTTGATAAGTTTTCTCATGTCTCCTCCTTTCACCAACATTAAGAGCAAAAAGCATGCCAATATTCTATCCCCAATATCTAAAGCAGAAATTGTCCTTTTTTCAGGACAGGTGCAACCTTGTATTGAATTTTATGTGGAAACCCATGAGTGGATTTGGGTCAGCTGCCCGGTTCTCAGGGACAGGCAAGCAAAACCAGAGAACCCCCTTTATAATAAACCTTCTTTACCTTTTAAAAAGAAGTAGGAACGTAAACTTTTTTTCGCAGGAAGCAGCCTTTATGACAAAGTCTGCTTTTTGCGGTTTTTATTGTCTTATTTCTTTTTCAGTATGGGCATACCTGTTCTTTCAGTCTCAATTACCTTGTAACCAGCTGGTACTTCATCCAATGCTCCGCTTCTTATATCTCTTGCGAAATAATATATTCTCTGAGTTCTTCCCCCTTTTAAATTCACATCCTTAAAATGAAGATAATACTTAGTCCCTTTTGAATTGGTGAATTCGTATGCCATTTATTTGACCTCCCTAGTTAATTTAATTCCTAAATTAGCTTTTTTCTGCTTATTACAAATAAGTTGGTATCCCGTTTTAATCTCTCCAAATTCCCTGATGCTCTTGTATCGGGTTATTTGTTAACCTGACCTATTCATAAAAAAATGGCGATGCATTCATTATTAATTTATTTTCAGCGATATACAATATCATTTTGGGAATAATGACTTGAACATTTTTTCTGTTTATACTTTTTATTTTAATCGCCATTTTTCACCCATTGAGGCAAGCCGATCTTACTGCATCTGCTTCGTTACAGGGCATTCGTGGTGAAGGACCACACCTTCATGACCTGTGCCTTGCATCTGCAGCAACCTCGACTTGTGAATTATCCAGGTTAATAACTTTTTTATAGGAAAATTTTGTCCATGTCAAGGAAAGATTTGATAAAGTTCCCCTGATTTTGCAATGGATTGCAAAAGAAAAAAAATATTATATTTATTCTTTACAATTGAATTCTTTCTGTTATAATGGTATTGGCTCTTTTTGAGCGGGCTGGAAAGAGCCCCCACCTTTTTGGTTCCCATCATCAACCCCCCTTTTGCTGACAGACAGCCCGCACTTTAACTGGAGAAGTTAATGCTGAGCGATAAATTATCCTCTAGGTACCTAAGAATGCACAGTCAGCTAAAAGATCTTCTGAATAAAACTGAAGATAAAACAGCTAAAATGGCAACCATAGCTGCTGTGCTCCATAATAAAATGCCTCATTTCTCCTGGACTGGATTTTACCTCCTCAAAAAAGGAAAACTTGTGGTTGGTCCTTATCAAGGAAGTTTGGCCTGTCAGGAACTCCCGGAAAAAAAGGGGGTCTGTTGGGCAGGGATCCAAAGAAAGAAATCCGTTATAGTCCCAGATGTCCACAAATTCCCTGGTCATATCGCTTGTGACAGCAGATCTAATTCTGAAATTGTTGTGCCATTGATAAAAAAACACGGATCCGTTTATGGTGTCCTTGATGTTGACAGCCAAAAATTCAATGCTTTCTCAGAAACGGATAGAGAATGGCTTGAAAAAATCATTAGGCTCATCTAAAAAATTAAGGTATTATTCATAGAAAAGCCAAAATCTTTTTATTCTTAAAAAGATTAATTCTATTCAGGAAATGGAGGGCTTGTAAGAGCATTGAAATCATTTGAAGATAATTTGAAATAGAGTATAATTATATGTCATAAAGTCTATGTCCAAACAAAAAATACTTGAAATAAAAGACCTTTATAAGTCTTTTAGTTCTGGTTTTTTAGGGAAAAAAACCAAAATCCTTAAAGGAATTTCTCTGGAAGTCAATAAGGGTGAGATATTCGGTTACTTGGGACCAAACGGAGCAGGAAAAACATCTACCCTTAAATGCATACTCGGTCTTATTTTTCCTGATAAGGGGAATATAAAAGTATTCGGATTTGATCATCTCTCCATAAAAGCCAAACAAAAAATCGGTTTTCTTCCCGAAAATCCATATTTTTATGATTACCTGACTTCATCTGAATTTCTCCATTTTTACAGTCAGCTATTCCAGAAACAAAAAACAGCGGATATTGACGCACTCTTGAAATTGGTGGGACTTGAAGAAAACAAAGATATTCAGTTAAGAAAATTTTCCAAAGGGATGCTCCAGCGTTTGGCTCTGGCCCAAACTCTTTTAAATGACCCAGAGCTTGTTCTTTTGGATGAGCCGTTGGGAGGTCTTGATCCTATAGGGAGAAAAGAAATCAGAGATATCATATTAAAGTTAAAAGAAGAAAGAAAAACAGTATTTCTTTCTTCACATATTTTACAGGATATCGAGATGATCTGCGACCGGGTGGCTATACTGGTCAATGGAGAAGTCATCAATCAAGGACGGCTTGAAGATCTGGTTTCACAGGAAATCTTATTTACAGAAATGACTGTTTCACAAATCAATAGAAAGGAACTTGAAAATTTTGGAAAAACACTAACCCATTATGGGAACAAAAGTCTTATAAAGATCTATGACCAAAATAAGGTCCAAGAAATTTTGCAATTCATCAATGAAAAAAAGGGGAAAGTGCATTCACTGGTCCCCCGCACTCAAACTTTGGAGGATATTTTTATAGGGATGGTAAAACAAAAATGAAAATAAGAGCTGTGGCGTCAAATACATTTAAAGAAGCTATAAGAGACAGAGTTCTCTATCTCCTTTTGTTCTTTGCTGTGATCAGCCTTATTTCCTCCAGAATCCTTGCCCTTTTAACCGTTGGAGACAAAATCAAAATCATCATGGATGTGGGACTGGCTTCCATTTCACTTTTCGGTGTTCTCATGGCCATTCTCATGGGAACAGGCCTTGTTTATAAAGAAATCGACAAAAAAACCATCTATACCCTGCTCTCAAAGCCCATCAACAGGCTTCAGTTTTTACTAGGGAAATTTTTTGGACTTATGGCGACCCTTTTTATCATGCTGGTGTTTATGAGTCTGATTTTTATCATCATATTTCTCCTTTATTCAGGTCAAATCACCTGGAAATTTTTTGTCTCCCTAGGGTTCGTCTTTTTGGAACTTTGTCTTATCACCTCTGTTGCTCTATTATTCTCATGTTTCTCCACTCCTATTTTGAGTTCTATCTTTAGTTTGTCTTTTTATGTTATTGGACATCTTTCCTGGGGATTGGAAACTCTCATAAAAAAAATGAAGCCGGGAATCACCAAGTTTCTTACTCAGGCAGTCTATGCTTTACTCCCTGATCTAGAAAATTTTAATTTTAAATCAGAAGTGGTGCACAACCTTGCTATTCCTCCTAAAATTTTCCTTTTTTCATTTCTTTATGGAATTATCTATACATTTTTCATCCTGGTGCTCGCAATGCTGGTCTTTCGAAGAAGAGACTTTATATAAAAACCATGAAAAAAAGAATTCTCATCGCCTTTTTGGTGGTAAGCTGCGGCTTATTTATGGGTTTAAAACTAATAACAGACCAGATTCCCAGGAAAAAAGTTCCTGGGGCATCCATTATATACATACCTTCAGGGAAATACCTTAAATATGCTTCCTTGGGGTATTCTTCCCTATTTGCCGACCTAGTCTATATATGGTCCATACAATATTTCAGTAATCATTCTGTGCCCGAAAGATTTCAATATTTAACTCATGTGTTTTCCATTATCTCAGAACTCGATCCAAACTATCTTGATCCCTATCAAGTCGGAGCATTGATTGCTATCTATGATGCCAAAGATTTTGACACAGCCATGGAAATTCTTGAGAAAGGACTTGAAAAAAATCCAGAACAGTGGATATTTCCATGGCAGGCTGGACATTATGCTCAGATGATTTTAAAAGATTTCAAGTTGGCAAAAAAATACTACAAAATGGCCATGGAAATCCAAGGTTCTCCGCCGATCACCAAACGACTTTATTCAAATGCCGTCTATGAGCTGGGTGATTATGAAACCGCCTGGAAAAACTGGCTGGAAATATACAAGAACGCGGATGATAAAAGGGTAAAAAAAATTGCTTCCAACCATCTTTACCGTACTAAAGCTGCTATAGACATTCAGAAAATCAAACAAGCCTTATATAAATATAAAAACAAATTCGGTCAGCTCCCAAAAAAATTAGGAGTTCTGGTGTCATCAGGAATCTTGGACTCAATCCCACAAGACCTGGATGGCCGCGATTATGTCTACAACCCGGAAACAGGTAAGATAAAGACAGCTGTCATACCATGGAAAAGATAATTATCATCATTCTGTTGGGCTTAGCCTGGGGAAGCTTTCTTAATGTCCTGATCTTTAGGCTCCCAAGAAAAATGAGTCTATTGAAGCCTCCTTCTTCCTGTCCTGAATGTCAACATAAAATTAAGTTCTATCATAATATTCCGGTCGTCTCTTACATCTGGCTCAGAGGAAAATGCAAGTACTGCGGCGCTAAAATCCCCTTATCTTACTTTCTTGTGGAACTGACAACTCCTGTCATTTTTATTCTTCTCTATATCCAATACTCTTTGAGCTTCCATTTCTTTGCTTCCTGTTTATTCTCCAGCGCCATGATCACCCTTTGCGTCATTGATTACAACCATCAAATTCTTCCAGATATTATCACTTTGCCTGGTTTCGTGGGGTCGGTTATATACTCTTTATTCCGTCTTGACCTCAACCTTTTTGACTCTTTGCTGGGAGCGGTTTCAGGAGCTGGCTTTCTATTGTTGGTCTATGCTCTATATTACTTGATACGAAAAAGAGAAGGACTGGGAATGGGGGATGTAACAATAATGCTTTTTATTGGTTCTTATTTGGGCTGGAAATTATCATTTTTTACCCTTTTGATCGCCTCATTTATGGGTGCGGTAGTGGGGATTTATTTTGTTTATGTTAAAAAGAAGACCTTTCAGTATTCACTTCCCTTTGGTACATTTCTGGCTCCTGCAGCCATTTTTTCCCTTTTATGGGGAAATCAAATCCTTCAGGCTTATCTTCAGCTCTTCAAAGCCCCCTAAACCAATAACATTTTCATTGAGTGCATGGAATCACTTATTATGATAGTCTAGGCGAAAGGCTAAATGTTAAAAGAAAAAGGTATTTTCTCACATTTCACATTTTACATTTCACATTTTACATTTCACATTTTACATTTCACATTTTACATACTTTAGGAATGATCAAGATCATTTGATGATTTTGAATATCTCTCTCCATGATTTGATTCTGAGCATGGGGCCTGCCGGCTGTTCCAGCTTCTGTAAGGTAGAATCATACTCCTGGATATAGACTTCCTTCTTTCGTACTCCTCCTGCCTGAGAGGTTTCTCCGACTGTCACTGCAGCTCTGGTTTTTATGGCCAGTTGGAGGTTTTCAACCTGGCCAGTGGCGGTTCGGAAAGCAGTGCTTCCTACCGGAGTCCCGACTAAGGTATCCACATATCTTGCGTAAAGTCTTCCGATTCCAGCCAGACTTTCACAAGGATCCACTGATTCTATATCTCCCGTAAGGGTGCTGAAATAAACAACTTTATTTGCTATCTGCGGATCAGCCCATACTTTTTCACCAGGAGTCAAATCACCTCTGTCCTTATCAGGGGAAAGAAGAAGGATATCAGGATCTCCCAAATACCATTCCACTTCAGGGTCTTCCCCATCAATAAGACCAATAAAAGAATAGGTAGCATTATCAGGAGCCTCATCATCGCCCCCTGTACCAAAATATATTCTGGGGACAGCCCCTGGAGTGCCAGGTTGAATCCATACAGCCGGCTTGGTGATAATTGGATAATGAAGGGAATCCTCATATAAAATCTCTTCTTCCCAGGGATCAGAAGTCAAAAATTCAAGACTTACATCCACCTTCCACATCCTTCCTTCAGTGTCTCCGATATACACAGCCTCGGCATATCCATCGCTGTTAGTATCAATTATTCCAGGAGAACCTGGCATGGAACGCCCCACATTTTCTCCATTGGACCAGACAGCTTGGGTGTCGACCTCAGGCTCAGAATCAAAGTAATAAAAACACCCGCCACTGGCGATATCTACAGCATAAAACCGATTTCCCTGAATACCTTGTCCTTCCACGTTATCATATCCGGATCCCATAAATGCAGCCCATGTATCCTGTCCTTCTTTGATGATCTTCCCTATCACTGGTACAGACCAGGTCTCTCCCATTTGTTCGTCTGTAAATTCCCATAAAGGCTGTGGATTTTCAATATCTGTGATATCCAAAGCAAAATAATAATTCCCAGTAGCTCCTTCACCTATCCCGCTCCCTTTACCAGGACCTTGACCACAGATCAATACAGTTCTCCACTCGTCATTGATGTAAACATCTTCCACCACTGGACTTCCGTCCACATATACATCCCGCGAAAAATACCTTCCCCCAGTTGCTTCATCCACTGGCCTCATATTCCTGAGCTTGGGAAGCAGATTGTTGGGAATAAAAGCCCATACTTCCTCTCCGGTCAGAACTCGAAAACAATGGATCATGCCATCGTTTGCCCCCACCACCAGCATTTTTTCTCTGTCTGACCACTGATCCACAAAGCCTGAATAGCCAGAACCCATGATGGAAGCATCATTATTAGGCGGGCCCGCCACCACAGGGTTGGAATGATTGATGTCCCCTAACTTCCAATAACGGTCCTCTCCTCGTACAAATTCAATCAACCCAGTATTGTCATTCTGAAAATCATTCAAGGAGGACTTTAACTGCTCCACATTGGAGGCATTGAAATCAATCCGGTAGAGCTGTCCTGCACCATCTTTTAAAGCTGTATATATTACCCTATCTATTGGAGAACGCGCATCAAGGAGTTCTCCAGCATCCCACTTTAAGGTCACTCCTTCAGCCATCCATCTTCCTGATTCAGAGGAAACGTCTGGTTCGGAAACGGTCCTGAGCTCCGAATAAGAAGTGCTGGCCGCTGTCATGTCTGTCACATCATAGGCTCTGAGATGTCCCTGCCAGCCGGGATAATAAAAAGACCCCCCGATGATAAGCTTAATCTTTTGACCTTCTTCATCCACAAGTTCAGCAGCTACTGAGGTCCGCGAATATTCCCTGCGCTCCACAGTGGCGTATTCGAGCTGAATATTGGTAAGAACCGGAGTTTCATAGGAGGCTCCGGTATACTCTTCCATTGCATCTTCTTCAGCAGTCAACACAGCCTTCCATTTCAACATAGAACCAAAATGCTTGAAATAATGCCAGTTTTCATTGGAAAAATTGGCGATATCACTGCCCACAAATTCTTCAAAAAGCTCCCAGTTTTTTCCTCCATTATTAGAGACATAAAGAGTCACAGTCAGGCCATCACTGGATCCTCCTCTCACATACTGATCAAAGGCGTTGAGCCGGACTTTTGTTATGGCTTGAAGGCTGGGATCCAGGGCCGGAGTAACGTTTGTGGAAATGGCCTCCCCATGCAGGGTATACACAGGAGCCAGCTGATTGATGATAAGATAATAGTCTCCGGAATGGTTCGCATCTGCCAGGATGACATCCATATCTCCGTCAGTGTCATAATCAAGAACAACACTCATGTCCACATCATGGGGAGAAGGCAGAATGGGCTGACAATCATTCAAACAAACAAAATTAAAATCAAGTTCTCCTTCCACCAAACCCTGGTTCCGCATGATCCACATACGGGCATCTGTTCCTGACTTCCATTTATCCGTACCTGCGTATATATCGAGGTAGCCGTTGTGGTCAAAGTCAGCCACACAGGTGCCAATGGTTCCTGTGGCTTCAGGATAAGGAATGGGGAGGTCATGACGGGTGAAACCTTCTGTCCCGTCATTTTCATAAAAAACAACATATTCATATTCTTCTCCGGATCCTCCAATGACATCAATGTCCCCATCATTATCAAAATCTCCGGCGTCCACGGAAGATCCTCCGATACCTGAAGTATAACCAGTCCGTTGGTCATAATTCAGTTCACTGATCTCAAAATGGTCTAAATCAAAATTATCTGTTCCGGGATTTCTTACCAAAAAGATTTTGTCCTGGCTGATCACCAAAATATCCATATCATCATCCTGATCTATATCCACAGAACAGACATGGTCCGCAGCCCAGTTTATATAAATCCCTTCATCCTGGAATCGGCTGGTAAAGTCCAGGTTAAAGACGTGGGTCTGATGTCTAAATTCGGGATCGGTTTCAGTCCCCACATTGATAAACATGGTGGCCACAAATTCAGTATATGCAAATTCATCTCTTCTGTTTTTCATAAAGAAAAAATCAAGAAGTCCGTCATTGTTGTAATCCGCTACAGTTAGGGTGGCTGGTCCGCAGTAAAAACCGTCATCATATACTTCAGAAGGATCCACCAGAAATACGATACCATCGTCATCAAAACCATCTCCATCCATATCCACATAATCATTCCTGACTAAGATGAGCCGGTGATTATTGGCAATATCCAGACCCATAAGGTCAGGTTTTCCGTCTCCATCAAAATCTCCAGCATCACACACATAGATCTTTGCCCCCATTCCTGAAGGCTCTGTGACCTGAAAATTCGCTCCCAGGTGGTTTAAAGTGATTTCTCCGTTTCCAATCCAGGTCACTGTGCTCTGGGGCGCTTTCCAATCTGTGGTGTCAAAGGTGTCTGAAAATGTAAAAAATTCTTCTTCACATTCTTGCCCCTGGACTGATATGAATAAATAGGAAAACCCGAAAAAAATCAACAGTAATATAGGGATAAATATTCTTGTTCTCCTTAGTCCGCTCATTTTTTCCCTCTTCCAAAAAAATTATTTATTTGATTACAACGGCTTTTAAAACTCAAGTTCCTGTTCCTGGCACTTCCACAGCCAGTTCTATTTCCAGTCTGGAAGTGGCCATGGTGCTGCCTGTGCCTGCGGTTCCAATGCATACCAAAATGGCATCTCCCGCATCCGGAGCCCCAGCCACAGCCTCATCATCAATCAAAAACGCAGTATATGTATAACTGAGGTCATATTCTCCGCTTTCATTTTTCACAAAAGGCTGTCTGCAGAAAATCACATTGCTGACTTCCGGGGATCCATCCCCGTCTGAATCAATATAATTTAAAATTTCTTCATCGCTCAATTTTCGAAAATAGTTAGGATCCTGAGGGATATCAATACCGGAAGGTTCGGTCAGGTAATGACCATCAAAACTAGTCCATTGAGCTGTACCAAGGGCATCATCCAGAGCAATCCAGGCCGCATTAAATCCTGCTTCAGCTGAATTAAACGCTTCCTGGTGGGAGCGGATATTTCCTGCTACTTTGGAGCCAGAGCTGGTTACTGTCATCAGAACCATTCCCGTGCCCAACATAAAAGCCAGCAGCATGATCACAATGATCAAACCCACTCCTTTTTCCTTTTCTGAAGCGGTTATATCATAAACTTCGTCATGTTTTCTCATGTTCTTATCCATTTATCGAGTCCCCACATTATAAAGATTCAGGGTTTTATTTCTGACATTAGCGGTGGATACCAGTAAAAATCGCCGGTGAAGGTCATCCTGGCTGGCCCCAGGGCTGTTGGCAATAGAAGGCCGCCTGTAAAGATGAATATTATCAGGGGGCGTGCCTGAAACACTGTGAAAACGTTCTGCTGTCCTTCCCAAAACCAATATCCTGACTTGAGAAACTCGGCTTATTAAAGTGGGATCTCCATCCCAGATTCCATTCTGCCAGTCCACAAAGCCATCCAGAATTCCATCATCGTCCAGGTCTCCGTTGTACTGAAACTGAAGATTTTCCACGTTTTGAGCCAGGGGCTTATGAATCCCGTTATGAGTCACATACAAGACATTTCCCACTCCATTTCCAATATACCCGTTTTCCCCAGCCGTGAGTCCCGGATAGTTGCCGGTCTGGTCCAGCCAGTATTCCTTAACATCCACAAAAGCAATGGTGCCGCCGTCATAGTCATTGGAACTGGGGCAGGTCCCGCTCAGCCCTCCAGGAGGATCAAAATCCTTAGACAATCCATGAGAAAAATTAAATTTCTCATTCGTGCCTCCAGCAGAGTGGGAAACATGAGTGATCTCTCTCAGCTCACCAACCATGCATCCTGAAGCGGGGTTGGGAAGAACAATGACGATTTTATTTTCATAGAAACTGTCCGGATAAGGATACTGCTCAAAACTGTAATCTTCAATCGCGGCATTGGCTGCTGAACCCTGATAATTCTGAATGGTGGTATTTAAAGGGTTTTCCATGTTTCCCATCACGATCAATCTGTCGGGCAACACTTCCTCACCCTGAGATTCGTTGTCTGTTCCCTCCATATAATATCCCACAAATTCTCCGGGGAGTCCCACTCCTGCAGACCTGACATCCCTGGATATAAAAAACATGCTGGACCTCACGTCATGTTGAAGCTCGGCAAAATTTTGCTGATCCACGGATATCTTATTGCTCTGCATGTAAAGAGTGAGTCCTCCCATAACCACCAGGAGGATGACCACACTGGCCACCATAAACTCCACCAGGGTGAATCCACTTTTTAATTTTTTATTATTTTGCCTTATCATTTTATTCCTTGTCTCTTCTAACGGCTTATCACTGTGCTGATATTAGCCATGGCATGATATTGGGCAGGATTCTGGAAAAGCACATCCGCACTCTTTCCCAGGTTTTCTCCAGGGAATACAATGACTTTGACTTCCCAACGGTCGATCACGAGCTGGACTTCAGTGATCCTTCGGTAATCATAGGTCCCGTCATTATTCTGATCAATGACCTCGTCCATCTTATTGGAGGTCAGCAAATTCAATTCTGAAGCGGTATAAGCTCTTAAAGAATCGATCTGCTGCTGGGCTAAAAAAGTGGCACTTGATATCTCATCAGCTCGCGAGTTGACCAAAATGCTGTAAGTGAAAAGCTGAGCCAGTCCCAGAGCAGCCACTCCCATCAAAGCGATCCCAACCACAGCTTCAATGAGAGAAAAACCTTTTTTTTCTGTCTTCTTTTTCCAAAAATTTTTTCTTATGGATTTCAATTTATGTATGTTCATCATCCCTCACTTTGACTCTCTTCATATCTTACAGACCCTCCCGCAAAAACACTCACTAACCGGAGGTCGGGTTGATTGTATCCACTCAATTTAGGGCTTTGTATGGTAACGGAATTTTGAGTGGTATCAAAATCTGTGATAAAACCCATAGATGAAAAAGTTATGATATCAGAAGGGAGATTAACAGTAACATTGAACTTGGTTGAGATGGTTTTAGGTACGAATCCTGGGGTGGTGATCCAATTCCCAGGGGAACTCTCTGCTTCGATCACATACTGCCAGGGTCCGTTGTCATTAAAAAACCGGACCCGATAAGGCACTTTTTCCTCTACTGCCAGATACTTGGTTCGCTGGAGAACAGTCAAAATGTCTCTGGCTGCGTTTTCAAGGTTTCTTGTCTCTAAAGTATTGAGTATGCTGGGAAAAGACCAAGCCATAACCATGCCCAATAAAGCCAGCACCACTAAAGTCTCAAGGAGTGTAATTCCCTGCTCTCTTTTAAATCTTATTTTTTCATTCATGTGTATGGACCCACCTTTTTAAATATTCTAACTTTTATGTTTTTTGTTTTCAACCTTTTGTTTGTAAATGGGTCCTCCTTTTTTATTATGCAATAAATATGCCAACCTGTTTACAATCTAAGTGACTTATAAATAACAACTTGCAATCCTTTATCAAATTCATTTTCCAAACAATGACATAATTTTTCGTCATAATGACAAAAATTGTTAATCATCCCTTATTATTTATACATATAATTAATCTTTTATAGGGATTAAGTCAATAGCAGGTTAGGGTGATTTGTAAGGTTATATTTAAAAGAAGCAATCATCTCATTCAGCGATATTATCTCCTCTATAGAGACTAATCCTTACACACTGATTGTTCACATTTTTTGGAAAGTCCTGGTCAGTTGAATTTTCCAGGGAAGTATGGTAATGGTATATTCATGAATTTTGAGAGTCATAAATATGAAACTATTATTTTCTTGGCTTTTTTCTTTGCCCTTGCTTCTTCAATATCATTAAACATTCATTCTCTGCAAAAAAACTTTCTGTTTTCTGACGAATCAACATATTTCATGATGACTCAGAGTCTCGGTTGTGATGGAGATCTTGAATACACCAAAAAAGACCTGATCCGCTATTACAAGGATTTTCCATCGGGTCCGCTTGGTGTTTTTCTAAAAAAAGGAAAACAAGGGAAAATATATTTTGCCAAATCCTTTGCCTATTCTATTTTTGCTGCTCCATTCGTCAGGTTTTTTGGTGCGAATGGATTCTTTGTTTTCCATTCTATGCTTCTGCTTTTTCTTCTTATTATGGGATTTTATTATTATTCCTTATCCAATCCATCGGGTCTTTCATTCGCCTTTATTTTCACTTTTCTGTTTGCCTCTATTGCTATTGCTTATTTCCTCTGGATGACTCCTGATTTTTTTAATTTATTTCTGGTTTTTTCTGTCCTGTTTCTTTGGCTTTATAAACACAACTTTAAAAATTCCACACAAATCAAAAAAAACAAAAATAAAGTACAATCATTTCTCCTCTCTGACTTCTCAGACTATATCGCATGTGTGCTCATAGGAATCGCTGTATTTTCAAAACCTCCCAACATTGCCCTTTTGGGGCCTATCATGCTTTTCTCTCTGCTTAAAAAAAGATTTGTTAAGTCCTTGATAATGGTGCTTGTTTTCCTTCTCGTTTCAGGCTTTTTTTGGGGAGGAAATGTCCTCATTACAGGAGATTGGAATTATCAAGGAGGAGACCGAAAGTCATTTTATGGAGAAGGAGGATTCCCTCTTGCAAAAGAGAACCTTAGTTTTGATAACACTCCTGGCTATGAAATGACCACCAAAGATTATACCAAGAAGCATATGTACCATCCAAAGGTATTTATTTACAATATATTTTACTATTTTTTTGGAAGATTTGCCGGAATAACCTGGTATTTCTTTCCCGCATTTCTCGCCCTTATCATGTTTTTTTTCCGTAGAAAATATCTATTTAACTGGCTTATTTTGGCTGCTCTTTTCGGAGAAATATTGATATACATTATCTTAATGCCTGATAATTATGCAGGAGGAGGGGGAGCCCTGGCTAACCGCTATTTTCTGAACATCTATCCTTTCTTTTTCTTTGTTCCAGGCTTCAAACGAGATTTCAAGGAAATAGGACTCAATTGGGTTTTTGCTTCTGTATTTATTGGTCAAATATTGATAAGTCCCCTTCAGCACTCCAATTACCCTGCTACTCATGCCAAAAAATTCCCTTTTAAACTGCTTCCTATTGAGATGACCCTCGTAAATAACTTTCCCACCAACACCAATCCCTATGCCCACAGACAATCCGTGGGAATAGAAAATACATTTCTATACTTTCTCAATGATAAATTCCTTCCTAGGACCGGAGCATCAAAAGAAAAAAAAGGATTTTACACTCGCGGAGCCAAAAAATCGGAAATGGTTCTCAAAACATTTTATCCTATCAAAAAAGTCACCTTTCATCTTACCAACAATCCCAGATACACCAATAAAATAACAGTCTGGTTTGCAGGTGAATCCAAAAGCATCACCTTGTCCAAATTACAAAAAGGAACCTTAACCTTTATACCCAAACATGCTTTTAAGATGAACAAATGGATTCATCTCTATAAGCTATCCATAAAAGCACAAAAAGGCTCTATCCCTTTTTTAGAAAGCGAGGAATCCAATGAACGTAGATATTTGGGTGTTTATTTTGAACTTGAAATCACAAAAGGAAAAGTCTCTGATTAACAATGTGCGGTATATGTGGAATCATCCAGCCCATAAATGAGAAACCCATACCCAGACATTATATAGCATCTATGTGTCGGGAGATCGTCCACCGGGGTCCGGATGACCAAGGCATTCACCTTGAAAAAAACGTGTCTTTGGGAGTGAGACGATTAAGTATCATAGACCTGGAAACAGGTCATCAGCCTTTATCCAATGAAGATGGTTCTGTTTGGACAGCTTATAACGGAGAAATCTATAATTTCCCAGAACTGCGGAATGAGCTTGTTCTTCTAGGTCATAAGTTCAAAACAAAAACAGACACAGAATCTATTGTCCACGGGTATGAACAATGGGGAGATGAATTTGCAAAAAAGACAAATGGAATGTTTGCTATTTCAATTTGGGATAAAAAAAACAACAAACTTATTCTGATAAGGGACCGGCTGGGCATCAAGCCTCTTTATTATTCTCTTTGTAATGATGGAACTCTGGTATTCGGCTCTGAATTAAAAGCAGTTTTAGCCCATCCCAAGATAAAACGCAGCCTAAATTTCCACGCTCTTGACCTTTTCTTAACCCTTGAATACATACCAGCTCCTTATTCTATCTTCAAGAATATATTCAAACTTCCTGCTGGCAGTATGCTGACCTATAAAAACGGAAAAATACATATAACCAAATACTGGGAATTGAAACCCAGGAACACGGGAAAATTCGACCCACGTCCCAAATCCCTGGACACAATCCAGGACGAACTATTCAGCTTGATGAAAAAATCAGTTAAATCCCGCCTTATAAGCGATGTTCCTCTTGGTGCTTTTCTCAGTGGGGGTATAGATTCCTCCTCTATAGTAGGGCTCATGCACAATTTGGGGGCATCTCCATTAAGAACATTTTCCATCGGATTCGAATACAACACTTATAATGAACTGGGTTATGCCCGCCGGATTGCTAAAAAGTTCAATACAAAACACCAAGAGTTCATATTAAAACCCGATGTTCTTCAGCTGACAGAGGAACTGGTTATGCATTTAGACGAACCATTTGGAGACTTCTCCATATTCCCTACCTTTCTGGTGTCTAAAATGGCCCAGAAATATGTAAAAGTCATCTTATCTGGGGATGGAGGGGATGAACTTCTTGCCGGGTATGAGCATTATCAAGCACAGAAATTATCAAAAAACCCTATCATGTATCCTGTTCACAAATTACTTCCTTGTATGATAAAAAAATTTCCTCCTTCTCCCAAAAAAAAGGGGCTGTGGAATAAAATGCAACGCTACTGCCAAGGAATCGAGATGGATAAAGACCTCAGACACCTCCGATGGATGATGTTTCTTTCCACAAAAGAAAAAGAAACTCTTTATTCTGAACGTTTTAAAGAAAGCCTAAACGGAATTCAATCATTATTAGAAATAGCCCCATTCAAATCTCTATTTAAAAAAATGAAGTATTATGAGGATATAAACGGAGAACTTTTTCTTGATCTCAACACATATATGGTGGATGACATCCTGGTCAAAGTAGACAGGATGAGCATGGCCACATCTCTGGAAACAAGAGTTCCTTTTCTGGATCATAAAATCGTGGAATATCTCTTTCAAGTCCCAGGACATTTGAAACTCAAAGGAATGTCTAGCAAATGGCTTCTCAAAAAAACCATGGAAAGGCTCCTTCCAAAAGAAAACATATACAGAAAAAAAGAGGGCTTCAGCATCCCCATAAAACACTGGTTGCGGACTGAATTAAAGGAAATGATGTTGGATTATTTGGGAGAAAGCAGAATAAAAAAACAAGGGATTTTCAATCCTAGAGCAGTTAGCAGTCTGATCAACTCTCATCTCAAAAAGGAAAGAAACAACAGCCATCAAATATGGTCCTTGCTTGTTTTTGAAATTTGGAAAGATAAATATTTATCCTGAACATTCATAAAATATGTATGCGTTACCATACAAATTTATCATGACCAGAAATTTTTACAATTTCTTATTCATCAAGAACTAAAATATGACTTTAATTCCTGTGATGACTTTTAATTTATGCATACATATTTTACCTCTTAGGCGAGCTGATCTCACTGCATCTGCAGCCAGCTTGGCTCGTGAATAATTTAGGTTATACAATTTACGGGAGAAGAATTTCTATTTTAAAGATATCTTTGGTAGAAACTTTCACTTTATATTTTTCAGAGACAGGAAGACCGCGCACCCAAACAATCTCATCCTCGGAGAGAAACACCGGTTGCTTATTTCGGGATGATAAGGGTATTCTCTTGGCCCTCATCAATTCTTTAAGCTTCTGACTTCCAGGGGAATTCAAAGGTCTGTACCTGTCTCCAGGCCGCCTATTTCTTACCACTAGCGGAAACTTAATCCGGGATTTGTCTAAAAAAGCCTTTTTTCTGTTATCAAACGCTCTTGAGAAAGAACTTTTATCTATTCTTGTTCCCTTAACTTTCATGTTTATTTCCTCAATAATAAGAGAAATCTCTCCTCCCCATTTGTATTCATAACCAATCTCTTGTGATTCTCCTTTTATCCCTAATAGTCCGTTTTGGTTTATCAAAATCAATCCCTTCTCAAGATGAAATTCTTTCCCCCTTTTCAGATCAATGGTTGTACAGACATCTTGATATGACACTCCTCTTAAATCTCCCCTCAATCTTTTAAGATATTCTCTTATTATTCGCCTCTGTAAAGCTTTGTGCAAAGTATGAAGAAAGTCCATATCAAGTCTATTCTGACCTTTTACTAACACCTCAGCTAAAGCAAACTTTTTTTTTGAAATTTCCTGAAAAAATAAATCTTCCTCTTGAACAAGTGAAGCGAGTCGGCTCAAATGATCCACAATATGGGAAGAATAATTATTTTTTAACTCTGGAATGATCCTGCGTCTTATTTTATTTCTTAAAAAATTAAGATCAAAGTTGCTTTTATCCACTCTATATTTGAGACCTTTTTCTTTGATATACTCTAATACATCCGCTCTTTTTGCAAGAATAAGAGGCCTTACAATCCCTCCATCTGATTTTGGCTTCATTCCCCCTAATCCATGACTTCCTGTGCCGCGGAAAATTCTCATAAGAACAGTCTCAGCTTGATCATCCATGGTATGTCCCATGGCTATGTTGTCTGATCCATGCTCTTTAGCGATTTTTTTGAGAAATCCATACCTTAATCTTCTCCCCGCTTCCTCTAAATTCATCCTGTTTTTTTGGGCATAGGCTCTCACATCTTCTGATTCTGAATAAAAAGGAACAGAATAACTCGAAGCAATATGTTCAACAAAATTTTGATCTTCATCTGCTTGTTGGCGCAATTTATGATTGAAGTGACCAATGATGAGATTGAGTTCCCATTTTATTTTGATCTCGTTAAGCACATGAAAAAGGCTCACAGAATCAGCCCCCCCTGAACAGGCAATCACAACAGTATCCCCCCTCTTGAAAAGACTGTATCTTTTTATGGCTTCATTAACTTTTGATAACAGCATATCCTTGCTTTAAACTCTCCGGTCTTTTTTTTGAGATAAATCCCCACGTCCAGTGATTCACAAAATTTTTATAATCAACCAGGAATTAATCTGAGCTTATTTGCATATGGGGAGCCGCTGGTTTGTTGGAAGCATTTGATTGATAATACATATCTTTTGTTTGCGGTTATTCCAGGTTGAATGGCGGTGGAGGGATTTGAACCCCCGACACTACGGATATGAGCCGCATGCTCTAACCAACTGAGCTACACCGCCATAAAAATCTGTTTAACAGCCATAAAAGTATAGTTTTACTCAAGAAAATTGTCAATCTCTTTTACTCTATCCTTTTTATAACTTAACCTTTATTTCTATTTTGTATCCATCATCTTAAAATTACTAATACATAGTCTTATCAAAATTATCAAAACAATCTGCAAAGAAATTTTTTATGGATTTATGGATAAAAAGTTTTATATACTATTATCTCATACAAACCTGTAAAAAATGGCATTCAAAAATCTCTATTATAAAATCTTAAGTCTACCCTTAAGAGCTAAATTTATTATTAGTTTTCTTTTGGTTATATGTTTTGGCGGTGTTCTTACTCTTTTCTTTGGAACCAGATTGGAACACAAAACTATTTTTTCTTTGGCTCAAGATAAAGTCAAACATGACCTAGCCTCAGCAAGAATGGTTTACAATGAAAAACTTTATGACATCAGAGATATCATTAAGCTGAATTCGGTGCGTGAATCCATAAAAAATTCATTAAAAAACAAACAAAGACAAACTCTCTCTGAACTTCTTTCTATTATTAGAACAGAATTTAACTTTGATTTTCTTACCGTAACAGACGCAGAAGGAAGCGTCTTTCTCAGAACCTCTAATCCTGAAATATGGGGAGACGACCAATCCCATGATCCACTGGTCCAAAGAGCCCTTTCAGGAAAGACGGTCTCTGCTACTCAGATAATTTCTCGAGAGGAACTATTAAAGGAGGGAAAGGAGCTGGCTGAAAAAGCTTATATTGAATTCATCCCCACTCCCAAAGCAGCTCCCCGTGAAGAAGATCACGTTGAAAGCGCTATGGCTTTAAAAGCAACAGCTCCCATAAGGGATGAAAACAATAAAATCCTGGGGACCTTATATGCAGGAATTATTCTTAATCGCAACTACGAAATTGTGGACAAAGTCAAAGAAATTGTTTTTAAAGGAGAAACATACAAAGGAAAAGAAATCGGTACTGCCACTATATTCCAGCAGGATTTTAGGATCTCGACCAATGTAAAAAATGAAAAAGGAGAAAGAGCCATCGGAACTCGAGTGTCAAAAGAGGTGAACCAGGCTGTACTAAAAGAAGGGAAAGCATGGGTGGACAGAGCGTTTGTGGTGAACAACTGGTATATTTCTGCTTATGAGCCCATAAGAAATATAAATAAAGAAATCTTAGGGATTCTTTATGTTGGGATGCTGGAAAAACCCTATATAGATCTCAGGAACAGAGTCATGGGGACTTTTACTGGGATTGCAGTGCTATGTGTTGTTATACTTCTGATTATACTCTCTGTTATTACCTCTACTATTATCAATCCTCTGAGGAAACTAGTGGTGGCTACCAATAAAATCGCTAAAGGTGATTTAAGCCATAGAGTGAGTGTAAACCTAAAAGATGAAATAGGGCAGTTGGCTTCTTCATTCAACCAGATGACTGAAGATCTCAACATAGCGAATCAGAAGCTCATTAGATGGGGAAAAACTTTAGAAAGACAGGTAGAAGAAAGAACCAAAAAGCTCAAGGAAATGCAGGATTCTTTGATTCAATCTGAAAAATTAGCCTCCCTTGGAAAAATGGCAGCAGGAATCGCTCATGAAATCAATAATCCCTTGACTTCCATTCTCATCAATTCCCATCTCTTGCTGGAAAAAGCCCACGACCCATTTATTAAAGAAAGTCTGGATCTCATTACGGATGAAACCTCGCGATGTTCTATTATTGTCAAGGGCTTATTGGAATTTTCCAGACAGAGTCCTCCTAAAAAAGTTCCAGCAGATATCAACAGACTCATAACTGATACCTCAGCGCTTCTTGAAAACCAGCTCAAATTCCAAAATATCGAAGTGATAAAAAAGTTAGATTCAAATCTTCCCCATATTAAAATTGATACCAGTAAAATCAAGCAGGTTATATGGAACCTTTTGATCAATGCGGCTGAAGCCATTCCAGATAAAGGAAAGATAACCCTAATCACCAGTTACTCAGAGGACAATAAATCCGTGGTTATTGAAATCACAGATACAGGAAAAGGAATTCCCCAAAAACATATCAACAAATTATTTGATCCCTTTTTCACCACTAAAGAGAGCGGCAGTGGCTTGGGCCTGGCTGTTAGTTATGGAATCATCCAGCAGCATCAGGGAAGGATAAAAGCATACAGTAAATTAGGCCAGGGAACCACTTTTATTGTGGTTTTACCTATCATATAATAGTTTGAGGAGTTTTTAATATGAATAAAAAAAATGTTTTGATCGTAGATGATGAAATCAATGTATGTAAAAGTATTGAAAGGGCTATTCAATGTGAAGAATTTGAAGTCGAAAGAGTTTTAAGTGGAGAAGAGGCCCTTGATAAAATAAAAGATAAGCTCTATGACTTGGTTATTGCTGATCTGATGATGCCTGGAATAGGAGGGATTGATCTCCTCAGGTCAATAAGAGCGAGTTTTCCTGAAATTAATGTCATTATGGTCACCGGATATCCTACCATTAAAACCGCGGTCCAAGCCATAAAAATAGGGGCTTTTGATTACATCCCAAAACCTTTCACACCTGAACAATTACGGAGTGTTGTGGCAAGATGCTTTAAAAGCGAAGAAGAAAAAATAGAAAAGAAACCTCCTGTCACAACCATGCCCAAGGGAATCTATTACATTATCGGCCACACCTGGGTCCTTCCCGAAGAAAAAAACAAAGGGTTAGTGGGAGTTGTTCATGATTTCTTAAAAACAGTGGGAAAAATAACAAAAGTACAGCTTCCTAAAGAAAACGACAATGTCATGCAGGGAGAAATGTGTGCCAAAATAAAAGATGATGCAGGTTTTAACTATGGAATTTGGTCGCCAACTACCGGAAAAGTTTATGAAGTCAATGAAAATCTAAAAAAAGACTTTTCTCTTTTAAAAAAATCACCTTATCAAGAAGGATGGCTTTTCAGATGTGAACTCACACAGTTCGAACAAGATAAAGAGTCTCTGCTGTTATCCAAATAGAGCAACACCTTACTTATGGATATGAAAAGAAATCCCATCATCCAACCCCACCCTGATTTGACATTTCAATCAGCAAACAGGATTATCAATGAATTCGATTTCAAAAAAATGGTCTATCTCGATTCCACAGGGCATTGGAAAGAAAATCCACGCCATTTAATCCAAAAAGCTGTTAACGAAATACTTTTTTATCTTTGGAACCTGGAAGAAAAACAAAGAAGTTCCCTATTAAATAAAATAATCGAAATATTTCTAAAAAAAGATCGTTGGGCCTTGGTGTTAAAAATCAGAGCCGCCCTTTTAAAAGATTCATCTGCAACCCATCTTTCTCTTTCCATACAAAATTATGAGAAAGATTTGAGGATTCATCTCAAATCCTCAATACGAACAGAAAATGATTATCCCTTTTTAATCCTTTTACAAGTGCTCGCTTGGATATTGAAATACAAAGCCCTGCACCAAAATATGGACCTGTTTATTCCTGATTGGGACCTGACAGAGAAAAAGAAAATCCAAAAATACAAAAAAAGATTTTTAGATTCTGATAAAATGTTGGACAACTGTTTATCAAGAAAAAAAAAGCAACAGCTCCTCCTTCTATACGCTGAAATAAAAAAACTTTCTCCGTATGGTATGGGTACTATTTCTGATTTGTTAGCTGAAGAAGATAAGCTGAGTGATGACATTACTGAAATTCTCAAACAGGCGAATCAGCCAGCCCAAAAAGAAGAAAGCTATTCCTTGATAATAGAGAAAATCTTTCCTGATATGGGGGTTGTCTCTGAGACTTCTCCCGCCTTTTTAAGGCCGTGCATGCAGTTACTCAGGAACCATACCATTGATATATCCAGCGGTATCCAATACCAGGCTTCGGTCATACTAAGTATCCTTCAGGACTCTAGGTCAACAAAAAATCTATTGGATGCCTTAAAAATATTCCCCCTTCATTTCACTCACATAAGAGAAAATATAATCTATACCTTAGGAAACTTAAGTGAGAAAGATGCCATCACAGCTATTCATAAAGTTCTGGAAGGGCCTGATAAAATAATATCCTCCCATACTGAGGACACCAAAAAACCATCATTGCTCGAAGAGCAGAAAGAAGAATCCATACGAAGTCTTGGAAAAATCGGCCTGGAATCATTAACCATACTTCCTACCTTAATAAAATATCAGCATCACCCCTCTTTTAAAATCAAAACACATTTAAGCTGGACACTAGGAGAAATCGGAAAAATCCAAAAACTAAAACATGGAGGAGTCAGCGTTGATATATTGATCACTCTTCTCACTCTTCTAAAGATCAGAAACAAACAAATATTTGAAGAGGCTGTCAGCGCACTACAAAAAATAGATATGCCGGAATTTATGCATACCCTCTATCTTTATGATGTAGGAGCTGTTAGTATACTAGGATTAAAGCCTGCTCAGAGCGGATTGTATGAACTTTCAGAGACCCTTCATTATCTGATACACTCTCAGGGAAGAGTCATAATGGCAGTGAATGGGGATTCAGGAACAGGAAAAACCTATTTTTGTGAATCCATTTTAGAAAGCTTTGGGGACCTGAAGTCAAAAGATATTCTCTATCTTATGAGAGACAGAAAAAAAGACCAAAAAATATTCAATCAGATCCTTGGAATTCAATGGTTGAAAAAACACATAGATCCCATCTATTATCAGGATTACCCCCACTCTGAAAAAGATGACCAACCAGAGGAATTCCTAAAAAAATTCCTCAAAGATAATTCTGATAAAAAACTGATTATTATCGACGGATGCAGAGACCAATACTATTTCCAGAGGATTATTGACTTATTGCACTTCAATGAAAACCTTGATGTGGTGGTGAATTTCAGAGCTAATTTTTCCACCCGAAGAAAAAACCTGGAAGAAAGAGAAGTAGCTTTAGAAAGCGTAAAAACACACCTCTCATTTCTTGAAGATCCTCCTCTCGAAGACACTCATTTCTATCGAGAGGGAAAAGTCATTGTTTATGACCTTGACAATTCTATCAACAAGCGTCTCAACAAACAAGAAATTCAAGAACTCTTCAAAAAGAGAAGAATAGAAACCTGGGCTCATATGATAAAAGTAGGAGATTTCACAGAAAAAACAGATGCCCTGATTATAAAAACAGAACATCTGCCTTTGTCAAAGAACAGGTTTGATTTAGAAAAACTCACTTTCTTAAGACAAAAACAATGGGGTTTCAAACCAAAAGAAAAAAGATTCAATCCTATCTTCAACGAAAAAATCGAGGATGATCCCTATCTTCTTCAAACCATCCCGGTTGATGAGCCTTGGCCCCGCCGGATTCGTTTTTATGCTCAGAATCAGATCGCAGGAATTGGGGAAAAAGGAGATATTTTTATGCTCACTCTCCTGGACAACAGAATATTTTATACCCCTGTTGAAGAATTCGATAATCTTTCTCTTTTGGGAAGAAAAATCTTTCTGGTTAATAATAAAGGAGGACTCCTGAGTGTTTCATTTGAGGAAGGGCAAATAGTCAAATACGAGAGTTTGACCTCTCCTATACATTCCATAACCTCACTGCCCCGAAACAAACTGATAACCGGACATAAAAACGGCCTTATAATGATTTGGGATATGGAAAAAAATGAACTTTTGAAGTTCAAGGCTCATTCTTCTCCAGTAACAGCATTATCTGTTGATTATTTTGGTCATATATATTCATGGGGTTCAGACCATCGCCTAAAGTATTGGAATCTAAAAACAGGTCATGTTGACCAGATTTCTACAAAAAACGAAATGATATCCTGTTTAAAAACCTACCCTCAAAAAAGACTTATGGCTCTATGGGAGAAAAAGCCAAATAAAGAATTAAAAGATGATAGTCACAAACAAACACTAAAAATCATCCATTTTCACAGCCAAACTTCTTACAATGGTTCCCTTCCTTTGCTCTTAAATCCATCCAGCATTCATATTTGTTATGACGGAAAGATCTTTTCTGCTCTATCCAGCAAAGAAAAAAACCATACCATGGTTGTATTGACCCCTGACACCCAAACATGTAAGGTCCATTTTCTCAAAGGTCACACACAGGTAACTAGAGACTGTCTTTGTATGGGGCCCAAGGTCATTTCCTGCGGAAAGGAAGAAAATGAAAATGTTTGCACCTTCCGCATCTGGGGAACTGAATTCTATGTAAGAACTCAGATCAGCAAGCTATCTGGTTAATTTAAAAGAATCGAATCTAAGGTCTCAAATGAACGCCAAAGGATTCCTTCATGCATTGAGTACGGCAAATGAAAAATTGAGTATGGAAGCAAAGCTTACCCATAAAATATAAGGAATCTGGATCAAAGAAGCGGTTTTGGATATGGGATAAAATTTAATAATCATAAATAAAATAACAAACCAAAGGACCAGGATTTCTATAAAGGAAATGAAAATAAGATGAAGACCAAAAAAAAGGAGGGACCATATTGAGTTCAATACCAATTGGGCAAAAAATATGGCTAAGGCAATTTTCACTTCTTTTTTCTCTGTTCCTTTTCTCCAAACCAGGTAGGCTGATATCCCCATCAGCAAATACAAAGAAATCCAAACAGGGGCAAAAAGCCAGCTAGGAGGAGTGAAAGGAGGTCTTGAAATTTCCTTATACCAGGTATCAACAGAACCTGATGTAAACATAGAACCTATAATTCCTGCAAGTTGAGCGATGATAACAAAAACCAGAAAATATAAAGCGTTTCTGAGAAAGCTGCCTTTTCCAGACATAGGTTTACTTGAGTGTTCATTCATGAATCCTTTTCCTCCTTACAGAAAGAATCAACGGATAATTATCCGGCTCTGAGTTGTATTGAAATTCACACCTTCGCCGATAGGGCTGCGGCTTGAATATCCTGATATTGAAATCAAACTATCGCCAGAGCCTCTGGGCCTAAACACAAGAGTGGCCAAATCTCCTGAGCCTTTAAATCCAGAGGCCACGTCAGAACTTGAAAAGCCAATAATACATGTTCCTGAATCATTATCCTTGCTCTCTAAAAAAGAAGGGTTTTCTCCCAGACTTTGAATAACTCTCCCTGGCCTCACTTCTGTTAATTCCAGAAGCTCAGAATCAAAGGAAAGATTCAAGGACATATTCTGCACTTCATTTAATGAAGTCATATGGATACGGATTCTTATGTCTTCCTCTTGGGTCCCTCTATACTCAAGGGGAGAAAGAGTAAGGCGGTTCTCTCCAGAACCCGGTTCTTTCAAAGGAGAGGTTTGAGGGTTTTTTAATTTCGTTTCTCTTTTCTGAATCTCTTTCTCCTGGGACCTTCCACCAGATGCGGCTGAGGGAAATCCTTTATCAATATTCATCCACACAGGAAGAGTATCTTCTTCATCAAGAGGGATAGAATGAATAATATAAGGAGTGAGGGTCATAACCACATCAGTCTGCTGGATTTCCTGGTCAGTATTCGAGAACAAACTTCCTAAAAGAGGTATTTGTTTTAACCCTGCAATTCCTTTCAAGGTCTTGCGTTCCTCATCCTTTAGAAGCCCAGCCAACAAGTTTGTCTCCCCTTCTTTGAGTCTTATAATATTCTTTACTTCTCGGGTAGTGATAATGGGAAGGTCTCCATACCCAGAACCTCCTAGAGCTTTGATCTTGACCTCCATTTCAAGGGTTATTTCCTGCTCAAAATGGATCTCGGGTGTGATGTATATTTCTATTCCTACATTTTTATACTCAAAAGAAGTTATGGGCTGTTGACTGACTCCTCCTGCAGCTATAGGGGAAAAAGTGGTCCGAGGAATCGGCACCTCATCTCCCACTATGTATTCGATCTTTTCTCCTTCTATTCCACGGAGTCTGGGCTGGGCAATGATTTTTGTGTCCGCATCAGATTCTAGAAAACGTAAAGTTCCTACAGGAAGGCTGATTTGATAATTTTCCGCGTTAGAAAAATCAAACTCATCCACACCCATCCATCTCGAGCCTTCTTCCTCGCCAGAAGTCCCATACATTCCACTTACAGCATAGGAATCAAGACCAAGCCCAAAATTTCTTATTTTTTTCCTTGATACTTCCATAATCTCTAGGTCGATGGTCACCTCGCCTCTTGGTTTATCCCAACTCTGAATAAGCTTTCCCGCTGTATTCAACACATCAGGGGTATCTTTAATAGTGACTGAATTAAGGGTTTCGTCTATTGATATTTTGGGAACTTTTGATAGGCTCCGGAGCATCTGCATCAAGGGGGCTTGTATATCTGCGACCCTAATATTTGAAACATAAAAAGTTTTTATGGCTACCAAGTCATGTCTAGCTCTGGTTTGAGGATTATCAGGAACGATCAGCACGGTCTTCTCATCTAAAATCCTGTAGAAATTTTCAGTGGCTAAACATAGAGTGTCTAAAGCTTCTAAAAAATCCATTCCCGTAAGATCCACTGAAAAAAGCATATCTTGGTACTTTTTATCAAAAATAATATTTAATCCAAAGTGCTTCCCTAAAGTTTCAAGAATGGATCGCAGACTGACTTCCTGAGCAAACTTCAATTCAACTTTCTCCTGACTTACATCTAGTTTCACAGGGCTCTCAATTTTATCTTCCTCTAGTTTTTCCTGTTTCACCTTTCCTTGTTCAACTCTTTGTGCTTCTTGATAAATCATCCTATTTTCAGGGTCATAGGATAAAGCTTTCTGATATTCATCAAGGGCTTTCTGCTTTTTTCCCATCACAACAAATCGCCGAGCTTTATAAAGATGGGCATCTCTAGCCGCCATCTTTGCTCGAAAAAGGGCCAGTCTATACACAGAATTTTTGGGATCTTCAAGAGCAGCTTGTTGGTATTGTTTGATGGCTTCATCCCAGTCTTTATTCAGGGCCGCTTCTGTGCCTATCTTATAGCTTTCGCTGAAAGTGGTACATCCCCAAATTCCCACTATCAATATAAATAATAATAAAATATTTTTTTTCATCTTTCTTCTCCTTGAAGAAGAATCTGAAACTCCCCATATTGGGGGCTTTTGAAAACAATTTTTTCATTATCGATTCTCAACACTATTATTCCTCCTGGAAGTTCATCTCCTTTCTGCACTGAAAAAGATTCCCCCCTCAAAGTAACCAGAGCATCCTTTTTATGAGAGGTCCCCACATAACCCAAATACTTCAGATCAAGTATTTTTAAATAAGCCTCATCTTCGTTATTCTCGCTAACTTCAGTTCCCAAAGGACCAAGGAGATCTTTTTCTTCCTTCATCTTTGGATTCTTCTCCATCATCCTTTCATAAGGCGAAAAAATATTGCGTAGGGGCTGTTTCATTTCTTTTTTTATATTGCTCAATAATTCAAGACGAATAAGACCTTTTTCAGACTTGTCTTCCTCCAGAATGCTTGTATTCAAAGGTAGAATAAGAATTCTGCTAGATAGAAAACAAAAAACCAAAAAAAATATCACAGCAGGTTTAATACTCATAATAGCCAACCATAGTTATCTTTACCCTTATCCTACCTTGGGTTTCATCTATCCCTGTGAAAGCAAGTTTTTGGACAAACAGCATTTTCTTATTTGTTTCTACCAAATGAAAAAATTTTTTTATGGAAGGATAAGTTCCTTCAACATCAAGACTTATCACTATCCTTTCTGTTTTTTGGTTCTCAATTTCATTATAATCATATCCTATATTGAATATTTTGACCCTTGCCTTTTTGAATAATCCATCTAACTCTTTTCTGATTTGGGATAAGCTGTCATCTCCTGAATAAATATAACTCTCCTTTAACTCTTCAATATCCTCAACAGCCTTGATCCATCTCGTTAACTCCTCCATTCTCTCAAGTTTGCTGTTTTTCATCTCTTTGAGTTCTAAGCTTTTTTCATCTAAATCTTGATGTAACCTGGAATTTATTCTTTTTTGTCCCAATGCCACAAAAACATATATACAGACCATAAAAAACAATAGCATCAAAAACAGACCTATTATTTTCTGCTCTTTGGGTCTCAGAAAATTAAAAAGTTCTCTCATAACAAATTGATATTTCCGAAATTTCAGTATCACCCACTTGACCCGCTTCATTTACCATCTTAATCCGGCTGAAACCAGCTTTTTTTAAATTTTCAACAAAACTCAAAAGATGGGTCAATCCTGGATGAGACACTCTGAGCCTTATTTCTGTGTCTGAACTATTTACTTCAATGGGAGACAAAGACACAATATAACAGCTTTCTGGGAGAGCCTTCTCCAACTCCGTAAAGAGATCCGTCCATGAGAAAATTTTTTTGTATATCATTCTGTTAAAAAATTCAACATCAGCTCTGTTTTTAACGGTAATCTTTTGGATTTGAGCTGAATACTTTTCCTCTTCCTTCTGAACTTGCTTCAAATTTTGTTCTTTATCAAGGATTTCTTTTTTTAGAGATTGGTTTTCTGTCTTAAACCTGAAATAAACCTTGATATCTAAAAACAAAAAAAGAATCACCAATGCACAAATCAGATAAACACATAGATGGAACAAACGCTTGTTGAGCACAGGATTGCTCGCCAAGTTCAAATTTATTTTCTTAACATCCTTCATAACAATAATCCGATCAGCGGAGCTAATATCTTTTTTTCTCTTCTATCAAAAGACAATACCGGACTGTCCTCTATTCTGTTTATATCAAAATCACAATTTTCTCTTAAATAAGAGACGATTTCATCCCCTTTTCTTATCCCTGTTCTCATCCAGATACAGGAAACATTAATCTTCTCGCGGTCTTCTAGAAAGTGAATCGTGCCCATGATTTCCTTTGCCATTTTTTCAGCTTTGGTGCTTCCGTGGATGTCTTTATCATCCTCAAATAAAAAATGTTTCTGCCTATAGAATGCCAATCTCATATCTACAACAATAACTAGCGAAAATGAGTCCTTATCTGCATTGATCATCATGAAATTCTTTTGAGAATGAGAAGCAACCAAATTCATCAATCCAAACCACGGGGGCACTATCACACGAATTTTAATTCCAAAATCCTTAAAAAATTCTTCATACTCCTTGACAACCTGTTCTCTCGCAGCTGTGACAACAGCAACTTTTTCTCCATCACTGTCCATAAAATCAAATGAAATTCTTAGGTCATCTGGAATTATAGGCATTACTTTTTTTATTCTAAATCTTATTATCTTTTGTTTCTCCTGATAGGAAGCTGGGATGGTCTTAAAAGAAAACACAAACGTTTTTTGAGACAATTCAGGTAATATAAGAGCGGCTTTTCTATCAACCTCACCCATTTCAGATAAGCCTTCCTTAAATATATCCTTTAAACGATCCATATCCCCTATATTTTTATTATATAGCGAGGGCTTAATCGTATCATCTGAAAAATGAAATACAAAAGAGTCTCTTGTTTTTCTCTTTTTTGATGAAAGCGCTACCCCGCTTAATGAAGAAGAAGAAATCTGAAATCCGATTAATGGGCGGGGCTGTTGATTAAAATAACTGCATAATTGACCCAAAATAAATCCCATAACTTCACTTTCTAGTTTTTAATTGCATTCTTATTTCAAATTTTATTCAATAAAAGTCACCTTGTTCAACTCCTGAATTGAGGTCAATCCTTTATATACTATGTCGAGCCCTCTTTTCCTTAAGAATACCATCCCTTCCTCTTTCGCCCTCTTTTTTACTTCAGACAATGGTTTTCTATCTAAAATCATTTCCCGAATTTGATCAGAAAGTTCCAGAAATTCAGCAATGGCTGTTCTTCCCCTGTAGCCTGTATTATGACAGGATTCGCATCCTACTGCCTCAAAAAAAGGATGGCCTGAGTATTTTTCAGCATCGACTCCCAAAGAATTGAGTTGGTCCTTACTGTAATAAACTTTTTTTCTGCACTCAGTACACAGTTTTCTTACAAGACGTTGGGCAAGGATCCCGTTTAATGCAGAGATAAAACTGTAGGGATCAACTTTCATATGAAGAAAGCGGCCAATAACATCAAAACAATTATTGGCATGTACTGTAGTAAAAACAAGGTGACCTGTAAGCGCTGATTGGATGGCTATCTGTGCGGTCTCCGGATCACGAATCTCTCCGACCATAATCTTATCAGGGTCGTGTCTTAGGATAGAACGCAAACCCCGAGCAAAGGTCAGCCCTTTCTTATCATTAACCGGAATTTGAGTGATTCCTTCAATCTGGTATTCTACAGGGTCCTCGATAGTTATAATTTTATCCTCCGGGGATTTTATCTCGGTTAATGCTGCATAAAGAGTGGTGGTTTTCCCGCTTCCCGTCGGTCCAGTGACAAGAAGCATACCATAGGGCTTATAGATGTGTCCCTTTAATTTATCCAGTATCTCTTCAGAAAATCCAAGCATATCCAACCTTAACTCTGAAATCGCCTCGGTTATCATTTCCTTATCAAGGATTCGGATAACCGCATCTTCTCCGTATATACTGGGCATTATAGATACCCTGAAATCTATGCTTTTATCCCTGATTTTTAACCTGAACTTCCCATCTTGGGGGACCCGTCTCTCTGCAATATCCAGGTCAGACATAATTTTGATCCTAGATATAATGGAAGCCTGAAATTTTCTGTCTATATGCTGTACTGCCTCGCTCAATACTCCATCAATCCGGTATTTTATAAACAAACTTTTTTCTCTTGATTCAATATGGACATCACTAGCTCTTCTCTGAACAGCTGTGAATATAATAGAGTTTACTAGTTTTATAATGGAACCATCTTGCTCCGCCAGATTTTCAACGGATATAACATCTCCCTTTTCTCTTTCTTCCTGCTCTATGAATTTTGCTAAATAATCCTCACTGGCATCCCTGAGAACCTGAAGATCAGTTTCGGTCTCCCTAAGGGCTTCATGTATATCCTGTTTGGAAGCCACGAATACTTCGGCCTTTTTTCCAAAAAAGGTTTCAATAGAATCAATTATTGAAATATCTGAGGGGTCTGAAACAGCGATTTTTATGGCTTCTTTGGTTTCTTCAAAAGGAATAAAATGAGCTCGGTACAAAAAATCAACAGGAAAAGATTTGATAAGATTTCTATCAAAAGCAATTTCTGATAGATCTATATGCTTAACATTATACCTTTCAGCCAACTTTATTTTGTCTCTTTTTTGATTCTTAACATCTTTTTCTTTTTTACTGCTTTTTTCCATTATCCAGCCACTCTTATAATATTAAATATAGGCAGATATACTGATAGGAGCATACCTGCAACAACAACTCCCATAAATATGATAATAGCAGGCTCTATAAGAGATACAAATCGATCAATCTTTTCCTGTACTCGATCATCATACAGGTCTGCCACATCATATAACATTCCCTCAAGATTCGCTGAAGTCTCGCCAATACGGATCATATCCAAGGCTAAGGGGGAAAAAAAACTTGATTGTGACAATGAAAAAGAAAGGCTCTCTCCATTTTTAATATAATCTGGAGTGTCCTTCAGTTTGTGCGTTAAAAATCTATTCGGCACACTGGTATTGGCTATTTCAACAGAATGAACCAGTGTGATCCCCCCACTTAACAATAGACTTAAGGTGCGGCAAAAAAGAGAGATGGAAGATTCTTTCCAAATCTTCTTTCCAAATGGAATGTAAAGTTTTAATCTGTCAAGCCACATTTGAGTTTTGTTTTCCTTTTTCATCTGAATATACACTATCACTAATACAACGCCTAAGATAATAAAAATATAAAAAAACCTCTGGACCATCATTGAAAATCCTATCAAGAACTGAGTAATCAAGGGAAGCTCTGCACCAAAATCCATGTAAAGGTCAGAAAATCGAGGGATGATAAAATTAACCAGTATGGCAAGAAGTATAAAAGAGAATACAATAAGGAGGGAGGGATACATCAAGGCAGATTTGATTCTTGTTTTTGTCTTTAATATGACTTTTTTATATCTTATATATCGACTCAGAGTTTCAGGAAGATTGCCTCCCCTCTCTCCAGCCATCAAGGACGCAATATAGACTGTTGAAAAATATTTCTGATGATTAACAAAGGCTTGGGATAGAGAACTCCCTTTTTTTATTTCATCCTTTACCAATATGAGTATTTCTTTCAGCTTAGAATTCTTGATCCTGGAAATAATTATCTCTAGACTTTTTAATACCGTGTATCCAGCTTTGAGCAGGGCAACCAATTCCTGATTAAAGGAAAGGAACCCTTTTTCTAAGGCTTTTTTGTCGCCTGATAACAAGAAAATCCGGGTTTTTTTCCAATCGCGCTTTATAGAAAGTATACAATATCCTTGGGATTCGAAATGATTTTTACATGATTGAGGAGAAGAAGCAAAAAAAGTCCGGGAAAAAACTTTTCCATTCTCAACAGCTAACCGGCATCGATAATAAGGCATCTTTCTTTATAAATCCCGTCCACCTTTTACAATCATGGTAGGTTAATCATATGATTTTGTCAATCTCAACAAAAGAAGATCTATACCTAAAATTGTTCATTCCTTTCTTTTTCACAACAATCATTATTCATGAAATCATCTTTCTTTCTCTTATCTGCTTTCAATGCCCCTTCATGGAAGCGCTGGAAATATTGACAAATTCTTCCCAAATCTTTATTTTTATATTTATGAAGAAACGACTTATCTTGAATATCATATTGTTTTTTCTTTTATCATCATTAGCATCTTTATACAAAACTCCTGTTTGCATTTCATCATTTATAAGCAATGGTAATGTGGCTAAACGGCCCTATCAATCTGTCAAAGAACAGAATAAAGAGACTGATTATATGACCACTCTGCTTGAAAGAAATCCGGAACCTTTAGGACTAAAAGAAAATCCTGTTCTGAGAAGATACCTTTCTCAGCCTCCTATAAGCTGGGCTATTAGAGCTGAAAAAGGTCATATACTTCATTAATATGCCCTTAACAATGATTCTTTTTTGTTGGGATTCCGAACCCCTCAAAAAACTCATGATCTAAAATGAATAAAAAAACCTATTTAGCTCTTATCCCTGTCCTCATCCTTCTGATATTGGGATGTATCAACATCTACAAAAAAATCATCTGGAAAGAACCCACAGATGGAGTAACTTGGGAAAAAACTTCGCAAGGTCTTAAAGCTCTTAAAGTAGAAGAGGACAGCCCTGCTTATTTGGTTGGAATCGATAAAGGGGATATTCTCTATTCCATTAATGATGTCCCTATAAGGAACAATATAGATCTAGCCAAACAGCTCTGGAAAGCAGAGAGCTTCAATCAGAAAGTCATTTATGAAATCATACACAAAGGAGACCAGATATTTCCCTCTTTTTTCCTTACAACTCAAGGAACAAACCTGATATATTTTTACTTGGCTCTTATAGGGCTCACCACTCTTGTTATAGGTATTATTGTCGTTTTAAATGCAAAAGGAAGACTTTCTCTTCCTTATGTTTTCTTCTTTCTTATTTCCCTGGCTTTTTACGGCTTTCATGTTTTCTCACCAACCGGACATCTAGATTTTCTCGATAATACATTCTATTGGATTGATAAAATTTCTTTTGTTATTTTCCCACCCTTGTTGTTTCATTTTTTTCTCATCTTCCCAAAAAGAAAAAAATTTTCTAGGAAGATTATCTCCTCAGGAGCTGTCCTCTATCTTCCTGGAGCCGTTCTCCTGTTAAGCCGAGTCTTTATTCATTTTCCGAATGTTCTGAATTTTTCTGAATCCTTTATCAGCCAGTATTATAAGACATTGGAAAGACTTGATCTTCTTCATTTCATTGTTTTTACATTAACAGCTCTAGGCGTCATTATACATGATTCCTATAAATTTACAGATTTTATTATAAAAAAACAGCTCAAGTGGATAGCTTACGGTCTGGGGATAGGAATCATTCCATTTTCTATTTTGTATGCTTTTCCGTATATATTTGGAGCCGTGCCTTCAAAAATTTCAGAATTAACCGTTATCTTACAGGCACTGATTCCTTTGACATTTGCCTACTCCATCTCAAGATACAAACTCATGGATCTGGAAATCATTTTAAAAAAAGCAGTAACCTTGGTTTCTTCATATGTTGTTATCGGCATCCTTTATTTTGTGGTAAGCTCCCAAACAAAAATCTTTTCTGAAAATAAGCTAAATGCTCTTATATTGGGAATTTTAGCCATAATACTCGGGGCAACCCTATTCACTCCCCTAAAAAAGTTAATACAGTCTCTTCTTGACAGAGTCATTTATAAGAGAAGTTATGAGTATAGAAAAACACTTCTCTCAATAAGTCAGGAGCTCAGTCGGGAAAAAGACCTCCAGAAACTATCAAAGTCTCTCCTGGAGCTGATTTCAAATGCGTTATCCCTTAAATCAATCGCACTTTTAGTTCCATCAAAAAATAAACAGAATTCTTTTTATATACAAAACTTTAAAGGAAATCCTCCTCCATCTCAAAACCACATAGGTATAAATAAGATGCTGCTCAATAAAATAAAAAACAAAGATTTCTTATCACTCTATTCTCTGACAGAAGAAAATTCATCCCTATTCAAAGACAAAAGTTTTTCCTCCCTTGGATTTTATCATCTGCTTCCTCTTAAGGTGGAAGAAAAATTGATCGGCTGTCTTGCCATGGGTAAAAAGAACGATAACACATTTTTGAATTCAGAAGACTGGGAACTTCTGAGGACCATATCTTCTCCAATGGCTTTAGCTCTTGAAAATGCTACCTTATATGATCAAGCCAGGGACAGAGCCATTGAGCTCGAGCGGCTTAAAGATTACAGCGAAAATATTATTGAAAGTCTTACTGTGGGGGTTGCTGTAATGGATCAAAAAGGAAAAATAATCGGCTGGAATCGAGTCATGGAAGAGACATTTCTTCAAAAAAAAGAAGACGTGAGAAAGAAAAAATTAAGTGGGGTCATAGGAAGTAAAAATTATTCCCATATATTCCCTTCAGATAAACAACAAGGATTTCGTCTCTTAAGCGAAATAACCCTTGAGCTACCCGGAGGAAAAAAGAAAATTTTTGATATTGCAAAAACTCCCCTTCTTGATAATAAAATGAATCCTTACGGTACTATCATTGTTTTTGATGACACCACAGAAAAAATTTCTCTCCAGCATCAACTCCTGACTTCTGAAAAATTAGCTTCTCTCGGGTTGCTTTCCGCGGGCGTAGCTCATGAGATAAATACCCCTTTAACCGGCATATCCAGTTATGTTCAAATGCTGCAAAAAAAACTCAATCACACCACTCATTCTCAAATTCTAGAAAAAATAGAAACTCAAACAGAAAGAGTCGGGAAAATTGTAAAAAACCTGTTGAATCTAGCGCGCCATTCATCCAAATCCAGCCGTCAACAAATCAATCTCAAAGAAAGTCTACTCTCAATTATTTCTTTAATCGATTACAAATTGAAAAACATGAACATTGCCCTCGAACTAGACCTAAGAGAGGCAGAACCGATTTGGGCTCAGGAGGAAAGACTTCAGCAGGTTTTTATTAATATCATTCTCAACGCTCTTGATGCCATGCCCAACGGGGGGAAGCTTGAAATAACTCTTTTCCAAAAAAACGGATATAATGCTGTAAAGATTAAGGATACGGGGGTTGGAATAAAAAGCCAGCATATAGCCAATATTTTTGATCCCTTTTTTACCACAAAAGGATTTGGTAAAGGAACAGGTTTAGGGCTTTCCATTAGCTATGCTATCATAAAGGAACATGAAGGACACATTGACGTTAAAAGCCATGTTGATAAAGGAACTACCTTTACTATATTTATTCCTGTCAAACAGAAAAAAAAAGGAGAAGATAAATCCTTATCTATGTAAAAAATGCCCAAAAAAGAAACCATTCATATTATCGACGATGAAAAAATAATCCACGAAGTGCTGGAAGATTTACTAAGCTCCGAGGGTTATAAGTGCGAACTATCATCCAATGGTCCGGAAGCTCTAAAAAAGCATCAATCTAGGTCTTTTGACTTAGTTCTTTTAGACCTGCTTATGCCAGGTATGAATGGAATAGAAGTTCTTCAAAAAGTCAAAAAAATGGATCCTCATGCGGTTGTTATTATTATTACAGCCTACGCTTCAGTGGAATCAGCAATCTCTGCTATGAAAAAGGGGGCTTTTGATTATATTCAAAAACCATTTAAGCACGAGGAACTCCTTATCACGGTAAAAAGAGCCATCAAACACAAAAAGCTTCAAGAGGAAAACATTCAGTTAAAAGGTCAACTTAAGAGGAAATTCAGTTTCGATAACATCATAGGCAAAAGTAAAAATATGCAGGATGTTTTCTCAGTGATAAAAGCAGCAGCCCCTACCCGAAGCACCATACTTATTCAGGGAGAAAGCGGTACCGGAAAAGAGCTTGTAGCAAAGTCCATTCATCAAAACAGCGAACGCTCTGAATTTCCCTTTATTACAGTCAACAGCGGTTCTCTTCCTCCAGACCTCCTGGAAAGCCATCTATTTGGACACGTAAAAGGAGCTTTTACCGGTGCGGTCAGCCAAAAACAAGGATTGTTTGAAGCAGCAAATAAAGGAAGTATTTTTTTCGATGAAATTTCTTCCTTAAATATGGAAACCCAAGCAAAGCTGCTAAGAGTGATGCAAGAAAAAGAATTTATGAGATTGGGAGGCACAAAAACTATTAAAGTGGATACCCGAGTCATTGCCGCGACAAATACAGAACTTGAAGAACTTATAAAAAGCAATAAATTCAGAGAAGACCTTTTTTACCGTCTCAATGTCATTAAAATAGAACTTCCTCCTCTTAGAGAAAGGAAAGAAGACATTCCACTGCTGACAAAGCATTTTCTGGAAATTTACGGCAAGGAAAACAACAAGAAGAACCTAGAAGTAACTGAAGAAGTCATGGAACTTCTCGAAAGGAATTCTTGGCCTGGAAATGTGAGAGAGCTTGAGAATTTTATAGAGAGGACTGTCGTACTAACGCGATCTAAAGTCATTACAAGAGACCAAATTCCGTCATTTCTTCTTATCTCAAAAGACACAAATAAGAACGATTCTTTGGCGTCAAACCTTGACCTTAAACAAAGAACCCAGAATTTTCAGAAAAGAGCGATCCTTGATGCCTTAAGAAAATCCAACGGGGTACAGAAAAAAGCAGCAGGGTTATTGGGAATAAAACCCACCACCTTGAACGAAATGATCAAGCGTCTCAATATAGAAACGAATAACATCCAGAAATAATCTTCACTTACTCTCTTTTCTTCTCTGCTTTGGCTAATTTTCATAAAAAAAACTTGAGGTGCTGATAACATTGTTGTTTGAAAAATGAATAACCAGAATGATCATATTCTTTCATGGAAAAAATGAAAGGATACAAACAGCAGGGATTGGATTCAGGGTACGAACACTAATTTACCCGAAACTTACCAGGCACAGCATTATTAGGATTAATCAAGATTCTTCTTGGCTTATCATTCAAATTAAACGCAAACTCAGCCACTTTCTTATCTACCAATATTTTTCTTCTCACTCTCTTTCTGTTTTCTTTCCATTCCAACCAAAGAGGAAACACAAAAATAGGTTCATTTTGGATAAAACTTAATCGTAAAATGAAACCTGTACTGGTCTTTTCTATGAAATGACCTATCTTAACTTCAGGAAGATGATAAGAATGAAACCAACTTTTGAAAAAAGGATTCAAATCTTTTTCCGTGATTTCATCAAATGTACCCATAAATGTATTGGTGTTCGCAGGACCGTATTTGTTCCGGGAAAAAAACATCTGCAGCCCTTGAAAGAAAATCTCATCTCCTACCAAATCTTTCAACATATTCAAAACAAGGGCTGTTTTATTATAAACAACCGACTGATAAGCTCTAAAATTAAGCTGACTTATTCGGGCTCCCATTATAATGGCTCCCCAGTCGGTATTTTTCCTTGTCCATTTAGAAAACTTCTTCAGCATATCATTAAAATCATCCTCTCCGTATTTTTCTCTTAAAAACAGAGAAGTTGAAAACTGAGCTAATCCTTCACTTATCCATTGATCATGATAGGTTTGGGGGGAAACCCCCTGACCCCACCACTGGTGAGCGATTTCATGGGCAAGGAAATACTCCTCCCATTTGGAGAGGTTTACCGGACTCTTTGTGGTGCGGAGAAAATAAACACCGCTAACTCTTGGCAAGTCATTCATGACAACAAATCCAGGAGGGCTGTGCCCTCCCTTTTTGCTTCCGACTTGTCTGACAATACTCAGTTTGTCAAAAGGATAGGGCCCAAATTTGTTCTGGTAAAAATCAATGATCTCCTCAGCTGTTTTAAAAATATCTCCCTGATAATCCTGTGTTTTTGGGGATCTATAGTAATCAATATTGATCGGCTTTTTAACTTCTCCTTGTCTTGATAATCTCCCTACAATAAACGCAAGGTATTTAACCCTTTTTTTAGTTTCAAAAATGTTTACTGAGTTCTCTTCTCTATCACTATTTCCTTTGCTGTTGGTTCTGTGTTCTCCTGCCAGCTTTCCATTTGAGACTGCTGAATATCCAGGGGCAAGCACGAGTTTCAAACGAGCTGTGAAATAATCTTCTTCAGAGGAAACAGGGTACCAGTAAGAAGAACGGCTGTACATATAGGATTCATCTTTTATTTCTACAAACGCAGCTCTTTCCCTGACCTGTAGAGCTTGGGCAGCCTCATAACCCTCTTCCAAAGGAGGCAAATGGCCGTGATAATAGATATCTATTTCTTCTGTATTTCCCCTTGGAATATGATTCAGGAGATAAATATACATTGTTTTCCTTGCGTCATCATGAAAAAAGTGTAACTCATTTTGATCTTTATCATTCACTCGAAGAATCTTTAATTTGGGATTCAATTTAAATCGGATACTATTCAAGTTCCCCACATTTGACTCAAATTTTATTCTCACTTTTCCAGAAAAATAATTTTCTCTGGGTTCAAAATGGATATCCAGCTGATAATCTTTTATATCAACTCTTTGTCCGAAAGAGACAAAAAATCTTCTCTTTTTATCATCCAAAGGCGGAGAATAAAGGCATATGACTCGTTCTTTTTTCCATTGATAAAGACTTATTTCTTCTGATGCAAATGGAGAATAAATATAACTTATCTCTCCAAGTTTCTTGGTGTTGAATTCAAAAGCGACTTCTTCTGTTCTTGGCAAAATAGTAAAAAGTTCGCTGGTGAGAGAGCTTCTCACTGTAAAAGACCTTGGGTAATACTTAACAAAAAGGGAACGGGCAAGATCTATCTCATCCTCTTTAATCGGTTTTTCTTCTTTTGGTCCTTTTATTATTTTGATATTGTTTTTAAAGAAGGTGTTACTGAACCGAAGATAAATATGTTCGATAGGGCTTTTTAGAGTTTTTTTATTATTTATCAATTCCAAATGATGCTGTTCTCTCGGTAAAGAAGGAGTGAATTCTACTTGTCCTTTACCAATCACCATCAGAGCTGTTTCTAATTTTGGAATATTGTCATAAAATATCACCGGGTCTTCAAAAGAAATGGAAATATCTTCATGTTTGACTTCTACTCTTTTTACACTTTCTATCCTTGCCGGTGAAATCTTAAGTTTGTAAAGAGTTTGAGTCTGGCCAATATTGTCCTTTTTTATAATTTTCCAACGACCACTTATCTTAACCACATCAAGCTGCCATTTATCCAATAGGACCGAATATGAATTTTGGAATAAAATTATCAAATAAACCCTTGATAAGGATAAACTCCGTTGATTTATAGAAATATTCTCTACTGAAATAGTATCCATGGGAAATTGCTTTAGAAATTCCTCAAATCTTGCAGCCTCGATATCTTTGAGAGCTGAGGAAAAAGCTTGTTTATATCTATCTAATTCTCTATTTTCAATTGATTTTTTAAATTCATCTATAAATTTGTCAATCTCAATTGAACTTCTTTCTTCTTGTTGGATTCCTGCATAGGATGGAAGTGTTTGAAAACAGAGAAAAATACTTATTACAAGACATATCTTCTTCATTAATTCAATTATAACAGAACACTGTGATTTGTCTATTTGCTAGATAATGACTCGCTTTTCCTCCTTTACGATATTTAATACAATATGAGTTGTGGACCTGTCAATACTATTTCTTGATAGCAAGGATTTTATAAAATCATTAAGGTCGCTTCTATCCTTAAAATATCCTATAATCAATGAATCCCATTCCCCTGTAATATCATATACAGCAGCTAAGCGGTCATCTTTCGCTATCTGTTTTTGAATCTCAAGAAGATTTCCCTGTTTCAAACGAAGCGCTATGAGCGCTGTTAATTCAATTCCAAAATATTCCCTATTAACATCAGGAATATAGCCTTTTATCACTCCTTTGTCCTCAAACTTCTTCACTCTATTTATGACCGCAGTCACAGAAATATCAAGTTGTTTTGCTATCTCTCTGTAACTTTTTCTTGCATTTTCATTCAATACCCGGATTATTTTCTGATCCAGACCATCAATCATAGCTTCCTCCTGCAATTGTCATTTATTATAAAGTAAATTATAACATTTATTATATTTTATCAATATTTGTTTGACATTAATTGTTTTTTTTTGTATTTAGAAATATATTTAAAAATAAATCTTGTTTTCTTAAAGGAGGAAACCAAACATGTCAAAAAATGAGAAGCTCAAATACTTTGGATATGAAGAGCAGCAGGAAGTTTTGGATACAGTGCTCAATCCAGAAAACAGAATAGAATTTATAAGGATAATATTCCCAGACATTTTAGGCAGGCACATGGATTTTACTATTCCGAGCCAAGAGCTTAAAGCCTCCTTTGAACAGGGCAAAGGATTTGATGGATCCTCTATCGAAGGTTTTGTTAGGGTTGAGGAAAGCGATCTTATCATCAGGCCTGAAGCATCTACTTTTAGGATCCTCCCATGGGAGTACAAGGGATTTACAGAACAAATAAAATGGAAAGAAGGGATCATGTTTGGAGATATTTTGACACCAGAAGGAGAACCTTATGAAGGAGATTCCAGGTATGTCCTCAAAAAAAGCATAAAAAAAGCAAAACAAGAATTTAATATAGATGATATCAAATTAGGTCCTGAACTCGAATTCTTTATATTTCCTGATAAAACAAAAGCACAACCGCTGGACGAAGGTGGATACTTTTTTGGAGGTTTGCACGGCGAAATCAGAAAAGAAATTCAAATTTTTTTGAAAAAAATGGGTATTGAATCTGAATATGACCACCATGAGGTCGCAAACGGACAGCATGAAATAGACCTCAAATATCTCAGTGCCCTAGAAATGGCTGATGTATGTATGCTTTTTCGATATATGGTGAAAAAAGTGGTTCGAATGCATAATCTCTACGCAACATTCATGCCTAAACCTTTAAATGGACAAAACGGAAATGGGATGCATGTTCACCAATCACTCTGGAAAAAAGGAGAAAATATTTTCTTTGAAAGAAAGGGGCCCTTTCATCTATCTGATACAGCAAAATTTTATACGGCGGGACTTTTGAAGAACGCTCAAGAAATCTCAGCAGTGTTGTGTCAGTGGGTCAACTCATACAAAAGACTTATCGTGGGTTATGAAGCTCCAGTTTATATTGCATGGGGGCAGAAGAACAGGTCTGCCTATATTAGAGTTCCTGAATATCAGCCCGGAAGAGAAGAAGCCACCCGGATTGAATTAAGGTCTCCAGATCCTTCCTGCAACCTTTACCTTTCTTTTGCAACCATGATTATGGGAGGATTACATGGAATCCGTCATCAGTACCCTCTTCCCAAACCAGTAGAAGAAAATATCTTTAATATGAGCCAGAACAGACAAAGAAAATTTCATATTAAAACCCTCCCTTCCAACCTCCATAATGCCCTTAACAAAATGAAAAAGAACAAACTACTTAAAGAAATACTTGGGGAACATTTGTTTCAAACATTTATCCAAAATAAGAAATATGAGATTGACGAGTACAACAAATCTGTGACCAAAGAATATGACAAGCAGGTATCCAAATACGAAATAGAAAAATATATGCCCATTCTCTAATTAGAAAAACTCTAGCTGCCAGCTAAATAAAAATAAATTCAACAAAAACAAATATTAAAACTCTATTGTCTCTATCAACTAAGAAGGGTGTCACATAAGAATTCCAAGAATAAGGCTAGGGGGAGATTTTATGAATAATCTATTTTTAATCACTTTACGGATAACTCCACTTATGCTATAAATGGTCTCTAAACCAATGGATATTTTTACCATTATTATAAGCCTTTTTGTGATTCTTTTTGCTATCACCATACATGAAGCTGCTCATGGATGGGTTGCCTACAAGATGGGAGATCCCACTGCTCATATTATGGGACGGGTCACTCTGAATCCAGTGCCCCATATAGATCCCATTGGAACGGTTCTTATGCCCGCCATCCTTATCATCATGGGAGCTCCTCCCTTTGGCTGGGCCAAACCCGTTCCTGTAAATCCAGCTAATTTAAGAAATCCCAAGCGCGATAATATGCTTATTTCTGCTGCGGGTCCTACCGCTAATCTTTTGGCTGCTTTTGTATCTTTAATAACTATCCTATTTCTCAAAGCGCTGAATCCTAATATCAGTTATTTCATCCGATCTTTTTTGATGGGAAGGGCAGGGATTCAAGGGGGTTTTCATCCTCTGGAAGGTCTGGCTGTGATATTATTTTACGCTGTGTTTTTAAATATTCTGTTGGCTGTTTTCAATCTGATTCCGATTCCCCCATTGGATGGAAGCGGAATTGTAACCGGTCTTCTTTCTGATGAAGCCAGCCGAACCTATGATAAAATCCGTCCTTTTGGTTTTATTATCATCCTCGGGTTGATATATTTAGGACTCCTTGACCTTATAATTAGGCCCATACAGGTCATTGTTTATTCCATTATCTTATAATAAAATGAAAAAAGACAAAATCGTTCTCAGCGGAATGAGGCCCACAGGTCCTCTTCACCTCGGCCATCTCGCTGGTGCTCTCCGGAACTGGCTGAAACTTCAAGAAGAGTATCAGTGCTATTATTCTATTGTCACGTGGCATGCTCTGAGTTCTGAATACCAGAACTCAGAAGAAATCAAAAAGAATACTTTTGAGGTCGCTGCAGACTGGCTGAGTATAGGATTGGATCCACAAAAAAGCACCCTCTTTATCCAATCAGAAATCAAAGAACACGCCGAACTTCATCTTCTGCTTTCCATGATCATTCCTCTTCCTTGGCTTCAAAGAGTGCCCACGTTTAAGGAAATGCAAAAGGAACTCAAAGAAAAAGAATTAAATACCTATGGATTTTTGGGTTATCCTGTCTTACAGACGGCGGATATCCTTATATACAAAGCCAATGTGGTGCCAGTAGGGGAAGATCAGGCCTATCACTTAGAACTAGCAAGAGAAATCGCACGTCGTTTTAACCGTTTATTCGGAAAAGTCTTTCCTGAACCTAAGATTATGCTTACTGAAGTTCCCAGACTGGCAGGAATAGACGGGCGAAAAATGAGCAAATCCTTTCACAATTCAATCAATCTCAAAGACAGCCCAGAAGACATTCAAAATAAAATATCTCCAATGATGACAGACACCCGCAGAAAGAGAAGAAAAGATCCAGGTAATCCTGATGACTGCCCTGTTTTCACTCTACATAAAGCCTTTGTACCCAAAAATAAAAGAGAAGAAATCATCCAGGGATGCCAAAGCGCTGGAATTGGTTGTTTGGAATGCAAACAAGTGATCATAGATACTTTAATCAAGGAGCTTTTTGACTTCCGAAAAAAAAGGAAAAAATTTGAAGAAAATCCTGATCTAGTATGGGAAATTCTGGAACAAGGAAACCAGAAAGCCAGGAAAAAAGCCAAAGCCACTATGGAAGAAGTGAGAAAAAAAATTGGATTCTAATCTTTTTATGACCTGAATTATTCACGTGTTAATATGGCTGCATATGGGTCAATATTTGGCTCGCCTTAATGGTTAAAAACGGCGATAATAATATAATAAAAGGTGAATTATAGTCTATAAAAGAATCTTGTGTATAGCATAAAATAAAATGATAATAAATACATCGCCATTTTCTTATGAATAGGCCAGGTAAAATGGAGAGATCTGAAGGGTATCAAATCAAACTGGAAGTATTTCAAGGACCTCTTGACCTTCTCCTCTTCCTCATAAAAAAAAAGAAAATAGATATTCATGATATCCCCATTGCGTCCATAACTAAAGAATATCTTAAATATTTGGACAACAAAAAAAATATAAACTTGGAAAGAGAATCTGAATTCCTTCTTATGGCAGCCCTTCTCATTCATATCAAATCACGGATACTTCTGCCACGCGAATCTCCTGATGAAGAAGAACAGGATCCACGTAAAATTCTTGTGGACAGGTTGCTGGACTATAAAAACATAAAAGCTGCGTGCAAAATCTTGAGAGAAAAAGAAGAAAAACAGATAAAAAAATGGAAGAGAAAAAACCTCCCTAAATCCGTACCTTTCCAAGAAATTGAGTTTATGGAGTTATCTTTATTTGATGTGGCTGAAGTCTTTTTTAAGCTTATGAAAAGGCAAGAAAAAAGTCATATAAAATTCATCACAGGAAAAGATTTTTCAGTAAAGGAAAAAAAACAAGAAATCATCAATTATTTAAAAGATAATCACTATCTTGACTTTTTTGAATACTTCAGCAAACAAGAAACAGTTGAAGAATCAATGGTGTCCTTTTTTTGTCTTCTCGAACTCATTAGTGAACGAATGGTTACTGCGGTTCAAGAAAGCCTTTTCCAAACCATAAAAGTTTGGCTAAGGAGTGAAAGTAATACATGAAAAAAAATTTAAAAAACATCATTGAAGCGTTGATTTTTATGTCCATTGATCCTCTTACTCTGGATAAAATCAAGGATATTCTAAAAGAATTTTCTGATAAAGAAATTGAACACGCGGTTGAAGAACTTATTGATAGCTACTCAGAAGATAAAAGAGCAATCAGTATTATCAAAGCTTCTGGTGGCTATCTCTTTGCAACAAAAAAGGAATACGATGAATACATGAAAAGACTCTTAAAAGATGAAAAAAAACAAAAACTAACTAGGGAAGCCCTTGAAACGCTTTCTACGATAGCCTATCATCAACCCACTACCTTGGCAGAAATATCAGCCATACGGGGAGTGGATGCCACCCACTGCTTAAAAACACTCCTGGAAAAGAAGCTTATAAAAATCGTAGGAAGAAAAAAAAGTCCTGGAAAACCATTGATATATAGGACCACCAAAAATTTTCTTATCTATTTTGGGCTAAACAGTCTTGAGGAACTTCCCAGTAAAGAAGAAATCGAAAAAATACTAGAAGAAAAATACGGAGACAACTAAAAATTGTCTAAGTCAATATTTCACCTATATTTAGCATTGACAAAAACAACTATCTCATATAGTATATCCAACTAATTCTCTGGTTAAAATGGAAGTAAAAATAGCAAAAAACTCAGGTTTGTGTTATGGAGTCAAGCGTGCTCTTCAAATAGCGAAAAAAACACGCCGGCTCAAAGCCGATAAAGTCTATACTTTAGGAGCCATAATCCATAATCCCCAGGTTATCGCTGACTTAGAAAAAAAAGGAATACATCCTGTAAATAACCCCGAAAAAATTAACAAAGGTACGGTTATTATCCGAAGCCATGGAGCATCTCCTGGTATATACGACTTACTCAAACAAAAAAAAATTGATATTGTAGATGCCACATGTCCTATTGTTAAAAACATACAAAAACTCGTATCCAAACTCGCTGAAAAAGAAGAAGAAATTATTATTGTTGGAAACAGAAAACATCCGGAAACCATAGCCTTGAAAGGACACAGCTTGGGTAAAGGAACCATTTTAGAAAATGAGGTTGAAGCAAGGAGGCTTCCTCCAAAAAAAAGGCGTGCTGTGATCAGTCAATCCACTCAAGACTTCAATACATTCACAAAAGTTGCCGGTGCCCTAATGGATAGTACAGAAGAACTCCTTATTCACAATACCATATGCAAATCAACACAGATCCGCCAAAATTCCACCTCAAAGCTTGCTTCTTATGTTGACGTTCTATTTATCATTGGTGGAAAAAACAGTTCAAATACCAATAAACTTTATCAAATCTCAAAGGATATTCAAAAAAATACCCACTTTATTGAGAAGGCTGAGCAGATCACACCAGAGATGATAAAAGGAGCGGAAAAAATTGGCCTTGCAGGAGGTGCATCCACTCCTCCTGAAGTGATCCAGGAAGTAGCAAGAAAAATCAAATCCAGCTTCAAACAACAATATCACAGGGAGAAAACGGTCCAATGTCAGAGTTAACAAAAAATAACAAAAGCATCTCAACAAAAGATTACGAAGAAATGCTTGATAAATACAAATTTAAAGCCGCTGAATTAAAACCAGGAACGCTTGTGAAAGGAAAAGTCCTCAAAATAACCTCCTCCTTTATTCTGGTCGATATCGGATCAAAATCAGAAGGTATTATCCCAGTTGAGGATTTTAGCGATCCTGAAAACATGAAAAAAATCAAGGCTGGCGATGAAATTGAAGCGATTCTGGAAAGGTCTACTCCTAAGGATGGCTATTTACCTCTATCTAAAAGCAAAGCCATTGCCATCAAAGCACTTGATAACCTTGAGAAAGCACATAAATACAACAACTGGATAATCGGAAAAATATCAGAAAAAGTGAACAAAGGATATCTTGTGGATGTGGGAATAAAAACTTTCCTTCCTGATTCTCATGCCGATATAAAACCAGTTAAAAATCCCAACCAGCTCATAGGAAAAAGATTTAAGTTTAAGGTCATCAAATTTGACCGTAAAAGCGAAAATGCAGTGGTTTCCCGAAAATTACTTCTTATTGACAGGAAAGAAAAAAAGAAAAGGCAGGTTTTCTCCCAGTTAAAGAAAGGAAAAACTTTTATGGGAGAGGTAAAGACACTTACCCATTTTGGTGCCTTTGTTGACTTAGGGGGGATCGAAGGACTCTTGCATATTTCAGATATGTCTTGGGGGAAAGTAAACCATCCCTCCGAATTATTCAAAATCGGACAGAAGATCGAGGTGGTTATATTGGATTTTGATGAAAAAGAAGAAAAAATCTCTCTGGGCTATAAACAGCTGACAGAAGATCCCTGGGAAAATATCGAAGAAAAATACCAAGAGGGACAAAAAGTCGAGGGGAAAGTTGTCAACTTAACTGATTTTGGAGCCTTCGTTGAATTGGAAAAAGGAGTAGAAGGCTTGGTCCATGTATCGGATCTGACTTGGTCAAGGAAAATGGTCCATCCTAAAAAAGTCCTTTCTCCAGGCGAGGAGGTAACGGTCAGCATACTTGATGTTAATCCGAATGAAAAAAGAATATCTCTCGGACTCAAACAGGTCAAACCTCATCCTTTAGAAACATTAAAAAACAAATATGGCCCTGGAAAAAAAGTAAAAGGAAAAATTACAAATATAACTGCATTTGGCGCATTCATGGAAGTTGAAAAAGGTGTAGAAGGGCTTATTCATATTTCTGATATCAGCTGGAAAAAGATAAACCATCCTTCTGATGAATTAAAAGTTGGTGAGGAAATTGAAGCACTTATTCTTAACATAGACGTAGAAAAGGAAAAATTATCCCTAGGTATCAAACAGCTCGAAGGAGACATATGGGAAGACTTCTTTAAGCGGCAAAAAGTGGGTGATGTCGTCAATGTAAAAATTGTCCGTATTGTTGACTTTGGCGTCTTTGTTGAAATCACACCGGGAATTGAAGGAGTTGTGTTTTTATCTGAACTTGGGGACAAAAAAATCGAAGATCCCTCAGAGGTTTTTTCTGTAGGTGAAGAAAGACCTGCCAAAATAATAAAAATGAACAAAAAGGACAAAAAAATATCTTTAAGTTTCAAAAAAGCTCAACTCGAAATGCAAAAAATGGAGTATAAGAAATATATGCAGAGTCAAGACACCAAGCATACCCTTGGAGATATCATGAAGGACCAACTTAAAAATATCGAAACCCCTAAAAGAAAGTCAAAAAAAGAAAAGGAGAGTAAATCATGATAAAAGCTGATTTAATCAACAAATTATCAAAAGATATGAATATTACCAAACAAGAAGCAGAGAATGGGGTCAATGTTTTCTTCGATACCATAAAGGAAGCTATAAAAAGAGGCGAAGAAATCGAACTTCGGGGTTTCGGAAGTTTTAGAATAAGAAAGCGTGGTCCAAGGTCAGGAAGAAACCCAAGGACTGGAGAACAGGTTAAAGTCCCCGCCAAAAAAGTGATCTATTTTAAACCCAGTAAAATCCTGAAACAGATGATAAACAAATAATGGAATATATCACAGTCCCGTGGAGAGAAAACTACGTTAAGAATGCTCATAAAATGAAAAAATGCTTTTTCTGCCTTGCTTCAAAAAGAAAAACTGACAAACAAGACTTCATCCTTTACAGAGGAGCCTATAATTTCGTAATCCTTAATAAATATCCCTATTCACCAGGACATATTATGATCGCTCCATACCAGCATATTGATTCTATTGAAAAATCAGAAAAAAATGTCTCTAATGAAATGATGGAGATCTTAAAAAAATCTGTGATTATTCTTCGAAAAGTCTATAATCCCCACGGATTCAACGCAGGCATGAATATCGGTCACAGTGCTGGTGCTGGAGTAGCCCATCATTATCACCTCCATGTTATACCAAGATGGGTAGGAGACTCCAATTTCATGCCCATAATAGGAAAGACAAAATTAACCATTGAAGATTTAAATAAAACTTTTGATAATTTATACCCGTATTTTAAAAACTTGAGCATATAAAAGGACAAAACTAATGTAATATGGAGATTACGGAGCCAAAATGAATTTTAAATTGAATGAAGAACAAAATATGCTTAAAAAAATGGTCATGCATTTTGCGAAAAACGAAATAAGACCCATGGCCAAAGAATTTGAACAAAAACATGAATTCCCATCTCAATTGATTAAAAAAATGGCTGAACTTGGGATCATGGGTATGTCTGTCCCTCAGGAATATGAAGGAAGCAAAACAGACAGCCTATCCGTCATGCTTGTTATCGAAGAGATAAGCCGGGCTATGCCTTCTTTGGCTGTTATTTTTTCAGTACATTCATCATTATTCTGTTACTCGATATCAAAATTTGGTACAGAACAACAAAAAAGAAAATATCTCCCCCCAGCTGCCAAAGGAAAAATATTAGGAGCTTTTAGCCTAAGTGAAGCCGAAGCTGGATCAGATGCACTGGCATTAAAAACCAACTTTATCAAAAAAGATGGTCAGTATATTATAAATGGATTAAAGTCTTGGGTAACAAGTGGAAAAAATGCAGATGCATTCATCTTGTTTGCAAAATCAAAACAAGAGACAGGAAAAAGAAAACTCAGCGCTTTTATCGTAGACAAAGATTCTCCTGGATTGAAAGTATCAAAAATAGAAGATAAAATGGGCCTCCATTCATCTGTGACCTCAGAGATAAGCTTAGAAGACTGTAAAATCCCAGAGAGTAACATCCTAGGCTCCGAAGGGCAGGGAACAAAAATCGCTTTTCACTGCCTCGATTATTCCCGGATAGGAATTGCTGCTCAATCAGTGGGTGTTGCACAGAGCTGTTTGGATGAAGCTGTTAAGTATTCAAAACAAAGAAAAGCATTTGGACAGAGCATTTCCTCTTTCCAGTCTATTCAATTTAAAATAGCAGATATGGCCACTATGATCGATGCTTCCCGGCTCCTTACCTATAGAGCAGCTGACCTATTTGACAGTGAAATATCACCCACCAAAGAAGCAGCCATGGCCAAACTCTTTGCTTCTGAAGCAGCCAATAATATTGCTTATGAAGCCCTACAGATTCATGGAGGATATGGGTATTCCAAAGAATTTTTCATAGAACAATTGTATAGAGATGCAAGGGTTCTTTCCATATACGAAGGGACTTCAGAAATCCAAAGAATCGTCATATCAAGAAACCTTCTTAAATAATATCGTCGGATGCTTGAGATCCAATTGGTCCTGATTTTGGGGAAGAAGAGTCCTATTTAAACCTTTTTATTAATTTGCTATCATAAAGTTATAGAGAAATAACCAATGACAAATATTAGGAAATATATTTGAGGTGAAAAATGCTTAAATCGATGCGTAAAAACTTGAAGTCCTTGGCGCCCGCGCTTTGGCTGGTTATCATTGCTTTTATCCTGTCCATCTTCTTTGTATGGGGAAAAGGAGGCGGATCAGGAGAATCAAGAAACAAAAATGTTATCGCTTATGTGGGCAAGGAAAAAGTCACGGCTGATGACTATATAAATAACTTCAGATTGCGACTTGAATCTCTCAAACAGCAGTTCAAAGAGCTTAATTCCGATTTTATTCAACAGTTGAATATACCACAGCAGACCTTAGAAGATACCATCAAACAAGAGGTCCTGCTTCAAACAGCCCACCGCCTTGGAATTAAAGCTGCTGATTCAGAAGTAAGAGAAAAAGTACTGAGTTATCCGGTCTTTCAAAAAGAAGGAAAATTTATTGGATTTGAAGAATATAAAAAAATCTTGGAATGGAACCGAACCACAGTCAGTGATTTCGAAGAAAGCATCTCTAAAGATATCATGATAGAAAAGACCATCCAGGTTCTGACAGCAGGAACTTCAGTAACCAAGGATGAAGTATGGGAACACTTCAAAAAAAATAATGAGTCCGCAGAACTGGAATATATTTTTATATCATCAGACAAAGTAGAAATAACTGAACAGCCCTCAACAGATGATCTGAAACAGTTTTATGACAAAAATGAAAACGATTATAAAATTCCCGAAACAAGAATAGCCGAATATGTATTCCTGAATAGGGAGGATATAAAAGAACAAATAGAAATCAAGGATGGAGAACTAAAGAAATACTATGAAAACAATAAAAAAAATTTTGAAGAACCCGAAAAAATAAGAGTCCTGCGAATATTCCTTCCTTTTAAAGACGACAATAAAAAAGACTCTCTCGACCAATCCAATAAAATTATGGAAGAACTAAATAAAGGACAAGAATTCGGAGAATTAGCAATGAAGTATTCAAAGGGGGAAAAAGCAGAAAACAACGGCGATTGGGGCTATTTTGAATGGAAAAAATTATCTACGGAAGAACAGAATGTCATTCAAGAATTGGCAGAAAAAGAAGTATCAGATCCCCTTGAACTCGAAAATGGTGTCTCGATTTTAAAAGCAGATGAGATCATTCCGTCCAGACAATCCTCTTTTGAAGAAGTAAAAAAACGAATAGAAACAATACTAAAGGATAATAAAGCTGAAGAAATGATAGACAGTGAAATCAGACAAATAGAAAAAATGGCCCTGAAGGAAAAGAGTCTTGATGTGGCTGCCCAAAAGCTAGGATATAAATTAAAAAATACAGGGCCCCTTGAATTAGGAGAGGGCATAGACGAAATAGATCCCTCAGGCTCCTTTAGCCAGATGCTCTTTAATATGGAAGAAAGAGAAATCTCCTCTCCCCTAAACACCTATAAGGGAGTTGGCATTTCACAGCTCATTGAGATAAAGCCCCCCAGAAAAGCTTCCTTTGCAGAAGTCGAACAAAAAGTAAAAGATGATTACTTAAATGAAAAAAAAGAAGAAAAAGCTTTTATTAAAGCGAAACAAATAAAAGATATCAACAAAGGCTCCGATCTTAAGAAAATTTCAGAAAAAAACGATTTTGAATATAAAACCGCACAAAATCATAAAAGAGAACAATACATTAGCCTTTTAGGAGAAAACCCTGAAATAGATAGACTGGCATTTTCTCTTCCCATAGATAAACTCAGTGACCCGGTAAAAGTAAAAGGAGGCGCTGTTTTATTACGGGTACTTGATAGAGAAGAAGTAAGTAGAGAGGAACTTGATGAAAACTTCGAAAAAGCCCGCCAAGAGCTTTTAAACACCAAACAGAATAAACTTTTTCAGTCCATTTATTTAAAAACAAGAGAAAAAATCGGGGTCAAAACAAATTATGAACTTTTTACCCGCATCAATTCCGAAATAATGTCCAGATACCAAAGCGAAAACAATTGATAACTCATTTAGCCTGGATTATTCATAAAAAAATGACGATTAAAATAAAAATCATAACAAGAAAAATGTTCAGAGATTAGTTTTTGATAAAAATTCGTATATCGCTGAAACAAAATGAATAATAAAAACATCGACATTTTTTTATGAATAGGTTAGGTTAGATAGTTCTTTGTAAAGATTACGGACGAATCAGTTCTACCAATAGAGACCTCACTTGAGATTCTAAAGCTATTTTAAACCTGTCCACAGATTGAATAAATCCATCTTCAATATAATCTAAGATTTTCATGGGTTTCCCTATATTGACTTTAACTTTGCCGGGGGTTAAAAAAGGCTTCTGAGCGCCTAATATGGCAACAGGAGTGACCGGAACAACGATTCCTTCTCTCTTATAAAGATTATATGAAATGATAGAAGGCCCTCTCTTAAAAGTACTAATGAATGGATTGGATGTATTTTCTTTAACCAATCCTTTGCCTTGAAGAAGGACAATAGCTCTTCCCATTTTTAGGTTTTCCTCACACTTTCCTATAGCGGTTCTCCTTTTACTGGAAAGATCAACAGGAATGGTCCCTATTTTAGAAATGTTGCTCGATATATAATATACAAGCGGAATCTTTATCGGTCTTAAAAAAAAATCAAGCAAAACACCAAGATTTTTTATATTATTTTTGAGATAATCTCTAATCAAATAGTCGAGTTCATCTTTATCAAATATTTTCTTGTTTGCAGTAAATATAACATGACGGGGTATTATCTTAAATAATACAGCTATATCTTTAAAACTTCCCGCATGGTTACCCACGATTATATTGGGTCCTGATTTAACAAAATTCTCTTCTCCTTTTAAAACAACTTTTTTACCTAAGAGAATAATATTTTCTAAAGTTTTAATGACTGGTCTAAATCTCTTTAACTCAAGCTCGTAATCCATATCTAAAATGTCTGGATAAAAATATCGTCTAATATTTTCACCTTCTTGGCGTTGATTTTCAAGTAAATATTTATATTTATATTTCCCTATCTTCTTGAAAAATGTCAATATCAATGATAACTTAAAACTCAATTTTCCTCAGCTGCTTTTGCATATGACTTCTATAAAAAGGAGATTAAAATGATCACTTTATTAAAAGGAGGACAAGTCTATACCCCATCCTCCCAGGGAAGAAAAGACATTTTGATTGCAGAAAGTAAAATTGTTTCCATACATCAGCCGGAAGAAATAGATCTTCGAGGGATTGACGTTGAAGAAATCGATGCCACTGAAAATATCATAACTCCTGGAATCATCGATAGCCATGTCCACATCATAGGGGGAGGGGGGGAAGGAGGACCTTCGACCCGAGCACCTGAGATTAAGGTCGAAGATATCGTCTCCAATGGGGTGACAACAGTTATAGGATGTCTGGGGACAGATAGTTTGACCCGTCATATGGAGTCACTTTATGCCAAAGCAAAAGGACTTGAAAAAGAAGGCATTTCAACCTACATATTCTCAGGCTCCTATGAAATCCCTACGGCTTCCCTTACCGGAAGCTTAAGACGGGATCTTGTCCTCATAGATAAAGTTATCGGAGCAGGAGAAATAGCCATATCAGATCACCGCTCTTCACAGCCTTCATTTGAAGAATTTTCCCGGCTTGCCGCAGAATGTCGGGTTGGAGGAATGCTTGGAGACAAAGCCGGAATTCTGCACTGCCATGTTGGAGATGGAAAACGAAAACTAGATATGATCTTTCGTGTGGTTAATGAGACTGAAATTCCACTCAGTCAAATCATCCCCACCCACTGTAATAGAAATCCAGAACTGTTAGAAGAAGCCATTCAATACAATAAAATAGGAGGAACTATTGATTTTACTGCTGGGGAAGACCCAGAACAGCAAAAAAGCGATCATATTCCTATCAGCGATGCCATACAAAAATGCATGGATAAAAAGGCTAATCTGGACCGAATTACAGTTAGTTCAGACAGTAACGGAAGCATGCCTGTGTTTGATAAATCAGGAAATCTAATAGGGCTCACTATCGCTGACCAAAAAAGCCTTCTCAATAATCTTTGCCATCTGATCAACAATAAAATACTCCCCATTGATAAGGCATTGAAGTTTTTTACTTCAAATTCAGCCCTTTATTACAAACTCAGAAAAAAAGGGAAAATTTCCCCTGGATTTGATGCAGATATTAATGTTTTTGATTCTCAATTTAATCTGGTCCATTTATTTTCCATGGGTAAAAAAATGATAGAGAATAAAAAAGTAGTGGCTAAAGGTACTTTTTCAGAAAAAACATGAAAATTTAATGATAAAAAAAGGTCATAAAGGAATGAAAAATCAGAAACAAGAACAAACAAAAAATTCGGATAAGCCAAGTTTTACTATCGCCTTAATACCGTTAATCTCTATGGGGATTCTTCTCGGAGTAGGATACGGCATTTATCAAATCAGACCTCAAGTTCTTTTGGTGGCAGCAGCATTTCTAACAGGATGTATTGGATTTTTCCTGAAATTCAAATGGAGTGATATGGAAAAAGGGATTGTGAATGGGATCCATAAAGCCATGCCAGCTATTCTCATTATGCTTTGTGTGGGAATCTTGGTCGGCTCATGGATCGCTTCTGGTACCATCCCTATGGTGATATATTACGGGCTCAAACTCATTTCTCCCCAATTCTTTCTGGTAACTGCATGTTTTATCTGCTCGCTTACATCCCTTGCTACAGGAACATCATGGGGAACCATAGGAACCCTTGGTGTGGCTTTTATAGGAATTGCCATGGGTTTAGGAATCCCGCTCGGACAAGCGGCAGGGGCTATTGTTGCCGGGGCTTATTTTGGAGACAAGATGTCTCCATTTTCAGATGTCACAAACCTGGCCCCAGTTGGAGCTGGTTCTAATCTTTTTGACCACATCAAGCATATGATGTGGTCAGCAACCCCTGCTTGGTTGTTGGGACTCCTGATATATTTTTTAATCGGTCTCAAGTATGGGGAAAAGAAATTAGAATCAGAAAGCATGCAAATAATTACTCAGACATTAAAAGAAAATTTTCATTTTAATATCCTCCTTCTTCTTCCTATGGTTATCGTCTTTTACTTTGCAGCAACCAAAAAACCCACTATCCCGGGCATGCTTTTCTCTTCATTTGTAGCAGGAATCCTTGCTGTATCCTTTCAGGGAATATCTATCCAAGAGTTTGCCTCAGCTATCAATACCGGATACAAAGCTCACACTGGTGTCCACCAAGTTGACCAGCTTATATCCAGAGGGGGATTGATGAGCATGATGGAAACTCAATTAGTCGCTTTTACAGCTTTCAGCTTTGGTGGAATCATGCAGTCCACAGGAATGCTTTCCGTTATACTGGACAAGGTGATGAAATTTGCACAAAAAGTATCCAGCCTAGTTGTAACCACTGTTGCCTCATGCATTGTAACCGCGCTGGTCACAGGAAGTTCATACCTATCCATGATCATCCCGGAAGAACTTTTAGCTCCTGTCTTCAAAAGAAAAAAATTAGCTGCAAAAAACTTATCAAGGATAGCAGAAGAAAGTGGAGCCATCATCGTGCCGTTAATACCATGGAGCATGGCAGGAGTCTATATAACAGGTACCATAGGGGTTTCTACATTTTCATATCTTCCCTGGGCTTTCATGAACTATATCTCTGTTATTATACTTATCCTATTTGGATTTACAGGATTTACAATGGCCCCCAAGATAAGAGAGGATGAAACTCAAATAGGAAGCTGATTATTCGGCACTAACTTTCATCATTCTGCTTTTCTATCTGAGTAAAAGCTTCTTTATATCTTTTCTGAGCGTTTTTTTGTCTTTCTCTGGCCAATTCTGCTGTGGATTCAAATCTTGTTTCAAATCCAGCTTTTCTTTTCTTTTCTTTTAAAAGAAGTTCATCAAGATTTCCTCGCTCCTTTCTCTTCTTATCAAATTTTATGACTTCTTTACTATGAAAATCTATCCATAATACAGACCTACAGCAGGGACATTCGACTTCAAATACTTTTGACTTTGTTTTTTTGCTTTTTATATCCATGTTGATGAAATTTATCAAAAATTGAAAAATCATTCAAGTCTGGTGATTCAGGGTATTTCAATCCCATGTTTTTTTATGAGCTTAAAAAGCCCTTGTCGACTAAGGCCAATATTCTCAGCTGTCTGTGTCTGATTATAATTGAATCGAGCCAAGACTTGATTCAAATACCTTCTTTCAAAATCTGCTCTTGCTGTAAAAAAATCATACGAAATCGGACTTTTCTTTTTCCCATTCAAATGTATTTTTTGAGAAAGATTGTTCTCAGAAATGACATCCGAATCTTGACACAGAACCATACATTTCAGCACCTCGCTTTTAAGTTCCCTTATATTTCCCGGCCAAGTATAACTCAGCAAAAAATCTATGGCTCTTGAAGAAAAAGGGAGTTTCTTCAAATTCATATCCCTGGAGAATTGTTCTTTGTAATATTCTAAAAGATATAAAATATCACAGGCCCTGTCTCTTAATGAAGGCAGCTTAATAGAGATTATTTTAAGCCGATAATACAGATCTTCACGAAAACGTCCTTCTTCTACTTCCTTATCTATATCCTTATTAGTTGCACTGATAACTCTTATATCAACGGTTCGAGGCTTGTTCTCTCCGATTCTTCTCAGCTCTTTTTCCTGAAGAACCCGAAGAAACTTAGCCTGGAGCATTGGAGACAAGTCACATATCTCATCTAAAAATAAGCTTCCCCTATTTGCTTCTTCAATAAGGCCTGGTTTGTCTCTTAAAGCTCCGGTAAAAGATCCTTTTCTGTATCCAAACAACTCACTTTCCAAAAGATTCTCAGGAATGGCACCGCAGTTCAAAGCAACAAAGCTCTGTTTTTTTCTTGTTCCTGTCAAATGGATATTTCTTGCCACCAACTCTTTCCCAGTTCCACTTTCTCCCCAGATAAATACGGGGGCATTGATATCTTTTACTTTATTGATAAATTGAAAAACTTTCCTAATGGATGGGCTTTTGCCAACCATCTTATAATGACCTTTTATGGTTTCTGTTTCCTCTCTACTGACACGATCAGAGTTTATCATACCAAACAAACCTGTTCTCTAATTTAGAGAACGATCTAAGATTCACATTTTCTCACTTCTAAGGGATATAAAAAATCAGACAAAAAGAGGGAAGGAAAAACTCATATTTTCTTTTTTGTTTCTTTTACTTTTTCTTTGATATCTCTATAATCTTTGTTCCACTTTCTAACTTCTTTATATATATCAAGGGCTTTTTTGTATTGTTCTAATTCCTCATAAACTGAAGCTATCTCATATCTAAGAGAAAAGGCTGATTCTGTTCCTTCTTTTGTCAAATCAAAAGCCTTTTTCAGCCATTTTAAAGCTTCCTTAAAATCTTTTTTTTGGCGGAAACAAGAACTGATCACATGAAAACTATCCGCAGCCATTTTTTTATCTTTTGAAGCGATCTGAGCCTCTTCTATGGCTTCATCAAACAATCCTTGTTCCATAAATGCTACAGCAAGATTATAATGGCTGTCATAGTCTTCTTTCCCCACCTTTTCATTCAAAGCTTTACGGAAATCCGATACAATATCTGAGAGAGCTTTCTCTACAATAGTGGTATCTCCTCGTAATTGGTAATTGTAAATATCCTTTATTGCCTTTATCTCTTCATCAGGTCTTTTAGAGAGATCATAATATTTTTTTTTACCATCCTGTTTGGAGACCATTGGTATGATATCGGTCTCAGCAAAAACATCAGCAGATGTTAATTTTTCCTCAGAATCAGGTTTTAATGTAGGAGACTCAGAGGCACGAGGAGGCTGTTTTTTTTCTCCAAATAACTCTGTCTCCTTTCTCTTTACTTTTCCTATACGAGAGGCAATATCTTCATTTTTAGCTTCCGAAGAAGATATAGACTCAATTTCCTTTGTCTTGTCTTCTATTCTTCGATGATCCGGGTACTTTATATTCAAATTTTGAAGGATTCTCTTGGCATTCTTAATAAGGCCTTGCTCTATGTACAAATCCACCTTAGCGAGAGTTGTCTCTATAATTCCTTCAATCTCGTTCACACTTAAAGAGGCTTCTTCCTCTTCATCGACCATACCCAGTTCGGTTTTTACTTTTTTGTACTCATTAAAATATTCTTCTTTTTCTGGAAACAGGTTTAGCAGTTCTCCTAAAATCGCTAGCTTCTTTTCCTTAAGATTCTTTTTCCTGCATTCTTTTAAAATGAGCCTATTGATGATTTCAAGGTTTTTTTTATCCCCTTTTGTCCTGTATAGACCAGCCAGTTTTTCCAGTGTTTTCAAATGGGGTTTTCTCTCTGATAAAATCAAACCTAAGAGACCAACAGCCTTTCTTTCTTTCTTTTTTCTCGTTAACAAATCAAACACAGGTTCATAATATTCAAAGGCTTTATCCAATTTCCCCTCTTCAATAAACAACTTCCCCAGCTTCACTCTGGCATTAATATCTTTTGGGCTCTCAGATATAATGCGAAGGAAAACTTCTTTTGCCTTTTCATTGTTTTTTTCTTCCAGGTAAAGTTTACCCAAAATATAAAGCGCCTTTAAATTTTTTTCATCTTTTTTGAGAGTTTCATTGATAAGCTTGAAGGCTTCCTTTCTCTTGTTTTCTTTTTTGTATATCTCAATGATATTAGTCAGGGTCCGGGGATAATCTGCTTTCAGGTCCTTGGCTTTGTCTAATACTTTATGGGCATCCTTGAGTTCCTCATTACTGATTTTAAATTCTGCAACCTCATTTAGCTTTTCGATCGCTTCATTAACCTTGCCTTCCTTTTCATACAATCCTGCCAAAGTTTCCCTTGATTCCATGTCATCTTGATTGAGTTTAAGGACAGATTCATACATCTGGATAGCTTCTTTATACTTCTTGTTTTTCTTTAACTCTTTAGCCAGCTTGGAATATTCAACCAAAGCTTCGGATTTAAAGCCCCGGCTTTTATAAAGGTCAGCCAATCTTCTGGATATATCAAGATTTTCTGGTTCTATTCTGGCAATCCTTTTTAATGTGGCAATGGACTTAGAATAGATACCTTTTTCTTCATACAGGTCTGCGATCTTTTCAAATTCTTCTACAGCCTTTTTTCTCTGTCCTGTTTTAACATACAAATCCCCTACGATATTCCTTATGGGAATATCCTGATCATTCCCAGTTAATAACTTTTTATATTCAGTAACCGCTTCTTCAGTCTTCCCCTTTTTGATTAATTTTTTCGCTCGGGTTTCTATTCTTTCTCTTTCTTGTTTATCCATTTTTTTTCACTTCACACTTTAAACTGAAGCTTGTTCTATGAAAAACAGTTGGACCAAGTTTCTCCAAAGCCAGATAATGTTCTCTGGTCCCATAACCTTTATTCCTTTCCAATGAATACCCATGGAATTTTCGACTCAGCTTTATGATCATATAATCTCTCACTACCTTGGCTACTATGGATGCAGATGCAATTGTAATGCTTTTTTGGTCTCCTTTAAAAACTTTTTCCTGAAGATAATTTACATTGTAAAGCTCTAATCCGTCAACCAAAAGAAAATCTGGCTCCTCTGCCATATCTCCAACCGCTCTTTTCATGGCTTCTTTAGACGCCCACAAAATATTATTTTGGTCAATCTCATGGTTAGTAGCCATCCCCACTCCTACTGAAATGGCCTGCTTTAGTATCAAGGGATACAGCTTTCTTCTTTTCTTTACAGAGAGGAGCTTTGAATCATTGACATCTTTCAACCACCCATGAAGCTTTTTGCGAATATAAGAAGAGGGAAACATAACAGCCGCAGCCACGACTGGTCCAAACAGAGCTCCTCTTCCAGCTTCGTCTATTCCAGCTATATTTCCAAACCCTTTTTTTGCTATTCGCCTTTCTATATAAAAATCAGCCACTTTCTATCATCATAACATAAAGATGAAGTATAAAACATATTAATTTACCTAGATTCTTTTATGGTAGCTGCTTTGCCTTTTAAATCGCGCAAGTAATATAATTTGGATTTTCTTATCTTACCCCTTCTCAATAATTTGATTTTCTTTATGCTTTTTGAATAAAGCGGGAATATTCTCTCTACCCCTATCCCAAAAGAGACTTTTCGGACAGTGAACATCTTTTTTGAACCCGATCCTGTTTTTGAAATCGCATAACCCTTAAATACTTGTATTCTCTCTTTATCTCCTTCTCTTATAATGACATGAACCTCTATGGTATCCCCGACTTTAAAGCTATCTCTATCTTCCTTTATGTCGTTTTTCTCTACTAAATCAATTAGATTCATTTTTCTTGCCTTTCATTTCTGTACTTAATTCCTCAATAAGGGCTTTATCTTCTTTAGAAAGCATTGTGTCTTTTAAAAGATCCGGCCGAAGATGCATGGTTTTCTCAAGTGCCTTTTTCCTTCGCCAATGGTCGATCCTGCTATGATTTCCTGAAAACAGTACTTCCGGAACTTGCATTCCCCTAAAAGACCTTGGTCTTGTGTACTGGGGATAATCTAATAAATCTGAAGAAAATGAATCCTGCTTCACAGATTCCATTCTTCCTACAACTCCAGGAAGAAATCGGGAAACACTGTCAATGATAACCATTGCAGCCAACTCTCCTCCGGTCAAAACAAAATCTCCTATAGAAATCTCATGAGTGGCTAAATATTCAGCAACTCTTTCATCAATTCCTTCATATCGGCCGCAAATCAGTATTATCTGCGAACGTTTTGCAAAGCTTTCTGCCATTTTTGAGTCAAAGCATTTTCCTTTTGGAGACAGGAGACATATAGAGGCCTCTTTCTCTTTTTTTAGGGATTCTACAGCATAAAACACAGGTTCTGGCTTAATCACCATCCCCTGACTCCCTCCAAAAGGACGATCATCCACTTGTTTGTGTTTATCTCTGGCGTAATCCCTGAGATCGTGTATATGCACCTCAAGCAATCCATTTTTAAGAGCCTTCTCTATGATTCCTTTAGAGAAATAACTCTCAAATATATCAGGAAATATTGTGATTATATCAAACCTCATTCAACTCTAAAAGTCCTTTTGGGAGAAGTCTTATAATTTTTGCATAAATCGACCTCCTTTATTTATGCAAAGGTTCTCTCCCCTCCAGCTATTCTTTCCGAAGAACACCTTTTAGAGCCTTTTTTTCCTTAACTAACCATGTAAAGGCTCTCCCATCTTGCTGAAGTATATTTTTGCTTTGAGTCTGCCTTTCCTCCTTTGAATTTTACTGCTTTCCAGCACCTGACGATTTCTTCACTTTTCAATGATTTCTAGGTTGAATCTCCTCTTCAGTTTCATGCCAGCTGCACCGAGTATAACTCTGATGGCCCTAGCAGTTCTTCCCTGTTTACCTATGACTTTACCTAAATCCTCCGGAGCAACTTTTAGTTCAAGGATTGTGGTTTGTTCTCCTTCTAATTGAGAGACGACCACCTTGTCCGGATTGTCAACCAATGACTTAGCTATCATTTCAACTAGTTCTTGCACCGTAACCTCCTTTAGGCTTGTTTATCTGATTGTTTCTCTGAGTTAGAAACTTTATGTAAAAGAGACCGTACTGTATTAGAAGCCTGAGCTCCTTTACTTATCCAATATCTTGCTCTCTCTAAATCAATATTGATTTCGGGAGGGTCTTGCAAAGGATCATAATATCCTATTGTCTCCTTAGCTTTGCTTTCTCTCGCCTTTCTAGAATCTATCACAACAATCCGATAAAAAGGACGCTTCTTTGCTCCATGTCTTCTTAATCTAATAGCAACCATTTAAAGTACTCTACTCCATATAATTGTGTGTTTGGAGATGATATCTAAATTTCGAACATAAGTCAAATTATTTTAGTGAGATAATGGGAAAGAAGAAATCATTTTTTTAAAACCAGGCTTTTTCATCATCTTCTTCATATCAAAAAATTGTTTGAGGATCTGATTGACTTCAGCAACCGGTCTTCCACTTCCTCTCGCAATCCGGGCTCGTCTGCTCCCGTTTATTATTTTCGGCTTTTTTCTTTCGGCAGGTGTCATGGAATTAATGATGGCTTCAAAATAATATACCTTTTTATCATCGATCTTCATTTTATTCATATTCTTAAAAACACCTCCAGATGGAAGTCCCTTTAAAATCTGAGATAATGAACCCATTTTCTTTACTTGTTCGAGCTGTTTTTTGAAATCCTCGAGCGTGAACTCTTCTTTCCGCAGTTTTTTCGCTAAATCTTCGGCCTGTTTCATATCTGTTTCTTTCTCTGCTTTCTCTATAAGACTCAACATGTCTCCCATCCCTATTATTCGTGAAGCCATTCTGTCAGGATGAAACATTTCAAGCTTATCAAATTTTTCACCTACCCCAATAAATTTAATCGGCTTCCCTGTAACCACAGTAATAGACAAAGCTGCTCCTCCTCTAGAATCTCCATCTAGTTTTGATAGAATAATGGATGTCAATCCGATTCTTTTTTCAAAAACAGAAGCACTTTTAACCGCATCCTGTCCAGTCATGGAATCTCCTATATAAATAACCTCATCCGGATCAAGCTTGTCTTTAACCAACTTCAGTTCATCCATTAGCTCATCGTCTATATGGAGTCTCCCAGCTGTGTCCAATATAACAGGATTGTTGTTATTTTGTTTTGCATACTCCTTTACCTGATCCAAGGCCCGACCTGGATAGTTCATCTGTTTTTTTGAGAATTCATAATGAGCAACATCTATAGACCTGGCAATGGCTTTCAATTGTTCCTGAGCAGCCGGTCTTTTCAAATCAAAAGAAACAAGCAGAGGATTATACTTGAGTTCTTTTTCCCTCTTGGCTAGTTTCCCACATGTAGTGGTCTTTCCTGTACCCTGGAGTCCGACCACCATAAATATGGAAGGAGGAGTCTCTGAATAAGCCAATTTTTGCTCTTTATGCCCCAACATATCTGTCAATTCATCCCTAATAATCTTTATGACATGCTGTGCTGGAGTAAGACTGGAAAGCACCTTTTTATCAAGAGCTCTCTCTTTGACTCGATTTTCAAAATTTTTAACTACCTTGTAATTGACATCAGCTTCAAGAAAAGCCATTCTCATCATCTTTAATGCTTCTTGCATATTTTTCTCTGTGATCTTTCCTTCTCCACGAAGGAACTTCATAACATGTTGAAGGCGTTCCGTTATTTGTTCTAACATCAATCCTCTCCATTCTTTCCTGAATTATTCAGGTTAACAAAAATTCTGTTTCTTATTATAACATACCATCTGAAAGTTCAAACCAATAGAAAGGAAAACAATATTGCTCCCTTGACATTTATATTCATAGTGATTAATTTAATACTAATTTTCTGCCAAACCAGAATAATTCCGATTTTTAAGGAGATATGTTATGAAAACGAAAATTGACTATAAAGAAATATCAAAACTAATAGATCTGCTTGAAAAAAGGAATCTGGTACAATTCGAACTCGAATTGGAAGATTTTAAGATAAAAATCAGCAGAGAGCACAAAAAACAAAAGGTTAAGGAAGCACCTATTTTACCTGACTCAGCTCAGTCAGATAGAATTACTGATAAAAAAGAAATCATAGAAAAAACCGAAGATAAATCAGAGGATAACAATCTTCACTTTATCACATCTCCTATGGTCGGTACATTTTACAGATCGTCTGATCCCTCATCTGACCCTTTTGTAGAAATCGGAGAAAAAATCAAAAAAAATCAGACTTTATGTATCATAGAAGCTATGAAGCTAATGAACGAAATCGAATCTAATGTTGAGGGCACTATAGAGGATATTCTGGTCAAGAATGGTAATCCCGTTGAATATGGACAAAAGTTGTTTTCAATCAAAACAAGATAAATGTTCAAAAAAATACTGATAGCCAACAGAGGAGAAATCGCTCTTCGGATAATCCGGGCAGCTAAAGAATTGGGGATCAAAACCGTGGCAGTTTTTTCAGAAGCAGATAGAGACTCACTTCACTCTATTCTTGCCGATGAAAAAATATGTATAGGCCCGGCAAAAGCTAGTGAAAGCTATCTTAACATTCCCAATATAATCAGTGCAGCGCTCATCACTACAGCTGAAGCTATCCACCCAGGATATGGATTCCTGTCTGAAAACCCTCGTTTTCCTGAAATATGCAAACAGGAAGGATTGATTTTTTTAGGTCCCTCAGCCTCCATAATGAGAGTATTGGGAGATAAAAACAGAGCCAGGCAGGAGATGAAAAAGGCAAAGCTTCCTGTTCTCCCTGGATCAGATGGAATCGTAGAGGATATAGAAACAGCTGAAAAAATTGCCAAAAAAATCGGGTTTCCCATTATTCTCAAAGCAACTGCAGGAGGAGGAGGCAAGGGAATGAGAATTGTCCGTTCTCTTTCCAATCTGGAAGCCCAGTTCAATGTAGCTCAGAATGAATCAAATTCTGCATTTGGTAATCCTAGCCTGTATATAGAAAAATACATTGAAAACGGAAGACATATAGAAATTCAAGTGATCAGAGATTTTAACGGTCATGTCTTAGCTTTTGGGGAAAGAGAATGCTCTATCCAGAGAAAACACCAAAAAATTTTGGAAGAAACCCCCTCTACTTTTATTGATGAGAAGATACGTAAAAAAATGATTAAGTCTGTAGAAACAGCAACTGAATATATCAACTATCACAGCCTGGGAACATTTGAATTCCTTGTTGATAGCAAAAAAAATTTTTATTTCATGGAAGCCAACACCCGAGTTCAGGTAGAACATCCCATAACTGAAATGGCCTATGGAATCGATTTGATCAAAGAACAAATCAGGATTGCATCAGGGAAAGACCTTCATTTCAGCCGCGATTTAGATTTTATTGGCCACAGTATTGAATGCCGGATCAACGCTGAAGATCCTGATTCTTTTGCTCCCTCTCCAGGAAAAATAGATTTCCTTGTTTTCCCAGGAGGAGAAGGGATTCGGATTGACTCTGCCGCTTACCAAGGCTGGAATATTCCTCCTCATTATGATTCCTTAATTGCTAAGGTCATCTCTCATGCTCCCACTAGAAAAGAAGCCATAAATAAAATGAAGACAGCCCTCGAGATGACCACAGTGGTGGGAGTAAAGACAAATATTCCCCTGCATTTAAATATTTTATCTAATTCAAATTTTTTAAATGGCCTTTATCATACCCAATTTCTCGAAAACCTTCTTTCTCAAAAAGTTAATGAATAGTCTCATCCTCAATTAAGCGCATATTGACCTGGAAATTTCCTTCGTTGTCTTCTACCACCAGCTCATTTATTCCAAGCTGAAGCTCTCCTTCTATAGGAACAACAACCTCGCCTTCCTCTCCTATATAAAATTCCTTTATGATCTCATTTCTTATCTCTTCCCCAGTTTCTTCATCTTCTTCTATAGAAACGAGCAGTACCACTCTCCCGATAAGAGCCCCGATGTTTTTGTCTGTAATAGGCTGCTGCATGGTCTTTAAATTGTATCCATTGGGACCGCAGTATGCCTTTGGATTCCCTTTTTGAAGAGATATGGTGCCTTCAGCACTAAAATAAATGGTTTCTCCTTTTTCTACACTATAACCTATGCTCACCCAATGGCGGTTTGCAGGGAACTCTATTCTGTAAACTCTATTTTTTTTTAGTTTAGGATACTCGATGTCTACCTCCTGGATAGCGTATACATGGAAAAAAAAGCACAGAAAAACAAAAGCAAAAATCAAATGAGATATCCTTTTTTCAATCATATTTATCTAGCTTTAGTACATCAAGCATCTGATTATGGATTTTCCCATTAGTTGCCAAAACCTGTTGGATACTAGGATCAAACTTTTTGTTTTGGAAATCAGTGACACGACCTCCTGACTCTTTTACTATTAAAGCCCCCGCTGCTGTGTCCCAAGGAGCTAACTTCAGCTCCCAAAATCCGTCAATTCGGCCACAAGCTAAATAGCACAGGTCAAGGGCAGCTGAGCCACAGCGGCGTATGGCTTGACACCTGACTGCAAAATGAGAAAAATGATCTAAATTATTTGTTTCGCTTTCTCTGATATCATACGGGAAACCCGTGGCAAGAAGGCTTTTATCAAGTTCCTTAATACGGGATACTTTTATCCTTTTGTTATTAAGAAAGGCTCCTTCTCCTCTTTTTGCCGAAAACAACTCGTTTCGTAGGGGATCAAAGACAACTCCCACTAAAGTTTCACTCTGTTTGCTCAATGCTATTGAAACACAAAATACAGGAAATTTATGAGCATAATTTGTGGTTCCATCTATAGGATCTATGATCCATCTCCATTCAGACCCCTTTTCTTCTTTAAGACCTTCCTCAGCTATTATGTCGTGTTCAGGAAAAGTTCTCATTATAGTATTATGGATGATATCTTGGGACTGCTTGTCAAAATTAGTCACCAAGTTGACTTCTCCCTTAAAGGTTACCTCTCTTTCTGAAGTGATATTCTGCATAAGCATAAAGCCAGCTTTCTTAGCTGCCTCTTTGGCGGTTCCTAAATGTTTATCAAGCTTCATGCGGTTAGATATCTTATCAATAATACATATTTAGGGCAATATGTGTTTTGATTTCTTTCCTCATAAACTCTTTGCCAAAAATGACGTACTATATTATGATAAAAAAACAAAGAGAGACCCAATGAGTGAACAAAAAAAGACAGGAAAAAGCAAGAAAAAAATAATTATTATAAGCAGCGTTATCATATTGATTGCCCTGATCATATTTATTAACCTTCAAGCTCAAAGAGAAAAAAGCATTGCGGTCACTGTGGAAAAAGTCAGAAAAGAAAACCTTACTTCTAAAATTTCTTCATCTGGAGAAGTCAAACCTAAAAAAAGTGTAAACATAAGCGCTCATATAGCAGGAAGAATAATAAAAATTGGGGTGGAAGAAGGACAAATGGTTAAAAAAGATGACTTTCTTCTTAAACTCGAATCAACTCAATATGAAGCAAGTGCGGACCGAGACAGAGCTTATATTCGATCATTACAAGCTGAAAAAATCAAGGCCCAAGCTAAGCTGGAAAATGACAAAAGAGCTTTCCAAAGAAAAGAAAGCCTGTACCAAAAAAAACTGATCTCTACAGAAGAACTTCAGTCTGCCGAAACTCAATATGAAATATCAAAAGCCAGCTATGATTCTATTGCTTACCAAATAAAACAAGCCCAAGCATCTCTGAGGAGCACTTTGGATAATCTGGAGAAAACCGTATACAATTCTCCCATAGATGGAGTCATCACAAGTCTTAATGTAGAGGAAGGAGAGATAGCTCTTGTGGGGACAATGAACAATCCAGGTACTGTCCTTATGACCATAGCAGACCTTTCTGTCATGGAAGTGGATGTGGAAGTTGATGAAACAGATGTTATCGGAGTCGAACTTGGACAACTCTCAGAAGTTCGGGTAGATGCATTTCCAGATCTGATCATCAAAGGACACGTCACAGAAATCGGGAGTTCTGCGGTACAAGCCCTTTCTGGATCTGAAGAATCAAAAGATTTCAAAGTCGTTATAACTTTGGAGAATCCTCCAAATAACTTAAAACCCGGCCTTTCAGCCACAGGAGATATTATCACTGCTGAAAAATCCAATGTTCTCACCGTTGCCATCTCAGCACTAGTGCTTAAAGAATCAAGAGAAAAGACAGAGGGAGTTGATGAGAGACAGAAAGAGGGAGTCTTTGTCATCGAAAATGACCGAGCCGAATTTCGCCCTGTCAAAAAAGGAATCATGGGAGAACTCAGAGTAGAAATTTTATCAGGACTGGAAGAAGAGGATACAGTGGCTGTAGGTCCTTACAGCGCTCTGCGTCAGCTCAGTGACGACATGTTGGTTAAAACAGAAGAAAAAGAAGAAACCCTATGATAAAAAAAAGCAACAATGTCATCATCTCAGCTGAGAACCTATGGAAGATCTACAAACTAGGCAAACAAGAAGTCAAGGCTCTATGTGGTGTCACATTTTCTGTAAAAAAGAATGAATTTCTTGCTATAATGGGCCCATCCGGTTCTGGAAAATCCACCATTATGAATCTTTTGGGATGCCTCGACACTCCATCCAAAGGAAATTATTATCTAAACCATAAACTTGTCAGCTCTCTGGATGATAACGAATTAGCTTTTATCAGGAATCAGGAGATTGGTTTTGTTTTCCAGGTATTCAATCTTTTATCCAGAGCAACCGCTTTTCATAACGTAGAACTTCCCCTGATCTACAGAGGGGAAAACAAAAGAGGAAGAAAAGAAAAAGTAGAAAGAGCTTTAAAATTGGTTGAAATACTTCATAGAAAAGATCACCGTCCATCTGAACTATCAGGGGGTGAAAGACAGCGAGTGGCCATTGCTCGAGCTTTGGCCAATGACCCGTCCATTCTTTTAGCTGACGAACCCACCGGCAATCTCGATTCAAAAACCGGGCAAGACATTCTAAAGCTGTTCAAAAAGATCCATTCTCAAGGAAATACTATTATTATGGTGACCCATGACCCGAATATTGCCAAGCATGCCCATCGGATCATTCACATAAAAGATGGAATGATTGAAAAAGAGGAAAAAAGGGGAGTGCCTCCATGAATTTTATAGAACGATTTCAAGGCGTTTTCTTTAATCCCAAAGAAACATTTAAATCCATTGCTGAACACGCACCTTGGAAAGATGCTCTTATTGTTTTACTCATCGTCACTGCAGCTTTCACTTATCTTGTCCAGCCTTATTCTCAACAAGATAGTATCAAGGCTTTTAAAAACAATATTGAATTAAAAGATAGAATCGGAGAAGAACAATTCAATAAGATGCTCGACAGGATGCAGAATCCATCTCAGGTTCAAGTAATACTCCAGTCCTTTGTTTTAACTCCAATTGTTGTGCTACTAGGCTTTTTATTATCCGCAATGGTGATAATGGTTATCGGCCGCATGACTTCAACACAAGGAAGATATGTACAAATCTTCTCTTCATACCTTCATGCAAGTTTCATTGATAAAGTTCTTGGGGCTGGAGTCAGACTCATCATGATTCTCACAAGCAAAACATATATGGGTACAACAACAAGCCTTGCCCTCTTTTTTCCTAAACTAGAAACTCTTTCTGTAAAATTCATTGTATTAAATCAATTCGACTTTTTCCAACTATGGCTCTTTTGGGTTCTGGGATATGCACTGTCTTCTGTATTCAACATAAAAGTAAAAAAAGCAATGTTTGTCTCCTATGGGTTCTGGATCCTCAAAAGTCTTTTAAACATTGGCATTGGTTTATTAAGTTTGAGTTTTATGGGATAATCCTCTCTCCCCTTGACCAGACCCGATTATCAGTTTGACATATTTTCCATTCATTTATAAAGTATGTCTATGGAAAAAGTGTGGCTTAATGGAAATTTTTACGACACCCCTTTGCCAAAATTATTATATCGAATATGGAATTCTAAAAGAACAGGCCGCCTCAAAATCAAAAAAGAAAATATTTCTAAAAACATAGATTTTTTTGAAGGGAATGCCATCATAAGCCGTTCCTGTATCGATCATAAGAATCTTCTGTCTTATTTACAAAAAGAAAAGTTGATATCCCCCTCTCACATAAGAAAATGCGAACAATTTGCTGAATCAAATAAAGTTTCCCTTCTAAAAGCAATGACAGCGCTTAATACCATCCCTTCCTTGAAACTATGGGGATATCTAGAGCTGTTTTTTATGAATGATATTTCCCTGACCTTTGATTGGGTCAAAGCAGAATTTTTTTTTGACTCCACACAAGAAATAAATAAATCAGATATAATGACCTCTGTGTCCACACTAAGAATCATTCGAAAAGGCATTTATGATATGGAAAACCAGGACTTGATAAATTCCCACATACCTTCATCTGATGAATACATTTATACTTACCCAAATAAATCTTTTTTATATGATGACCTCAACTCCAATGAGCTTTATCTTTTGAATAACATTGGAGATAAAATAAAAATAGGGGAATTGTATCAACTCGTAGAGATAGGAAAAAATGAAACAAACAGGCTCATCTTTTTATTTAAATGTTTGAGGATTGCTGGACCACATCACAAAACCTTAAATCATATCACACAGGAATTATCTAAAGTCGAGCTCCATAATATTCTCGAATCTTTTAATAAAAAATGCACATCTATATTCAAGTACATCTCAAAAGAAATCGGGCCCGTAGCATTGAGCGTCCTCGAAAAATGCATTGAAGACACAAAATCAAATCTACCACCCCAACTCCAAAACATCAAAATATTCCAAGATGGAAAAATAGATATCAGTTCAACTCCATCCACTAATCCCAATCTACCAGGAGAAATCAAATTAGAGGAGTTCCTGGATGCCCTAAACGAAATTCTCGTGTCAGAGCTACTTACCATAAAAAAAACCCTCGGAGATGAGCATGAATCCAAAGTGTCAAAAAGTTTAAAAAACATAGGCAAATGGAATTTAAAAAAAATCAAATCTTAGGATTCCTTATCCTTATTACAATCCTAGCCATATTACTTGTTATTAAAATTGGAATATAAAGCAAAGAATCTCCTGGTTATTGTTGGCCCCACATGTGTGGGAAAAAGCACCACCGCGCTAAAATGCGCCATCCACTTTAATGGTGAAATAATAAATTGTGACTCTATGCAGATTTACAAGGGGTTTGACATTGGTACTGATAAAGTGACTCCAGAAAAAAGAAAAAATATTCCGCATCACCTAATAAGTATTGTAGATCCTTCTACCCAGTTTACAGCAGCTGACTTTGTCAAATTTTCTTTAAAAGCAATCGAATCCATAAGAAAAAAAAACAGGATCCCCATCATCACAGGAGGAACAGGACTCTATATTAAGGCTCTTTTAAACGGCTTGTTTCCAGAAAAACACAAATCCCTTTCTATCCGCAAGCAACTTGAGAAAGAGGCAGAAGAATTTGGGCTTGAAAAACTGAGAAAGGAACTCAGAAAAGTTGATCCTGAATATTTTTATAAAATAGGGGAGAACGATGCTATAAGAATCATAAGAGCATTAGAGGTGTATCGCGCCACCAAAAAACCTATTTCCGAACATTTTTCTAACACTCGATCATATGTTGGAGATTTTAATGTCATAAAAATAGGTCTCATCATTGACAGAAAAACCCTATATAAGAGAATTGAAGCCAGGGTTGACAGAATGTTTGAAAAAGGTATAGTTGAAGAAATCCAAGAGTTGCTAGAATCAGGAGTTAAAGAAAACTTCCCTCCTTTCAGAGCGATAGGATACAAAAATGTTCTGGAGTACTTAAAAAATAAAATAACTCTAGACCAAGCCATAAGCTCTACAAAGAAAGCGACCCGTCATTATGCGAAACGTCAAATAACTTGGTTTAAAAAAATGGAAGGAATAAAGTGGTTTTCTCCTTATCAATATGAATCTTTAAAAAAATATATATCAAACCAATTAAAAAAATGGAAAAAGCAATAATTATCAACTTTTCAACAAATAAAAAAGAAAAGCTGGCTTCTGAAGAATCGTTAGAAGAACTCAAAGGATTAGTCCATGCCGCAGGAGCTAAAACCATAAAGAAACAGTTCCAATATAGGCCTCATACAAATCCCAAATTCCTGATCGGAAAGGGAAAAGCAGAAGAACTTAAAGATCTTAAAGACAGACTTGATGTTGACCTTATTGTTTTTGATCAAGCTTTATCCCCCATACAACAACATGCTCTCGAGGAAAAAATACAATGCAAAGTCATTGATAGAACCCAGCTGATCCTGGATATATTTGCCCAGCGCGCTCACAGCAACGAAGGAAAACTCCAAGTTGAACTGGCTCAACTCAATTATTTGCTGCCTAGGTTGACTGGAAAAGGAACTGCTATGTCTCGATTAGGAGGGGGCATTGGAACACGAGGACCCGGAGAGAAAAAATTAGAAGAAGACCGCCGTAGGATACAGGATAGAATATCAAAAATAAAAAATGACATAAAAAAAATTCAAAAGCGCCGTCTAAATCAAAGAAAAAAACGAAAAAAAGGGCCGATTCCTTTGGTATCGATTGTAGGATATACCAATGCAGGGAAATCTACTTTATTTAACTTCCTTGCCAATGAGAACAAATATGTCTCATCCCGGCTTTTTGCCACACTGGATCCTATAATCCGCCGTGTCACGGTCACTGATGGAAGTTTCTTTTTTATCAGCGATACCGTAGGCTTCATACGAAATCTTCCTAAGGAACTGAAAACAGCTTTTCAATCCACTCTTGAAGAAGTAAATGAAGCTGACTGCATATGCCATGTGATAGATTTCACTTCAGAGCAGACAATCAGTCAAATAAAAGCTGTGGAAAAAACTTTGTCTGAAATTGGAGTCCATGATATTCCTGTAATAAAAGCATACAATAAAATCGACCTTCTGGATAACAAAGAAGAACTTATAGCGAAAAACAACGATCCTCGTACAGACTATGTATACATCTCTGCTGAACAGGGGTTGGGAATCCCATGTTTAAAGGAAAAAATAAGTTCTACTGTTTTCCAGGGTCTTGAAAAATTTGATCTCCGTATCCCTAAATCAAAAAAAAATCTAATTCATTCTTTCCCTAAATGGTCAATTGTGTTAAAAAAGAGAGAAAATAGTGATGATTTTCTGTTAGAAGTATTAGCTGAACCAAAAAAAATGATGAACTTTTTACCTTTTATTCAAAAAGGAGAAAAAAAGTGGTAAAAAAGAAAATTCTAATTTCCATGTTTATTATATTTATTATGGGGTCTTGTCAAATTGAGCAAATTCCAAGCCCTCAGATATACACAGGGAATCTCCCCCAATCTAAGGTATCTGAATTATCCCTTGATGAAAGAATCATAATTGAAGAAGCCTGGAATGATATCGAAAAAGGAAACGGCAGAAAAGCTATCAATCAGATTTCAAAACTCAACACAGAAAATCCTTTTTATACTATCATTATGGCTTATGCTTACTATTTGTTAAACGAAATCCAATCAGCAGAACAGTTCTTTAAAACAGCTATTGAAAATAATCCCAATATCATTATCGCCCACCTTGGACTCGCTCAGCTTTATCAGAAAACACAAAGGAAAGAACTTGCTTTTATCGAGTACCGGGAAGTGTTGAAAAAGGAACCTGAACACACATGGGCTAAAACAAGATATGAAGAAATCAAAGCAGAAAAAACCAGAGAAGCCCTAAAAACAGCAAAAAACTTTATGGACAAAGGAGACCTATCTGCTGGAGAGAAAGTTTATCTTAAGGCTCTTTTTTACTCCCCTGAGTCCGCAAAAGCTCATAAAGGTCTTGCTGATATCTACATGGAAGAGAAAAATTATGATAGGGCTATTCTGCATTTAAAGGCATTACTCTCACACCAACCAGAAAACACAAAGCTCCTCAAATCTTACGGTGAAGCTTTATTCCAGAATGGAGAGTTTAAAAAAAGCCTTGAAGTCTATAAAGATTTGAAGGAATTAGAGCCTGAGGATCAAGAAATAGACAAACGTATAGAACAGTTAAAAAACAGGTTGGGAATCTTCGAACTACCCAGCCAGTACAACTCCATCCCCTCCTTAGAAACAATAACCAAGGAAGACATGGCTGCCCTTCTAGGAGTCAAATTCCAGAAATATCTCAAAGATTCCAGCAAAGAGCCCCCTATCATTATTGACATTTCCACTTCTTGGGCTTCAGATTATATTCTCAAACTGACATCTATGGATATACTTGACATTTATCCCAACCATACTTTCAAACCAAAAAAAATAATCACAAGAGCTCAGTTGGCAGAAATTATCTACCGACTCATCAACTACTTCAAGGAAAAAGGATACACCCTCATTCAACAAATCCCTCCTCAATCCATAAATCTTCCTGATGTCCCCCCAAGTAATTTCTATTACAGACCCATTATTATGGCTATCTCATACGGAGTTCTTAATACATCCATGGGAGGAAACTTTAATCCTGAAAAGCCTGTGTCTGGTCAAGAGGCTATCAAAGCCATAGATATACTGCTTTCGCTCTTAACATAAATTAAGATTATTGGAAAATTTATTCAAATGAGTTGAATTGGTGGAAACAATAAAAAAGAAAGAAAAAAACGAAATAATTACTGTCCCCAATATCATCTCTATTTCCCGCCTTGTTTTAAGCCCTGTATTGTTACTCTTTATCCTCTCCGGAAAAACATTTGAAGCCTTGATAATATTTATTGTCGCAGTCTCTACTGATTTTTTTGATGGAGCTATAGCGAGAATTTTCAAACAGAAATCAAATCTTGGTGCCCTCCTTGATCCCATGGGAGACAAAGTGCTCATGACCATATCCTTTATCGCTCTTTCAATCCCTTCAATCAATACCCCCAATGTCATCCCCATATGGCTTACTGTAACAGTCATAGGGCGGGACATATATATTGTTTTAGGTGCTGTTTTGGCTTTTAAGCTTATAAGTAGAAAAAAATTTCCCCCTACCATCACAGGCAAAATGAGCACAGTTTTTCAGATGGCTACTCCTTTGTCTATACTTTTTTTCAATATATGGAAGATAGAAAGCAGATTTTTATCCCTTTTATTTGTCCTTACATTCATCACAACCATAATTTCAGGGATACATTACACCTCTATCGGGATGAAATGGCTCAAAGAGTCTAAGCCCAGAAATAAAAATGAGAAATAATAGAATCGATTTTAATGCCCTTTTAGGCTCTTCTATCTATAAACCCTCTACGGATCGTTTTCCATAAAATTTTCATGTCGAGCATCAGCGACCAATTCTGAATATAATAAAAGTCATACTCCAACCGCTTGTCAAAATCAGTATTCTGCCTTAATCCATGGACTTGGGCCCATCCTGTTATGCCAGATTTGACTTTATGTCTTAACATATACTTAGGCATCTTTTCCCTGAATTTTTCTACAAACACTTCTCTCTCTGGCCTGGGACCAATAAGACTCATCTCACCCAACAGTACATTTATTATCTGAGGAAGCTCATCCAAGCTGAATTTTCTCAAATATCTTCCAACTCGTGTAACCCTTGGGTCATTGGGTTTGCACATAACTGGGCCAGTTTTTTTCTCTGCATCGGTGATCATCGTCCTGAATTTATGCATCACAAACTTTTTCCCATCCAAGCCCACTCTCTCCTGATGAAATAATATAGGCCCTTGGGAATCCAACTTGATCATGATAGCTATGATAACCAATAAAGGGGTCAATAAAATCAGAAGAATGAAGGAAATGATGATATCTATGGTTCTTTTTACAAAAAGCATGACCCCCCTCATTGGAGGCTCATCAATACTTATGACTGGAAACCCATCCAAATCTTCTATTCTAGCCTTTAGAGTTAGAAGTTGAAAAAGATCAGGTATTAGCCTAACATTAACCACATATTTATGGATTACTTTCAACGTTTCTATAATTTTGGGATAATTATTTAGATCAAGAGCAATATATACATCAGATATATCCTCTTTCTCGATCACACCTGCCAAATCCTTAATCAATCCCAAAACTTTAACTCCATCTCCTACCGGAATAACTTCCCCTTTTTTCTTTTCATCATCCAAAAATCCCTTTACTTCAAAACCTAAATCCTTATATTGAGATAGTTTCTGAGCAATGGTTTGTCCCATTTTGCCAGCACCCACAATCAATACACTTCGAAGATCCAATCCCCTTGCATACCTTCTTTTCATAAAATAATAAATCTGATTTCTCAAAAAAGACAGAACAAAGATAACACTTATAAAATAAACACCCAAAAAACCGTGGGAAAGTTTGAAATCAATCCTAAATAAAGGAGCAGGTCCCCGACTGTATGCATTGAGATAATTTAAGAATCCCATGACAATAATGATAGTAAACACTGTGTTCAGTGTGATTAGGAAAAAATCTTCAATTCCAGTTCTCTTAAGACGAATCCTGTAAAATCCCTGGAGAAAAAATATGGAAAGATGGATAATAAGAAACAAGGGAAAAATGAGAATATAAGATTTTATGGGCGGAATACCTTTCATGGGATTTACCGGAATGATATACCCATAAAAACGAAAACCATACGAATAAAAATAAGATAAGAATATTCCAATTATATCACTGAGAACATACAGACTGATAAGTTTGGTCCTGTGCTTTTTTATCATTTTTTATTTTTAAAATCTGTCCATTTTTCTTCCAAATAAGAAGAAATCATTTGTTTGAATTTTTCTCTAGAATATTTCACGGCATTTTTCCTAATTTCGGTTCTATTAAATGGTAACTTATCAAACTTGTCAAGGACACTGATGAGGCTTTTGACATTCAATTGCTCAAAAAACAATCCAGTTAACCCTGAATGAACCGTTTCTGTAGCTCCTCCACGGCGGTAAGCGATAACAGGAACTCCACAAGCTTGGGATTCAAGCGAGTTGATACCAAAATCTTCTTCTCCCGGCATGATGAGGGCCTTAGCTCCTTGATAAATTCTAAGTAAGTTTTCAGAGGAAACCTGCCCGAGAAACTTTATATTATTTTTAGCCTTTTTTCTTAATCTTTTGTAATCTGGCCCGTCTCCCACAATATTGAGAACATCTCCAGTCCTGTTAAAAGCTTCTATGGCCAAATCAATCCGTTTGTATGGCACCAAGGCAGAAACAATAAGATAATAGTCATTTATCTGTTCCCCAGGTCGAAAAAAATCAATGTCCACTGGCGGGTGAATGACATCTGAGGTCCTTTGATAATATCTATAAATCCGCCTTGCCACCGTCTTTGAATTTGCAACAAAATGATCCACTCTTCGAGAAGAAGACTCATCCCAAATTCTCAACCAATGGATTATTGGAGGAATCAATATACGAGAAAAAATATCCAATCGTTCTCTTGAAAAATAAGAAAAATACTGATTCCATGCATATCTCATTGGAGAATGAATATAACTAATATGCAGGGCATCAGGTCTGGGAATGACTCCTTTTGCAATACAGTGGGAACTCGAGACAATCAAATCGAATTCCTGAAGGTCAAAAAGCTCTGCGGCAATCGGGTATAAAGGAAGGTAGGATCGGTATTTGTTTTTCAGAAAAGGCATTTTTTGGATAAAACTAGTGATGATCTTTTTCTCTTCTATTTTCTCGACCTGGCTTCCCGAAAAGTGAAAAAGGGTAAAAATGGGGGCATTAGGAAACAGCTCTGACAAAACCTCCAATACTTTTTCCCCTCCCCTTCTTCCGGTGAGCCAATCATGCACTAAGGCGACTTTAATATTATTCATTGAAATTGATTATAAAAAGGGGACGAAATATTGTCAACGAATCTGATTAATCCTTTCAGGTCGAGGACCTTTCAATCTGACGGAATAGTTGGATATAAAGTTTTTGAATTTTGTTGATGGTGAGTGAAATGGAATATTTCTCACAGACTTTTTTGCAAAGATTCAATCCAAGCTTCTCTGCAAACAGCCTGTTATTCAGAAGCCTTATGGCTGCTCCAACAAGCTCATCAGGATTTTTAGGGGAAACCAATATCCCTGTTTTATCGTTTTCAATGATCTCTCTAATTCCATCTATATTTGTACCTATAACAGGTTTCTTAAGAGCAGCTGCTTCCAGTAATACATAGGGAAGTCCCTCCCATAAGGAAGGAAGGACAAATAGATCAAATCGAGCCATTAGTTCAGGGGCATCTGTTCTTTCTCCGAGAAAACATACTGTATCATTTGTACCCAAGTTTCTGCTTAATTCCTGTAATTTTCTCTCAAGCGGGCCTCCTCCCACCACCCATATTTCTATCCCAGGGTAACTCTTTCTTATTTTTGCACCTGCTTTAAGCAAAAGGGGGATGTTTTTTTGTCGATGCAGTCTGGCAACCGTGCCGATCACAAGACCCTTCTTAATCTCTCCTTTTATATTCCTTCCTAGACTTTTGTTTTGGAACAAAGAATAATCAATGCCGTTTTCTATTAATTTTATTTTTTCCTTTGATGCTAATTTAAATTTCTTGCCTTTTTTTTGATCTGACTTGGAGACAAAAATGACAGCATCCGTAAATCTTGAAAAAAATCTTTCCAAACATACATATAAGTGTTTCAGGAAAAAATTCCTGTAATAAAGGTAATGAACTCCATGCAATGTATGCACCACAGCAGTCTGCTCAAATTTACGCGCAGCCCATCTTCCGTAAAAACCTGCGACTCCTCCATGGGTATGTACGATATCAAAATTCTCTCTTTCTATTAAAGCTTTGATGTTTTTCACTGGCTTTCTGCTAAAACGCTTACTCATTGATACCGGAAAATGAGGGATGTTTTTCCTTTCCACCTCTTTGACCAAGTTCCCTTTTGGATTAGAACAAACAGAAATATCAAACTTTTTCTTATCCAAATTTTTAACCAGACTAAGAAGGTTTTTCTGTCCTCCTCCAAGAAAGGTTTTATCAATGATTTCCAAGACCTTGATTTTTCTCATCCCTTTTTTCCCAATAACTTGAAGAATCTGAGTCTATCGCTTAACGAATGACTCCTTTTAAAAAAGCCTTGAAACAAAATGAAGATAAAATTAATGCTGAAAAAGAATTTTAACAGAAAAAGAGAAAGGATACTGCTGTGTTTTTTATAAAAATAAAGCTGGCTTTTTCTGTAATGAAACCGGCTATTTAACTTTTTCAATTCTGTGCTTGCTCCTCCTTGGTGAAAAACTTTGGCCTCAGGAAGATAAACCAACCTCCATCCACTTTTTCTCATTCTGGTACAGAGATCGATATCTTCAAAATAAAGGAAAAACCTTTCATCAAACATTCCGACTCTTTCCAACACATCTCTTCGAGATATAAAACAAGCTCCACTTAACCATTGAACATTCCTTTTTTGAGGATTTTTTCTGAGTTTACACTTGGTCAGTCGGTTCAAAAATAATTTTTTTGCTAACTCAGAAAAGAATCCTATTCTTCCTCCAAATGATAACTGATAGTTATTTTTGTCATTGAGCAGCGCTGGCCCTACAGCTCCTACATCAGAATTTTCCTTAATTTCAGTTAATAGTATTCTAATAGCGTCCGAATAAACATAAGTATCTGGATTTATAATAAGAATATAAAATCCGTTACTGGCTTTAATGCCCAGGTTATTGGATTTTGAAAACCCCAAATTTTCATGATTTCGCAATAAACGGATATTTGGGTGTCTGTTCTGTAATAACTCCACACTTCCATCAGTTGAATGATTGTCAACCACAATAACCTCGCTCTGTATTCCCAGTAAATTCTTCTCTATGGAGTCCAAACACTTTCCAATAAAATCCTTCCCATTATAATTAACTAAAATGACAGAGAGAATACTATTTTTTTTAGAGGGGGAAATGCCTTTAGATAGAGAATCCTTCACTCGTGACCTCATTGATATATGTCTTATATTCTCGGGCAGCTCGTTCCCAGGAAAAATATTTCCTTTTTTTGTAAAAATCATTCAATAGTGATTGAACTTTTTTTTTATCTGTCAATGCCTCTCTCAAACCCCATTCAACTTCATTCATATCTGGATTTTCAACCATAATAGAAAATTTTGAATAAACTTCCTCCAGGGCGCTTCTGTTTAACAGCACAGGAATAGTACCGCATGCCAAAGCCTCAAGCGGAGGCAGTCCAAAACCTTCATATTCGGAAAGGTAGGCAAATACATCCAATGAAGAAAGATAGACCTGAATTTCCGAATCCGGAATGTTTTTCTCCCAGAGAATCCAATTTTCATCCAAAAGCTTCTCAATATTTTGAGAGGGATAAGTAAGGTCTTTTCCAATGACATACAGAAAGACTTCAGGAAAATCATTCCTTAACTTTCTTATCGACTTAACCAAGAGGGGAATATTCCTCCGGTTAAAAACAGAACCTAAATATCCGATAATCCTCCTGCCTTTCAGACCTTTTTCCTTTTTCCATCTTAAAATCTCTGTTTTGGTAGCAGGATAAAACCTTTTTTCCACTCCATGATAAATCACCTTTATTTTATCAGGAGAAACAGGAAAATAGTTGGTTATTTCCTGTTTCGAGCTTTTTGATACGGTAATGACTAAAGAAGTTTTTTTGAGGCTCCTCTTTACTAGATATTTCCTTTTAAATACTTCTTTTCTTGGAAACCATTCCGGATGGGATATGAATGAGACATCGTGCTCAATCAGAATAGATCTGGATTTAATAAAAAAAGGAAGGGTGTAATTTGGGGCTATAACAAGGTCAGGATTTTCTTGCTTTACTCTTCTAAAAAAAGGACCATTCTGCCATCTGAAATATCCTTTATCCTTAGGAAGCACATATTGTTTTATATTATTGTACTTCAAGAAATCTTCAATTTCCTGGCGAGTAAAGACCAGGTATTCATGGTCATTCACTCGGCACAAAGAAAGGAGGATGTTTTGAATAACTCGCCCTACACCGGTCAATTCTTTGGTTACTTCATAGCAGTCAACAGCTATTTTCAATCTTTTTCTTTCCCCTTCCATATCTTGTGCTATTTCTCTTCATATGCCTTTTGATAAAAACTCAAAGTACTTTTGGCTGTCTTTTCCCAGTCAAATTCCTTTGCCCTTTTTCTACCCAGCTCTATAAGCTTCTCTCTTAAGTCATTATCTTGAAGTAAATGCAAGATGCTAGCTGCCATTTCCTGAGGTTGGTCTGGATCAAAATATAGCGCAGCGTCCCCTGCAATTTCTGGCAAAGCGGTCCTGTTTGAAGCGACCACAGGCATACCACTGGTCATTGCCTCGAGAAGGGGAAGTCCGAATCCCTCACAATAAGAAGGGAAGACAAAGATAGTGCCTGTCCTGTACAACCGTTTTAACTCTCTTAAAGAAAGATAATCAAGAATCTTAACCCTGTTTTTGAGATGATTCTTTTCTATGCTTTTTTTTAATGCAGGATAATCACTTCCTCGTCTTCCTGCAATAACAAGAGATATATCAGGTTCATTGCTATGCACAATTTTAAATGCTTCGATAAGATTTATTAAATTTTTTCTTGGGTCCATGGCTCCAACAAAAACAAGGGTCCTTGAAGATAAAGAATGAGACTTTCGAAAATTATTAATTTCCTCTAAAGAAATATCTGAGCTGAACTCAGGGTCAACTCCATGGTAAATGACCTTAATCTTCTCTTTATTGACTTCAAATCTTTCTAAAAGCTGTTTTTTAATGCAATGCGAAACCACAATCACTCCATTGGATAGTTGGAGAGATTTATGGATATTTTTATAAAAAAATTTCCTGGCTTCCTTATTGGCCATATAAGGAAAATCCATAAAAAATAAATCATGAACCGTTATGATGGCTTTTCCTTTGGTGGGGCAAATGAGAGGAGTCGGAGAGTGAGTGAGATCAAGTCTAGTGTTAAAAAAAGCATCCATAGTAGGCCAGCCCAATCTGTACCAAAAAAAGTTCAATAACTTTACGGGGTAGTGGAATTCCCGAAAATGCATTTTATTTAAAATGGGGATTTTAGAGGGTGAAAATCTCTGTTTGAATGAAGATGAGAACAGGTAATAATCATTTTCCATATCAATATTGGACAGAGAAAAAAGCAGATTTTTGATGTATGTGCCCACCCCTGTTTCAAATCTAAGAAAAGGCCTGAGATCAATACCTATCTTCATTTTGGCTAAATGTAGTCCCTATGGCCATAAATGTCAAGCACATCAAAGTCAGCGTAAGCCCGATTAAAGCAAATCTCTGGAAAACACAAAAGAATACGTTTGGCATTCCTTGCTTCTTATCCCTATGGGTGCTATTATTTGAAAAATCGGAGTCACCAATGACCAAACTTGAAAAAGTCATTAACAGAATTAACAAATACCGCAACGAAATGGTGGATATGCAGATAAAACTATGCTCATTTCCAGCTATAGCTCCTGCCAACGGAGGAAAGGGAGAAGCGGAAAAAGCTGAAGCTTTATTAGAAATGCTCAAAGATATTGAATTTGACAAGAAGGATGTTATTAAAGCTCCAGATATAAACGCTCCATCTGGTTATAGACCGAATATAATCGTTACCTACAAAGGAGAAAGTTCCTCCAAAACCATATGGATCATGACCCATATGGATGTTGTTCCTCCAGGCGAACCAGCCCTGTGGAAAGGCAATCCATTTAAGGCCTATATTGAATCTGGAAAAATATATGGAAGAGGAGTGGAAGACAATCATCAGGACTTGATCGCTTCTATTAATGCCTTAAAGGCTTTTCATAAGGAAAACATAAAACCAAAATTTGATGTGGGTCTGATATTTGTTTCTGACGAAGAAACTGGCAATGAAAAGGGAATCGAGTATATCATGAAAAATTCCAATCCTTTTAGGAAGCAGGATCTCATCATTGTTCCAGGTTTTGGAAATAAATCCGGAACCATGATACAAATTGCAGAGAAAAGCATATACTGGTTAAAAGTAAGAACGATTGGAAGACAAACTCAAGGCTCCACCCCTGAAAAGGGAATAAATAGTCTCAAAGCTACTGCCTTTCTTATCACTGAACTTACCAAGCTTTACAAGATATTCCCTGAAAAAGATCCTATATTTTCTCCTCCCATTTCAACATTTGAACCCACAAAAAAAGAGGCAAATGTCCCCAACATCAATACCATTCCGGGAGAAGATGCTTTTTATATGGACTGCCGTCTCATTCCCAAACACAACATCGATCAAGTTAAGAAAGAAATTCAAAAAATAGCAAAAAGAATTGAAAAAAAACACCATGTTAAAATAGTCCTGGAAGATGTTCAAAAAGATGCGGCCTGTACCGAAACATCTTTAGACGCTCCCGTGGTTAAATGCTTAAAAAAAGCCATCAAAGACATTTATGGAAAAAATGCAAAACCCATAGGAATCGGAGTGAGAACCGTCGCCTCTTTTCTGCGAAAGACTGATTATAGAGCTGCTTGTTGGTCTAAAATAGAGGAGACCGCTCATCAACCTGATGAATATTGTGTGATAGACAACATGGTGGGAGATGCCAAAGTTTTCGCCCACATATTACTTCAAGATTCCTAGTATTCCTTTTTTAGAATAACGTTTGAAAACTTTCCTGACCATCATTATGGTGTTCAAATGAATGTTAACCACATCATTCACATCAAGAGCATACCCACCCGCAAAAAGTATGACCACAGGACATCCCCTTTTCTGCGCATTATCGAGAACAATTTGATCTCTTTTTTCAAGACCCTTAAAGGTTAAGTTCAAATCTCCTAACTGGTCTTTTCTATAGGGATCAGCCCCTGCAAGATAATATATCAAATCAGGACTATATTGGTCATAAATACGGGGAATGTGGTGATCTAACGCAGTTATATATTCTTCATCTCCATCTCCAGACCATAAACCAACATCCAAAGAACTGGTGGCCTTTTCAGCAGGATAAATATCCATTTGGTGGAGAGAAAAGGTAAACGCATAGCTTTTGTCCTTTAGAATGGCGGCTGTTCCGTTTCCCTGGTGAACATCGCAGTCCACCACCATGGCTCTTTGTATTTTGCCTTGAGACTTCATCTTTTCCAAGGCAACCGCCACATCATTCAAAACACAAAATCCTTCCCCATGGTCTGAGAAAGCATGATGAAATCCTCCTCCAATATGAACACTCATCCCATCTCTGATTGCAGCTTCAGAAGCTCGGATAGTTCCACCTGTGGTAAGAAAAAAAAATCTTATGGCTTCCTCAGAGAATGGAAGTTCAAGGGCCATTAGTTCAGAAGAGGAAAGCTTACCTGATTTTATTTTTTTTATATACTTAGGGGCATGAGCTCTTAAAAAGTCCGCATCATCAGGAATATAGGGTTCGATAAAACTCTTTTTTACTGCTCCCTTTTTCAGCAATTTTTCATAGACTAATCTGTATTTACTAACTGGGAAGACATGATCCTTAAAATTCACCATCCAATAAGAATCACTATAGACAAATTTGAAAGGAAATTTATCTTTTTTAAGATTTTTAACTTTATTTATAAGTCCTGTCATAATCTAATCAGGGCTATCCCCAAACACCGCATATGCTCTTTTTTATGTTTTTTTCCTTCTCTGTCCTCTATTTACTTTTTTCTTCCAGAGTAATCTGAGCTGCTGCTAATCGAGCAATAGGTATTTGGTAAGCTGAGCAGCTGACATAATTCAATCCTATTTTATGACAGAAAAATATGGACCGAGGATCTCCCCCATGAACTCCACATATCCCAACTTTTAAATCCGGCTTGGTAGCTCGACCTTTTTTAACCGCCCATTCCATCAATTCTCCGACACCTTCTATATCAACCGTAGTAAATGGATTATTCTTCCATATGCCGTGAGTTAAATAATAATTGATAAACGAAGCTCCATCATCGCGGGATATGCCAAAAGTAGTCTGAGTCAGGTCATTGGTACCAAAAGAAAAGAAATCTGCTTCTCGCGCCACTTTATCAGCGGTTATGGCGGCTCTTGGAATTTCAATCATGGTCCCAACAGTATAGTCAAATTTAACATCATATTTCTTGATTAATTTTTCTGCCACATCAATGATTATTTTTTTCTGATTGGACAACTCATTGACTGAACCGATCAAGGGCACCATAATCTCAGGAAAAACATCCTTACCTTCAGATGCTAATTGACAGGCTGCTTCGAAAATGGCCGAGGCCTGCATTTCTATTATCTCAGGAAATGTGATTCCCAAACGGCATCCCCTATGGCCCATCATTGGGTTAAATTCAGACAAAGCCTTTACTCTCTCCAGCAACTTTTCCTTTTCAATGATCTCTTTTCCTTTGGCTGAGCCAGAGCGCTTCAATTCAGCGATCTCCAACATCAGGTCTTCCTTATTGGGTAAAAATTCATGAAGAGGCGGATCCAATGTCCGTATAGTCACAGGATGTCCTCCCATAGCTTTAAACAGATCATAAAAATCCTCTCTTTGGAAAGGCAGTAATTTTTCTAAATATTTTCGTCTGTCTTTTTCTGATTCGGATAGGATCATATTTTTTATAAAAGGCAGTCTTTCCTTCTCAAAAAACATGTGTTCTGTTCGAGTCAATCCAATCCCCTCTGCTCCAAAGGCAAAGGCCATTTTGGCATCCTCCGGAGTGTCGGCGTTAGCTCTCACATTCATTTTCCTCACTTCGTCTGCCCAGCCCAGGCATTTGGTGAAGTACTGATAGATATCCGAATCTTCTGGCTTCATATCTCCTCTTATAACCTGAATGATCTCTGAGGGTCTGGTTTCAATTTCCCCGAGTATCACTTCACCTAAAGCTCCGTCGATTGAAATCGAAGCTCCCTCTTTTATGGTTTCTCCTCTGACTTTAAAATGCTTTGCTTCTTCATTCAGAGACATCTCTCCGCAACCCACCACAGCAGGCTTTCCCATTTGTCTTCCTACCACGGCAGCGTGGGAGGTCATTCCACCTGTAGCGGTTAAAATCCCCTGGGAAGCACTCATTCCATGGATGTCATCAGGAGAAGTCTCTTCCCTCACCAGAATAACTTTCTTTCCCTTTGATTTCCATTCCACTGCCTCATCTGAAGAAAAAACCACTTGGCCTGCAGCTGCCCCAGGCGAGGCTGCAAGTCCTTTAGCCAGAACTTCGTATTTTTCCTTTTCCTTGGGATCAAAAACAGGATGAAGAAGTTGATCCAATGCATACGGCTCTACCATCATCAATGCCTCTTCTTTTGTGGCGACTCCTTCTTCCACCAAGTCAACAGCTATCTTTATCGCAGCTTGACCGGTTCTTTTTCCGTCTCTTGTTTGAAGCATGTAGAGCTTATTTTCTTGGATAGTGAATTCAAAGTCTTGAACATTATGATAATGTTTTTCCAACTGCTGAGTTACTTCTCGAAGCTGATTAAAGACCTCAGGCATATCTTTTTCCAGTTCTTTTAAGGGAGATGGGGTCCTAACTCCAGCAACAACATCCTCACCTTGCGCATTGATAAGATACTCTCCATAAAGCTCTTCCTCTCCTGTAGCAGGATCCCTTGTGAAACCCACTCCTGTGGCTGAGGTATCTCCAAAATTACCAAAAATCATAAGCTGGATATTCACAGCAGTCCCCAAATCATCAGGGATATGATGAATATTCCTGTAAGTCACTGCACGGGGATTATCCCATGAACTGAATACTGCTGATATAGCTAAAAATAACTGCTCTCTAACATCTTGAGGAAATTCTCTTCCTGTATTATCTTTGATTATTTTTTTATATTCATTCAATATTTCTTCTAAAGTCTCTTCTGGAAGCTGTGAATCGACCTGGATGTCTTTCTCCTTTTTTTTGGCTCTCAATATATTTTCAAACTTTTTCTTTGGTATCTCCAAAACCACATCCCCGAACATCTGGATCAATCTTCGGTAACAATCTAAAGCAAACCGCTTGTCATTGCTTTTTTGGGCTAGTCCTTGGACTGTTTTGTCATTCAAGCCTAGATTCAATATAGTATCCATCATCCCAGGCATTGAGAATTTAGCCCCAGAACGAACAGAAACCAGCAAAGGGTTTTCTTTGTCACCAAACTTCTGTCCTGCTGTTTTTTCCAATCTTCCTAAATTTTTAAGGATTTCCTCCTCGACTTCTTCGGTAAGCTTTTTCCCCTTTTCCAAAAACAATGTGCACACATCTGTGGATACGGTAAATCCCGGAGGAACAGGAAGCCCTATACCAGCCATTTCAGCAAGGTTGGCCCCTTTTCCACCGAGGAGGTCTTTCATCTCTTTATTGCCTTCCGCATGGTCCTTTTCAAAAAAATAAACAAATTTTTTAGTCAATTTTTCCTCCTTTTCCGATTAAACTCATTAGGACTGTTGAATAAACCATGATAAATAGTTGAACAACACATCCTGATTTCGATAATAGTGATTTACTCCAACAATATCGACTTCAAGTTGGTTGTGAATACACATTATTGTATAAAGTTGTACATTTTTAAATATGATATTAAATCTGTCTGCAGGCCCTAGTAATCCCACAGTGAAAGATTTGGGAAAATTAAGTATCTATTATAAATCAGTCCTTATTCGAGGTCAAATATTTAAAACAATGACATATATCTTTCAAGTCCTGCTTTAAATACTTTAATAGCCCTTTTTAAATTTTTTTCTTTAAGCACATAGGCGATCCTGACTTCATCTTTTCCTTTCCCAGGGGTACAATAAAAACCCTGTGCTGGAGCCACCATCACGGTTTCTTTCTCGAATCTAAAATCAGTCAACATCCATTTCACAAAATGTTCGCTGTCTTTTATGGGAAGTCTTACAATAATATAAAAGGCTCCCTGTGGCTTGTGCATCACTATACCAGAAATGTCCTTTAATCCCTCAAACAGGATATCTCTTCTTTTCTGGTATTCTCTTCTTACAGGTTCAAAATAGTCCACTCCCATTTTATAAGCGGCTAAAGCAGCTTTCTGCTCTATGGTGGGAGGGCAAAGTCTGGCCTGTGCAAATTTTAAAATCCCATTATAGACTTCAGGATTCCGGGTTATGACCGCACCTATTCTGGCACCGCAGCAGCTAAAACGCTTGGAAATGCTGTCCACAACAATGGCTCTATCTTTGATCTGCTCAAACTCTAATATGCTTTTATGGCTGTTCTCATCATACACAAATTCTTTATAAACCTCATCTGAAATGATAAACAAGTCATGTTTTTCAACCAAATGCACTACCCTTTCCAGTTCTTCCTCAGTATATACAGTTCCTGTGGGATTGTTCGGAGAGCACAACAAAATTGCCTTTGTTTTTGGAGTAATGGTTTGTTCAATCTCTCTTTTAGAAGGAAGCCTGAATCCATTTTTTACATCCAGAGTCAAGGGAACTATTTTAACGTTAGCAAAGGCAGCATAACCATTATAATTGGTGTAAAAAGGCTCAGGAATGATGATCTCCTCACCTGTATCCGCCACCGCAGAAAAAGAAAAATGAATGGCTTCTGAACCTCCAATAGTGATAATCACATTTTCATGACTTATAGGAATATTGTAGGCTTCAAAGTACCTAGCGATAGACTTTCTCAAATCAAGAATGCCTTGAGCAGGACCGTACTCAAGTACTTCTTGTCGTGCATTTTTAAAGGCATCCCATACAGAATCCGGGGTTTTAATGTCAGGTTGTCCAATATTAATAAATAAACTCGAACCCCTTCTGATTTTGCCTGGTCAGCATATGGTTTTAACTTTCTAATGGGAGATTCTTGAATTTCCTGAGCACGTTTAGAAATATGCATTTGTATTACCTCCCATAATGTTTCATGAAGATTTTGATTATTTCAAAAAGACTTATTTATGTCAAAGTTTTTATTGCTCTAAAAAACCAATTCTGGTATTTTAAATTCAGCATCAAATCTTCCATGTTTATAAACCAAACAGCCCTGATCAATAAAAAAGAAAGTTGGGATAATCATTATTTTCTGCTCTCTCTGGAATCCCATGAAATCGCCCGTGAATCAAAACCAGGGCAATTCTTAATGGTGAGAATAACCAATAGTCCTTATCCTCTTCTTCGCCGTCCTTTCAGCATCCACGCCAAAGATAAAAGAAACATAGAAATACTTTTCCAAGATAGTGGAATCGGGACTTCCCTTCTGAGTAAAAAACGACAAGGAGAAAAGCTCGAAATATTAGGACCTTTGGGAAAGGGATTTCATATTGAAGATAAGTCCAAAAAAGAAAACATCAGTCTTATCGGAGGAGGCAGAGGAATAGCTCCGCTTTACTTTCTCGCTCTTGAGCTCATAAAGAAAAATCTGAATATAAAAGTATTTTATGGAGGAAAATCCTCCAAAGACTTACCTGTAGCTCCCAAATTCAAAAAAGATAATATAACAACGCTTTGTTCCACAGAAGACGGTTCCAAAGGATTTAAAGGCTTGATCACTGAGTTGTTTGAAAAAGAACTGGAGAAGAATATTCCTTCATTTATTTATGCCTGCGGACCTCAAGACATGCTAAAAAAGATATCTGAAATCTCAATCACCCACCATATACCTGCTGAATTGTCCCTTGAATCTATCATGGGGTGTGGATTCGGAGCCTGCTGGGGTTGCGTCAAAAAAATCAAAAGAGGAAAACAAACAGGATGGTATAAAATATGCGAGGAAGGTCCTGTTTTTCCAGCTAAGGATATTGTTTGGGATTGACACAAAATGGTTGATACATCAGTAGATTTGGGATTTCTAAAACTAAAAAATCCGATCATTGCTGCCAGCGGTACATTTGGATACGGCACAGAGTTCTCATCGTTTATCGATTTGAGCCATTTGGGTGGATTTATTGTCAAAGGATTGTATTTTTCTCCCAAACAAGGGAATCCCCCCCCCAGACTTGCTGAAACCCCCTGCGGGCTTTTAAACTCAATAGGACTTCCAGGTATCGGGGTAGAAAGATTTTCAAAAGAGGTGCTTCCTCAACTAAAAGGCCTTAAAACAGCCATTATTATAAACATCTGTGGAGAAAACAGCCAAGAATATGCCTTTATCGCTGAATACCTTGATCCCTATGATGAGATATCTGCCTTTGAGCTAAACATCTCCTGCCCCAATGTAAAAAAAGGGGGAATTTGTCCGGCTCAAAATCCAGAAGATACTTACAAAATTGTAAAGAAAGTAAAAGACTCCTGTTCCACTCCTCTCATTACAAAATTATCCCCTAATGTCACAGACGTCACAGATATTGCCTTGAGTGCCCAAGAAGCAGGTTCAGATGCCATCTCTCTGGTGAATACTTTTCTGGCTATGGGAATCGATGTTGAAACACGAAAACCAACTTTGGGAAATATTATCGGAGGACTCAGCGGTCCTGCTATAAAACCCATAGCTCTTAGGATGGTTTATCAAACAGCTCAGACTGTCAAGATCCCTGTGATAGGAATAGGAGGCATCATGACCGGAAGAGATGCCGTTGAATTCATCATAGCCGGGGCTAAAGCTGTCCAAGTGGGAACAGCAAACTTTATAGCACCTGATTCAACACTAAAAATTATGGATGAGGTGATTGCTTTCTGTAAAGATCATAACATCAAACGGATAAAAGACCTTACGGGAACTATAAGTCTTTATTCATAATGGATAAGGAAATTTCATGAAACCAAAGAAAAAACATGCTGAAAAAATAATCATAGCTCTGGATTTCCCTAAAAAAGAGCCTGCCTTACATATAGCAAAAAGTTTAAAGTACGTACAGACTTTCAAGATAGGATTGGAACTTTTTATTTCAGAAGGACCTTCAATAATCCAAGAAATGTATGACTTGGGGAAAAAAGTTTTTCTTGACCTCAAACTACACGATATTCCTAACACCGTGGCTGGAGCTGTTCGGTCCGGATTCAAGCACAGAGTCTATATGATGACTCTTCATGCTTCTGGTGGCATGGAAATGATGGAAAGAGCGGTTAGGGAAGCCAAAGATCTCCAGCAAAAAACAGGAAATCAAAAACCTCTGCTTCTTGCTGTGACTGTGCTCACTAATTTCAGAAATGAAGAACTCAGACAAATAGGAGTCAAAGCAAAATCAAATGACCAAGTCCTTAAACTCGCCTCTCTTGCTCAAAATGCGGGAATGGATGGACTGGTATGCTCTTCTGAGGAAACAAAGATGATCAAAAAAGAAATTGGCGAAGACTTCCTGATCGTTAATCCTGGAATCCGGCCTGTAGGGGCTTTAAAAGACGACCAGAAAAGAATAACTACACCGCATCAAGCCCTTAAAAATGGGGCAGATTTTCTGGTTATAGGGCGTCCAGTGACCCAGGCTCCTGATTCTGAAAAAGCCTTCCTAAAAATATGTCGAGAATTAGACAGACCCTAAACCTCCGCTCACAGCAAAAATAGCCCCAAGAACTAGACCTATTATAGCGTATAGAACGATTGAAACAATGATGGTCACTGCAAAATAACCCACTACTTTTTCCTTAGGAGTATCCATCATGGAAGAAGAAAATCCAAGGTAAAAAATATAAATCCCATAAAGGGATGCTAAAAGAACAAGCACTGACAGTTGGGGGATAATATAAAGGACACCAGCAACCCAGGCGGGAGTCATGCTGAATACAGCCAGATTCATGGCTTTTTCTTGATTCTGTTTGGAGTCAAATGAAGGAGCCAGAGCATTGATGATGATTCCTAAGACATACACTGAAGCCACTGTCAGGACATAATAAAAAATACCGTGAAGCAATGCTCTTCCTATACCTGATCTAACCCAACCCACAAATGGCACACTATAACCAATAATCCCCCGACCAATAAACTGGGCAACCGCAGGTATGGCAACCAGAATCAACACGTATTTGGTGAACAAATCAGATACACTCATTGTCTGTTGTTTGATCTTTTCCCATTCCTCTTTAGGTTTGAGGAGTATTCCCTGTATCCTTGGAATCAATTCCATCCTTAATCTCCTTGTCTTATTATTGTTTGTACAAACTATATAATTTTCATTCCCCAGTGTCAACAAACTTTATCAGGTTTTTCAGAGGTTTATATTTTTAGTTCTTATGATGCACCACTTATCTCTGGCCTTGTTCCAGTACTCTTGACGCAGTCAAAATATCAAACTCTGTCATAAAAATACTTTCATCCGCTGAATAAGGTTGACACCTTCTGCCCTTTCTGTTAATTTAGCTCTGTCTTAACTGCTTCTGCGAGCGATAAGAGCGGGCGTAGTTCAGGGGTAGAACGTCTGCTTGCCAAGCAGAAGGTCGTGGGTTCAAATCCCATCGTCCGCTCCAGAATGAATTCCTAATTTCTCAATACCGATGACAATCATTCATCTCAGACCATAAAAGATATCATGTTTGTATGATATTATTCCTTTTTTTGAACTTTCATGGAGAAGGAACTGATAAATCAATGAAAGCTGAAAAACACCTTGTATCTAACTGGACATGACTTTGTTTTTTCGCTAGAATGAAAAAGCTGTTAACAGAGAACTATTAACCATGAAGAACTGGCGCGGTACCCAAGTGGCTTAAGGGAGGGGTTTGCAAAACCTCGATTCGTCGGTTCGAATCCGACCCGCGCCTCAAATACCATTATTTAATTCCCAAAAAAGAAGCCCAAAAACTCAAATACCAGATAAAAAATAATTAACCTGGATTATTCACGAGTCGAGGTAATAGAGAGCCTAATGAAATTTAGGTGTGGCTGGAGCGACATTAAAGATTTAGCCTTCTGATTTTATGAAGGTGATCCTGGGATATTCACAAGCTGAGGTTGCAGTAGATGCAAGGCGCAGGGTATGAAGCTGTGGTCCTTCACCGCGAATGCCCTGTAACAAAGCAGATGAGGCAAGATCAGCTTGCCTGTAAGGTAAAATATGGTTGCATGTAAAATAAAAATAATCCAAGAATTAACGGAACAATTATGTTCTTGATGAACAGAACACGAATAAGAGGATCAATCATGACAAATGTGTATGAAAATGCAACCATATTTTATGAAGGGCCCAGGATGTTTGATCCACGGATAGGGGGAGTTGCGGAGGCACCGAGAAAAATGAAGAAGAATGGCGTTAAAAATCTTTAGCGAGAGCAAGACACACCTGAATTTCATATCGGCTCGCCTCAATGGGTGAAAAATGGCGATTAAAATAAAATGCACAAACAGAAAAAATATTCAAGTCATTGTTCTTAAAAAATCTTGTACATTGCTGAAAATAAATAAATAACCTGGATTATTCACAAGCCGAGGTTGCTGCAGATGCGAGGCACAGGGTGCGAAGCTGTGGTCCTTCACCGCGAGTACCCTGTAACGAAGCAGATGCCGTGAGATCGGCTTGCCTATATGG
>Ga0180433_10000186_pt1 | contig 105802 bp, 88 predicted proteins | sample SS_ome_8_FD_132980 | JGI IMG/M metagenome (GOLD analysis project Ga0180433, IMG submission 132980) | Hypersaline lake sediment archaeal communities from the Salton Sea, California, USA - SS_1_D_1 metaG | ecosystem: Environmental > Aquatic > Non-marine Saline and Alkaline > Hypersaline >... | reverse complement strand
CTCTTGCCCACCGTAATAGTAACGTTTGCAAGGAAATCGCCTTCATCTGGGGGTGGGTCCAAATCGTATATGAGGAAGTCATCTCCGACATTAGCAGGCGTTTGCTGGGTGAACTGTTCGTTCTTATGCGATAGTAATCCTGCTGTGATAACTTCAAAGAACGGTTGTCCTTTGGCAAAGAGTGATTGTTCTTTACCTATTAACCTTTTATGTTGGTCGAATGCCTGCTGAACTCGGCCGTCATCATAAATCATGTCTCCCATTTTCCCGCGCATTACCATTTTGCCGTCGGAGTACCATGCCTCGAAATCGCATTTAACATCGTTATCTCGACTTTTGAAATAGTAAACGTGGATGTAATCAACCCTGGAAACTTGGGTAACTACATCGGCCCATGCGACGCTTGCTCCATCGATTGAGCCGGAGAACTGATTTGCGCCGATTAATACAGCGATTATTATCACCGCTGCTGCAGCTAGTTTTGTCATTGGGTTTTTCATAATTATTCTCCAGATATTCGACTGTTTAAGAGCCGGTTGCGTTTTTGTTGACTTTTCCATTACCGAGAAGACATCTTTAAGCGTTTTTTCATCAAGTTCGGCACTGGTACGATCGTGTAAATTGTCTATTAGCTGTTCAATTTTATTTGTCTGTCTCATTTATCACCTCGCCATCTAATAAGGCCCTCAGTTTTTCTAAACCGTAACGGAAGCGTCCCTGCACAGTATTTGTGGATACATTTTGCAGGGCGGCAATTTGTTTAAATGTCAGGCCTGACTGAATATGCAATAATACTGCTTCTCGCTGCTCGAAAGGCAGTTGTATCAATGCCTGTCGAAGTAGCTGTATAGTTTCCTTTTCGGCTGCCAACCTGTCAGGAGAAATCGGTTGTGTCTGGGTGGGCACAAACTCTTTTTCTTTAGCTGTGTGTCTTTTCCGGGTCCGCAATCGGTCATTAACGGTGTTTCGCACACTCGCTGCAAGATAGACCTTCAGACTTTTTCTAAGTTGCAATTTCCCGACGGATTCGGCAAACGATACAAAAACATCATGGACGACATCTTCTGCAAGGGTCTTATCATTTGAAAGAGCACGGGCTAACGTTAATAGGTCATCCTTGTAGCGCTGGTAAATGCGCCGCATAGAATCCTTACAGCCGTGTTTTACTTTCCGGATAAGTATCTTATCGTTAGGCATTTATGACCTTTCATTGCCGGCTGTGCCAGGCCTGTCACTAAATAGACGTTCAAGTATCACGAGTTAGTATAAAAGAAATGAAATTTTTCCACCAGTTTTGAATTTGCTGGTGAAAAATGTGGTTTCTCGACTGAAAAGATATGAAAAAGGCCGGTCGAAGGGACCGGCCCTTTTGTTATAGTGTATAGTGATTAAGTTATTAAAGCCCGCCGTGAATTATCCACCTATCCGGATGCATTTCATCGTCGCCGCACCTTGCTTTTATAGAGCCAAACCTTCTTGTCCTTGTTTGTCCTTCGGGAGAGGTTAATTCCACTGCACAGATAACACTAAAGCTATGTTCACCGCATTCTGGATACGGTGTTGCAGGACCAACTGAAATAACCTTGGTGATATTAAGATAAGCAAACTTTTCTTTTATTTTTTCTGCAGAGATGCCGGAATAGATCAATCCTGCTTTTTTGTAATCGTGGTCAACGAAAGCCTGAAAGAACTGGCGAACTGTTTCAACAGCGGCCTGTTCATCGGTCATATCTTCCTGTGGGATACCGATAAGTTGATTAAGCCAGTCTAACTTGGTAACGCCCTTGTGGACTTCATCGGCGATAGAAAACATTTTTTCATTTATTGGGACATTGTAATCGTAGTATTCTGTTGTACCGGCGAGCACATCACGATTGTCCTTAATGTCAAAATACTCGACAAAGGTAATCAGGCCCGTTGCCTGATTTATATAGTAAATTGTTTTCCTAGGCTTAGCTTTGTAGGTCACGGTGATTGTGACAGGCTTATGCTTTTGCTTCGGCTGTTGTATGTCTATATCAACAATGCCGGCTTCCTGGTCTTTAAGCAGTTTTTCCATGACTAATTTAGGCTGAGACTGCCGGAGGAAATATTGCATCATACCTTCAATCCTGTTGCTTTGGAATATAAGATAAGAATTTTTTCTTTTGAAGAACAGCTCAGCTTTTTCGGGTGACCATGTAATAAGTTTTGAGCCATCTTCGGGTGATACATGTTCGGGCAGATAGTACCTTGCTTTTTCTATTCTTCCCTGGTCGTCTGACTTGATCCAGAATTCAAGTGGTTCATCGTGATTAGCTTTAAATTCTTTTACATACAGATAATGGATGGTATTGTAAGCCTCGATTGTTTGTTCGATGGCATAGGTCTTTTGAGTGGTTTTTTCCAAAAAGGTTATACCAAGGACGACGATAAGTATTACCGCTGCTGCGGTAGCAAATTTTGTTATTTTACTGTTCATAATTATTCTCCAGATATTCGGCTGTAATTGAGCCGATTGTGTATTTTTGGATTTTTCCTGCGCACCAAGAGCATCGTTGAGGGTTTTATCATACATCTGGTCACGAGGAGTTACATTAATCTTCTTTATCAATCTTTCTATTTTTTCTTCCATTTTCATTTTACACCTCATTATGCTCTGTAGAAAACCTTACAGATGTCATTCTGAGCGTAGCGAAGAATCTCATCTCCTCAAAAGTCGAGATTGCCGCGGCCCCTTCGGGACCTCGCAATGACAATAATGACGTTTTCAACAGAGCACCTCACCGTCTAATAGCGTACGCAGTTTATCCAGTCCGTAGCGGTACCTGCTCTGGACCGTATTTATTGAGACGTTTTGCGACTTCGCAATCTGTATAAACTTCATGTCGCCTCTCAGGTGCAGAATTAATACTTCTCGCTGTTCGTATGGAAGCCGGCTCAGGGCACTATTTAACAGTTGTAATTCTTCGTTGCATATCGCTGCCAACTCCGGCCCTTTTGCATTTGACCGTATCTGTATCGACTCATCCAGTGCATCAGGCTGTCGCTTTTTTATTCGGATACTGTCGCGCGTCCGATTAGCAACGCAGGTCGCCAGATAGCCCTTGAGGCTTCCTTCGAGCTTGAGAGAGTCGGCAGATTGTGCAAACGAGACGAAGAAATCGTGCACGATATCTTCTGCGCTATTTACGTCATTCAAAAGAGCGGTTGCCAACGTCAGCAGATAGCCTTCATATTTTTCGTAGATGCGGGCCAGGGCCCGTCGGCTGCCGTGCTTAAATCTCAATATGAGTAGTTTGTCCTCAATCATCTATTTGTCGCTCAAGCGATTCGGGAATAATTATTCCTCAATAATATCACGTTTGAGAAGCCTGTTTTAGTCTAAAAGGACGAATTTTCCAGCAGAACGTGAAGCCGTCAGTCAGAAAATATTGATATAAGTGAATTTTTAACAAAGAGATAACCCACAGTGTTAATATTGTCATCCCCGCGAAGCATGCCCCCGCGAAAGCGGGGGGCGGGGGCTGTGTTAATCCGTGTCTAAAAACAAAAAACGGCCGGAATTCGCCAAAGTAAGGGCAAAAAGCCGCCTGCCGTCCGGATGTGTTGGGGGGAGGAGCGGCAGGCGATCCCTTTCGCTTGGAAAGGAGTTGGCAAATGTTTAGAAAAGTATTTTAGCACAAAAACATTCCCAGGTCAAGCAAAAATTGGCTTATACATTCAAAGGGGTGCATCTGTCGTTTGTAGGTAAAAAAAATTCATAACCTCATAAGCCCTGAAAGGGCGCCATAATATAGCCCAGGGCGCAAGCCCTGGGCCATCAAGCCAAACACCCATTTTAAGCCCTGAAAGGGCGACATAAGCCTTATTATGAATTTCGCCGTCTTACAAAAATCCACCTACAAACTACAGATGCACCCATTCAAAGCCCGGGCTTAAAACATTTTTAAGGATAGTTGACAAACCGCTGACTGTGTTAATAATGGCTTATAGAAGGCATAACCGAGGGAAAAGAATTGGTCTGGCGCAATTTCTGTTTTAGAATGTTAAGTATATATACATTATGCTAAAGGCTGTGATTTTCGATTTTGACGGGGTAATAGCAGACTCTGAACCGCTGCACTTCAGTGCATTCAAAGAGACGTTGAGTCGGTATGATGTCGAACTGACCCAAAAGCGCTATTATAACGAGTACCTCGGCTATACGGATAACGAATGCGCTAAAGCGATATCGGCAGATTTCGACCTTGGTCTTGATAAGGCAGGCATTGACCGACTGGTGCAGGCTAAAACAGCGCTGTTTGACAATCTGGTGCGAGCCGAAAGCACGATTATTGATGGGGTATGCGAATTTGTGGACAGGATTAAGGGACGGGGCATTCGACTGGCTGTGTGTTCCGGTGCGCTTCTCGGAGATATTGAACTTATGCTGGCTGGGACCGATTTGACTGACACCTTCGAGATAATTGTCGCCGCCGACCATGTCCAGAGGGGAAAACCCGACCCCGAAGGGCTGCTTCTTGTGCTGCAAAGGCTCAACGAAACGGGCCCTGGAGATATTCTTCCCAAAGATTGTGTGGTTATTGAGGACTCACGGTGGGGGCTTGAGGCGGCATCGGCGGCAAGGATGCACACAATCGCCGTAGCTAATACATACCCATATGAAGAGCTAAAACCGCTGGCAGAGAAAACCGTTGAACGATTAGACAAATTGACTCTAACCGATTTGCAGAGTATTTGTTCCAACTGACAATTGTCTTATTGTACCATGTGTCCGAGCACACTTAGAACGTGTTTTATAGTCGCAAAAAAGGCTTTTTTGTGTGGGTTGACTTGACGTTTTACCAAAACCGTCTATACTTTAGTGGCCACTCCCTTATTGTCGGTTTGCCGGCTAATGGTAAAAATTGAGAGGCGTTGGACTATCTCGTATGAGTAACGTAAAGGGTATCATGTTCCTAAGAAGTATATGGGGCGATCGAGTTTGGTAGAATTAGCTACTGTGGATTAGACGTGTCAGCAAAATTCGATAATAGCATAATCAGCCAAATACAACAGGCTACCGATATCGTAGATTTGGTATCAGAGCATCTGAGCCTTTCAAAGAAGGGCAAGGAAAGGGTGGGTCTGTGTCCGTTTCACGCCGACCATAAGCCGAGTCTGAATGTCAACCCCGAAAAGCAGATATTCAAGTGCTTTGCCTGTGGAGCTGGCGGAGACGTGTTCAAGTTCGTCCAACTCAGAGAAAATTTGGGCTTTGCCGATGCTGTTGAAAGACTGGCGCAGCGGGCCGGGATAAAACTTGAGCCAGTAAGAACGAGGCGAAAAGAAGGTGATAAGCCTGTTGCAGACCAGAAAAGTGTCGCCCGGATCAATGCGTGGGCCCAAAAGATATGGCAGAACAATCTAAACCATAAACAACAAGGCTCAAAGGCGCGCAAGTACATTAAACACAGACAGATAAGCACGAATTCGGCGAAAGAGTGGGGTCTTGGCTTTGCTTTGGACAAATGGGATGACCTGGTCGTAAAAGCAAAAACAGGCAACGTCCCCGCCGGGGATCTGTTGCATGCCGGGCTTGTGGTCTCTAAAAATGGAGGCGGAGTTTATGACAAGTTTCGTAATCGTCTGATGTTTCCCATTTTGGATGTAACAGGCAGGACCATAGGCTTCGGGGGAAGAACCTTCGGCGAAAAAGAGGCGAAATACATAAACTCTCCGACAACTGTGCTGTTCGACAAGAGCAATTCTTTATATGGACTCCACAAAGCACGGCACGAAATTGTTTCAACGGGAACAGCCGTTGTTGTTGAAGGTTATACGGATGTGATAATGGCTCATCAATTCGGCTTTGGCAACGTTGTGGCGAGCCTTGGGACAAGTTTTACCACCGGTCACGCCAGGGTACTGCGGCGGTATGCCAAACGTATAATATTAGTCTTCGATAGCGACACGGCGGGCATTGAAGCGGCCAACAGGGCTTTAGAGGTCTGTCTTACCGAGAAAATCGATATTAAACTGGCTTTTGTGCCGGAAGGAAAAGATCCGTGCCGGTTTTTGCTGGAGTCCGGGCAGGATGCATTCGCGAAGGTTATTGACGGCGCGGTCGATGTGATGGAGAGCAAGTGGCAGAGACTCATCGAAGGCCTTGACCGGAGCGACAACCTTACAGACAAGCGAGCGGCCATAGACGAGTATTTAAGAACCGTTGCCGTAGCTATCAAGGGCAGCAGAACCGACCCCATAGCTGACGGATTGATAGGAAATAAACTTTCAAGGATAATCGGGCTTCGAGAAGAGCAAACAAAAGCCGAACTTGACAGGCATATCAGGCGACTCAACAGAAGCTCGGTCCATAAGGTGCCGAATCAAAAGGTGGTCGCCAGAGATTTACCCCAAGGCCTTTTTGCAAAGGCTCAACGTGAAATATTAGAGGTATTGCTCAACGAACCGAAACTCTTCGAGGACGTAAAAGGGAAAGTTGGTGTTGAGGATTTTGATGACGACATATTGGGTCAAATTGCCCGTGTAGTATTCGACTCATTGTCGGGATATGAGAAAGTAACCTTGGCCCAACTACTGAGCAGGCTTGAATCCATCGAGGCCGGCGGCGCTATAGTTGATATAGCCGAGGCGGGCGCCGAAAAGGGTAATTACAAGGCCAGACTTCAGCAGGCGCTGGACGTTTTTACCAATCATATCCGGGACATTAGCAAAAGCAGAATGAAGAACAACCTTAGTGACGACGACACGGGATCTCTGCGTAAAATAAATGAAATGCTGCTAAAAACAAACAAACGTAATCCAGGGATGATGCCTGCGTAGGCATCTGAGGCAGCGCCTGAAAAATATAACGAGGTATTTTGGAAATCAGGCAATGGTAGGAAAGAAAAAGAAAAAATCCGGCACCACAAACAAGGACACTGATGACGCATCAGTACGTACGAAGGTGCCACAACAGGCTATTTCCGCCGACAAGCGTGCTATCCGTGAGAGGCTGGCCGAGGCGATTATCAAATCGCTTATCGAAAAGGGCAAAAAGAAGGGGTATCTGACATACGAGGAGATGAACGAGGAACTGCCTGACGAGGCAATATCGCCCAATCGGCTTGACAGCCTGCTGATGACGCTGGACGACCTCGGGGTGCAGTTGCTTGACGAAGCTGAAGTATCTGAAAAAGAGCAGGGAGACTTCGCCGAGGGCGACTCCGGTCCGTTACAGACCAAGGATTCAGACGCCGCCAAAGAGGACCTGGTTCTTGAGCGGGAGCTTGTCGAGCCGGAAGGCAAGCGTATAGATGACCCCGTCAGGATGTATCTGACGCAGATGGGTGAGATACCCCTGCTTTCGCGTGATGAGGAGATAAATCTCGCACGAAAAATCGAACTGACCCGTCTGGCGTTCAGAAGGAAGGTGCTCGAGAGCGACTATTGCGCCCGAAGTGCTGAAGAAATCCTGCATCAGGTGCATGATGGGACACTGCCTTTCGACAGGACCATGAAGATGAGTTCCACGGAGAATCTGGTCAGGGCGGTTGTAAAGAAACGACTCCCGCAGAACCTGGCCACGGCAAACGAACTGCTTGAGCGAAATGCGGCTATGTTTCAAAAGTTAATGGATAACGGCGACCTCACCGAGGCGAGGAAGTATCTTAAGCAGATTCGCCGCAACAGACGCAAGGTTGCCACCTTGCTCGAGGAGTTGAGCCTGCGAACCGACAGGATTCAGCAGATGATGAGGAAACTGCAGGGCATCAGCAGGAAAATGCACCAATTGACCGAGACGATTGAGACCGGGCCCAACAGGGAATATACGCCCGAGGATATTGATGCGATGAAGCAGGAGCTTCGCGGCCTGCAGGATTTGGTGCTGGAGACACCCAAGCAGCTTGATAAAAGGCTGCGCGCCATTGAGGCGGTTAATATTCAGTATGAGGATGCCAAACGAAATCTTTCGGGGGGTAATCTGCGACTGGTGGTTTCTATCGCCAAGAAGTACCGCAACAGGGGCCTGAGCTTTCTGGACATCATTCAGGAGGGTAATACCGGGCTGATGCGGGCCGTGGATAAATACGAGTACCGCAGGGGCTATAAGTTCAGCACATACGCGACATGGTGGATAAGGCAGGCGATAACCAGGGCTATTGCCGACCATGCGCGAACGATTCGCATACCGGTACACATGATAGAAACGATGAGTAAGCTTCGGCAGGCCACCAAGCTGCTGATGCAGGAACTCGGCAGAGAGCCTACTATTGAGGAAATTGCCAACCAGGCCGATATGAGTATCGCCGAGACTCGCAGGGTCTTGAAAATTTCCAAGCATCCCTTCAGTCTCGACAGGCCCATCGGTGAAAGCGAAGACAGCTACTTCGGCGACTTCATCGAGGACGAAACCATCAATTCACCGGTGCAGTCGGCCACTCAGGAGATGCTCAAGGATCGAATCGAGCACGTACTGAAGACCCTGACCTATCGCGAGCGCGAGATTATCAAGCTCAGATACGGCATCGGCGACGGCTACACATACACACTCGAAGAGGTCGGCAGGATATTCAAGGTAACCCGCGAGCGGGTAAGACAGGTAGAGGCCAAGGCCATAAGAAAACTGCAGCACCCCGTCCGCTCTCGAAAACTCGAGGGCTTTATGGACCACCAGACGGTATAGGTACGGTCTTAGGATAAAGCGTTCCACCGGAAAATCTGACAGTGTATAAAAAGGCAGGAAATGCGGGTTAACCCCAAGCTTGCAAGCCAAACGCAAAACTATCAGATATGTGCTACATATGCTTAACGATTGTCGTGTGGGCGGCGTCGAACATACGAACACCACCGTCGTCTAACTGCAAAATCAGTCCTTTGGCAGGGTCAACGCCGATACAGTTGCCGGTGAACTTTTTCTGATTATACTCTACCGTTATCCGATGGCCTAATTGGCTGCTTAATTCGCTCCAGGTGTGCGTAATCCGCCGGCTGTCATTCTGAGCGATATCAAGCCATTCGTCCAGTGATACAATCAGTTCTGCCGCCAGTAAGTTCCTGTCCACGGTCATATCGCTCTGAATGTCGATGCTCGTAGCCTCCATGCGGAAGTCGTACCGTTGAAAAAAAACCTCGTTCTGATGACAGTTTATCCCGACACCTATTACATAATCGAAACTATCATCGGCGGCCTTTGACTCGAGCAGGATTCCTGCGACCTTTTTACCTTTTATGATGATGTCGTTGGGCCATTTCAGCCTGGCGTCTAACTGGGAGCATTTATTGACGGCCTGGGCCGTTGCCACGGCGGCGGCGAGGGTCAGCAGTTCTGCGCCGCATTTACAATCGAACAGAAGGGTTGAGCACAGGATACTGTCTCCGGCGCCTGCCAGCCACTCATTGGCCCCTCGTCCTCTGCCGGCGGTCTGGTGTTCGGCGAAGATACAAAGGCCGTTGTTTTTCCGGTTTGCCGCATATTCCCATGCGATGTCATTCGTGCTGGTGGTGGCCTTGTAAATGAGAATTTCTTTGCCAAGCCCAGCGGTCTGAAGGCTCGACTTTATTGCATCGACATCAAGCTGATCACTTTTGAGCATCTAAAATATACAATTTACAATATCAAATTTACAATTTTATATGTCCAGGCCGATATCGACCGCCAACGCCGAGTGTGTAATAGCACCGACTGCGATTCTGTCAATGCCGCACTGTGCGATAGCCAGAACGTTATTTAAGGTAACGTTGCCACTGGCTTCGAGCAGGGGCCTTCGTCCGCACATCTCGTTGCGCATCTCGACGGCGTGCTTTAGCTGCCACTGACCCATATTGTCCAATAGTATTACGTCAACACCGGGTATCTTCAAAACGTGATTTAGCTGGTGGTCAACATGGTCAACTTCAACACCTACGAACTTGACGCCTCGTGTGTTTTTGGCCCTTGCAACCATTTTTTTGAGCTTAGGATAGAAATGCATCCCGAGCTGGCTCATGTGGTTATCCTTAATCAGCACGGCGTCACCGAGTCCGAATCGGTGGTTGTAACCGCCTCCACAGCGGACGGCGTACTTTTCCAGCAGTCGCCAGCCTGGCAGGGTCTTTCGCGTGTCGTAAATCCTGGCCCTGGTTCCCCTGACGGTGCTTACAAACTTCCATGTTGTAGTGCTGATTCCGCAAAGGCGCTGGAGGAAATTGAGGATTACTCTTTCGGCACTGAGCATCGAACGCAGCGGGCCGTTAATCGTTGCGAGCTTGCCGGCGACATTGGCCCGCCCGCCGTCGCGGATGAAGACACGGAGTTTGAGCCGCTTGTCGTATTTTTTCAAAACCTCCCTGACAACTTCCATCCCGCACACAACGATTTCTTCACGTGTTACTATCCTTGCGGTGGCTGTAACATCATCGGCGACGGTGATTCGGCTGGTCGGGTCGCCAGCGCCGAAATCCTCTTTGACCGCCATATTTATCAACGGCTGTACTTTTGCAAGGTCCAGTTTTCTCATATCACCTTATCGCCTTTACAACATAATATACAACACAACTTGGACTGATTATATGCTGCTACTATGCTCATGTCAAACCAGTGGTGAGCACAGCATGCCCTGAAATAGCCTTTAGCCCTGATCAACGCCGAAAGGGAAGTCGAACGGAACTTATTGCCCTCGTCTGGTGAATTCATTTGTTGGGCTCGTATTGCTTTCGTTCTTCAAAGAGTCTCAATTGCTTTGCGGGCAAAGACGCTCCTTCTCGGTAGAGGCAAGCCCCACTCTTTCGGCCAATCGGCGAATGTCGTCGGTGATTTCGGTGATTGGTTTTGCGGGCCGGGCCAACACCGGGGCCGGGAAACGTGTTATGGAACATTTATTTACATCCACGTTTTATCTACAACCTTTCTACAATACCGAGATACCTTCAATAAGTTTTTAGACGATGATTGAGGCTTTGCCTCAAACCGTTTTATTTCTGGATTCCGGGTCCCGCCGTCGCCAAAGCTATGGCGGACAGGCAAGCCCGGAATGACATTTTGGCGCGAATGTCTAAAAACTGTATCATAACAATTTGATCATATTTTTGATAAGAAATAGTTCAAAGAAGTATTCTTTTCTTTTGCCGTTTCTATGGAGAATCTTTTGAGTATCTCCTGCATAAAGTCGATACGTGAGTCATATTTTGTGGGTATTATTTTGTTAAAGTTTTCTTTCGTTATATTGTCCGTATTACTGAAAGTTTTAATTCGCAACTCTTTACAAGCGTCATCGTCCAAACCGGCTAAATACCAGCTTTCTATCTCTTTAATTACAATGACAACTTTGGTCAGGTGGATTATGTCGCCGTATTCGTCTTTGACCTTTTCTTTTTTCTCAGTTGTGCAGGGGGATTGGTTAATATCTTTTAAGAAGAGGTAGTCCGAGGTTTGCATTGAGTTTATAGACTTCAAAAAACAGCAGGTCTTTTTGTGTAGCTGCTGAGCGTATTTCCATATTGTTACGGAATCGTATTTTTCTTTGAATACAGGCTTTATTTTCGCGACAAGTTTTTCGTCATCGTTGCCTTCAACAAGTATCCAAAGTCGATTGTACTGCACTTAGTCGGCTCCCAGCAAATCCTGGACGTATAATTCATCAAGGCCTAATTCATTTTTGAGAAAAACCTGTATTTCCTTTCTCTCACTTGGTCTTGAAATGTGGGAGAACCCATGATTGTCACGGGATATAAGCAGCAGGTTATCCAGGCCGGCATGTTTTACCACCTCCGGGCTATGCGTTGTAACGATGATTTGTTTCTTTTTCGATGCTTCCTTCATCATTTCCACAACTCTTGAGATAAGATGAGGATGAATGTTCCTTTCCGGTTCTTCGATAATGACTACCTCTTTTTCCTCAAAATATAATGCCACTATCAAGGACGTTATGTTTACAGTCCCGTCTGAAAGCAGGTCAGCTCTGAGGTTTTTATCCGTATAATAATCTTCCTGAAGGGTTATCATGAGGGATTTTTCTGCGAACTTTTCCGTACCTACTTCTCTGACAAAAGGCAGGAGGTCTTTCACTAAATTACAAAGCTTTCTTCTATCATCCTCACTCTCAATAATCTTATTTAGAATAATAGCCAGATTATTCCCATCTTCCTCAAGTTCTGCTTTACCGGTTATCTTCGCAGGATTTTTTGCCTTACGAGGCTCCAAATCATATATCGCCGAGTTTTTGAAAAAACTTATCCGGCGTGGTATAATAAAAGAAATATAAGGCTCATGAATCAAAAGTGTATTAGCGGATGAAGTAAATTTGCCCTCACGATGTTTTGTAAAAGGAAATACAGGACGACCTGCTTTCGAGTAAAATTTTTCTTCAAGCTTATCAGGTTTGATGTCAAACGAGATTTCTTTTCTCTCCTTTGAAACAGTGAGAGTGCCTTCTTCTGGAGCTTTAGTTTCATCAAAAAGTTTTCCTTTACGGTCATGCGATTTAGTGAGTTTGATTTTTTGAGTTAATTTATCTGAAGTAATCGCAAAACCAAGTTTTGACTTGTCGCGCTTCAGAGAAAATGCGTATTTGAGATCATAGAAATCAAACCTGTAATCTTCTTCTATTCCAGGACGTGTTGCTTTCTTATCTAAAACTATCTCAAATTTCAATTCGTCGGGAGCTTTGGCGTTTAGATTGCATAGATAATCTAATCCGCCATGCATAGATACAGCATTTTTCAAATCATTATCTTCAGCGTCTCTTAAAAACTTGAAAATCTGAGTAAGATTTGATTTTCCGGAGGCGTTGGCGCCGATTACGACATTGAGATTTTCCAATTCAAGGTCCAGATCCTTGAAGGTCTTAAAGTTTGATACTTTGATTTTTTTTATTGCCATGGTTTTGTCTTATTCCGGTTTGTTACTTAGCGCCTCTAACAACATGAGACTTTATCTTTCTACAACCATCTGGATTTCCGCTCCCCGCCTCCGCGGGGACAAGCTTCGCGGGAATGACAAGAACGGATAACTTTTTATTATAGGCTCTTAGCCATTCTATTTTACGCGGATTTTTCCTTTTCGTCAAATTCATCGCCTTTGAAGGTGGTTCCGAGGTAGCTTTTTCTGACAAGCTCGTTCTGGATGATTTGCTTGGGGGAGCCTGAGCCGATGACCTTTCCGTGGTCTATTATATATGCCTTGTCGGCGACTTCGAGGGTTCTTTCGACGTTGTGGTCGGTAATAAGGATGCTGACGCCGAGATTGACGAGCCTTCGGATTTCGCCCTGGAGGTCCTGTACGGTAATGGGGTCAACACCGCTGAATGGTTCATCGAGCAATATCAGGGAAGGGTTTGTAACCATAGCGCGTGCGATTTCAAGTTTTCTGCGTTCACCGCCTGACAGGACTCTGGCCTGGCTGTTCAGGACTTCAGATAAGCCGAAACGTTCGATAAGGATGTCGGCCCTTCGGTCCCTTTCTGCTCGGGTTATTGACATAGTCTCCAGTATTGCCCTTAGATTGTCGCGGACGGTGAGCCGCTGGAAGACGCTTGGCTCCTGGGACAGGTAGCCCATTCCCAGTCTTGCGCGTTTGTACATTGCCAGGTTTGTAACATCGGTTCCCTCGAATATGACCGAGCCTGCGTCGGGTACTATCATGCCGATTACCATCCTGAAAGTTGTGGTCTTCCCGGCCCCGTTGCGCCCGAGAAGCCCGACGATGCTCCGCTGTTCGACCGATATGCTGATTTCATCGACGACGGTTCTGCCGGAATACTTCTTTACCAGCCGTCTGGTTTCAAGAAGAGTCGTATTCACCAAAGATACTCCTTTTAATATAAACGGGCGGCATTATACCAGTATAAGGAATAAATTCAAAGGAGGTTTCTGAAGCCGAACTTCAGCAAATAGTCAGGACTTTGCTTGACTAAAATGGTCTGTCGGCGTAGATTTTGGTTTATATGGATTTTGCGGCACTATTATCGGTGGTAAGCACAAGAGGCTCAAAGTTGCGGGTTTGCAGCGACTCGCGGCGGGTGGGCAAAGGCGATGTGTTTGTTGCTACAGCGGGCTCGCAGGTTGACGGGCACGACTTTATCACAGAAGCGGCCGGTAATGGAGCAGCTTACATCGTCAGTGAAATGGGGGTGGATATAAAAGGAGCTCAATTAATAGTAGTAGAGAATTCGAAAGAGGCCCTGGGGCTGCTGGCCCAGGCGAGCTTCGGCGAGCCTTCTGCGAGAGTAACCAATCTTGGTGTAACTGGCACGAACGGCAAGACGACAGTATGCTATCTTGTGCGGTCGGTGATTCAGGCCGCAGGCGAAAAATGCGGTCTTATAGGCACAATCTTTTATGACACAGTCGGCGGCAGGGAAAAAGCGCCCCTGACGACGCCGGATGCACTTGAGGTTGCGCGAATATCAAGCGAGGCAGTGCAGGCGGGTGCGGGATTTATGGTTCTTGAGGCGAGCAGCCATGCACTTAGCCAGAATCGCCTGGCGGGTGTCGATTTTGCAGCGGCGGCGTTTACAAACCTTACGGGAGACCACTTAGATTATCACAGGACCAAAGCCGATTATCTTGCAGCTAAAATGACACTCTTTGAAGGTCTCAGGGAAGATGCGACAGCAGTTCTTAATAAGCAATCGCCGGAGGCAAAAGAGATTGCCGGGCGAACAAAAGCCAAGGTTTTATGGTATGCGGTCGATGAGGGGGCGGATATTGCCGGGCATATTAATTCGATGGATATTGAGGGGACTCAATTCTCGATACTGGATACTCGATCCTCGTCGAGTGTCGAGGTAAAGACTGAGTTACTGGGCCAACATAACGTCAGCAACCACCTTGCAGCGGCCGGTCTATGCCTTGCAGCCGGCTTCGATTTGGAAACAATTGCGGCGGGGTTAGGGGCGCTTCGATGCGTTCCGGGGCGTCTGGAGTCGGTCGATTGTGGTCAGGATTTTAAGGTGCTTGTCGATTATGCCCATACCGACGATGCCCTGAAAAACGTTCTGACGACCTTAAAGCCGTTGTGCAAAGGCAGATTGACGGTGGTATTTGGCTGTGGCGGCAACAGGGACAAGACAAAACGCCCGAGAATGGCTCAGGTTGCCGAACAATTAGCCGACCATGTAATTGTTACCAGCGACAATCCTCGGACGGAAAAACCTGAGGATATAATCGAAGACATTGTGAAAGGTTTCGACGAAACCGCGTGGGCCGAAGGCCCACACTACCCACCTGCGAGTATCGAGCATCCGGTATCGAGCATCGAGATTGTGATTGAGCCGGACCGAAAGACGGCGATTCAGCTTGGGATAGAAACAGCCGGTAAGGACGACATCGTATTGATAGCGGGCAAGGGACACGAAACATATCAAATAATCGGAACAGAAACGACCGATTTCGATGACAGGAAAGTTGCCGGAGAATGTCTTAAGAAGCGAATCAAAACCTGAAAAAAGGCAGTTTGGTATATTTATCCGCCTCATAACAGCCAATAGTCCGATATTATTATGCTTTGGCCGGCCCAACTATAATCTACAAATATATAGACAATTTTTTCAAAATAGTCTATATGTTTATGGACAACAATGACGATACAGTCTATGAATATATAAACAGAAGGGTTTCTTAAGCCATTTAGGTGATAATATGAAAGCGAAACAGAAAAACCTTGCCAGGGAGCAATTGGACAAGACTCTTGAACAGTTTGTCCCTCTGAAAGCAGTAGTCCCCCCCAGAAAAGGTTGGGTTCGTGCGATTCGTGACGCTCTTGGGATGACGGGGGAGCAGCTCGCAGCACGCTTAAATGCTAATAAACAACGTGTCAGCCGTATCGAGCAGGACGAAAGGTTTGGAAAGGTTACTATCAAGACGCTTCAGAATGTTGCCGAGGCACTGGATTGTGAATTCGTATATGGATTCGTACCCACCGAAAGCCTGGAAAAGACAGTAAGAAACCAGGCACGATCTGTAGCTAAGAAACGTATGTCTCGAAGTAACCAAATGATGCGGTTGGAAAAGCAGGAACTTAGCGATGATGAAAAAGAAAAAGCATTGGATAGCTTGATTGGGGACATTACCAGCACAATGCCAAAATCACTATGGGATGAGCAATGATGAAATTCCATTATCCAGAAGGTGCGACACCCCTTGATCCGAACGAAATTGAGGGATTGATTCCAACTCATATTACAACAAGGGCGGAATTAGACAGATGGGAACAGGATAATATCAATGAGGCTCTGGCATGGATAGAAGAACGTAAGCCGAAGAACATTCTGAACGAGTCTTTTATTAAGTCATTACACAGGAGAATGTTCTGTAATGTATGGAAGTGGGCTGGTAAGTTCAGGCAAAGTGATAAAAGTGTTGGTGTTCCCTGGCATCAAATTCACACTGATCTGAAACTGTTGTGCGATGACGCTAAATACTGGATAGACAATAAGACGTTTTCTGAGGATGAAATAGCTGCTCGATTTCACCATCGGTTGGTAGCAATACATTTATTCCCAAACGGCAACGGCAGGCATGCAAGATTAATGGCTGATATTCTTCTGGAATATGTTTTCAAAAAGCGTCCATTTACATGGGGTAAAGCCGATCTTATAAAATCTGGAGATGATCGAAATAAGTATATTGAGTCGTTAATTGCCGCAGATGAAAACGACTACGGACTTCTTTTGCAATTTGTGAGATTATAAATTGTACGGTTCAGCGTGAGTTGGACAAATCCGTTTCACAATTGTGTAAATCAAGCTGATTCTGGGCGTTCTTAAATGAAAGAATTTTTAATTGAAGACTTAGCTCAAATAATAAGAGCCGAGCCGACCAATAGTGCTAACGCCGTCATTACAGGTATAAGCATAGATTCGAGGACGATTCGGGCGGGTGATTGCTTTTTTGCTGTCAGGGGCGAGAATTTTGACGGGCATGATTATGTCAGCCAGGCGATTGTAAATGGTGCGGACTGTGCGGTTGTCGAGCGGGATGTTGGGGCCGGGCAGAACATCCTTAAGGTGGCCGATACGGTAAAGGCGTTAGGGACACTTGCCAAATGGTATCGCAGCCGAATAGGTTATAAGGTTATTGCTATTACCGGTTCTGCGGGCAAGACGACCACAAGACAGATGGCATACCATGTATTGAGCGGGCATTATAGCTGCGTTCAGGCACTAAAGAGCTTTAACAACGCTATCGGTGTACCTTTAACAATTCTGTCGGCAGATGAAAACAATGAGATTCTGATTGTCGAGCTTGGCAGTAACGCACCGGGCCAGATATCGGCCCTTACCTCCATCGCGGCACCTGATATTGCGTTGATAACTAATATATACCCTGCACATCTCGCTGGTTTTGGTAATCTTGAGACGATAATACGGGAGAAAGCCTCGATAGCGGAGGGATTAAAGGCGGGAGGCAAGTTGCTGATAAACGGGGATTTTGAGGGATTGGTGCGGTATTGTGATACTATTAAGAGGGATTTTTTAACATTTGGGCAGGGAGGCGATTGCGATATAAGGGGAGAGGGGCTAATCAGTGAAGGCATTTGCGGCAGGTTGACGATTGAAGGCAGTCAAATACAGGTGCCTTTAGCGGGCGTGGCAAACCTTTCAAATGCACTTGCGGCGTGGGCGATATGTAAGCAGTTCGATGTCGGCCTTGAGTCCTTTTCCGAAGCAATAAGTACGTTTGAAACGGTTGATATGCGGCTTGAGATAATCAACAGGGGTCCGATAACGATTATCAATGATTGCTACAACGCCAATCCCGCATCAATGGCGAACGCATTGGATTGCCTGGCCAGGCTCGGCGCAGGTAAAAGGAAGGTGTTTATCTGCGGTTTGATGGCGGAATTAGGTGCTCAAAGCGAACAGTTGCACCGCCGGCTTGGCAGAATGGTTGCCGAAAGCGGAGTCGATGTGCTTGCGGCGAGCGGAGATTTGGCCGGAGTGGTAGCCGAGTCGGCACGCGCAAACGCCGGGAAGGAAGATTTTGAAATTTTTGTTTTCAAAAATACAAATGAACTGTGTAATAATTTGTCAAGATTCGTGCGGTGTGACGATATAGTATTGGTGAAAGGTTCACGCAGCGCGAAACTTGAACAAGCGGTTGTAAAACTGGACGTAAAGAAATTTGACGCTTGACATGAACCTTTCACTTTTTTTTATTCCGTGGTGCCGGGCAACAAAAGCAAGAAGGTCCGGGTTTGTCGGAGCTTAGAACTTGATATACCATATATTGTGGTTGTTGCGTGAGTCGTTCACATATAAGCTTGGTTTCTACGCTTATGAAGATGTGATGTTTCGCGCGGTAGTAGCGGCTCTTGTTAGTTTTGCGATAGCTCAGCTTTCGGGGCCAAGGATAATCCGGTGGCTGATGACCAAAAAAATCGGGGACCGTCCGGAGTTTCACCATACGGCACTAAACGAGCTGATGAAGGAGCGTGCCAACACGCCGACTATGGGTGGTCTGATAATATTGCTTGCGGTTATAGTAAGCACACTGCTTTTGGCCAGGCTTGACAATCCTTTTATCCATAAGGGGCTTTTCGTAATTGTGTGGTTCGGTGGCTTAGGAGCTGCCGATGATTGGCTGAAACTTACGAGCAAGATACGCCATCGCTCCAGAGACGGTTTGAAGCCGTGGGAAAAACTGGCGTTTCAGTTCGGCGGTGCGGTTCTTGTGGCTCATTTTCTGTATTCGGATTTTGCAAATATACCCGATGCGAAGATGTTCTGGCTTCCATTTTACAAACACGGGATCCCGCTTGCAGGATGGATGTTCGCGATTATTGCGATTTTATATATGTCGGCAACGAGCAACGCGGTCAATCTGACCGACGGTATGGACGGTCTGGCGGCGGGCTGTGTGGGGATTGTTTGTGCGGTTTTGGTTATACTTTGTTATGTGGCGTCTGAGACGATGTCGCGGACGAGTACGATGACCTGGGCGGGTTATCTGCTGCTGCCGCATATACCGCAGGCCGGTGAGCTTTGTATCTTCTATGCATCCATTATGGGCGCGATAGTCGGATTCCTGTGGTATAATTGTCCGCCGGCTCAGGTGTTTATGGGGGATGTGGGGTCGCTGTCATTAGGTGCGGCGATGGGATATGGGGCGATGGTCAGCAGAAACGAGATACTGCTTTTTGTAATCGGGGGTGTTTTTGTAATAGAGCTTGCCAGCGTTGTTATTCAGGTTGGCTACTTCAAATACAGCGGCGGCGGGAGGCTTTTTCGCTGCGCTCCGATCCACCATCATTTTCACCTGGGCGGTTGGAGCGAGCCTCAAATAGTAGTCAGGTTCTGGCTTTTGGCCGTTGCGTTTGCCATCCTTGCCCTGGCAACACTAAAACTGCGGTAACGGCCTGTAACAAAACCCAAAAAAATCAAAAGCGGCGATGTTGTTTCGCCCACTTGCAGAAGGGATGGCCGGCCAAAGAAAATTGTTCGGCTCCGCTGTGTAACAACACCGGATGAAGCACAGAAAATATTATTGAATCGCTTAGGCCTGACTCTGCCGCAACGGCTGCGGCGGATAGACGTAATAGTGCAAATGTAGTGAATACTTTTTGCAAAAATCACTCTTGGCGCTATCAAAAACCACCACCCAACCTCATAACTGCGTAACTTGGGTTAATTGTTCTTTGATTTTAAGCCGAAAATCAGGACGGATAAGTGATTGTCTCAGGGTCTATGTTCTCTTGAACTGTTTTTGAAGCTCGTCTAATGTGAATTTTATCGTTGTGGGTCTGCCGTGCGGACATCTGCCGGCCCTTTCGATGGTGTCCTTGTCGGCGATTAGCTGGGCCATTTCTTCTGGTGTAAGTGCCTGTCCCGCTTTAATCGCCGCCTTACACGCCGCCATATCGAGCGCCTCGTGCAGTACTCTTTCGGCATCGAGGCCGGCACCCGTGTCTGTCAGCACATCCAGCAAGTCCCGGATAAACTCGAGGCGGTTTACCTTCGCCAGCATCGAGGGAAACGCCTGAATCGCCATGGTCCCTGGGCCGAACGGCTCGAGCCGGACACCGATTTTCTCGAATAAACGTGCATTTGAATTTATCGCCTCGGCCTGGGCGCCGGTTACATCGAAGGTCTCAGGCATAAGCAACTGCTGGGACTGGAGATTTCCCTCGGCCAACTTCCTGCACAGGTCCTCATAAATTATCCGCTCGTGCAGGGCATGCTGGTCGATGATGACAAATCCTTCGTCGGCTTCGGTTACAATGTAGCTGTTGTGAATTTGCAGGAGCTTTTTCGGCTTGGTGACAAAGTCTTGTTGTTGAGTAATTGCCTGTTGGGTCTTGGAAGGGGCGGTTTTTTGGGCACTTTTCAGAGCGGTGGGACTTGAAAAGCCGAGGTGCTGCTGGGGGCCGGCGGCTGGTTTATGATGCTTGAAGAAATCGGCCATGGCTTCGGCGATTCTTTGCCGCCTGGCTTGGCCCTCTTTGCCTGTTTGCTGCTCCCCGTGAAGGCTTACGGTCGCAATCGGCATCCGGGCGCTTACCTCAAAGTTTATACTCAAAAGTTTTTCGCGCAAGGCGGCTAAGACGGCCGAGTGTACCAGATTTGCGTTGTCAAAGCGGACCTCGATTTTGGTGGGGTGAACATTTACATCGAATCTGTCCGGCGGCATCTCAAGAAACAGAAAGACTATCGGAAATTTATTCGGTTCTATCAGGCCGCGGTATGCCTCCCTGAGGGCGTGGCTGATGAATTTATCCCTGATGAATCTTCCGTTAAGGAACACGTATTGTAATTTGTTGTTAGCTCTTGTTTGTGTCGGCCTTCCTAAAAGAGCGGCAATTTTGATGCTCTTTTCTTCGGTTTCGAGTTCAATCAAATCATCGGCAATCGCCGGGCCTGTCAGTTGGGCAATCCTGTCTCTGATAGCGCCGCCTCGGACAAGGTGGTACAATTGTCTGCCGTTGTGTGTCAGTTTCATGTCCAGGTCGCAATGAGCTAATGCTATCCGCGTGAAACGCTCGATGATGTGCGTCATCTCGGTGTTGGCGGTTCGCAGGAACTTGCGGCGGGCGGGCACCTTGTAGAAAAGGTCTCTTACCTCGATTGTGGTGCCATAATCACCGCTGCAGGGGCTGACCGGTTCGGCCTTGCCGCAGTCTATGGAAAGACAACTCGCCTCGATTGAGTCGGCGGCTCTGGTAACGACATCGACCGTGCCGACCGCCGCTATGCTGGCAAGGGCCTCGCCGCGAAAGCCCATCGTTGATATGCCCAGAAGGTCGGCGCTTGTAGCAATTTTGCTGGTTGCGTGCGGCTCAAACGCCCTTGCCAAATCTTCGGCGTCCATACCCATGCCGTCATCGACAACGGAGATGAGTTTTCGTCCGCCATCCTCGATATTGACAGCGACCCTGCCGGCGCCTGCGTCGATGCTGTTTTCCACAAGCTCCTTGACCACACTGGCCGGCCTTTCTATCACCTCACCGGCCGCTATCATATTGACCATATTGTCGTCAAGGACGACTATCTTTGGCATCGAGTCTCTCCCTCGGCTGTGAAAGTTTTTTACGAGTTATGATTACGCACCTATCAGATGCAGCCGGCCCATAAGGTTTTGTACCTGCGGCATAATGTCTTTGCCTTCAATATGCCCTAAGCTGCCTTTCGCACAGGCCCGCTCGCCGAACTCGGTTACATCGTCAACCCTGACACCTTCGCCGTAAAACATTACCGGCACCGGGTCGGCGGAGTGCTGTTTCAGCTCACACGGGGTTGAGTGGTCGGCGGTAACCGCCAGCAGGGTGTCTTTCGGCAAATTATTGAAAAGGGCCATCGCTTTATCGCATTTGGCGATAAATTCCGCCTTGCCTTCGGGATTGCCGTCCTCGCCCAGCGAATCGGCGGCCTTTACGTGTATAAATATAAAGTCGTGTGAATCAAGCTGCTTAAAAGACGTTTTGAACTTGGCCTCTATATCGCTGTCGGGAAGGGCGGTTGCGCCGGGGACATCGATAATATCCATCCCTAAAAATGCACCGACACCCTTGTAGAGTCCGCCCCCGGCGACGCAACAGGCACTGAATCCGAACCGCTCCTTAAAACTCGGGAAACTTCTGTACTGGCCTGCGCCGCGAACCAGAAGACAGTTGCCGGGCAGGTCGCCGCGGCTTTGGCGCTCTTTGTTAAATTCGAGTTTGTTAAGTACGTCATGCGTTTTGGCAACGAACTTATTTAAGATCTGGGCCGTGCGTTTTGCCTCGGGACTGTCATCCGTAGGTTTGACTTCCCATACGGCCTGTCCCACTTCGTGGGGGTCGGCATCGGTAACGGCACTGGAAAGACCCTCTCCTCTCAAAACAACGCCTGCCCGGTGGGCGGTTCCCGGTTTGGCGATGAGGGTTACACCGTCAATTTCGAGGCCGTCGAGCGCCTTTGTCAACGGCTCGACGTCGCGAATGCGGCCGGCCCTTCTGTCTTGAATGACCATGTTCTCATCCACCGTGCCGAGATTGCCGCGAAAGGCGACATCACCATCGGCCATCTTCAGGCCGATTCCCGCTACTTCTATCGGCCCTCTGCCCGGATAATACTCGGCAGGTGCATAACCGAATATTGCAAGATGGGATGTATCGCTTCCCGGCCGAAATCCTCTTCCGAGGGTATGCATCAGGCCGCACTCGGCCCGGCTTGCGAGTTTGTCAAAGTTCGGCGTCTTTGCGTACTCAAGGGGTGTCAATCCCCCAAAAGAATCCACAGGCCGGTCGCCCAAACCGTCATATATCAGCACAATAGCCTTTTTCAACATTTGAAACCTCCTTGATTGGCGGTAAATAAATTTTTTTACAACTCAAGTTGTCAGAAACAACTCAGCTATAATAAAAGGCCGGTTCCACTCTGTCAATCATTTTGGCCTGGCGTAACCTCAGTAACGATTTGTAAGGGCCGAGATTCTTCACTCCGCCGGCGCTACGTTCAGAATGACATTGTGGAAGACACGTCGGAATTGTCATTCCAAACCCATTCGGCTTTGCTCAGGGCAGGCTTGATTTGGAATCCATTTGCCAGCTGAAAGACGTGGATTCCAGTTGAGTTTATCCCGCACGGAGTTTACCCCGCACCACGATGCGGGGCTGAAATGACAATTGTCGCAGATAACATCTATAGAGGTTTTCCGCCGGCTTTGGGCAGTTCCAGGTTTCTTTTGCAGCGGGGGCAGGAGACGTTTTTTGGTTTGTAGTTCGGCGGGATTTTCATTTGCAATCCGCATGCGCAGGTCAAAAATGTGAACTGGTTGACCCTGCGCATGATGTCGCCGACCTGCCTCATTTGCTTTTGTGCGCTTATCGACTTTTTTGGTTTTTCGCCGGGGTGTCTGATTTCGACACTTTCAGATTCTTTCAGGGCCGAAGCCGGCATGACCGACCCGGCACCGACCGTCTGGCTGTAGGAGTCGGAATAATCCTTAAACGAAGCGCCGCGGGACATATTGCGTAAAATCCTGACCCTCTCGGAAATGGGCGGGTGGGTGCTGGTAAGGTCGGAAAGCTTCCGTTGCTTTTTACCTTTAAGAGGGTTTGCGATGTACATCGGAGCGGTTACTTTATTGGCCGAGGCCAGTTGCGGGGCCGGGTCGTTGGCGATTTTTTCAAGTGCAGATGCAAGTCCTTCAGGATAGCGTGTAAGCCGGACGCCGCCTGCATCGGCGAGGTATTCGCGCCTCCTTGAAAGTGCAAAATATAAAAGGTATGCAAAGATAGGCGCCAGGATTGCCGCGATTATCGCAATAAGCATAAACAGTGCCTGTGCCTGGCCGCCGCCGGACGAACCTCCTGAGTATCTGCGGCGCGAACCCATCATTGAGCTGTAGAACATTCCCCGCAGAAAAACCTGGCTAATCAGTACAATGCTGCCCAGCATTATGCCCGCCAAGGTAACGAAAAGTATATCGCGGTGCAGGATATGGCTGACTTCATGTGCGACAACGCCCTGCAGCTCATCACGATTCAGCCTTGCCAAAAGCCCCGCTGTTACCGCGACCGACGCCGTTTCGGGTTTTCTGCCGGTTGCGAATGCGTTCGGCGCCGGGTCGTTAATGATATATACCTTGGGCATTTTGGGCAGATTTGCGGCGATGGTCATCTCTTCAACGACGTTGAATAGCTGGGGGTGCACGTCATGAGTAACGGGCACCGCCTTGCTGGTGGCAAGTAGTATCTGGTCGCCTCCCGCAAAGCTGACCGCAAGCAGCACCAGCCAGATGGCCGTAGCGATTATTATGCCGAAGAACCCGGCGTCCGGCCCGGCAAATGCTATTCCGATGACGTAACCGACCACCATCAGGCAAACAGCCATCAATACCAGAAGGATAATTGAGTTCCTCTTATTTGCTCTTATTTGTTCCCACATCTTTCAGTTCTTAGTTTTTAGTTTTGAGTTTTGAGTTGATGCGCTTTTCATCTTTGCGTTACCGGTCTTCACCATGCTGGTCAAAATCTTACATAATTCTTCTGATTCGTCTGTTATTGCCTGTATTCTGTCTCCATTGAGAATTCCCGAGTCTCGTATCAACCTCAACCAGTAATTCGTCTCTCTTGCCTCCTTTGAAGCAAGGGACATTTTGGCCAAAAAATCTTTTCTGCTCTGCCTCGCCAGAGCCTCTTCGACATTGGCCCCTATACTTGTACCTGCCCTTAGAAGCTGCGTTGCTATTTCAAAATGCTTTTCTTCCTTTAGCCACATGCACAGCCTGATAATGCGCAGAGCAAAGTCATAGCTTTTCTGCTTAACGAGGCTTTCAGCCATAACTCAAAACTTAAAACTCAAAACTAAAAACTAAAAACTAACTTTAGGTACTTCACGTTCCTCGGCACTTTCAATCTCAAAGAAGTCTCTCGAAGTGAAGTTGAACGAGTTAGCGATGATGTTCGAGGGGAACATCTGAATTTTGTTATTGAAGAAAAGCACCTGGTCGTTATAGCCCTGGCGGGCGAAGGCGATTTTATTTTCCGTGCTGGTAAGCTCTTCCTGCAGTGACAGAAAGTTCTGGTTGGCCTTTAAGTCGGGGTAGTTTTCCACAACCAGCATGAACTTACTCAGAGCATCGCTCAGGCCGCCTTCTGCCTGGGACGCTTCAGAAACCGTTTTGGCACCCATCGCCTTACTTCTTGCCTCGGTGATGGCCTCGAACGTCCCACGCTCGTGCTCCATATATCCCTTGGCCGTTTCGACAAGATTCGGGATAAGGTCGTGCCTTCTTTTGAGTTGTACGTCAATCTGTGACCAGGCGTTATCGACCTGATTCCGCAGCCGAACCAATGCGTTGTATATCCCGATTACGAAAATGATGAGCAAAACTAAAATTACACCGACAATAATAAGTGCTACCATGCTGTTTCTCCTTTACATTTCTGCCTACTCGTTTATTTGACTCGGTTCACCGCCGAACATATCGGCTAACAGTTTTTGGACTTTGCCCTGTTCGTCAAACGAGCCTATTTTCAGGACATCGCCCAATTCGCCCCTGTCAAACCACAGGCCGTCGCCCTTCTTGCATCTGTCAATAAGCTGGGCCGAGGCATCCGCGCCGACGAGGATTTTTTCCATCTTTTTCAGACATATAGGGCACTTACGAGGCTTTTCGGTGCATTCTTTGGCCGGCTTAAACGAAGCCAACAACTCTTTTGCCCGCGCCGTATCGTCAAGCAGCGCCTCAAGCTCACCCGCGTCGAGCCAGATACCCGCACAGTCGAGGCAGTAATCGACCTCCACCTCTTCGAGCTGGCAGGTAATCATTGCTGATTTACATACCGGACAATCCATAACACTTTAGCCCCTTGTACAAAATGAGCATTATTTCACTATGCTACCGCCACGAACGCGACCGGTCAAGTCTGAAAATAAACGGCTGAAAGGGCGAATATAGCTTTTGGAGCCTTCGTCGCATAGCTAAAAGCTTGACAGGTCGAGGCCTTTCATTTATGATGTCAGCCGTTCATTGGCTTACAGGAGTATTATATTATGGATAAGGTACAGCCGAAAATAGCTGTCGAATACGGCAAAAATACAACGATTGTAACGTTGACAGAGGAGCGGATTTTAGACGAAAGCGAGGTCCAGGCCCTGTCTGATTCGCTCATGCCGCTGGTAGAAGAGGCCGACGGGATTAACCTTGTGATTGACTTTGGCAATGTCAAGTTCCTCACAAGTGCAGTCCTGGGGCTTCTGATTCGAGTGAGCAAGAAGGTTTATGAATCAGGCGGACAACTGAAGCTGTGCGGTATAAATCCGAAGATTTTCGAGATATTCAGGATTACGCGCCTTGACCGGGTTTTTGACATTTATGACGACAAGCTCCAGGCAACCCAGAGTACCGACCCGGCGTAAAACGTGGGGCTGAATATTCAGGGAACATAAACGCAAGATATCGCGTTTGGGAACCCTGGCCTGTGGTAAAACCTGCGGTTTTTACCCTGAGTGCCGCCGAAGGGGACCCGGGGCCGCAGGGCCTGCCCCGAGCGCAGCCGAATGGGTGAAAAGGACGGAGCCGGGAATGATTTATGAGAATCTCGTTTTTGGGACGATATAAATTTTATGGTTTCAGATTCTTCGGTGCATAAATCAGTAGTTATCAAGAGCAGCCGCGCTGCTGTTGAGGCGCTGTGCAGCCAGTTGTTTGAAGCCGCTGCCGGCAGGGATTTTGACGGTGACGATATTTTCGCGATTCACCTTGCCTTAGAGGAGGCCCTGCTCAATGCGATTTGCCACGGCAATAAGCAGGACTCCGGCAAGACAATTAAGGTTGAGTATTTTATTACCCCGGCCAAATTTGAAGTTTCGATCACTGATGAAGGGACCGGCTTTGACCCGGATGCCGTACCGGACCCCCGGGCCGAGGAAAATCTTCGAAAATGCTCCGGCAGAGGCCTGTTTCTGATGCGTTCGTACATGGATACAGTCGAGTACAACAAAACGGGTAATTGTGTTCACATGGTAAAGCATAAGAGCAAGGCGCCAAACGCGAGTTGATTTTACACTGAAGCAACCGACTTGATAGATGCCGGTTCGGGGCCGGTCCGAGGTTTGTTTGAAACGATATGAGGGACAGGTACGATGAAATGGATTTTTGCTTTTTGTTTTGTAATTTTCGCGATTCTGTTGATTACCGGCTGCGGCGCGGATGGGGGTGGTGTCCCCGAGATAGTCGGTAGTGCCGCTCACACCGTTGTACAACCGCTGGCATCGGTTTTTCAAAGCCCTCCAACAGGTGGTTTTACGGAGCCTGTGGACACCGGCATCCCGGCGGCGTGGTATCCGCCCGCCGATCGGGAAAAGGGCTGGAAGGCGATAGTCCTGCATCACTCCGCCACCCATAATGGCAGTGCCGACAAATTTGATGATTACCACAGAAACGGCAAACATTGGATGGGAGTCGGTTATGATTTTGTAATCGGCAACGGTAACGGCAGCGGTGACGGTCGTGTGGAAGTTACTTTCCGCTGGCGGGAGCAAATCGCCGGCGCTCACGTCGGGGGCACACCGGGCAACTGGGCGAATGAAGACGCTATAGGTATCTGTCTTGTTGGCGATTTTACCAGGACCAGCCCGACAGCCCGTCAGATGGATTCACTTGTCAAACTGGTTCGTTTTCTGCAAAGTCGGTACGGAATTCCTAAAAGCAGAATCTACGGCCACAGCGACACACCCGGCTATAAAGGGCATACGGTTTGTCCGGGCAGATATTTTCCTATGTATCGCTTTAAGCGGATGCTGTAGCGGCCCGCCGGGTTTTATTTTACCGATTGAAATCCACGTAACTCATCGTGTCTGCGCTGGCGGTGTTACCTGTAGCCGAAGGGATGGCGCCAGACTCTTTTGGGCGTGCGCTTCGGGGTGCATCTGTAGTTTGTAGGTGGGTTTTTACAAGACGGCGAAATTCATAATAGTGCTTTTGTCGCCCTTTCAGGGCTTAAAATGGGTGTTTGGCTCGATGGCCCAGGGCTTGCGCCCTGGGCTATATTATGGCGCCCTTTCAGGGCTTATGAGGTTATGAATTTTTTTACCTACAAACGACAAATGCACCCTGCGCTGCCCCGCTTTACAGAAAGTGTTTTGCATTCAGGCGTTGCTGTGCTATAATCCGTGCTTGTTGTTTTGTTTATATTTCGGTTTTTAGGTGCAAGAAAAAGTGAGATTTCAGGTTTTCAAAAACGGTGAGCTTGCCCGGGATTTTGAACTATCCGCGGCTTATATGTTCGGGGCGGACAGGGTTCCGTTGCGTACTTCGAGCAAAATCAGGTTCAAAAACGGGTCGATTGAGTGTGTTAAAAAAGGCCCGGAGTCGGCGGGTTTATCTTTGCTTTGGCCTGTTGATGGATTCGGCAAAGTATTGCTTTCGACCACGCGCGTTCCCGAAAGAAAAAGGCCTTATAATCTGAATGTTGAATTGGCCCGGGCCAGGCTGATGCAGATTACCCTTAAACGGGAAGACTGGTCGCTTTTCGACGAGGAGACCAATAAATTTTCAAACATGGCCCATCACGCTCAGGATGTTTTCATTAAGGCTGTTCAAAACATCGGCAATCCCTCCAGGGCCTCTGTTTTGGCCGATGAATCACTGAAAGAAGCGATGCTTTTTTCAGAGAGATTGGCGGCCAAGCACGCCGAGATATTCTTAGCTGCAAGGTGCAGGATTAGAGGTTTGGGTCGGCACAGTCTGGGCTGTTGTATAGATCCAAAACTGGTTGACAACGCAAAATATCGCAAGCGTCTTTTTGATATGTTCGGGTATGTTACGATTCCTGTGAACTGGGCGCAGATAGAATCCGAGAAAGGTTACTACGACTTTTCCAGCATCGACCACTGTATTGACGTTCTTGTCGGCAGGAGGCTGGCGATATGCGCCGGCCCGCTGTTATATTTTCATCCGGATTATCTTCCCGAGTGGCTGGGCGGCAGTCGAACGGAATTTGGGAAAATACGAGAGGCCGCCTATGAGTTTATCTCACGAATTGTAACCCGTTATTCAAGATACATCCATGCCTGGCGCGTAATCAGCGGAATGAACGCACATAATCACTTCAGCTTTAATTTTGAGCAGATGATAGAAATAACCCGCACCGCATGCCTGGCAGCCCGTTCCGCCGACAACAAATCGAGGAAGATTGTGGAGATATTGCTTCCGTGGGGAGAGTATTATTCCGAGAGAAAGAATACCGTTCCTCCTCTGGTTTATGCCGATATGGTTATCCAAAGCGCTATCAGTTTCGACGCATTTGCCGTACAAATGCATTTCGGTAAGGACCGGCCCGGAATGCACATAAGAGATATGATGCAGATTTCATCGATGCTGGACTATTTTGCAGCCGTCGTCAAGCCGGTGCACGTAACGGGCGTTGCGATACCCGGCCGCAGCGAGTCAAACGACCAGGACTGGCGTGTCGCGGGTAAGTGGCACAGGGAATGGGACGAGTCTCTTCAAAGTGACTGGATTGAGCAGTTTTACAAAATCGCTCTTGGTAAACCCTTCGTTAATTCAATTACTTATTTAAATCTTGCCGACACTGAGGATACAAAGATATTGGGCAGCGGGCTTTTGACGGAAGGCTTTGAGCCGAAAGAAACCTTCCTTACTTTGGAAAAACTTCAGAAACTTATTTTGACCAGACAGAAAAAGGGTAGTCGGTAGAATATTAAAAAGTGCTTGTGCTGTGGGTGGCTGTATGTCAACCGAGACCATTTTCCTCAAAGACATAAACGGACAAAAGCAAACACAACTGTTTGCATTCGTCATTGCAGCAATAATCAGTTTTGTGTTCTCAATACTTCTGAGCGCAACTTATTTCAGCCGGTCCGCCGACGGTTGCAAAGTTATCCTGGACGGTGCGATTAATCCCAACACAGCCGAGGCGTCAAGCCTGGTCAGGCTTGCGAACATAGGCCCCAGGCGGGCGGAGGCCATTGTCAAATACCGGGAAACAGTCGATTCAGAGGGACCGGCGTTTCGCCGAATCGCGGATATGGAGAATATCAGGGGAATCGGCCCAAGGACCGCTGAGAAGCTGCGGCCCTGGCTTTGTTTTGAGTGATACCCGTGTTTTTTAGAGGGCGTAAATCGGAGAATTACGACAAGGTATGTCAGAGTGGGAAATAAGCAAAACATTAGGCCGGTGCTGGGGGACGGATGCGAAGTTTGAAGTCGGCGCCGAATACTACGCGGCGCTTGTAGAGACTGAGAACGGTTTTGAGCGGAGGGACTTCAGCGTTGAATACTGGCAGGAGAACCAGCCCCCGGTTTACTGTTACTGGAGGACGAAAATGGTCCGCCCCGACCACAAGAAAAAACTCTTTGTGGACGATGATATGCTTATGACTTTCTTTGAGCGACTGGCTGATGATACCGGGCCCGATAAAGTGAACTTTCGATTCGTTCTGACACTTGTTCTGATGAGAAAACGTATATTGAAATATGATTCGAGCAGATATGAAAATGGTAACGAAATCTGGACGCTGCGAGTAGCCGGCGCCAAGCGCAACGTTCATGTTGTCAATCCGCACCTTACTGAAGACCAGGTCGCCGAGTTGTCTTCGCAGATTGGCGGGATACTGCAAATTGAGATGTGAGGCACAAAACGGAGGACACAAAGCCTGGTACTCGATACTCGAAATTCGATGCTCGATGCATACTCAGCCCGGCTTTTACACGGGCTTTGGGCTGAGCAAATCCGGGGATGCATGTGAATAATCGGTGTTCAAAGAATTCCGTTCTGTTTTTTGCGGTCGTACTGATGGTAAGTTTGTGCGTGTTCATTTCCGGCTGCGCCGCGCCGACCGTCGAAAAAGCTGCCGGTATATGTGTCGGCGGGAGTATTGATGAGATTGTACAGCTTTTTCGTCTTCGGCGTGAAAATGTTGTGCCTTTAAGGGCCTCCGGGAACATGTGTATCAGGTGGCGTGACAGCGGCGACAGGGAGTACCGGGAAAACCTGAATATCGACCTGAGGTTCTGTCCGCCCAGCCGGATTTATTTCCGCGGCTCCACAATCCTGGGTGAGGCTGTCCGATTGGGGGCGAATTCGGATGAGTTCTGGATTTTGATGAAGCCCGACCAAATAAGTACGTATCAGTGGGGTATGCGGTCGCAGGTCAAGGCGTGTCCGTCTGAGCAGTGGCTGAATCCGCGGAACCTTTGTGAAGCTCTCGGCATGGTTGGCGTTGACTCATCATGGTTGCTGTCCGGCAAGGGTGATTTGCAGACTCTTACAAGGATGGATGACGGAGGCCGGATAATCCAGAGAGTCCATATCGGCTGCGGCGACCATCTGGCCCGTCGTATAGAGTATTACGATGACCGGGGCGGCTCGACCCTTTTGCTCGAATTGGACAAGTACACACGCCTCGGTGATGCCGCACCCGTGCCGACAAGGATTAACATTACCCACTACGAAACAGACACCCTGGTCGATATCAATCTTAAGAATGTTAAATTGTTCGAACCTTCACCGGAACAACTCGCAGGTCTTTTTACACGTCCGGAGCCTGAGGGTTTTGAGCATGTCTTGCGGTTAAACGAAGATTGTAAATTTGTAGAGCAGTAGCGAAAGGTTGGTTGTCTCGTGGGAAGAATCAAATTAAGTGAGCGGATTGGCGGAGAACTGTTTTTTCTGGACGGCGCGATGGGGACGCAGTTGTTTGCCCGCGGTGTCGAAGTCGGCCGGTGTAACGATTATCTGAATATCGAATCGCCTGATATTGTTTCCGGAATACACACGGCATATCTTGAGGCGGGCAGCGATGCAATCATCACGAACACATTCGGCGCCAACAAATACGCTCTGGGCCGACACGGCCTTGCCGATATGGCGGCCGGGATAAATGTCGCGGCGGCCCGGCTCGGGCGCGGGGCGGCCGGCGAGGATAAATACGTCCTCGGTGATATAGGTCCGTGCGGCGGTTTCCTTGAACCTTTGGGTAATGTCAAGCCGGACGAATTGCGCGCCGCCTTTGCCCGACAGGCCGGGGCACTTGCCGATGGTGGTGTCGATGGGTTTATAATCGAGACGATGGCCGCGATTGAGGAAATAACAATCGCAATAGAGGCCGTCAAGTCCGCCGGCGACCTGCCGATATTGGCAAGCCTTGCTTATGACCCGGCGGGTGATACATTCAGGACGATGATGGGAATATCTCCTGAAACAGCAATCGAAAAGCTGCTGCCTTTGGGAATCGCGGCTATAGGATTTAACTGCGGCACATTGGATATGGCAGGCTATGTGAAACTTGCACAAGTTTATGCGGACGCGATTGGCACCGAGCCGACAGTCTTGTTAGCTGAGCCGAACGCCGGCAGGCCGGAATTGGTGGATGAAGATGCCGTTTATAATCTCTCACCTGAAGATTTCGCCGCTGCCAGTGAGCAAATCTGCGCCGTCGGTGTAAAAATCATCGGCGGCTGCTGCGGTACCACCCCCGACCACATAAAAACAATGACAGCCGGGCTAAAGAGCAAATAGACCACTTTGTCCTTTTGTTTCAAAAGTTGGGTTGCACCTGATTTAGCGGCACAGAAGATGCGGGTTAGCCGGTGATTATCCAGACTCCTGCATGGAGCAGGGCGGCTATCAGAGTCATAACAATACATAGAGTGCAAAACAAGACGAGTGTTTCTGTGAAAAATCGCCGCAGAAAGATTACGCGAACCTTTGTTGCTTTATAGATGACGGCGACCGATGCCAGCAAAGGAAATACCCACAGCAGGCTCTTGACATCCATTCCGATGTTCTCGGGAGAGGTGAAAGTAGCGACAATAAGACCGAATTCACACATCCTCATCTTCTCCGATTATTTCGCCTCTCCCGGCGTAGGCCATATATACCGCACTTATGACGCATAACAGATTCAGCAGACCGGCGATACACGTGTATATCTGGCCGATGTCGGCGGGTTTTCCGTAACTGGTATAGTGGCCGGTCCTGGTTATTTGTCCGAGCACACCGACCGCCGGAGAGGCCATCATCTGACCGATATACCAGGGCCAGGCCCCGACCGGGTCAATTACGCCCACAGAGCCGATGTACAGGCCGGTGATAAATGTCAGGGTGATTGTAACAAATATTATGACGGCCCGTTTTCTCTCCTTAATGACGAGGTGTCCGGCCCCAGGCACGGTCCAGGCAAGGACCGCGACGACAAGCAGGAAGATTCCATGGTCGATTTTAGATTGTTTTGGCATCAGGGTGCTCCGTTCGGCTGTTTACTGTCGTTGTCGGTCTTGGCGGCTGCGGCCCTGTAATTCATTCGTTTGAATATATTGTCCGGCCCGAGATGAATGAAAGACAGCTTTTCGGCCCGGGTCGTATCCAGCATAAGAGCGGTCTGGGCCTTCTTCTGTTGATAATCCTGCCGGGTAACGGCGGTACGCGAGACATTTTTGATAACATAGTAACATGCGCCCGGCTTAAACTCGATGGCGGATTTGAGATTGGCGGCCTCGGTTTTTCCTTCGGGGATGAGAGAGTACAACTCATCAAGCATCTTTTTTCTTTCTACCAGGTTTCTGACGGATGCTGTTGCTGCCGGGTTCTCCTCCGAGCGAACACGGGCGGCCTCTATATCCATTTCAGAAAGTCTGGTCTGCTGAGACACCGTCATAATATACAGCGGGTCGTTAGGGTCGTAATAAAGCCTGTTAAGCTCATCCAGAGCCTCGGTCCAATCCTCCTTTTGGTCTATTAATTGTACAAGCTCGGAGGCCCGGCTCCCGGCGCCGCTCATAGCTTTTTGCAGTTTTATATCCCGGGCAACCTGGTCTCTGACCGAGTAGATGTTTTCGGTTTGTTCGGTTTCGTCGAGGGTGACCCCGTTTTTGTTGAATGTTTCGTACAAATCCGCAGGCTCAGTTGCGGTTTCCGCCTGGATTACTCTGACTATGGCAACTATCGAACCGAACATGTCCCTGGCAGGCCCTATGCTTTGCCACATCTTTGAACCTGACACCCCTAATGGTCCTGTCCGGCCGGCACCAAGCTCATTGAGGGCAAACACGGCCTTGACCAGAGGAACGACCCTTTGGTTCTGACCTTCGATTGAGAGTCTGCCCAGATACGTATCGGCGGCTACCTCGGCGGCGCTTAGCAGGCCCGTTTGGCCGGCGTAAACCTTTATTTTGTACTCCTCGCTGAGCTTTGCGGCTGCTTCGTTGTAGCTGCCCGCCGCGGCCTTGGCTGGTTCGGCATCACCCGCCCGCCCGGCATCTGAGTTTGTAAGGTGCGTATCGGCCAGGGCTATCGCCTCATTCAAAATCATGTCGGCCTGCCTGTTGGTTCTTTCCTGAGTCATAACCCGCTCGATCCGGCCGGCGACCTCTGCGTAGCTCCTGGTCTTTTGAACCGTGGAGGCCGGGTCGTTGGGGTCTGCAGGCTCCTCGTATTTGAACAGAAACTGATAGTCGGGCAGGTCCAGATTTTGCTGATAGAACGCTTCGGTTTCGTCCGGCGTAGGCTCGGCTATTAATGTCTGCACATCGTCCAGCTTCAGGATAAGGTACTCAAGCACTATTCTCGCCGGCTGTTTGTATCCGAAACCGTAGGGATTCCGGTCATTTATCCGGTCGGGTGGAAATTGTTTGTATCGCTCGAACTGGTCGGTCAGCTCTTCGGGTGCAGGCTCGCCCACGCCGGCGACAAAGTCGGAAGCGTTTATTTTTACGAACTCGGCATTAATCCTTTCTCCTTCGCGCCCGACAGCGGCCTGAACCTCGCTGATTGTTATATTCTCATTGCTCGTAATCATTTTTGTATATGCCAGGATTGACCAGAGGTCCGCTGTCGTCCGAAGGATTTGTCTTTCCGGAATGCCGTGGTTTTTGATTATGTAATCGACCAGCCGTTTTGCGTCGGTCTGGCCCTGGGTAAGCTGAGGCACTATCTGTCTGAGTAACTGCTTGGCCTGGGTGTTTGTCGTAATGCAGCCGGCCTGTTTTGCTTCAGCCTTTAGCAAAATCCAGAGCAACTCGCTTCGGCCCGTGGCCTGGCTGAAGAACGTATCTATATCCTTTGTACTCATCCGGAGTCGGCCCTGGATAACCGCTTGTTTCATATTGTCGCTCAGTGCTGCGGCAATACGGCTGTCCGGGAAAAGCAGTTGTCCAAGCAGTCTGGACGGCAAATCCCCCAGGCCGAAATAAAGCAGTCTGTCGAACATGAGCATTCTGAGCACACTAAGGTCGGACTGGGCCCGGAGGATATCACTGCCCGCTATTTTGCCTTTTTCGCCGAAATACGCAACGGTACTCCCGCCGGCACCTATCCTGCTCATAATCTGCTGGAAGGCGGCACCACCGACAAAGGCTATCATAATGAAGATGACAACAAAGGCCATCAGCTTTCTTTGATTCCTGCGTATCCATTTAACAACTGTATGCATAATTTCACCTGTTCATTCAAAAAGAACTCTTTTCGTCCATTTAGAACCTTAAGAGTATATGCAATCGGGATGCTTTTGCAAGAAAAATAGTGGATTGCTGTTTTTCGGCAAAACAAGGGGGTGCGGGCTTGCCCCAAGACCTTATGATATTAAAATTTACTTGAATATCGTGCGGTGCGGCACTTATCATATTCAGCACGGTTTCAAATGAAAGGTGATTTATGAAATCAGGTAAAAACTTTCGTCAAAAATCGGCTCATGCCTTTGCTGAGGCAAGTGAAGTTATACCCGGGGGAGTTAATTCGCCGGTCAGGGCGTTCGGGGGGGTTGATACGGAGCCATTGTTTATCGGCTCGGCGAGCGGCTCAAAGATATACGATATAGACGGCAATGAGTATATCGACTATGTTTGCTCGTGGGGGCCGATGATATTGGGCCATGCGCACCCGAAGGTTGTCCGTGCAGTTACAGAGGCCGCCCGGCGCGGCATGAGCTTTGGGGCGCCAACCCAGGCTGAAACAGCACTGGCCCAAAAGGTGGTCGCGGCGTTCGGCTCAATCGAAAAGGTGCGGATGATAAACAGCGGCACCGAAGCGGTAATGACGGCTGTCCGCCTGGCACGGGCGTTTACCGAAAGGGATTATATAATCAAGATGGTCGGTTGTTACCACGGGCACAGTGATTCACTGCTCGTATCAGCCGGCTCCGGTCTGGCCCAGATTTCCAAACCTTCGAGCAAAGGAGTTCCACAGCAGCTTGCCGAACTGACCGTTGCGATACCGTACAACGATTTCGAGGCCGTTGAGACGGCTTTCGAAAAATACAGAGGCCGAATTGCGGCGGTGCTGGTCGAGCCGGTTGCCGCTAATATGGGGGTGGTGCCGCCTGTGGATGGGTATCTGCAGATGCTTCGGCGGTTGTCTGATAAAAACGGTGCCGTACTTATCTTCGACGAGGTAATAACCGGTTTTCGTGTGGCTTTGGGCGGCGCACAGGAGCTTTACGGCGTAAACGCCGACCTTACCTGTTTGGGTAAGATAATCGGAGGGGGGCTGCCGGCGGCTATGGTGGGTGGGCTGGCGAAGATTATGGATATGTTGGCTCCGCTTGGGCCGGTCTATCAGGCCGGGACGCTCAGCGGCAATCCTCTTGCGACCGCTGCGGCGAATGCGACCCTTGAGATACTGGCCGGCGGTGATTGCTACACCAGGCTTGAAGCAAGCGGCGCAGCTCTGCAGGCCGGCCTGGAGCACGCCGCAGAATCCGCCGGTATCGCTGTTACTATTAACCGCGTCGGCTCAATAATGAGCTGCTTTTTCACTGATAAACCCGTCCTTAATTTTACCGATGTCCGCGGCAGCAATATCAAAATGTTCAAAAAGTTCTTCTCGGGGATGCTTAAAGGAGGGATTTATCTTGCACCAAGCGCTTACGAAGCGATGTTTGTATCACTGGCCCATTCAAAAGAAGATGTTGAAAAAACATTGAAGGTCGCGCATAATGTCTTCAACAGAATTGCAGATGACTGAGAAAGCCGGGCGGGACAGCCTTGAATGAGTCGTTGTTAATCTATTCAAGAGGTGGCCGGGTTAAATATAAATTAGTCAAACTGACCGTTTTTTGTTGTCATGCTGAGCGGAGCGAAGGGCTCAGAATGACAGAGGACGTTCAGAGTGACAGGGGACGCTCAGAATAATGTCTGTACGGTTCTCTGTGGCGTAATGTAAGTTGGGAGACGGAAAAATGAATGAGAACGAAAAAACAAAGGATATGGTTGATACCACCGATTGTCTTGAAGCGGTCAATGCGTTCAAAGCCACGAAGAACTTTTTGTTCTTCGTTATTTTGTTGTGCCTTTTGTTGTTGCAGGCCGCTTTCTGGCTCCGGCAATTAGGCTACATCGATAATACCGGTTGTTACGAGATGACTGACAAAGGGCTTGTTTTCGGGGTCCCCTGCAGCGGCCGGGCAGACGCGAATCCGGATGCCGGGGGTGTTGTTGAAGCATCGACCGCAGGCCAAGCCGGGACAATCGCAGAGCAGGCCCAACTTGCAACCGCCGATATCGGCGAAGAAACGGCCCAGCCGGACGAATCTGCGGGCACAGCCGCTCCTGCTCCTGCTCAGACCGATGGTAACCAAACAAAGCCCGGCACACAGTTCGCTTTCAACTGCAGCCACATTGCTACACTGATTTGGGCGTGCAACTTCATTCTTATCATCGCGGCGACACTTTACTGTTTTATATTGCTGGTGAGCATTAAGATATCGCTGGTCGGTCGATTAGGCGGCATGAACCATATCTGTCGCGCCTTTATTCTCTCGCTTTTCGGTCTTGTGCTGCTGTTTCCATGGCAGAGGCTTTTTGCCGGTGTGGTTGCAGGGACCGTTTATACCCCGGCCGAATTGCTGTGTACTGCTGCACCGACGGCTGAAGATACAGTTGTCAGCCAGGTGCTTTGGTATCTTCGATTTTTGGTGCTGTGGCTGATAACGCTTTTGCTGTTTGTTTTTGCCCAGGTTCGCTCGGCCAGATGGGCAGGTGCTACCCTGCGTCGCCTGGGACTGATTCACTGAACGTGCGGGTGCGGTTCATACAAAAAGACGCCGCCTGAAGCGGTAAATAACGCGCTTCAGGCGGCCCAAGTACTTTTGCGACTTTCACGCAGCACAGTTATTGAAAGCTAACGACGCCGGACCATCCGAGTTAATATTCGCGAGAAAGCTTCCTGCCACCCTCTATACCAAAGCCAGAAAAGATTTTGCAATCGGGTTTAAAGCTCCTGGTAGCTTGTCTGGTCAACCACAAGGATAATATCACTCGCTACGCCGACGGGCAGCATCCGGTCGGGATCGGGACGAACATGAATAGTTCCGAATTCTGCGTCGCCGGGGACAGATGCTTCGTTATTTTCATCGGAAAAGCCGACATTGGTTCCGTACTGCCTCGATGCATAACCAAGTTCCGAAGGGTCATACATCGAAAGTATTGTACCCTCGACACTGGCGTTACCGCGTATGTCAACTATACCTCCGACCACGAGACCTTCTAATACACTTTCACTTCCATCCTCGAGCGCCCTGGCGTTTCCAACGTTTACATTAAAATTGGGAGCCAGGATTGTGGCCTCTTCCATATAAGTGTTGTTGAATATGGCATCATTAGTAAAATACAGCATATTGTTTTTCCACTGAAAATCTTCGGGGACTTCCGTTACTATTGTCCCGTTAAAGTTGCAGTTCTCAAACCTGACATTGTTTCCGGTCCGGCTGTCGGCGTAGTTGGGGTAATAAGGGTTTTCGGTGGTGGATTCAACGAACAGGACACCTTCAAAGGTGCAGTTTCGAAACAGTGCGTTGCTGCCCGCTCTGAGGGTGCGATTTGTGATGGTCTGGTTTTCAATGACATAGCGATGAATCTGTTTGCTGCTCCCGTTGAGGGGCTGTGTAAAATCATTATCAGCATGGGGGAAATATTCAGTAACACGGCCATCAACTCCGTCGGTCGTGTCGGACAGCGCAAAATACGACATGTTGGGGTTATTTCCGTAGGAACTCGTATCGTAATCGGAAGCTTCGAAACCGGGCAGGGTGGGCAGGGGCTGGCCGTAATTGATGCCTTGATGTGTACCCTGAACCATATCGCCTTCGCTGTAGACGCGGTTGCCGTTTTCATCGAACATAGGATTGCCGTTTTCATCCAGCGTCTCAAGTGTATAGCCGACATAGTCGGTACTTTGGGGATTGAAATAGCCTTTCTCAACAACGGTATTAAGAGTTCCGTTTACCGTTGATTCAGCCCGCAGCTCAAAAGGAGGCGCGTAGTTGGGCCTGTCATAGGTACTGTATATATCACCTTCGATAGTGGAATCTCCGGTAACGATGATACGGCTTTTACTTGCTACTGCATACTCGAGGGTTCTGGTATCCTTGGCGATTGCCACACTCATTCTTACCCGTCGGGAGAGCTGGCCGTATGTTCCGGTTGACTCAAGTATAATAGTGAAGGGATCGGTATCAAGTCGAGAGAATTTGATGTTGAAAGAGGCACCTATCCCACCAAGGTTTACGTTGGTTGCCTCGATGAAATCACCAGTCTCGGTTCCAACATCATTAGTCAGCCGGCCGGTTGTGGCTGATTGTCCCCCGATTTGTTGAATTTGATATGAGAACTGATTCCAGGCGGCATCAGCCTCCTGAGTGGTAATAAGATTGTCGGTGGTGTTGCTAACTGGCGAGTAGTTAGCGATGAAATATTGACCGCACTCCAGACCTGAAAGTGCCGCATCCATTGCGGTATTTGCCTTATGGTGATTATCCGCTACCCGGATATTGGTAGATGACATTCTCAACATAGCAACACCCAGCGATGAAAAGACTACCATAAAAATCATCGCAACGACAAGGACCACACCTTGCGGACTGTTTTTGTTTTTCCTTTCGTGCTTGCTCATACTACCCTCCTTCCGGCGCGGTATTCAAGCTGGCACCTTTAACTCATCCAAATCAGAAGAAATTCCTTATTAAAGCCGGCGACCGCAAACCTGCGGGTTTAATTACTTTTTGCAAATCTTGCCGCATTTTTGCTTGAAGTGCTTGCTTAGCTTCCCAAATGTTTTGTTTTTCATGTTACAGTATCCGTTTACTATCTTGATGGTATCCTGTCCCTCAAAGACGGTACCATCTCCAAGATTTCCGGTGACAACAATCAGCGCAGATCCCTGGGCATCGCTTAATGTGTTTTCAACCTCCGCCCGGTTGAACATAACAAAAAGCTTCTTGCTGAATCGGAAAGCTTTGGCTGCCGAAGGTTTCACTTCGTTGTTCAGTTTGATGCTGTCAACGGCTATATCCCGAACGTCATGGCCGTCATCAAGCTTTATGGTGCAGAGCGTCCACCTGCCCCTGCTTCTCAGGTTTAGTGCCCTGGGCCTGAACTTGATGTCAGCATTTATGGTCGATACGACTGCGAATTCATCTGCTCCGATATCCACCGCCGCTCCAGATAACCTGCTTTCACCGTCAATATCGATTTGTGTACCTGCAACGAACGAGGGGTTACCGGCGTCGATGCAGGGAGAGTCTTCAGTCAAGTGGTAATTGCCCTTGGTATAAACTTTGGTGATGCTGTCCATCTGACCGCCGCTTACAAACATAGGGTCAAGGTCGATATTACCCTGTCCCCAATTGACGGTCGAGCCGCTGTTGGCTACTACACCAGCCGACAGGCCCTGGATATCGCAATATGAAATGCTGACAGAAGCGGGTGCGCCCACATTGCCGACCATCATTTCCGATGCACTTGAGGCGGTATTGTCCCAGAGGATGCAGTTACTTATATCCATGTTGCCTGATGCGAAACAATAGAAAGCCCCTCCCCATACAGAGGCTGCATTTGAAGTGATTGTGCAATTGGCTATGATGGAATTGCCGGGGTTATGGCTATAGACGGCACCGCCTCGGGGCGCAAAGTTTCCTGCAATGATGCAGCTTTCGAATCTGGGACCCGAACCAATGCAATATATTGCGCCGCCGCCCACCATAGCGGAGTTTTCCGTGATAGTGCAAGCGGAAATAGTGGGTTGGCTGTTGTTGTTTCCAACCGCGACCGCCCCACCGAATACGGCTGAATTAGCGGTAATAACACATTTGCTGATTGCAGGGCTGCTGCTGTTATAGCAGTATATACCACCACCCAAAAAGTTATCGCCGCCGGTGATTGTCAGGCCCGTCAGTTTTGAATCCGACGTTTCGCCGGAATGAAAGACGAAGCCCCGCGTTGAAGGCGATCCCTGGCAGTCAATTACAGTTGTATTAACTACATAAGGATCACCGGGGTCGGTACTTTGAACCGTAATTGCCTTACCTTTGAAGCTGATGCTGTAATTACCGGGGCCCGAATACGTTCCGGGGTTTATCACGATGGAATCACCGCCGGAAGCGGCGTCAATGGCAGCCTGAATAGTAGGGTAGTCCGTGGGAACATAGTGAACCGCCGCGCCGGCGGAACCGGCAATCAGCAATCCTAAAAAACAGATTGTAGTTTTTAAGTTTCTCATTTCTTCACCCTTTATATTTTTTCGCTGTAAATCAGTTTTTTTGTTTGATTTTTCAAGGCTGTTATCAGCCTTACACTTCCGAATAAGATTCCGAGACATAATGAAGTATTATCTCGGGCCCGAAACCCGCGGGCACCTCGGTTATGCCCGAACGGTTGAAGATAAGGTCACTGTTGCCGCTGAATGTCATGGGTGTATCGGAATAGTTCAATATGGAGCCGTTGATTGTTCCACCTGCATTACCGAAGAAATTGATACCGTTGGCGGCTATCGCACCGTTTAGGGTGTCAAAGTTTCCGCCGAAAGATGCGCTGAATCCGGGCGCCATAAGAAAGGTGCCGGTTTCGTCCCGGATACCGTCAAACTGAGAGGTCTCGGGCAGGTCGCCAACAGGATTGCTGCTGACGTTGCCTAAGAATGTCAATTGATTTGCGCCCGAATTGTCATTCATATCACCGTCACCTATGACCATGCCGGTGATATTGACGTTTCCGGTAAATGTTACGATGTTAGGCGTTTCGATAAAGATTATTCCGTTGAGAGTTACATTGCCGGAGAAGTGGGGATTGGTTCCGCCGGGTATCCTTATGTTCTCGTATGTGTTGTCGGCACTTGTGTCGTGAATCGCAGGGTCAAAAGTGTTCTGTACATACTGCTCGAAATAACCGGTCAGAGGAATGGGAAACTCTGCAGGTTCTGCCCCGATTGTAACGTTATCGAGAGCGGCTTCCCCGGTTTCTCCGCCTATACCGGCCTGTCCACCCTGAAGGGTAACGTATGCGTCGGGGTTTGTGATTTGTACATCACCTGCAATTTGTGAGTTGCCTATGATGGAAAGAGCTTCGTTTTGATTATGACTTTCGATATAAACGTCGGCCTCGACAGCCACTGTGGCGCCGCTCATATCGATGTTACCGGAAAGACTCAAAGGGCCTTTTGTTGCCACGCCGTAGTCGAAAACATTATGAGCCCTTGTGCCAAAGGTGTAATTGACCCTGATGGTTCGTGCTATGGAATTGGAGTTGCCTGTAATATCCATTTGAAGTACATCGAGGTCGGCGGTTTTTTGAAGAGAGGTTGAAAAAGATTGGTCCGTAAGAGCGCTTACAGCTACGTCACCAAGGCCAAGAGATGCAGGGTAACCATCGTCGTCATAAGCCTGGTTGACATAAATACCGGCGTTGCCCATATCGGAATTTAGAAGGTATGTCAGGGTGCTGAACCTGTCTGCAGGTGTGGTATCGCCGGGCATAGCCACTCGTCCGAGCCAGTACTTCATTACTTCGAGTCCGGACTGCGCGCTTTCGAGCGCCCGGTTGGCCTTTTGTTGATTGTCGGCTACCCGGACGTTGGTCGAGGACATTGTCAACACCGCCAGTCCAAAAGATGAGAAAACGGCGACGAAAATCACGGCGATAATAAGGATAGCCCCCCGGCGAAGGTGCCTGTTTCTCCCCTTGTACCTGTTCATCTTATTCCCCTCTCGTTTTTTCCCCTCGTTATTTTTCCTTCAAGCCTGTAAAAGCTTCGTATCTCCAGATTAAAATATAAGATAAAATAGCAACTGATGCAAAATTACCCCGCCCAATAAAAAAAGAATAGATATATTTTTTCTTTGCCCCGCTGGTCCGATAAGAATATTTCCTGTAAGTTGGTTTGAATCAAAGATGAAGACAGCCGCCCCAGCAGGCCTTAATATCAATGTATATTATACCAAAAAGCAAGGTTTGGGTCAAGGATATATTAAGGTATATTAAGAGGTCTTTTTGTATTTTCCGGATTATCCTTTTCGGCGCCGAATGAGCTTCTGGTGAACGGCGAGGCCATCACCCACGAAAATCCCAGGCTCTCGGCCTTTTTGTGCCACCAGTCGAACTTGTCCGGTGATATGAATTTTACGACACTTACAGCATCTTTATCGGGCCTTAAGTACTGACCTATTGCGATTCGGTCGCACCGTGCCCGCCGCAAGTCCTTCAGGACATTGATGACCTCTGTATCGCTCTCGCCGAGACCTAACATAATCGAGGATTTGGTCTGGATGTCGGGATATGCCTGTTTGGCCCTTCTCAACAGGTCTAAAGAGAGGTTGTAATCGGCACCGGCACGAACCTTGGGATATAGTGAAGGTACGGTCTCAACATTGTGAGCGAACACAAAGGGCACTGCCTCAGCAAGAATCTTTATCGCATCATCCTGTCCGTCTCGAAAATCGGGCACGAGCAGCTCGAATCGCATATCAGGTATTTCGCGTCTGCACCTGTTTACCACGTTTCTAAAATGTGCCGCACCTCCGTCGGGCAAATCGTCTCGGGTAACGCTTGTAATAACGAGATACTTCAGATTTAATCGCCTGGCCATCTGTGCCACCCGCCTCGGCTCGTCCGGGTCGGGGGGTTCGGGCCTGCCGGCGGCGACGGAGCAGAACCTGCAATTGCGCGTACATACATTGCCTGAAATCAGGACCGTTGCGGTGCCTCTTGACCAGCACTCGCCGATGTTCGGACAGTTTGCATTGGTGCATATCGTCTCCAGGCCCAGCGAGTTAAGCACATCGCGTGTGTGGCTGTAGGTTTCGCCGGTTTTGAATCTCCTCTTGAGCCATACGGGCAGTTTGCCAATCGATTCGGCCATTCGCCGTCTCACAAACTCAACGATTTAACATTTCGACCCGCAAGGTGCTTGAAACACAAATCCGTTAATCTTTTTTTTACCCGGGTCATCGGATATTCCGTGGCCGTTTGCTTCAATACACTTGTTATTTCCACGCCCTCCAGACCACAGGGTACGATGGTCTCGAAGATACTCAAATCGTTATTGATGTTGATGGCCATTCCATGGAAAGTTGTCCATCGCCTGATTTGCACCCCTATCGAACCTATTTTCCCGCCTTTTGTCCACAGTCCCGGAAATCCTCTTCGTCTCTCGGCCCACACTCCCAATTGTTCGAGGAGTTCAAGACCAATTGCCTCCAGAACCCTGATATAGTCGCTTACACCTAATCCAAGCGACTTGAGCTTGATAATCGGGTACAGGACAACTTGCCCCGGGTTGTGTGCTGTGGCACCTCCACCGCGGCGAACCAGCACAATCTCAATTCCCTTTTGCGCCGGAATATCTTCATCAACAAGCAACTTATTCAAATCCTTGCGGACACCTAACGTAATTACAGGCGGATGTTCCAATATCAGTATAGTGTTGCCGATTTGGCCGTTCTGTCTTTGTTCAACGAGGCTTTTTTGCAGATTCAACGCGTCTTTGTAGGCCATCAGGCCGCAATCACGAACTTCTAACTCTCGTTTTGTTTTTACACCTTGCACCTGTTTACGTTCCTTTGTCCCCCAACCGCCCGTTTTTGCGAAGCCTGGTTACTTTTCACTTAGCGCCTGTTCTGATTGTTTCACACACAGAACTGATTATAGCGTTGATGCAAATCCAACGCTACAATTTTCGCATGAGCGGTTAAAAAGCAAACGAATTGGTATTTTAATCAGGATGGCGAAACCGGGCCGGTTCTGTGCTGTTTTCAGGCACCTTAAGGGCACAACCAGTTGCCCGAAAAGACTGCAAAATCCTTCCCGTTGATAACCAGGTCGTTCGGGTCGGATATATCACAAACATGGTTCCAGTTGGAACCGCCCGAAAAGCTCAGCCAGGCGGCGGCCAAAATCTCCAGGTCCTCAGGGCCGACTCCCCCATTGCCGTCGAAGTCACCAATACACGTTTCCTGTGAAACACCAAGGCTTAAAACATACTCAGCAAGATCGTTTCGCTGTTGTTCGGTCAAGTCCGATGTAACGCCGTGCCGGTCCCCTGGATTGTACGTAGTTAGGACTTCCAGCATCGTTGCTGCCCGGCCATCCTGAAGATACGGCCCCGTCCGCCACACCTCGGTCAGGGTGGGTGTGTCAAACGACTCACCGCCTCCTCTGCCCGTGCCCACGTCGTGTGAAGATTGATCAGTGTAATACCGTCCGTAGTGACATACGCTGCAATATGCCGAATCGAACAGATCCTTACCTCGCTCGGCGGCCTCGCTCAGCTCGCCGTTTACCAGATAGGGGCTTTCAACAGGTTCAACAGAACCCAGGAACGCATCGACGGCGCCGGCGTCATCTTCAGTTCGAATTGCAAACTGGATAAACTTAAAACCGGCACGAACCGCAGTCTCTGCATCGGGTCGTATGCCTGTTATCATCGCGGGAGGTGTGTAATGCGATTTCAATAAACTTTTGGCGTTTCTGGGGCTTCCGTAACCATCGTTGGCAAGGTCCCAGTTTAAGGCGTCCGCACGTACGTCGGGATGACAACTGTTACAACTGAGCCACTTTTGAAAAGTGCCCTGCTGAGCATCGTAGAAATAAAATTCTCCGAGCCTGACTTGGTCCATTGGATTTTGCGAACCTAAGAGAGCCTGTTCAACAGCTTTGGTGTCGATATTTATGATCGAGATGCTGTCCGAGAAATATTCAGCGACGTATGCCTTGTTCCCATAGACTGCTACCGCCCTCGGGCCTTTGCCCGGAAGTTGTATTCTGTTTCTCAATCCGGACAAAAAGCCCAGGTCATTGCGTACGTCAGTAGAGGTCTGGGAAAATCCACCGGTATACGGCAGATTTGAAAGACGATTATGAACACCGTTCCTGTCTATGATACTTAGTTCATGGCTTCCTGAATGAGCGACAACCAATTTGCTCCCATCGCTCGTACAGGCGATGCCCCAGGGATTCGCAGCTCCCATTTCCACATCATCGAGCAGGACCGTATTAACGATTTGCGACGTGTTAAGATTGATAATGCTCATCGCGTTTGTCATAATCCAGCCTCTTTCAAGCTGACTCGTCGGAACCTGGTAACGACCAATGATATGTGTTATATAGGCATAATTGCCGTCCGGCGATATACAAACGCCTTTTGCACCGGTAGAACCGTTGTAAAGCTCAATATTCGTTACCGCATAGCCGGAAGTATTCATTACTGAAACATCACAACCCGTTGTCCCGGTGTTGGCAGCGCCGTCGGGCAGTTGATTAACGACGACCAGCTTGTCAGAGGTGGGTGTTATCGCAGCCGCCACCGGCTCACGAACTACATCAATCGTGCTCAGTACCGTCCCGGAAGCAGTACCAATATCCATAACCGTCCCGTCAAAACGGTTGCATATATAAAGATGCAAGCCATCGGAACTTAGTACGGGCGACATAGGCGTATGCCCAACATCAATGGTATCGTTTACCGCCCACTCTGTTTCGGTAGTGTCGATTACGTACACTTTCCCATTATAATCACCGGCTGTTATATACAACTTCCCGCTGCTGGAACAAACCACACCGGTAGGCGCCTTATCCAGTGACAATGTCCTTGTAACCGTCTCGGTCGAAGTGTTAAACTCTTCAATCTGGTTGGCTGTGTGTTCGGCGATGTAGAGATATTGCCCTGCATTGTCAAGCGCAACTGCCGCAGGTGAATAATAATCAGACGCCCGGGCATTTACAGTTAATGCTAAAACCAGAATCAATACCGATATCACATAGAGCCTTTTGTTGTGTATTGTATCCACCTTTCCACCTTCATATTTTAAGATTATTCAACTATCTTTAAGATACCAAACAACTATTTCAATTTTTAATTATGCCACGATGGCGCATCATAACTGATTGCTTCTTCGACTGTCGGCATCCGCCTGAAATCAGGATCACTGGAGTGGTCACTATGATGCCTGCCGTAATAGGTGCCGTAGTACTGGTAATTAGTGTCCACCCATCGGAATATGGTTCTCAGTTCCTGGTCAGTAAGTCTTGCCCTGTGAGTCGCATCATTATAAAGCCACCAGGCAAGATAAGAATTATGACAGCCGAAATACATAGGCGGCTCGAACTGCGTCAGATCATCATCCATGTGGTCATTATTTTCAAAAACCAACGGACCGCAATATCCACCATATGTTAAACTTTCATAAGAAACGTTGTACGCCTCTGTGAGACCATCGCTAAGATCAAGATCACCGGATGGACTTCCGCCGCTGTGGCAACTAACGCAACTACCACCAGGCCTGCAGGGGTCATTAAAGATTGGCTGTATATCATAAGGATAATATAGAACCTTCACACCCCAGCCGGCCCAGTCGCCCGTTCCTGCTGCCTCACCGGGCATCGGTTCTGGGATAACAGGTGGATTTTGAAATGCCATAACAGCTTCGCTCGAGCCGTACGGTGGCGTCGGTGCATGACCGCTTTGTTCATGACAGCCAATACAGGAACGGAACTCACCCGGCCTGAAATTTATATATGTTCGTTCCCGTTGAAGCTCACGATATTCTGAATCCAAGGCCTGCAAAAAGATATTCCTGTCTGCAGGAACTACAAAGTAAGCGGAGCCGTCATCTTCAACGGGGACGATACCAAGTTGGACTCGAGGCCACAAGGCCGCAGCCCAGCCGGTACTTGATACAACAGGATCCCATAACAAAATTCGATGGCACGACCAGGGGCGCGATACGACCATATTAACTCGCAGATATTTCACATCGCCGCGGGCTATAGGAGGGTCACCTTCCCCTTCCAGGCCCTTATAAACATCAGTAACCAGCGCAAGACCCTGATTCGATGCCACATAAGAAGGGAATTTTAAGGCATTTATCTTTATGGGTTTATCGCGCGTCTTCAAAGGATATGGATTCCAGCAGCTCGTTCCAGACACACTAACAAGCGGAATATGGTTCTCGCTGACGTCTATTAGATAAATATCATATGCATCACGTGTATCCCAGGAGTCACTATCATTATACTTGCAGGTAACAAGGAACTGAGTCTCATTGAGCGGGTACGGCGTTGTATAGAGCTTGCCGGAAGAACCATCCTCATCCATAACCCAACCGGAACCTGTCCAGAAGTTCCATCCCGGTTCCTGCCAGATATGAACTTTTGGTGTAACATAAGTAACAGCAGGCCCGGGTGTCGGGTCGTCGGGTTCTTCATGTGTTCTTACTTCCTTGGTCCTGTCTATCAAAAGAATCGGTCCCAAATTATCGCCCTGCCAGTAGTGAGGCGCACCTACGCAGACAAACTTGTTCGGATTAGTCGGAACCTGGCGGAAATAGTTAAAAGTCGGAGGCGAGTGATGGTCAAGGCCGATGATTTCATTTACATGACTCCCGTCCGGATTCATCGCGTATCCAACCTTGCAGTACAGCGAATCCTTATCGACATATTCCCAACGCGTATAAACCACTCTGCCGTCGGACATCATCGAAGGTGCGAATTCACTGACGGGACTGTCGGTCAACTTCTCAAGTCCGGTTCCATCAATATTAATTCGATGAAGCACCGGTGTAGTCAGTACACCGTCGTAATCACAAAGGGTAGTAAATTTACAACGTGTCGATGTGAAAATGATTGTATCTTCCTGTGTGAAACAAGGATGCATATCATCATAGTGGAAAGAATAAGTGTACTCTCCCATGTCGTATTCAGCCATATTAGCCGCCTCATCCGGCGGTGTTGTCGTAATCTGGGTCAGATTTGAGCCGTCAATATCACACATCCAGATACGGTAACCATAACCGACGCCTCGTTTGTAATCAAATACGATACGAGATGCATCCCAATCCAGGTCGAACTTATAGAAAACTCCCTGGCCTCCCGGCATGTCTGCGGCAGTAATCACAGGCGCGATTACATGGGTAGTCAGATTGTATTTGTAAATGCCGTTATCCGACCTGAATAAACCGTCCGGATCATAGTGAATAAAATCAGTATAAAAATGATCGCTGGCGAAACTGGGCCGTTGGACAAACAGGATTTCATCGAAGCCCAGCTCCTCCGGATCCGGCGGAGCCAGTGCCGTTTCAAATGACCAGACATCGCCCGTCTGAGGCGAGCCGCCGATAACTTCATCTATTCTCCAATAGTAAGGTGTCTCAGCTTCCAGAGTGGGAGTAAAGCAGGGGTCGGTTGTATTATCCTGAAATGTACCGCCATCCGGTGTCGTTCCGAAGTACACATTATAGGAGTCGGCAAAGCTGTCACCACTCCAGCTAAGTTGCGAAGAAGTCTGTACGTTTCCTTCCCCGTCATAAGGACTGGGATTATATGCCTTTCCGCCGGTCTTGAATTTCCATTCACTGCCCTCAATGGGGCTGCACGGATCGCCGGGGACTTGTGCCTTTATTTGCCACCAATACCATTGATCTATGTTTAGAGGTGATGGACAGCTCCAATCAGTATTGGTCACGCCGGAGGCCTGTAATGGAGGGGGTGAAGATGTACCAAAATAAACATCATAAGTCGTACAGGGATCGCATCCTCCTTCAACACTCCAGTCCAGTATAAGATTGCGATAATCGATATGTTCATCTAGATTGGCTGGGCTTGGATTATTCGGCCTGCAGGGATTCGGCGGAACACACAAATCTTCAACAAGTTCCATTTCAGAGGTGCTTATAATCCTGTTCCAGATGGCAAACAGACTGATTTGCCCGTTGAGTTCCACAGTTGCAAAATCATTATAAGGGTCATCATGTGCTCTTCCGAGCCGTGGATATTCATTTGAACCGGTAGTATTAATTCCGAGGGTACCGCTTGGTCCCGCTACGGCACTTCCACCGTCAAGCGCATATAACTTTACCATGTCCGTGCTTGCATTGTAAGTGATAAAGCAGCAATGCATATTTCCATCGGAGAACGAATAAGACAGACCTGAGTACTGCGTGCCCCCCAGAACTGCTCCGACATACCAACAGTCAACATATTGGCCGTTGTTATTTGTAAATATAGTCAGATGTCCTGAGCCTCCTTCTACAGATGGGTCGCCTATACAAGCTAAAGCGGCTCCCTCTTCTCCCTCGCCCGTTTGTGAGGATGCGTAGGCGATTGCAATTGTAAAATTGCTGCTGCCGTCACAGGGATTGCTGCTCCATGTACCGCTACCCACGTTAACATAATCACCATTACCGTCAAAATAGACCATCCCGCCGGACAAATTGGCACCTCCTTGAAGAGAAGCAGTATGGCCGTTACCGCTGCTGTCATTGAGGTCGTCAAAACAATGCGCTACTTCAACACCATCCTGCACTGCCGCTTGCCCCATCTTTGCAGGATACAAGCATAACACCGATACTGCTATAGTGAGAATTAATCTTTTCATTTTCACTTCATTCCTAAAAGAAGAAATTGTAACCTTACTCCGACTGAATCTATGGAAACTCGTGGTTTTTCCGTGCATTTATGACTTCGCTAAATAAATGGTTTTTCTGGTTATTTGTGCCATACCAGTAGATTCGTTTGACCTCCTCCAGGCCCTCAAACATTCGACATGAACAGAATCGTTTTTCGATAGTTATATGTTTCACCTTGTCTCCTTCCTCTCTACGTATCAGTATACCCACCTTATACATGAAATTCAAGTTAGAATTTCTTTAAAACCCAAAAATTTTCGAAAATTTTCGAAAAACCCATAAATTGCCCACCAAGCAGTGCTTATGCGCAAGTACTCCCCTGCCCTTCTCTATAACACAGCTTCCGGTTGACCACTTTCTTATTATCTCTTATTATTAATGTGATGGCTGCTCTTATAAATATCTCCGTTTTAAGCAGGTTCCTGGCTGTCACAAAAACAGGTGTGGCTAATATCTTCCTGCCGGCCCTTTGCGCACTTGGCGCCATATCTCTTGTGTACTGTCCTGCGGATTTGCAGGGCCGGTCAACCTGGCCAACTGCCCAAAGAGAAAAAATCAATTCCCAACCTATTTACCTTTTGTCCTCATGGCCGTCTGGCTGGTTGTTGTCTCTGATGCAATGATGATGATTGACCTGCTCGCTGCCGAGCTGTCTTCATGGCTCCAGGAAGCTCTAAAGTACCTGGCCCTGAGCGCCATCGAGCTTGGACTAATTGTTGTATTTATTTGTTTTGCCTGGAGCAGATTCGACAATCGATTAGCCGGATTCGGCCTCAAATCCCGTAACATCGGCCGGGATTTCGCCGCAGATTGTCACCTTTGCCCAATCGGAGGGCGAAAAGTTATTCCCAACACGCTTCCTGCGGCTCAAGGTTGCATTCGAGCCAGTGCGATGACATTATCACGAAGTCTGTAAAATCTATTTTGCAGTCGTTATCGAAATCGCCCGTTATTATAGTTGTGCAGGTATAACTCGGAGCATATTTGATTGTGAGGTAGTCATAGTATCCCGAATCCTGGCTCCAGCCTGTTACGTAAACATTGTCCAGACTGTCTATAACAATGGCCGACGGGCTGTCATCACCGTTGCCCGGCCCGTCGTACCTCGCTTGGCCAAGTTCATTTCCGTTCGGGTCGTACTTGACTGTGGCATAATCTCCGCTGACGCCCGAACTTTCACCACTTACATAGATATTATCAAGACCGTCCAGAGCCAGGGCGAGTCCGTAGTCGTTGCTGTTGCCCGGCCCGTTATATCTTGCCGCCCATAGTTCGCTTCCGTTGGGGTCGTATTTGATAGTGGCGTAATCCATGTCGCCCTCGGCGCTTTCACTGGAGCCGGTAACATAGATATTGTCAACGCTGTCTATCGCTATCCCATTCAGATAATCACCATCGTTGCCCGGGCCGTTGTACCGTGCCGCCCAAAGTTCGTTTCCACCTGAGTCATATTTAATTGTTGCGTAATCAGGGCGTCCGTTGGCACCGTTACTGTTACCTGCTACGCAGACATTGCCCAGGCTGTCTATGGCTATGGCTTTGGCTTCCTCGTCGGTATAGCTGTAGTGGGCGACCCAAACCTCATTTCCATTCGGGTCATATTTGATTGTAGTGTAGTGGTCCGTAAACGCATCTTCATTGCTGGAGCCTGTTACATAGACATTTCCCACGGCATCTATCGCCATAGCATTAGCTTGGTCATCCAGGCCCCAGGCGGGATTATCATATCTGACGGCCCAGAGTTGGCTGCCGTTGGTGTCATATTTGATTGTAAGATAATCCTTGTCGCCGCCCGCCCCCTCGCTCCAGCCTGTTACGTACACGTCGCCCCAACTATCCGCGCCGACGGCGCAGGCGGTATCATGCCCGTCAGCCGGTCCGTTATAACGCTTTACCCAAAGCCTTGTTCCGTCCGAGGCGTATTTAATTGTGGCGTAATCCAGCTTGCCCCCGGTCCCCTTGCTCGAGCCTGTTACATAAACGTTGTCCAGACTGTCGGCGGCTATGGCAACTGCACGGTCATAGTCGTTGCCCGGCCCATTGTACCTGTCGGCCCAAAGTTTTGTTCCGTTCGAGTCGTATTTGATTGTAACATAATCCTTACTTGTGTCTGTACCCTCGCTCCAGCCGGTTACATATATGCTGCCGGAACTGTCCGTGGTAATAGCCAACGCGTCATCATCATTTTTGTCCGGCCCATTGTACCTTTCGGCCCATTCCTGAATGACCATATTCGGCTCAAGTTCCTCTGTGCGGAGCCAATCAGCCGTTACTAAGGTGAAATCGGAAACTCCGACTCTGCAGTCTTCATCTATATCACATGCAGGGATGCTTGAGCAGTAGGTGTATTGGCCGTTTGGAGATTTACTTGCTTGTTCCGTCCCGCCGTAAACACCCTGGTTGATTATGTTGCCGTCAGGATAAGGCTCGAAATCGGTCGGGTAGGCGGGATGGCCGGCGTCTATGCAGGGGCTGCTGACATCGTCAATGACCCACGTTTGGTTGTTCGGGTCCCACCTTCCGGCCTCGGATTTCAGGTGATAATCTCCCTGGACCCAGTTTGGGTCGCCGTTCCAATAACCATTTTCGGCAAACAGGGGATTTTTGTGTATGTCAGTCGGTTCCGGAGGTACGCCGTCATAACTTCCTGAAGTATTTGCCCAAATATTGTTATAAGCCAGGGTAGCCGACCCCTGCACGCCATAGCCCGAGTTGAGTACGATTATATTACTGCTTAGAATCGGGTCGGCGCCTTGGCCGTATGTATAGCCGTTGCCCTTATTGCACACGATTGTACAGTTCACTATTATCTGGCCGTCGCCACTGACTATGCCGGTATCACCATTGCCGGATATGACAGAGTTGGCGATGATGCCCGCGCACATTTCAAAACCAAAACTTGAGTTCCCGCTGACTGTACATGCCCCTATAGGCCCGTCACAAAGTGCTATTGCCCCGCCTGTGTTATCATTAATTACGCAATCGGATATCCGGCCGTTGCAGCCATAGACAGCCCTGTGTTCGACTGAACCGCCGTTTTCGCTAATACGGCAATGTGCAATTGTCGGCTGTGCATCTACACCGTATATCGCAGATTCATTATTGTTCTTTATGATGCATTTCTCTATTGCCGGGTCGGAATAGTAACAGTAAATGCCCCTGTCTCCATTTTGAACGGTAAAGCCGACAAGCAAGGATGCGGCATCTTCCCCACTGTCGAATGTTACGGCGTTTCCCGAAGAACCTGCGTCAATCACCGTTGCCTCGACCACCGAGAGGTCATTCGGATCTGTACTTGTTATGGTGATGCTCATGCCGTAAAAGTTTATTCTCTCATTATAGACCCCCGGCCAAACCTCGATAGTGTCACCATGCCAGGAATAGTCGATTGCATCCTGTATGCCGACAAAATCCGCACCGCCGTTTTCATCGACGGTGATTACCTCGGCGGCACAGGGAGTCACCATCGCCGCGCAGATGAGGCTAAACGTCAAAATCCTCATTTTCTGTACATCTCCAGGTCGAATCCGAGCCTCTCCAGATGAAGTACCTTTTCTACCATATCTTATCGGACGCTCGGGGCCGGAAACTTCAAAAATGCGAAGAATTGCCGCCTTTTGTCGCCTTTTTGGCCGGAATGCGGCTATATGTTTCTGAGTACAGACTTTTCGCTGCTTTTTGGTATGTCTTTTGACGGCTCTTGGCGGAATCGGGCGGGTTGACTACGGTCTGATTATCACTTATTATCGCGCTGATGTCCAATTTCCCCGATAAATCTTTTTTTGAACCGGTGTTGGCTGCTTCAGAGGCGAACACGGTTGATATCTTTGTGACAGCTCTTTGCGCGCTTGGAGTTATGTTTCTTTTGTACTGGCTCAGCGGGCGTGCCGGGCCTGTTGGTTTGGGTAACTGCCCGGACAGAAGGCACAATCTGCCCGTCTATCTGCCGTTTGTTTTGATGGCTGTATGGGCGGTAGTCGTCTTTGATGTGATGGCGATTATTGAATTGGCCGCCGCCGAATCGCCTCCGTGGCGCCGGGAAGTGTTCAAGTACTTGGCTTTAAGCATCATTGAACTGGTGCTGATAGTTTTTTTCGTGTGTTTTGCCCGGCAAAGCTTTGTGCGCAGATTGACAGGATTCGGCCTGAATCTTCGCACTATAACCGGAGATTTTGTCGCAGCAGTTGTAAATCTCATCTCTGTTTTGCCGCTGGTGCTGTTGGGAATACTGCTGACAATTCATATCGGCAGGTTTCTTGCGGGGCCTGATTTCGAGATGCAGACCAACGAAGGTCTTGCAGTTGTTACGGAACATCCACAGCAGGTAGTTAGGATGGTGATGTTCTTTTTTCTCGTTTTAATCGCCCCGGTTTTTGAGGAGATGCTGTTTCGAGGGATACTGCAATCCGTGATGAGGGGCTTGACCGGCCGGCCTTGGGAGGCGATAGTCATAACGTCGTTGTTCTTTGCCGTATCGCACCCGAATACACATTTTCCGCCCTTGTTTGTGCTGTCCTGCTGCATGGGGTATGCTTATGAAAAGAGCGGCTCTCTTTTCCGGCCGATTTTCATACACGCGATGTTCAATGCCGCAAGTGTAACGGCTGCACTTACCAATTAAGGTTGTCGTTTTTTCTCCGGCTGAGCCGAATCATAGTAGGGCATGCCCCTTTTGAAAAGTTCCAGATGACTATTAATTTCGTCAACCAATTGGGCTTGATTCTCATATTTGGTGATGCGCAATGCCTTTTCAGCCGTCTTAATCGCCTCGTCAAATCTGCCGTCCGCCGCATAGGCAACCGATAAAGTATGTAACAACGCCGGCCCTTTGTAATTGGTCAGCTCACAGGCTTTTCGGGCAAGTTGTACAGCCGTTTTGGGCTCGTGGAAATTTTTGTCTTTGTATGCTGCTTTAAGCCATGCAATATTGTTAAGAACGCTGACCTGCTCCGGATTTATCTTCAGTGCCTCGCTCCAGTAAGCAAGGGCCTTATCGAAATCTCCCTTTTGATAATATATTTCGCCAAGGCTGTTTTGGGCAGGAGCCAACTTGGGATCCAACCAGATTGCCTTCTCATAGTGACAGATAGCTTCTTCAAGCTTTCCTTGTTTCCTTAACGCTTTGGCAAGACTGCGATATACCTCGGCTTGGTTGGTTTTAATCTTGAGAGCTTGGCGATACTCAACGATTGCCTCATGTATCATGCCCTTATTGACAAGTGTATTGCCCAGATTACAACGTGCCTCGAAATAATCGGGATAGAGAATTAACGCTTCCTGTAAGTGCTTGATAGCAGTGTCAGGCTCGCCCCGTTCCAAAAGTGCCATTGCCAAATTATTATGTGCTTCCACAAATTCAGGTCTACTTTCCAGTGCTATATAATAATGCGTTATCGCTTCATCTTCTCTACCTTCTAACTGAAGTACTGTCCCGAGGTTATTATGAACCTTGGCATCATCGCCCCTGAGTTCAAGAAGGTTGTTCAGGTGTTCAATGGCCGCAGGATAGTCTTCCTGTTTCCAGGCTATAGTGGCCAATACTTCATGGCATACATAACTATCGGGTCTTATATTAATGAGCTTCTTGCTCAAATCTTCGGCTTGGCGATACTTACCTTGAAAAGCAAGGTTCGTTGCTTTTACGCTTAATACATAGAAATTGATCAGGTCTTTGGGATCCTCTCTCGTTTTGTCGAAACTGAAATCCTCAATAATCCCACCTGCGACGTAGCCAAGGCTTTCAAGCTGTCTGCGGCTTTTTGTGTCAAGTTGTATTTTGCTTTCGAATCCTTTATTACGAACCGATTTTTCGAGTGTCTGTTTTAAAATATCCTGAAGAATGCGACCCTGGTGTGGCTTTTGCTTTATCAGGTTTGTTGATTCTGTTGTGTCATTGACTATATCATATAGTTCCGGCCTCGTGGTCTGGATATATTTCCATCGGTCTGTAACTACACCGAGCAAAGAGTTGCCATCGTATTTTGTCGGGGTGAGACTCTCGCAGAAAATGCTCCTTTTGGGAATTTGGTGTTTATGACCCTTGACATAAGCCGAAAGATCCATTCCCTGAACCTCAGAGGACATTTTGATACCGAGAAGAGAGCATACTGTAGGGACAATATCAATCAGACCTGCTACGCCCTTTATTTTTTGTGGTTTTACTTGACCGGGCAAGCGGAAGATAAGGGGCACCCTGATAGCACTTTGGTAAATAAAATAACTGTGTGTCGGCTCTCTGTGCTCTTGGAGCATCTCACCGTGATCGCTCGTTATGATTATCAATGTTGAATTATATAGCTGCAGTTCTTTTAGTTTCTCTAAAACCTGCCCGATGCAATGGTCGGTGTAGGCAATCTCCCCGGCATAGGGCTTTTCGCGGAATTTGGAAGCGAATGGCTCCGGGGGTGAATACTCGGCATGGGGTTCAAAGTAATGGAGAAAGAGAAAGAAATTTTCGTTTTGATGCTTCTTCAGCCAGTTAATGGCATGACGGCTGGTCTCGGCACCGACACGCTCGGTGATATTTCCGGCGGTCGTTCGCTCTTCTTCGAAATAGTCATTGTATGTGTCGAAGCCTTGATCAACGCCAAATCTTGAATCCAAAACCAAGGCGCTGATAATACCACCGGTAGTAAATCCGTTACCTTTCAGTATTTCGGCTAAGGTAATATTTGTCTTGTCAAGTTTATAGTCGATGTTGTCGTGGACACCATGATAAGGTGGAATAGTTCCGGTCAGTATCGAACTATGGGCTGGCAAAGTTATCGGGACCGGCGAGATTGTATTCTCGAAAACAGTAGCTTGAGCTGCAAAGGCGTCTATGTTAGGAGTGGTATTTTGGGGACAACCATAACAGCTCAGATAATCAGCCCGGCAGGTGTCGATGCTGATTAAAACGACGTTGCGGATTTCTTTTTGGGTTGAACAGGACCGGTGTAAAATCCATACCACACCAGCTAAAGTCGCCGAAAACGCAAGGAATATGATAATCGCTTTGGCTTTCATTTACTGCTATTCCTGTCATCAGAATGCTGCTGGTACGGTTTTCCTTTTCTATACAACTCTAATCGATCTCGGATCTCCTGAATTTGTTCTTGATTACCGCCGGATGTGATTATTTCAACAGCTTTTTGGGCTGTAGCTACTGCTTCATCGAATCTGCCGGCTGCGGCATAGGCAACTGCTAAGGTGTCAAGGACATCGGCCCGATTGTATTTTGTCAGTTCGCAGGCACGTAAGGCCAATTGGACAGCTTCATTTGGATCGCCGATGTCGGTTGCTTTCTGTGTGGCTTTGACCCAGGCTAAATTGTTAATAGCACTAATCAATTCAGGTTCAAGCTCCAATACTTTATTCCAGCATCTAAGAGCTTTTTTTATTTCCCCATATAGAAAATAACTCTCCCCTAATTTATTTAGGACGAAGGGCTGATCTTCTTTGATTTTTATCGAACACTCAAAGTGGAAAATAGCTTGATCGAGTTTGCCCAGCCCGAATAATATCATTCCCAAATCTCTATGTGACTCATGCTGGTCGGATTTCAACCTTAACGACTCTTGATAACAATCAATAGCATCGGCACGTTTGCCCTGCAAGACAAGCACCCTCCCTAAATTATAGAGCGCTATAGGGCTATCGGGATCGAGCCGGAGTACTGTACGATAACGCTCTACAGCCTCGTCGTGATCTCCCTTGGTGGCAAGCGCGCTTCCCAGGTTATTGTGCGCTCCGATGTGGTCAGGCGTTATTTTTAATGCCTGTTGAAAATGTCTGATTGCCTCGTCCAAATTGTTGTTTTTAGCAAGAGCATTACCTAAGTTGTTATGGGCTTCGGCGAAGTCGGGTCTGGACATTAATGCCTGCCGACAATGTCTTATTGCCTCTTGTAAAGCACCTTGCCCTATCAATAACACGGCTAAGTTATTGTGTGCTTTGGGAGCACCGGGCTTAATTTGTAATGCCTGAAGGTAATGGCTTTCTGCTTCGCTAACAAGACCTTGCGAATAAAGCGCCAGACCCAAATTGATATGCATCACGAAATTGTCTTCGGTTACTTCAATCGCATGTTGACATAATGTCTGGCTGTTTTGCCAATACTGCACCTGTGCACGTGTGCATAGAAGAAGTGCTGCGAGCGATAAACCAGCGAGCGTCGCCGAAACAATTTGACCATAACGCCCTTTAGCGCTAAGCTCCGCCGCGCCCCAAACAACCATGGTAAAAATGCCGATTGACGGCAGATAAGTGTATCTATCGGCCATAGACTGAGCACCTACTTGTATCAAACCGATGACTGGAACTAAAGTCCCAAGATACCACAGCCACCCTACTATAAGGTAACGCTTTTTTCGAGCCATATAAATGACGAAGGCTGATACAACAGCTAATATCAAAATACATATTATTAGTTGCCACGCTGTGAAACCGTTTCTGGAATAGGGATACAAGACCGCCAAGCGGGTCGGGAAAATCATCTTTCCGATATATTTGATGTAAGAAACCAGTGCGTTGGCTATTCGCAAATAAAGAGGCAGAATTTCTGTTCCCCATACTGATCCGGCTTTTTTTTGAACAATAAAGGTAATGGCACTTGAAACGGCTGCAAGAGCAAACAAGGGAATCTTTTCGGTAAACAAACACCGAACTGATGAACCGGAGTAAACACCGGAAACCGATTCGGATTGCCCTGCAGTTTCAGTTCCATTTTGATCTGCTCCTTGGAAGCGATTTAAAGGCCAATAATCAAGCAGAATAAGCACAAAAGGCAAAGTAACCAGCATAGGTTTAGCCATCAAGCCCAAGCTAAAAAACAAAACGATCAACAAATACCTTCCAATACCCGGACACTTTGTATATCGAATGTAAGCTAATATAGTTAGCATCCAGAACAGACCACTTAAGACATCTTTTCGTTCAGCCACCCATGCCACAGATTCAACATGCAGAGGATGCAAAGCGAAGGCTGCGGCAACGAATGCACTTCGCCAAATTGCCCCGGTCATTTTCTGCAGAACATAAAATAACAGCAAAGTGCTTGCGATATGAATTAACAAACTGGTCATATGATGCCATGCAGGATCCAAGCCGAAAAGTTGACAATCAAGCATGTGGCTCAGAGAGGTTAAAGGATGCCAGTTGCCGCTGGGATGTATATTGGCAAAGGCCCAAATAATGGAATCTCGGTTTATTCCTGCTTTGACATGTCTGTTTTCCGTTACGTATGTACCATCATCGTAGTTTACGAATTGATTATTCCTTACCTGCTCAAAAGCCACAAAAGTGACCAGTACCAGCCCTGCACAAATCAGAGTGATATATAGTTTGTTACCTGCTCGTATCATAAATAAACCTGCTATGTGTTGTATACCATAAAAAGTCCAGCAGCAACAAGGTTGCCCATCAGAAAAAAGGATTTGTCAATCCCGGCTAACCTTTAACGCAAACAAGCGGCACTAATTTTGCCACCTTTCCGGCAAGATGCGCCTTTTCCGTCGCCTCGACCACCTCGCTTACGTCTTTATACGCTCCGGGGGCTTCCTCCGCCACCCCGCGCATACTCCTGCTGCGTATCAACACGCCGTCCGCCGCCAAGTTACCGGCCACTTCCGTACCACGCCAGCGTTTCTTTGCTGCCGTGCGGCTCATGTTTCTGCCGGCCCCGTGGCACGCCGAGCCAAATGCCAGCCTCTCACTTTCACTGGTACCGACTAATATGTATGATGCTGTGCCCATTGTGCCGCCTATAAGCACCGGCTGGCCGATATGGCGATACTCAGCCGGCAAAGACGCATGCCCCGGCCCGAAAGACCGCGTAGCACCCTTGCGATGTACAAAAACGCGTCTTCGTTTGCCGTTTATCGCGTGCTCTTCTTCCTGGCAGGTATTGTGCGAAACATCATAAAGAAGCTTGATAGATGCTTTGGGCAATACCCTTTCAAATGCCTGTCGGACAAGATGGGTCAGGACCTGTCGATTGGCTAACGAGCAGTTTATCCCCGCCCGCATAGCTCCAAGGTAGTTTTGCCCGACCTTCGAGTTCAAAGGCGCACAGGCCAACTCCCGCTCCGGCAACCGGATTCCAAACTCGCCTGCTGACGTGGTCATCTTCTTGAGGTAATCGGTCCCAATCTGATGACCAAGGCCGCGTGAACCGCAGTGAATACTTATCTTAATATCATCAACACTTATCCCGAAAGCCTCGGCCGCATCCTTGTCGTAAACTTTGACAACCTTTTGTATTTCAAGGTAGTGGTTACCCGAGCCTAATGTGCCCACCTCATCTTCCTGTCGCTTCTTGGCGTGGTCGGAGACATCGCCCGGCCCGGCCCCCTTAATCTGCCCGCCGTATTCGATGAACCGAAGGTCCTCAGCCGTGCCGTAGCCTTGTTCAACCGCCCACTTCGCACCACCTGTAAGCATCTTATCCATCGCCGCAGGCTTCAAATGAATTTTTCCTCTGCTCCCAACGCCGGCCGGTATCTTACGGAAAAGTGCCTCGGCTATCTGTTCTCTTCGGCCTTCAATATCACCAACCTTCAGGCCTGTATGCAGAGTCCTGACGCCGCAGGCTATGTCAAATCCTACTCCGCCCGCCGATATAACCCCGCTGGCGTCCGGGTCAAACGCAGCTACACCCCCGATGGGAAAACCATAGCCCCAGTGAGCGTCAGGCATTGCAAAGGATGCCTTAACGATCCCCGGCAGGGCCGCAACATTGCTCACCTGCTCACAGACCTTTTCATCCATCTGGCTGATGAGCTTTGCCGAGGCGAATATTACGCCTTCGACCTGCATCTTACCGGCCCGCTCTATCCGCCACTCGTATTCGGATGTACGCTTCAATTTTTTCGTATCCATAGCCACCACCTCAGCAATCCCGTCACATTCGCCTACTTATGCACTTATGCCCTTATGCACTTATTTTACACATCCACCACACATTGGGCCACCCATTGCCCATCCTTGTTGCATGAAACTTTAAGCTCGGCGTATGTAGCTCCTTTGACTTCCACGATGGTCCTGTGCTTTTCGGCGTCGATTTGTTCTCCCCACGCCCTGCCGCTCAGCTTGTTAGCTGCTATTTCGACCTCAAATCGGCCGAATAACATGCCGCGGGTTGCCACTTCATAGATGATAGCACTTAGCCAATCGATGAATAAAAGCTCCAGGTCAGGTGCCTCGCATTCGATTTTAATTTCCTGTTCGGTCTCGACCTTATCCGGCTGGCACATAACGGCTGTTAGGGCAAGAGCTGCCTGTTCGAAAGCCTTGGCCGGCGACCTGCCCACACCCCGTATCCCGATGTCAGCCTGATGATGAAAATGTTCCCACATACTATGTGCTCACGCAAAAAAGCTCCGCAGACGCAAAAGCCCTCCAGCCGCCCACGATGCTCATTAGCTCAGTCTCAGAACTACGAACTCTCTAATACCTGTAATGCTCAGGCTTAAAAGGCCCATCCACGGGAATGCCGAGATAATCCGCCTGTTTTTGATTTAACTTCGTAAGCTTAGCGCCCAGCTCTGTTACGTGCAGCCTCGCCACCTCTTCATCCAACTTTTTAGGCAGCGTGTAAACGTCCGGCTCAAGGTTTTCAGCGGCCAACATCATTTGCGCAAGACACTGGTTGGTGAAACTGTTACTCATGACAAAACTCGGATGTCCGGTCGCACAGCCGAGGTTGACCAGCCGGCCCTCTGCGAGCATAATAATCGACCGGCCGGACTTGAGCATCCATTTATCAACCTGAGGCTTGATATTGGTTTTCACACAGCCTTCGGTCGTCTCAAGATAAGCCATATCCACCTCACTGTCGAAGTGGCCGATATTGCAGACAATCGCCTCATTTTTCATCTGCTCCATGTGCTCGCCGCGTATCACATCGCAGCAGCCCGTTGCTGTGATGAATATATCACCGATTGGGGCTGCTTCTTCCATCGTTGTTACTTCGTAACCTTCCATAAGTGCCTGCAAGGCACAAATCGGGTCAACCTCGGTAATCAGTACTCTGGCACCGAGACCTTTCATTGCCTGTGCACAGCCCTTGCCGACGTCCCCATAACCGCAAACCACCGCCACCTTGCCGGCTATCATAATGTCGGTCGCACGCTTGATACCGTCGCCTATGGATTCGCGGCAGCCGTACAGATTATCAAATTTGCTCTTGGTTACCGAATCATTGACGTTAACCGCGGCAAACGGCAGTTCACCCGCCCTGGCCATTTGATAAAGCCGGTGCACACCCGTTGTCGTCTCTTCGGAAACACCGCGTATATCGGCGGCGATATTAGTCCATCGGTGAGGGTCGGCTTTGTAACTTGCCGCAAGGCGCGCCATCAAAAGCTGCATGTCTTTACTGTCGTAGGCTGCCTCCAGAAGCGACGGGTCTTTTTCAACCTTTATACCCTGAAACACAAACAAAGTCGCATCGCCGCCGTCATCGACAATCATATTAGGCCCGCTTCCGTCCGGCCAGGTAAGCGCCTGCTCCGTGCACCACCAGTAATCGGCCAACGTTTCACCTTTCCAGGCAAATACACTGCTTCTGCCCGCCTTTGCGATTGCAGCAGCGGCATGGTCCTGAGTCGAGAAAATATTGCACGATGCCCACCGAATATCCGCTCCGAGAATCTCTAATGTCTCAATCAGCATCGCCGTCTGAATTGTCATGTGCAGACTGCCCGTAATCTTCAAACCCTTCAAAGGTTTATCCGGCCCGTACTTCCGGCGTACCGCCATCAGCCCCGGCATCTGGTTGGCGGCCAGTTTCATCTCCGCCCGGCCCCAATCGGCCAATGAAATATCCGCTACCTTATGCTTAAGGCCCGGCTCTATTTTCAAAACATCACTTTGGACCTGCCCAACAGTTCCCATAACAAACCTTCCAAAAACAGAATCTCATAAAAAATCCGCGTGGGCCACAGAGTCTGCTCTGAAGCAGCCTTTAGCCCTGACCGAAACCGAAGGGGCAGCCGAACCGGCCCACCCTGCGATTTGCCATTCCGGACCTGCAGTTGCCATTCCGGGCTTGCAGTTGTCATTCCGGGCTTGACCCGGAATCCATTTTTCCGAAACCAGGATTCCTGCTGTAGTTTATCCTGCACTAAGTTTACCCCGCACCGCGATGCGGGGATGCGGTGCAGGAATGACAACCGAATGGCCCACCCTAAAACCACAACTTCCGTTCTCTGCCTTTAAGTATAGTGCAAAATCCCACCTTTTGCAATGCCTATTTAACACAAAAAGCTTTGAAGCCCGGCTACGGTATTGATAAGTCGATTATTTTCGCATCAGGTATAGCGGTGGCTATAATATATGCCGTAAGATTGGTCCATTTTCCGCACTTGTCGAGGACGTCGCTGTCGCCGGTAGCTGCTGTTATATCGGTTTCAATCAGCTTAACGTCGGGATTGGTGAGTAGTTCTATCTGCCACGGCCAGCCGTTTTCTTCGGCAAGTGAGGCAATTATCGTTTTCAGCCGGCCGCTGTTGGAAACAGGGCTGTCGAACAGCCACAGAGCGCTTTCTATGCGTAAATCCTGCAGGCATTTTGCACTAATCTCGATGGCCGGGATTGTCTCTGTTACCTTGCGATATGAGCCGTGGATACCGGCTAAATCACGATAGCAACCGTCCCGTGAACGAAATATCGGCGCACCCGCTAGCGCCGCCTCTGTGGTTATCAGCACGTTGTACCCGTCAACGACAATCGGCTCGGCTCCAAGCTCTGCAACTTTCACCTCGTTTGCTCGGCGGGTCGCAAGCTGGGCATCGCTGCAGCCGCAGCGCATCACGGCGAGCCTTTGCCGGTCGGTCAGGCTAAACCGGTCCCCCACAAGTTTCAGCGTGCTTTTCTGCGCATAGCCCTTACTAAGCAAAAGTGAGTAATCCGCAACCGCCGAACGCAGGTTATTCAGATACCTGGCCGAAAACAGTTTCGCATCTTCAGGATGAGCACCTCTGTGCGTTCTTTTGTCGGGCATAATGCTTCAATGTTAATATGTAGTCATGCTTCGGGCAACAGAAAAAGGACAGGCGCCAGTTTTTATCCGTTTTTGGAATATAAATGGATGCAGCAAATATTTTCAGCCTCTCATCGGGTCCTAAACAGGTGTCTGTGCCAATTATAAACAGTGAAGAAAACTTCGTCATTATGACGATTCTATTTCCGGGCCGTTAAATAAAAAGAGGCGTTAATGCAAAATAACAGCCGAAATAATGTTGCAGCACGCATAAAAAAGCACAGCACATTTGCCGCAGCAGCGGTACTTTACATCGCCTTTAGTGTGTATCTTTATGGGCCGTACTTCGAAAATTTTAAACCACTGCAATATCTTTTTGTCGTCGGCGGCGCCGGCGGCGCATTAGGTTGTTTTACCTTAAGCAGGCGATGGATAAGTGCCTTTGGCGGCTTACTTTTCGCCGGTGCCGCTTATGGGTTCAGCCCCTTTGCCCTCGGATTCGCCGCATACCACCCGTCAGCTGTCATTGTGCTTGCTGCGGTGCCTTGGCTGTTTTGTCCTGCTGCCTTTTGGAAGGCTCGAAAAGGCAGGTCCGCTTTAACAACTATTGCGTCCGCAGCTTTGGTGCTGCCGCCGTTTCTCATTATACCGTTGTTCTTTTGGCTCTGCGCACAAACCGGTCTTGGGCCGTTGTTTCCGGTGCCTCTGGATGCAAAACTGAACCCGTCCGATGTGCTCGGCCTTATCGCGCCACTGGCCTTGAAGCCTCACGAGTTTATCTTCGGCTTTTACCACGTGCCGCTGGTGGTCGGCTTGATGGGCCTGTTTATGTATCTGGCGATTCACAGGATTAAAGTGATGATAATAGTCGCGGCAGGACTGGTCCTTGCCTTTGCACCGGCGGTTATGCAAACACCGCCTGTGGTCTGGGCTCTGGTTCCCGCGCTTTATTGTTCGGTCTTGGTTGGATTGGGCTTGCAGGGCCTGGTGCTGGCCGGACGGGTCGATAGAAAGTGGATTCTGCTGTGTGTCGGGGCCTCCGCCGCATTGGCGCTCTTAATAACGCCGGCCGCATTAAAATCACCAGCCGCTTTTGGAGCATCCGCCGAGATGTACGGCCTGGCCTGCGTCCTGACTGCCTGCATCTTTTTCATAACAAGGGCCGGCTGCCGGTGGCGACCTCTAAGATGGATTCTTTTATGTGCGGGCCTCGGCGTCGATATCCTGCTCAGTGCAAAACTTATCGTTGACAAGATTTTTTAGCTGCAATCGTCTCGCCGTCATTCTGAGCGAAGTTAGCCTGTCCTGAGCTTGTCGAAGGAAAGAATCTCAATCCATCGACTTTTGTCATTCCAAACTTGCTTGTCCTTCGACTTGTCCTTCGTAGTTTCAACGCAGAAGGAAGCTTCGTGCGAAGGAGGGATTTACAATACATTCTCTTGCCGAAGTTTGTGGATTCCTGCTGGAGTTTATGCCGTACGGAGTTTACCCCGCACCTGATGCGGGGATACGATGCTGGAATGACATAATGACATTCATAAGAATAAAAAAAGGGCCGCAAGTTTTACGTTGCGGCCCTGTGATTTTCAAAATAATTCTCTTACTTCCTGCGCTTTTTCAGCAGTGCCAATCCACCGAGACCAAGCAGGAACATTGTCGCAGGCTCGGGAATGCTGGCCCTTATTTCAACAACAAAGTCCTGATAATCCTGGTCCCAACTCGATGACGGCAGGTCTTCCCAGAACAACAGCCAGACGGTTTCGTCAGGCTCTCCTACTCCCTCAACGAAAAAGGTTATCAGGTGGTCCATCCCGCCATCAGAGTTGTTCGACATCTTAGACCACCACTCATCTCCGTTGGGTTGAATTCCCCAGAGGAAGTCTCCTTCGATATCAATTTCAACAACCGGGCCGCCTTCAATGACCCCTGAAGGGCCGTCATAAGATAGCAACTCCTGGTAATTGCAGGGATCGGTCCCTCCCTGGTTCCATCCGAAGGATTGGTTTAGGCCCGCGTACTTGGCTTGGGCTGTAACAGTTGCAATGCCGTCAGTCCAGACCTGGTCAATATCGAACTGGTCACCATCGACTATATGTATGCTCTCCTGGCCGTCATCAAAATCGTAAACTCGATATACCGTGATATCGCCGTTGGTATAATCGGGGCCTCCGTTAGACCAAGTGCCGCCGTAAATCCCCCCTAAAATAGAGAGCATCGTAGGCTCACCGTTCTCGAACCAATCGGTATAGCCCAACTCGGCCATTGCGGGCGCGCACAAAATGAGCGATGATAAAACCACTCCCCAAAAAACGCTCCTCCTTGTACTATTCCTCCTCACTACTCCTCCATTTCACCTTTTCCTCTTCCATCTCTTTATTTAGAGGGTACTTTTCCCCTCTAAAACAACGCGTTGATTGTAACACAAAATGAACCCTTGTAAACAAAAAAATTGAAAAAAAACAAAAAAAACCGGTTTCCCGTTCATAAAAAACAATTTCGGACAAACCAGGTCCTGATATTTGACGCTTGTAATGTCTTATTTTATAAGCGGATATCAAGCCGGGGGCCGGTTGTCCTACAAAGGGATTCTGTATGTCCAGAAATGTAAAAATTTTTTCATTTTTTTCAATTTTTCTTATTTTTTTCTGTTTTCACGGGGCAAATTTTTAAAAGTTCCAATTTTTTGCTCTTTGAGGCACCTCCCGGAGTGTCTGATTTTGCCTTGACTGAATTTTCCAAAATACCAAAAAAATCTTGACTTTCGTCCGACAAGTGGTACAATAAAAGGGTAAAAATGTGGGGGCTAAAGATTGATTTGGAGGAAGGTAAAATGAAGGATCAATCGCGGCCCATTTTGTTAATCATCATGTCCGTAGCCATCTCGTGGGTCTTTGGATTTACTGTTATCGCCGATAGTGTTGTGTCCGGTGACTTTGATTCGGATAAGGATGTAGATGGTACCGACTTTGCGGTGTTTGCAGCAGCATGGCAGACACAGAGTGGCGAGTCCGGCTGGAATCATATCTGCGATATATCCGATCCCAACGATGGCATAATCGACATATTTGATTTTCTCGTTTTCGCCCGACACTGGCTGGCGATCGCCCCGGCGGGTATGGTATTCATCGGAGGCGGCGAGTATGAGATGGGAGACCATTACGATGTCGGCAGCCCAGCCGAAGAACCCAATCATTTCGTTTATGTCGATTCATTCTGTATGGATAGATACGAAGTGACAAACCAGCAGTATTGCACGTTCCTGAACTCGGCTCTTTCCGAGAACCTCATAGAGGTACGCGACGGGCCGATAGTATATGGCCTTGACGCCAATGAACCCTACTGCGACACACATGAATACGATTCCGACAGCAGAATCCTGTGGGACGGCAGTACATTCAGCGTCGCCGCAGGTAAAGAAAATCACCCGATGCTGCGGGTAAGCTGGTTTGGAGCGGTCGGTTACTGTAACTGGCGCAGCGCTCAGGAGGGCCGTCCGGACTGTTACGACTTGGCCACCAGTACTTGTAACTTTGTCGCCTATAGCTATCGCCTGCCGACTGAGGCCGAATGGGAGTATGCGGCACGAGGCGGACTTAAGTACTACATGTACCCCTGGGGCAACGACCCCAATTACTCAAAGGCCAACTGGTACGATTCCGGCGACCCTTATGAATCCGGCAGCTATCCATATACAACTCCGGTTGGATACTATCAGGCTAACGGGTATGGGCTGTACGATATGGCCGGCAATGTCTGGGAATGGTGTAATGACTGGTACAACATGGATTACTATAGCTGGAGTCCTTACGATAATCCGCGAGGCCCCGAAAGTGACTGGCGACGCGTTTTCCGTGGCGGCTGCCTCCAGTACGACCATCTGACTTCTCGTACCGCACACCGCGGATATGCCACCCCGAAGACCCTCAGAAGTTACGGTGGATTTCGTACCGTGATGAGTTTTTAGACAAGATATTTCGCCGCCGAAGCAACTGAGCCAGGAAGTATTTTAAGTTGGTTTTACTTGCGCCCGTGGTCGGGTATCGGCAGGCCGAGCTCTTTCAATACCTGCTGCATATCCTCCCAGACAGCTCTTCGGCTGGCGTCCGAATAGTTGCGAAGCAGATAGGCGGGGTGATACGTCGCCATAAGCTTAATAGGCTTCGCCATTGCACCGGGGTAGTAATCATGAAACTTGCCCCGAAGCTGGCCGATTGATTTGTTGTTATCCAGTAATGTTCTTGCCGCGTGCGCCCCCAAAGCAACGATTGTCTCAGGTTTGAGCACATCCAACTGTTCCTGCAGGTAGGGCAGACACTTGACAATCTCATCCGGTCGGGGGTCGCGGTTATCCGGCGGGCGACATTTTAATATGTTCCCGATAAATACATCCTGGCGCTTCAGTCCCATCGCCGCGATTATCTTATCCAATAGCTTACCCGCTCTGCCCACAAAAGGCCGGCCTTGTGCATCTTCATCGGCTCCGGGGGCCTCACCTATAAATGCAATACATCCCCGCCAACCACCTTCCCCGGGAACCGCGTTGGTCCGAAGCTCGCCGAGCGGACACCTGCGGCAGGCGCGAACCCGGCCGGCGATTCGTTCCATCCGGCCGGCTGCCTGGTCGGCTTCGGCTTGTAAGCTCTGCTCCCGGGTCCGGCTCTTTTCGGATTTAATGCTAAAATCCCCCGCGAAAAACCTGTCCATATCGAGATGCTGTCGGGCAACCTTTTTTATGTCGATTTCTTCTGCCATAGCAGCCAATCCTATCGGCTCGCTCACAATTAAGCAATAAAAAAGGCGTCCTGGGGCTAACCGAAACATACTATTTTTTGTGATACGACATCCGCTAAAATTTTCAAACCCGCTTCTTTCACGTCATATACTCGTATGATATCTTCATACACCGCCGCCTCAGCCAGGACGGTCTTGAGTATGTTAGGTCGATTATAAAATCGGTCCCTGTTGAAGACAACATCATCCTTTTCGCAAAACAGCGCTATGTAAAAGATATCGCCTTCGATAAGGTCCTGGAAGAAATGGCTGCCGTAAGAAAGCTCCGGCATCAGATTTCCGCTCGGATAGGAAACCTCGCAGAGCACCGAAATGTTGTTAATTTCAGAGAAACTCACGGGCACGCCAAGTGACGGCGTAGTGGTGCCCCACCTGCCCGGCCCAATCAGCATAATCAACTCCTGCAGCCTGTTTTTAACCTGTCCGTTTAGTTTGCCGACGATCCGCGCAACGTCGTACTTCCGACCCATTGGAAGTTTGATATATCCTTCGGGGTCGATATAAATGATTCTGTGAATCGATTGAGAGATACTGCCCCCCATAAAACAGCCCTGCGACCTGAACAGGATACGAGCTTCGTCTATGTGTTCGGGAATTTCAACCTTTTTTCCGGCGCCTTTGGTTTGCAGCGGCCTGCACTGAAGCAGGTTAATCTGAGGGCCTCTGTCTCTGGGGAAATTGAGGGTAAACTCGATATCCACCGGATAGTTGTAGTGTTCTTCGAGCCTCTTGAGCATCCTTTGCATATTCGAAGCAAAATCGGTCCGGGCGAGGAGTTTGTCAAAGGTAAGAACGCACCACTTGTTGCTGTCGATTCCAAGCTCTTTGGCTCTTGCGTTTCCTTCGCGGTCCTCAACAGCAATAAGCTCCAGAGAAAGGTCCGGCGCGTTTTTTGTAAGCTCACGAAGGGAGATTGTCCGGAGTTTGTCTTCTTTTATGCTTAATACATCAACATAATGTTGAGAGAATTTCCTGATATTGTCCATTCCGGTATGGGGTCTGGCCAGCGGGTCATCCAGGGCCGCGATTCGAGGATAATCATTTTCCACCCTGTCAACCGCTCTGGTGCCGAGGCCCAAAACAACTCTCAGCATACCAGCCTCAGGATTCAGGTTTCTGTTCCATACGAATGTATTGTAGGAAACGCCCACACCGGCTACATACGGGAAGAAGCAGTGGTCGTGATACGAACCCGACACTCTTTGTACCAGCAGCGCCATCTGTTCCTCCTGCTCATCCAGCCCCATCTGTAACCGGTATGCCAGTGCATCTTTATTCATAGTGCTTGCGTATATCTGCCGAATGGCGTCCACGAACTTCGCGTAACGCTCGTCGGGTGAGCCCTGATTGACAAGAAAGATACTTTTGTATTTTCCGGCAAACGCGTTTCCGAAGGCATCCTCCAATAAACTGCTTGAACGTACGATGATGGGTGACTGGCCGAAGTATTCTATCAATTCCAGGAATTGCTCCTTAACCTCATCGGGAAATTTTCCGTTCAGCATCTTTTCGCCCAGCTCGCCGGCCCTGGCGAAGTACCCGGCCCTGGTTTTCTGCTCCATACGCAGTTTCCACAAGCCGTTTTGGATTATGTACGCGTAGAAGATGTCCGAGCCTATGTAGAATGAGTCGTGCCTCTCAAGATGTTTTTTCCAGTCAAACTCTTTATCCTCGTCCAGTATCTTTCTTGCAAGGAGCATGCCGACCGCTTTGCCGCCGATATAACCGGACCCGATAAGCCGGGCCTTGACCTCGAGTAAATCCTGAAGCGTGAAATGTTTCTTGACCAGGCAAAGCATTCGCCGCTCACGCCCGATCATTACTTTGCAGATTTCTTCAATGGCGTTATTCTTTTGTTCTTTTGATGAATCTTCGTGCAATAACTCCTCGGCATTGAGGAACAACCTGTCCCAGTAATCCAGCTTCCTGCGGGCGCTTTTTCGAGCCTCCTCCGATATGTACGAGAAAAGTCTCCCTGCATCGATACTGGTGGTAACCGGAACAAAGTTTTCCTCGACTTTGCGATGTGGAAGGAACATTGTTGGTGAGTAGCGATTCCATACCTTCAAAGGGTGGACATAGTAAGCGCCTCCAAGCTTGTAAATATCAAGCAAAAGTTGTGTCGTCCCTCTTATCCGAGCCACAGTCTTAAACGAGTGATACGCACGTATTATGGCAAAATAAGCAATAGTATCCAGCTCATAAAGATACGGACAGGTAACCATAAAAAAGTTGCCTATCATCAAATCCGTTGCCCAGGCCGACAAAAGATCGCTTAGGCAGTCGAAAACATAGAAAGCCCCGAGGCCGTGAGCGGCTATGATTTTATGAATCTGCGAGGTGAACAGCTCGAATCCGATGTTGGCGTCAAGCTTTTCCAGCGTCAGACCGTCGGCCGAGTCTAAAACAGGTTCGTGTTGGGCGAATCGTATGTACACTACATCCCGTCTCTCCTTAAGGGCTCTTTCGACATAAGGAGCGACAAAAGCCTTGTAGTCCTTTACTTCATCGACCTGCCAGACAACGTTGTCGCCAAGCTGCAGATGAGATAAAATTTCGTCAAGGTGTTCAAAACCGGTACTTGGGTAAACAGCGGAACCCATAAATCACCTTGAATTCAAAAAGCTTTTGCGTTCTGCCGGCGACAGAAATCGCTTTACTATCGACATCATTTGTCGATTTAAGCACGCTCAATTTACTTTATATGATGTTGCAAAAAGCATGTCGGCATCCCGAATCACCTCGGCGTAACATCTGTCAAGGTCTTTGACCATCTCATGACGAACAATTCTTGCTTTTCTGTTTAATCTTTCAGATTGCTGGTTAAAGTAGGCCTCCAGTGCCGAAAACTGCTCTTTGGAAAGTTGGCGCCTTTCCTCGACAGGCCTCCGTCCCATCGCAATGTAAACCTGTACCTCTTCGGGCTTGAGACTTTGCATAAATGCGCACACCCTGCATCTCTCGTTACATCCCGTACACTTCATCAGACCAACCAGCTCGTCAAGCATTACCACTTTGCCGCATTTGCTGCACATCAGGTCAAAGTGAAAGGATTCATCACTTTCGGCATAGTTCCAGAAGTGGCTCTGCTCCCGACAGGGCTCCAGCGGCGGGTCATGATGAAAGACAAAGCAGGTCGATACCTTCCTGCAATGAAAACATTTTTTCATTACGACAAGGCCCTCGGAGATATTTATCATTTCCCAAAAATGTGCGCATCTTTTCTTCTGCATATTTCACCGGTCTGAACACGAAATTACGCCTTTTAGCCGCAGCCACTCGTAATCAAATCTGCCGGCTCTGTCGGGCTTTGTTCATACAACACCCTGTGCCATCATGGCATTTGCCACTTTGACGAAACCGGCGATATTAGCCCCGGCAACAAGATTTCCCTTCTTGCCGTATGCCTCGGCCGCTTCGACACATTGGGCGTATATGGCGTTCATAATCTGCTTCAGGCGGGAATCAACCTCGTCAAAAGGCCAGTTCAGCCGCATGGCATTTTGCGACATTTCCAAAGCACTCGTTGCTACGCCTCCGGCATTGGCCGCCTTGGCCGGCCCGAACGATACACCCGCATCGTGAAAGATGTCTATCGCCTCCGGTGTCGAAGGCATGTTTGCCCCTTCACCCACGGCAATACAGCCGTTCTTAACCAACGTTTCAGCCGATGCCTGGTCTATCTCGTTCTGTGTCGCACTCGGCAGCGCCACGTCGCACGGCACCGTCCAGATATCCTGCCACCTGTCGTGGAATTTCGCCGACTTGTGCTCGTCGGCATATTCTTTGATGCGCCCCCGCTCTACTTCCTTAATACGCTTGACCGTATCAAGTTTGATGCCCCCCTCATCCACTATGTACCCGTTGCTGTCGGACAAGGCTATCACCTTGGCACCGAGCTGCTGGGCCTTCTCCGTCGCATAAATCGCCACGTTTCCCGACCCTGAAATGACAACCTTCTTGCCTATCCAGTCGGTACCACGATCCTGCAGCATTCGCGTTACAAAGTAAACCAGGCCGTAGCCCGTTGCCTCGGTGCGGACCAGTGAACCTCCCCAGTCCGGACCCTTGCCGGTCAAGACACCTGAGAAGGTGTTTGTCAGTTTCTTGTACTGTCCGAACATAAAGCCTATCTCTCTGCCCCCGACACCGATATCACCGGCAGGTACGTCGGTATCAGGTCCGATGTGCCGGAACAGCTCACTCATAAAGCTCTGGCAGAAACGCATCACTTCCATATCACTTTTGCCCTTGGGGTCAAAGTCCGCTCCGCCCTTGCCCCCGCCGATTGGTGTTGTCGTCAGGGCATTTTTGAATATCTGCTCAAAACCCAAAAACTTGATTATACCGATATATACGGACGGGTGGAACCTCAAGCCCCCCTTATAAGGGCCTATCGCACTGTTGAATTCGACACGGAATCCACGGTTTATCTGAACCTGGCCTGCATCACTGACCCACGGGACACGGAACATTATTTGGCGTTCCGGCTCCACAATACGCTCTAAAATCCGGGCCTTGGCGAACTCCGGTCTTTTTTTGATTACAGGCTCGACCGACTCAGCAACCTCACGTACCGCCTGGTGAAATTCCACCTCTCCAACGTTTCGCGCAACCACCGCCGACATTATTTCATCTACAAATTTACTTGCCATTCTTTCTCCTTGTTACATTTATTACATTTTGTTTTACAAGTTTTTCTTTACAAAAGATTAACCTTTCTTATAATACAACGAACGCTTTTGTTCTGCAACAGTACTTTTTTTATAGTTCTTATTAGCGGAGCTTATGAATATGAACATTGAAACTATCGGTATGTTCTGCGACCTGGCGGACTTGAAGAATCTGTCGAGGACGGCTGAAAAGCACGGTGTCAGCCAATCAGCCGTCTCACAACAGTTAGCTCAACTGGAGTTGGCACATAAATGCCAATTGGTGGACAGAAAAAAGAGGCCGCTGAAACTCACCGCCGCCGGTGAACTTTTTTACCAGGCCGCCAAAGATATTTTAGACAGATACAACAGGCTTAACAGTGAATTGGCCGCCCTTGGCAGGTCAACCACCCGAATAAATGTCGCCGCTATATTCAGTATAGGAATGCATACCCTCCAGCCGTACATAAAGACATTCATGGCCAGGTATCCGGAGGTCAATCTCAGCATCAGTTATGCAAGCGCTAAAGAGATTTATCAGAGCGTTTTGAGAGGGGATGTTGATATCGGAGTGGTGGCGGTGCCCCGGCAAGACCGCAGCATTGAAGTTCATCCGCTCGAAGAGGAACCTCTGGTACTGGTATGCAGCCCCGGCAATCCGCTGTTAGATAAATCCCCTGTCGACCGGCAGGCCATTGACATACACCAACTGCAGGGGGTAGCTTTTATCGCATTCGAACAAGGCGTGCCCACTCGAACACTTATTGACAATATTTTAAGCCGATATGATGTAAGTGTGTGCACGGTGATGGAGTTCGATAATATCGAGACGATAAAGCGAGCTGTCGAGATTGGCGCCGGCGCCGGCATTCTGCCCGAAACTACCATACAAGCCGAGCTTGCAAACAATACACTAAAGGCCATGCCTTTTTCCAATGAAAAGTTTTCCCGCACCGCCGGCCTGATTGTACGCAAAGACAAAACATTGACCCAGGCGAGCAGATTCTTTATCGAGCTGCTGCGGAAAAAGGAATAACAACGATAACCGTATATTCCACCCAGGGCCTTTGGTAAATCCGTACAAAAAAGCTTGCCGCCCTGCCTTTTTTCTTAATTTGCAAAAAACAGAGAATCTTATGCAATAATTATTGACAAACCAAAAGGTTTTTGATAATATTATTGTTGGTTGGGTCTTAATTCATATGTTTGGAGGGCTCGCCGGGTGTAGGTGGATGCTTTTTCTGCTATAGAACAGATAGTTGATAAAAGTACAGACAGATATTATGGTGTTTTATGTTAAGGATTCCGAAAAAAGATGCTTTATCGACGATTTGCCGGGACTTCCTCCTGTCCTAAAGAATACCCAGGAAGGTTGTTTTTATATATCTCGTTAATTATTTTTTTGCACTTTGCAATACTCCAGCCGTTTTGCCTGGCCACAGTTCCCTCGGATACCCGACTCGTATTTGACCGAAAAGCTGCACCCGGCCCGTGGGGTAATCTTGAAATAAGTTACATCAGAATAGCTCCGCCTATAGATTATGTGCCGGAATTGCAAATAGCCACCGATTGCCTAAAATGGCACTTCCCCGAATGGGACGAACTGACTTTGAAACAATTCATCGCAAACGCACCATTGCCCGAACAAACAAGACAAACGCTCATCCAGAAAATCCGCCCCAACCTCCGTTCGGCTGGGGTTATAATTGAACCTTCTAAATCCGACATCATCAACCTGAGTCCGGAAGCACGCGCCTACATTTATAACCGCCTGTCCACCTACAAAATCAACTATGCCCATGATAAAGTGCATCGCTACGCCTCGCCTTCACTGAACGAATGGATGTATGGTGTAAACCTTTCCAAATCCACCCGCGTCCTGCTCGAAAAACTCGTCTATCGCAACGGCAACATCCTTTTTTTTGCGGATATGCCTATACTTATGAAAAATATCCCGACAAATGCCGAGCGGCGAGAGGTATTTCAGGCACTTTCTTGTGAAAAAACCATACTTCTTAAATTGAGGATTACCGACGACAGCGATACCCACGCCCTCGCACAGTACTGGGGAGGGGGGGCAAGAGCCAAAGAAATATACCCTTTGCTGGAAAGCATCAGAAACAGGCCCGGCGACCGCTCTTTGGACGTCGTTCATCTTCTGCCTCCGTTTGTCCGCCGCCACATTTACATGTATCCGGACCTTGACCACGACTTCGGCGACAGCTCGGTAGAACGCGACTGCCATTGGACCTCCCTGAACTTCTTCAATCTCGAAATCAACAATGACTACGGAAAATCAGCAAAAATCAAACAGCGAATCGAATCAGCCTACCGAAAGATCGACAAAAATGAACTGCGATTGGGCGATATACTTTTGTACCTGGACGCCGGCCGGCTACTTCACTCGGCCGTGTTCATTGCAGATGACATCGTCTTCACGAAGAACGGCACAAGCTACTCCAGCCCATGGATGTTCATGCATACCGAGGATATGAAGATGTATTATGCACCCCGCAAAGACTCTGTTAAAGTTCTTTACCTTCGGAAAAAGGACTCCCCATCCTCAAAATAACCAAACTGGCCGCCTTATTGCAAATTTTTACCCGTTGGACATACCCTGAGCGAAGCGAAGGATTCAGACATGCGTAATAGTCATTTTGAGCTAAGTCGAATTTCGTTTTATAACAGAAGCCGAGCCGCGCACCCGTCGAGACGCGGTCTCGACGCGGCTGAAGCGGCCGAATACAGTCTGCTTGTCCGGGCACCCAATAAAGTTAGGGGTCATTCCAAGACGAAACCGAAGAATCTCAATTCGCTGGCTATGTCATTGCATCGACCCTGTCCTAAGGCGAAGGGTTCGGAATGACATCTGTATCTTTTCTATGGAGCAGTGAAAGCCTTTTCAGATATATTCATTAAGAATATTTTCAAGCAACTCCTGTCTGCCGCTCGCGAGCTTCGGTTCACCATTTTTAATAGTATATTTCTCAAGCTCCTCAAAACCGGCTTTGCCGTTTTCTATTTTCCTGCCAAGGGCCGTTTCCCAACCGGCGTAACGTTTTTTGAGCGCTTTTTCAAATTTTCCCTCCCTGAGCATTTTAGCCGCATTTTTCAAGCCTCTTGCAAAAGCGTCCATCGCCCCAATATGGCCGTGGAACAAATCGTAAGGGTCAATCGACTGCCTCCTGACGTGCGCATCGAAATTCAAACCGCCCGTCGTAAAACCGCCGCTTTTTAGGATTATGTACATCGCAAGGGTGGTATCATAAATATCGGTCGGGAACTGGTCGGTATCCCACCCAAGCAACAAATCCCCCCTGTTGGCATCCACAGACCCTAAAATACCGTTATCTACACAAAACTGCAGCTCATGCTGGAAAGTATGGCCGGCTAAGGTTGCGTGATTGGCTTCGATATTGAGTTTGAAGTCTTTCACAAGGTCATATTTCTGCAGGAAAGCAAAGCAGTTGCCCGCATCCGAATCGTACTGGTGTTTTGTCGGCTCTTTGGGTTTAGGCTCGATATAGAACTGGCCTTTGAAGCGAATCTTCTTTTTATAATCAACAGCCATACGCAAAAGTTGCGCCAAATGGTCGAGGTCTCTTGCCATATCCGTGTTCAATAGCGAATCGTAGCCCTCTCTTCCACCCCAGAAAACATAACCTGCACCGTTTAGCTCTTTTGTTATCTCAACTGCCTTTTTTATCTGGCTGGCAGCATAGGCGAAAACCGCAGGTGATGGATTCGTCCCTGCTCCTGCCATAAATCTCCTGTGACTGAAGGCATTTGTTGTCCCCCACAACAATTTTACGCCGGTATCTTTCTGGAGTTTCTTTGCAAGCTTTACAATTTGATCCAGCCGTTTGTTGGTTTCAGCTAAGGTATCTGCCTCGGGTGCAATATCCCTGTCGTGGAAACACCAAAAGCCCACACCAAGTTTGGTAAACAGTTCAAATGCAGCAAGCATCGTATCCTCGGCTACCTGCATAGGTTCGCCGGAGCTGTTATATTCTCTGATGATAGTTGGTCCACCGAACTGGTCGGAGCCTAAGCCCTTAAATGTATGCCAGTAGCACACTGCAAAACGAAGGTGCTCGGCCATTGTCTTGCCCATTATCTTCTGTTTCGGATTGTAATGCTTGAATGCAAATGGATTTTTTGAATCCGGGCCTTCATATTTAACCTTTTTTTTAATCTTTGGAAAAAATTCACTCATTTTAAGCTCCTGTTTGTGTTTTAATTTTCATATTTCAATCGTCCTGCTCTTATTTTACAAAATCGGCCAAAATTGTTCGGACTGATTACTTCTCCACATTATAACTCAACCTGGTCCTCGATACAATTATTTTATGCTGCTCAGGCGGCTGTCGTCCCGACTTAATAATTGTACCATCCGATACCGGGTGTACCGGAGCGGTTTCTTAGATTTTCATTTTTCTTTTTGATTTTTAATTTTTCTTTCAAGCCCATCTGTTATACTGAGACTATGACAATAAAAGCTGTTATATTCGATTTGGATGGCACAATAACAAGGCCGTTCTTCGATTTTGACGCGATACGCCAGGAAATGGGCCTGCCGACCGACTCCGGCCCTGTTCTCGAAGCTATGGAAAAAATGACACCACCTCAGAGGAAACGAGCCGAAGATATACTCACATCTCATGAAAACCTCGCGGTAGCCGAATCCACTCTTAACGACGGTGCCAGGGAGGTCCTTGACGCCCTGAGCCGAAAGGATATCTGCATCGGCATATTGACCCGCAACAGGCGTGCTAATGCCGAGGCCATTGCCAAAAAACACAACCTTGTCTTTGACGCTGTTGTTGACAGAGAAGACGGACCCGTGAAGCCCGATGCCTTTGGAGTTCTGAAGCTTTGCCGCCGGTTTGCTGTCGCACCCGCTGAGACCCTTGTCGTAGGCGATTATCTTTTCGACATGCTCAGCGCAAAGGCCGCGGGCGCCATCGCCGTCCTGCTGAAAACCCACAAACAATGCGAAAGCTTCGCCGACCACGCCGACTTTGCAATCGACTCACTCGAAAAAATCCTCGACATCATCGATTCTGTTTAGTCTGCATTTCTCACAGCTTGTGATTTTGAGAGGTTTTAACTGTACCCACAGGATGACTGTGGGCGTGGTCGGAACATATTCGTCGCTCGTCGCTCGGTTCTCGTGTCGCGTATTGCGTTAAGGCAGGATTCGGCCGCTTCAGCCGCGGCGAGACCGCGTCTCGACTGGTACGCGGCCACAAGCATTATAGATTTTAGATTTTATATTGAATTGAGATTCTTCGCTGTGCCTGTCCTTGAGCGAAGCGAAGGGCTCAGAATGACCCTGCGTGAAACGCGGGGCTAAATTAACTGGATGCCGGATTAAATCCGGCATGACAATAGAATCACCAAAACAAAAGCGCGGCGGCGCAAGCCACCCGAAAGATAATTTTATTCCGCCCCCTGATTCGGCCGCTTCAGCCGCGGCGAGACCGCGTCTCGACGGGTGCGCGGCTCGGCTTCTGTTGGTATTATCGCGCGGCTCGGCTTTTGTAAATATCATCGAATTACCAAAACAAAAGCGCAGTGGCGCGAATCAGCATCCGGAACGACTGAATACCGGCTCAAGATAGGGATTACCTCGGTCAAAGGTCTGGGGGCTGCGTGGTGAAATACAGGTGTCTGTCGGCTGGAAATTTGCGCGAATTATGATTGACTTGCGGGGTTGGGCTGGTTAAGTTGTGAGATGATGGAGCGAGGGGTGGTTATCGGTTTTTAGTTTTAAGTTTTTAGTTTTTAGTTTCAGAGCGAGTAAGGATGCCTAAGCCTACACTATCATCTTATATTCGTGGTAATTTAGACAAGATAGAGAAGAAGCAGCCTGGGCCTTTTATCACAATATCGCGTCAATACGGCTGCGACGGCTATGAGCTGGGCGATTTACTGGTCAAAAAGCTCGACGAGCGTACCGGGGACACTAAGTGGCGGGTCTTCAAGAAGGAGCTTCTTAAGGAATTGGCCCAGGATACGGGTCTTACCGAAGAGGTCATCGAGAAGGAACGGCTCTCGAAGACGAGTATTCTGAAGGATTTTTTCCGTGGGATGCGTCACAGGGGGATCCCGGACGGCTATGAGATACGCAACAAGATAACGATAATGGTTCGTACAGCAGCGTTCGAGGGTCATGCCATAATAATCGGCCAGGGGGGTACGGCTGCCACGGCAGATTTGGACGGGGGGCTGAGCGTCAGGATAGAGGCTCCTAAGGAATGGCGTATTGCCCGGGTAAGTTTGCGGGAGAAGCTGACGCGCGCAGGAGCGGTGGCAAGAATCGAAGAAGTGGAAAAGCAACGTGCTCACCTTCGTAAGATTTACGAACAGAAGAATCCCCGTGAACCTGCGTTTAACCTTATGCTGGATAATTCGGTTTTCAATATCGGGCAATTAGCCGACCAGATTATCCTGGCAATGGAACAGAAAGAACTGGTGGAGACCGTATAGTCCAAAAGATGGGACGGCATTTAGCTACTCGATACTTAATCACAGGAAAGTTGATATGGAACTTATAAAGCAGATTAAAGAGGCCGAATCGCAGGCCAAAGATATAATTGACAAGGCAAAGGCCGAGTCGGCGAAAATAGTCGAAGAGTCCCGGGCCAAAGAGGCCGATGTGCTTGAGCGGGCACAAGAGCAGCGAAAAAAGGTGATTGCCGAGACGGTGGCCCAGGCCGAAGAGGCCTGTGAAAAAGAGGTGGCCGAACTGAAGGCACAGGCCGGGGAGCAAAGAAGTCGGCTCGAAGCAAAGGCCCGCGGAAAGATGGAAAGCTGCGTGGAAAAAATAATGCGGGATATATTGAGTTCGTAGTTCGTGGTTGGTAGTTTGTAGAGACAATAGCGATGGCTGTAGCGCGTATGATGAAAATTTTGATTGCCGCTTACCGCGGTGAAGCAGCGGAGCTTTTGGAGCAGCTCCAGCAGGCGGGCATAGTCGAGCTTTTAGACGCCGAGCGCGCGATGATTACGAAGGATTGGCCGGAGCTTCAGATTGATATAGAACGCCCGAAAGACCTTGAGGATATGGTGGGCAAGCTGGAGAGGTCTCTGGCGTTTTTGAGCCTATATGCAACCGACAAGGGTCCGGTGAGCATATTGCAGCCCCGGGTCGTTGTGAACAAGGTACATTATTCCGAGGTTGTAAGCGGAGTCGAAGCGGGCAGGATCGGCGATGAAGCCGGTCAACTTGAAGCCGAGATAGAACGACTCGGCACCGAACTTGAGAACCTGCAGGGAACATTCGAAACGTTGTTGCCGTGGAGGCAACTGCCTACACCGCCCGTTGAGATGTGTAAACTAAAAACCGCTACTTGTATAACAGGGCTGGTCGGTTATCAGCATTTTGAAGAGGTGGCGGAAAAATTATACGAATTGGGAGCGGCGGTAGAGCAGGTCGGCGCCACGAGTAGCGCCTATGCCTGTGTAATAGTGTGTATGAATGAATCGGCCGGCGAGGTCCAGAAGGTGCTGCGGAGCGGGGATTTTGAGCCTGCAAGATTCGAGGGTATAACAGGGACGGTGAATGAGTTTTTAACCGATTGCGAGCGTCGGCTGGAGGTTATAAGTAGCAAGTTAAGCAAGGCGACGACCGCTGCGGCAAAGCTTGCCAAAGACAGGCTCAAGCTTCAAATACTCTACGACCATTATCAGAATCTTTTGGCGAGGGAACAGGCAAAAGCAACATCTCCCGCGACCGAGAATGTTATGCTGTTCGAGGGCTGGGTCAGGAGAAAAGATTATCCGCAGGTGGCCGAGATAGTGGGGTCGTTTTCAGCATCGACCGTTACGGAGGTGTTGCCGGGTGAGGGTGAGGAGCCGCCGGTCGAGATAGAAAATCGTCGAGGCGTTCGCCCGTTCGAGGTAATAACGCGGCTGTACGGTATGCCTCACTATCTTGAGCTTGACCCGACCGCATTTTTAGCGCCGTTCTTTGCGATATTCTTCGGTCTTTGTATGACGGACGCCGGTTACGGCCTGCTGATGATTGCAGGTTCTTTGTATTTTCTAAGGAAGGTCCAGGGCGACAAGAAATTCGCCCGGCTGATGGTTCTTTGTTCGGTTACTACGATTATTGCAGGTGCTCTTACGGGTGGGTGGTTCGGCGATGCGATTCAGCTTTTGAATGTGGGGCCGTTGGTTAAAGCGAGGGCGGCGATACTGAAGTTCGGCTTCGACCCGATGGAAAAGCCCCAGATATTCTTTGTTCTGGCACTTGTGATCGGGTACTTCCAACTGCAGTTCGGTTTAGCAATAGCTTTCTTTGATAAGCTGTTGAGGAAAGATTATGTTGGGGCAATGTGTGAACACCTTAGTCTAATGTTGATGCTGAATTTATTGGTGGCATACCTGTTCGGCGGTAAAGTAGGCATATCAGAACCAGTTCGCGGGATATTGCTTAAAACCGCGTTTGTTCCGGCGGTGATAATTTTCGTTCTGAGCCACAGAGAAGGCGGCTGGGCGGCGAGGCTCGGTATGGGCTTTTTTAATCTGTTCAGTACGATATTCTACATAGGGGACACTTTAAGTTACGTGAGGCTTATGGCGTTGGGGATGGTAACGGCGGGTTTTGCGACGGCGATCAATCAGATGGCAAGGATGGCGGGTGAGGTGAAGTATATCGGCATCGTGCTTGCGATAGTGGTGCTCTTAGGAGGTCATCTGTTTAATATTTTTATCAGCGGCTTAGGAGCGTTCGTCCACACGCTTCGATTGCAGTATGTGGAGTTTTTCCCGAAGTTTTTCGAGGGCGGCGGCAAGATGTTCGAGCCGTTCGCCAAGCGATACAGACACATTTATGTTAACAAAGAGGCAGGTTAATTAAGGAGACTTTTGACAATGGAGATTGACGTATTTGGATTACCGATAGCCCTTTTGGGGGCAGCTTTTGCGGTATTTCTGGCTGGTATCGGTTCGGCGATCGGTGTTGCTACGGCCGGTAAGAGCGCTGCGAGTGTATTGAGCGAAAAGCCGGAAAGGTACGGTCAACTGTTTTTGATGGTCGTTCTTCCGAGCACACAGGGAATTTACGGATTTCTTGTGGGCTTTACGATGCTGGGCAAGCTTACCGGTGACGCGGCGGTATCTTTGACAATCGCCAAGGGGATAACGGTTTTTGCGGCGTGTCTTCCGATCGCAATCGGGGGCCTTGTGTCGGGCATCCATCAGGGCAGGGTCTGTGCCGCGGGTATATTGATGGCTGCCAAAAGGCCGGAGATGGCTTTTAAGGCCGGTGTGATTTATGCGGTCATGGTAGAGATTTACGCGGTCTTAGGCTGGCTGATTTCGACAATGGCCACCGGTGCTCTTCTGGTGTGAGCCGGCGCTACGGCGTGGTGTAAATCTGTAGCAGAGTTTCGTTATTTTTGAAATAAGTTGCTGCGCAAAGTGGATATTTTACTATGAATGCAGAACAGGTTGTGGAAAAGATATTGGCCCAGGCAAATGCTGAAGCAGAAAAAATAAAGGCGGAAGCGCGCGAAAAGGCGGCTCAGGCCCAGGGTAGGCTTGAGTCGCAGTTAGCAGATTACGAAAAGGAAACCAAAGAATTGGCCGCCCGTGCGGGTGAAGATAAGCAGGCCCGAATGTTAGCGACAGCGAAGATGGAAATCAGAAAGGAGATTCTGAGGGCAAAAAACGCACTTCTTGATGAGGTAATTGAAAAGGTTGGTCAGCGGATAAAGCAGCTTTCGGACGAAGAAAATGAGAGCCTGATAACGTCCCTGATGACAAAAGCGGTCCAGAGCGGAGATGAAGAGGTTCTGGTCGGCGCCGGTGAGAAACGAATCGGCCACGAGATGATAAAGCAAATCAATCGTAAGCTCGGACCGGGTTATAAAGGGAATATCCAGTTAGTCCGGGAGCGGGCTGATATTGAGGGCGGATTTATTTTGAGGCGCGGCAGGATTCGGATTAATGCAAGTGTCGAGGTACTTTTAGCGGCGGCAAGAGACAAATTCGAGATGGAACTGGCCGAAGAATTGTTTGGTTCCTGATTCGTAGTTCGTAGGGTGCGATGAATCGCACCGGTTCGTAGTTGGTAGATAACAGTTGACAGTGAATGTAATGGATTTGAATCGGGAACAAGGCATAATAGATTTTTACCGGTATCCGTCCGTCGGTGATGAGGACTGGCGATATATCTGGGCGACGGCACAGGTGCGGGTTCTTGAAACACAGATGCTTTCACGAAGCACGATGGTTAACATGGCTGAGGCTGCGGACTTCGCATCGGCTGTCGAGTTGTTAAGCGGGACCGAATATGCCATGACCTCTGCGGCTCAGAGTCCGGGGGCGGCGGAACAAATGCTTCTTGAAAGGCGCTCGGCGGTGCGGGAACTGTTTGTAGATTTGATGTTGGATGATAAGCTGGTGGAGCTTCTTCGTGCACGTGAAGACTTTGCAAATATGCGATTGGCTGTCAGGCGGGTGGTAACCGAAAGGCCGATAGGAACCGACTACAGCGACGTCGGCAGCGTACCGGCTGAGCAGTTTGGGGAGATATTTGAACAGGAAAATTACCAACGATTCCCGGATTATCTTCAGGAAGCCGTTGAAGAGGCTGTTTTGGGTTATTACCAGGACAAGGACATTCGCCGAATCGATTACGGCATCGACAAAGTGGCCTGGGCCTATAAGCTTCGGGCGGCCCGGTGGTGTGGAAGTATCTTTTGTGAGTCGCTTTTCAGAATACAGATAGATTTAACGAATATTCGCACGATGCTGCGGCTTAAAATGGCCGAGCGGGACGATCCGAATTTGTTTATACGGGGCGGATTTGTCGAAATCGGACGCCTTGAGCACGGCCTCGATGTCGGATACGAGGCCCTGGCGAGTCTGTTTTATACCACCCCATACCATGGAGTCTTAGAGGCCGGGGTGGGGTACCTGGTTTCCGAAAAGTCATTTTTGCATCTGGAAAAGGCCTGCCAGGACTATATGATGGGCTTTTTGAAAACCACGAGGGTTATCACGGCAGGGCCTCAGCCGGTTATCGCTTTTTTGTTAATGAAAGAGAATGAAATCAGGATGGTCCGAATGGTGCTGACCTGTAAAAAGAATCAGATGGATACAAAATTTATTCTCGACCGCTTAGGGGAAAATTGAGTTTGGTGCTGTTTCTAAAAATAGAGTTTACAGATTTTGCCGTTCCCGACAAGCTTGTCCCCTCGAAAGTGGGGGCACAAATTCGGTCTTTCAGATACTGGATTCCGGGTCCCTCCTTCGCACAAGGCTGCGGGGGGCGAGCAAGCCCGGAATGACAAATACAAAGGAGAAAATTGAGATTGGTGATTGGTAAATGGTAAATGGTTAAGGGTGTCAAAACCGTCATCCTGAACGGAGCGCAACGAAGTGAAGAATCTTTGGAATGCAAGGGGTTGGGATTCTTCGCTACGCTCAGAATGACGGGTGTCGCTAAAAAATATCATTTTGTATGTAAAGTTAAAGGTGTGCAATGGAAGGTAAGGCGGCGGTTTTAGGTGATGCGGATTTTGTGATGCCTTTTGCTGCGCTTGGTTTGGATACTTTCGCGGTGGAGTCTGATGCCGGTAATATTTTGTCCGCGGCCGGAGAAATACTGAAACGTAAATATGCCCTGGTAGTCGCCGCTGAGAACGTCGCGGAGATTGCTGCCGAAGCCTTTGAAAAAACTCAGAAGACGGCTACGCCCTGTATTGTAATAGTGCCCTTTACAACCGAGCCGACGGGCTTTGCAACCGAAACTTTGGGAAAGCTGCTGAAGATTGCAACGGGTATTAATATATTTGCGGATTAGTTTGTAGTTCGTGGTGCGTAGTGCGCATTGAGCAAAACGTATCGTGTAGGGTGCGATGAATCGCACCAGTTAGTTAGTAGTCTGGTGGTGGGAGATACGTTGATTGACAGAATAGTGAATTATGAAGGTTTTATAAGATGAGCGAATTAGCAAACGGAACAATAATCAAAGTGGCTGGCCCCGTTGTTGTTGCCGAGGGGATGACCGGTGCCCGGATGTACGATGTGGTACGGGTCGGAGACGAGAACCTCATCGGTGAAATCGTGGAGCTTCACGCCGACCTTGCAAGTATCCAGGTATATGAAGACACCGTTGGTGTCGGCCCGGGTGAAAAAGTCGTTAATACCGGTGCGCCGCTGAGTGTAGAACTCGGCCCGGGTCTTATTTCGAGTATTTACGACGGGATACAAAGACCACTGGATGTATTGCGGGGCGGCCAGGGTGACCATATTATGCGCGGCAGCACGGTCCCCGGACTTAAAAGGGAGACAAAATGGCACTTCAAACCGACTATTGAAAACGGCACAAAGGTATCGCCCGGGGACTTTGCAGGAGAAGTTGCCGAGACAACGCTTGTTGTGCACAAGATAATGATTCCGCCGGGTATCAGCGGGACCGTTGAAGGATTAGCTGAAGGTGATTTTACCGTCGAAGAGCCTGTAGGTGCGGTTGTAAATGAAGACGGTTCACGGACGGAGTTGAAGCTGATGCAGAGCTGGCCTGTGCGAAGACCGAGAAGTGTTGCCAGGCGTCTGGCACCGCGTGAGGTTTTAGTAACAGGTCAACGTGTTATAGACGCCTTTTTTCCGATTGCAAAGGGAGGCACCGCCTGTGTTCCGGGTCCCTTTGGAACGGGAAAAACGGTAGTACAGCATCAATTAGCCAAATGGGTCGAGGCTGACATCGTAGTTTATGTCGGCTGCGGCGAGCGTGGTAACGAGATGACGGACGTTTTGATGGAGTTTCCGGAGCTTAAGGACCCGCACAGCGGCGAGCCTTTGATGAAGCGTGTTGTTCTTTTCGCCAACACCTCCGATATGCCCGTTGCTGCCAGAGAAGCATCGGTTTATACAGGTATCACAATCGCCGAGTATTTCCGTGATATGGGTTACTCGGTAGCGCTAATGGCCGACAGTACCAGCCGATGGGCCGAGGCGATGCGGGAAATATCCACACGGCTGGAGGAAATGCCCGCCGAAGAAGGTTATCCAGCTTACCTTGCCGCCAGGATTGCTTCTTTTTACGAGCGGGCCGGTCGTGTTGTATGTATCGGCGGGCCCGAGCGTGAAGGGGCGCTTTCGGTTATCGGGGCGGTCAGCCCGCCGGGTGGGGATTTATCCGACTCGGTGGTGCAGGCAACGCTGCACGTTGTGAAGGTGTTCTGGTCGCTCATCGGCAGATTAGCAGAGCAGAGACACTTTCCGGCGATTGACTGGCTGACGAGCTATTCTTTCTACAAGCAATACCTTTCAGGATGCTTCGAGGACAAGGACAAAGGCGAGCGGATGGCTGTGATGGTCAGGGAGGCGATGAGTCTGCTGGAAGAGGAGGCCGAGCTTAGTGAGATTGTGCGATTGGTAGGTGCCGAGTCAATATCGGCCAAGGACCGGATGACCCTCGAGACAGCAAGGAGCATCAGGGAGGATTTTCTGCATCAAAACGCCTTCCACAAGGTTGACACGTACAGCACAATCGACAAACAGTTTGACATGATGGCGGCGATACTGCACTTTCACAAGCAGGGCCTGGCGGCAATCGAGGCCGGTGCCGACACCGCCGACATATTTGGCTTGAAGGTCCGTGAGGAAATTGGACGGGCCAAGTACATCGCTGAAGACCAGCGCGAGAAAATAGCCCGAATACGCAAAACCGTGGATGAGCAGATGAAACAATTGCAGACGTTAGCGTGATGCGTCGTGCGTAATGCGTAATGCGCAATACGCGATAAGAAGTTAGGAGTATGAGATGCTGAAAGAGTATCAAACAGTTGCCGAAATATACGGGCCTTTGATGCTGGTTGAGTCGGTTGATTCGGCCAAGTTCGGCCATATTGTCGATATCGAGATCGCCGACGGCACGGTTCGGCACGGTCAGATATTGCAGGTCGAAAAGGACAAGGTCCTTGTCCAGGTCTTCGAGGGGACCGAAGGCATAAATGTTGACAGGAGCACCGTCCGCTTTCTGGGTAAACCGATGGAGCTTGCGGTCTCGCCGGATATATTAGGTCGTGTTTTTAACGGCACCGGAGAGCCTAAAGACGGCGGGCCGAAAATACTTCCCAGAAAGCGGATGAATATTAACGGCAATCCGATAAATCCCTACGCCAGAGATTTTCCGAACGAGTTTATTCAGACCGGTATCAGCACGATTGACGGGCTTAATCCGTTGGTTCGCGGGCAGAAGCTTCCGATATTCTCCGGTTCCGGGTTGCCTCATGACGATATAACCGCACAGTTGGCCCGACAGGCGACGGTCTTAGGTAAAGGCGAGGAATTTGCGGTTGTCTTTGCGGCGATGGGCATCACCTTCGAAGCGGCGCAGTTTTTTATCGACGACCTGACGGATACCGGTGCAATCGAGCGGGCGGTGCTTTTTGTAAACCTCGCAGATGACCCGGCAATTGAGCGTATAGCGACGCCGAGGGTTGCACTGACCGCAGCTGAATATCTGGCCTTTGAGCTGGATATGCACGTGCTGGTTATACTGAATGATATGACCAACTACTGTGAGGCCCTTCGTCAAATCAGTGCTGCAAGAAAAGAGGTGCCCGGCAGACGGGGCTATCCGGGATATTTATATACCGACCTTGCCACGATTTATGAACGAGCGGGCAGAATCAAGGACAGGAAAGGCTCGATAACGATGGTGCCCGTGCTGACAATGCCGGAAGACGACAAGACCCATCCGGTACCGGACCTTACGGGTTATATCACCGAGGGCCAGATAATCATGTCCAGGCCGTTGCACCGAAAGGCGGTTGCCCCGCCGGTGGACGTGCTTCCGAGCCTGTCAAGGCTCAAGGACAAGGGCATCGGCGAAGGCAAGACCCGCGAGGATCACGCGGACCTCTACAATCAGCTTTACGCTGCATATGCCCGCGGCAAAGAAGCACAGGAGCTTGCAACCATACTCGGCGAAGCGGCTCTTTCAGCGGATGACCAGAAGTATATGACCTTCGCTAATGAATTTGAGCAAAGGTATATTTCGCAGGGCTATTACGAGAACCGTACGGCCGAGCAGACGCTCGATTTGGGGTGGGAGCTTTTGAGCATGTTTGCCGATGCGGAGTTGAAGCGTATAGACGCCGAGCTGATTGAAAAGTATATGCCCCGATTCAGAAAAGTTAATAATACTTAGCCCCGCGTTAAACGCGGGGTTTTGACTGATTAAACGGTCGAATGTATGCTTGAAAATGTAACTGCAACCCGAATGGAGCTTCTTCGGCTTCGCAAGCGTGTGGCCTTAGCTACGCGAGGTCATCGGCTGCTCAGTGAGAAACGCGATGAAATATGCAGGCAGCTCGTCCAGATTGCACGGGACATCGAACCCCTCCGCAAGCGTGTCGAGAAAGAGCTGCTGCGGTGCTCGCGCCGTTTTATGATGGCCCGAGCGACGATGGAGCCGGAGGATATGCGGGCCGCGATGGAGGTCCCGACAAAAAAGTTCAGCCTTGCGATAAATTTTTCGAGCATAATGAGTGTTAAGGTGCCGAACCTGGCGAAAGAGATTTCCGGCGACATTATGTGTTACGGATTCAGCACGACGAGCGGCGAGCTTGATGTAGCCCTCCGGGCGCTTGAGAGGGCCTTTGACAGTCTGATTGAGCTGGCGGAAAAGGAAAAGCAGGCCCAGTTATTAGCTATTGAGCTGCAGATGACACGCCGGAGGGTCAATGTCTTAGAACACGTGGTCATCCCCGAACAAACCGAAACGATAAAATTCATTTACAGCAAACTCGGTGAGGCCGAGCGGGATAATATCAGCAGACTTATGAAAATAGCCGATATTATTCGAGCATAAACCACCCAAGTTTTTATTTACTATTTACTGTCTTTTGTTATAATGAAGACATAGCGCGGCACTGATACACACTAACGTTTGACGGTTCTGACAGAAAGTTTTAACACGATATTGTAGAGGCACAGTGTCTTTTGATTTTTTGCAAAGCGGCTGTGTGCGATGTCGAAAATTATGGCGGATAAAAATACAGCAAAATCGAACGGATTGCCCAAGTCATTTATGACAGTCGGTCCGACTTTGCATTACAGCCATGCTAATGTGCGAAGATGCTGGGCGCTTGCGGTGGTGGTTTACGTCGCGGCATGTCTCTTCTGGTCGAAGATATTGACCGGAATCTTTCTTTCACTGAGCTTCGGCGACCAGGATTTGACCGGGACCGAGGCGTGGCGGTTGGGCCGATTCATCGTAAGTCCCCTGAGCATTTACGAATACCCCTGGCAGATACTTATTTTGGGTCTTCTTATGGGTATTTTAGCCGTTGGCCCTGTCCTTGTATCGCAACTTTTAAGCTTTCGCTACAGTTTGCCGATGATACTCGCTGTCGCGTTCATTGCCAGGCTTCCCTTGTTCGGTGTATTCCTTTTGGTAAGTTGCACGGCGGTAGCATGCCGTCCGCTTCGATTTCGCTCCCGATTCATAGCGATTGCCCTTTGCATAACGCCACAATTGGTTTACTGGGCATTGTTCGGAGGCGCCAGGAGCGTTGACCCAATCAGATTGGGCTTTTCCTTTGCGCCCTGGATTTGCGCGTGGCTTACCGCTCTTGCAATCGCAGGAATGGTAATAGGTATAGGCCATTTCACCCGCTATCGACCGGGTTTAATATGGGTGGTGACCGCATTAGTGCTGGGAATAACGGTCTGCGAGTTCCAGTGGAAAATCAGCTTCGCGGAACTCGATTATCAATTGTACATAGCAGGCAACAATCCCGAGGAGGTTGTACAGTTTCATGACCACAATATGACAGAAGCCATCGACAAGGCGATAAAGAAGCCCGGGACACAAAGCTTTTTGACGGGCCTTTTCTATCCCACCGAGCCGATTCTTCTGCGTGAACAGTTGAAGCAGGAAATCCAGATTCAGTTGGGCTACGACCGTTGGCCGAACTGGTTCGAGCCGACCGAGGAACTTAACTTCCAGGCAAAGAGGCAACAACTTCTGGGACAGTATAATCTGTTCATAAACAAACGACCGACAAGCAAGCGAATGCCGATAGCACTTTATTACAAGGCGATGCTGAACGAGTACAGTCCGAACATCCGGCAGTTCGCTCATACAGAAGTCCTGAGCTTTTACAGTGACCACCCTCATCGTGAAACGCTTCCGATATGGTATAAGCTTTACGACGAATTCCCCCAAAGCAGCGAGGCTCTTGAAGCCAGGTGGCGTATTGCGATGCACCTGGCGGGTCAGGGCAAATTTGAGAAGGCCTCGGAGCTTTGCGAGCTGACCGAGGCGATGCTGAGTGAGCATTTGGAGCTTCTGGAACAAAACCAGCCTGTCGGCGGCAAGTTTTCAAGTGCTTTTGCACCGCCCGCCACAACCGCCATGACGCCCTTTAAGCTTAAAGACCTCCAAAGAAAACTCCAGAAGCTCATCGAGCTTGTCAACGGGCAGAACCTCAACGAGTCCGAACAATCGAAAAAGGCCCTGGCGGAATTCATTCTACTTAACCCTTACAGCTTGGATTATCCCAAACAGCTCAACCGTCTCATAGCCGAAACCGACGAAAAAAGCCCTCTGCGCGATAATGTGCTGCTTGCAAAAATTATGCTGATACCGGATGCGCAGCTAAAGGTCGAGAAGCTTAAAGAATTAGGCGAGAAATTTGCCAACACCGACGGTGGTACGCAGGCTTTGTATGAATTAGGCCTTTTGAAGGTTGCCCTGTGGAAGGACCCGCAGACAGAACCGGGCCGGAAGGAAACATATCTTGCCGACGCCAGGGCGATACTTACCAATTTTATTGCTTTATATCCGAAAAGCATTTACAGCATTCACGCCCAGACGATGTTAGACAGCCTGCCCGCTGTGGAATGACCTCTTTCAATCGGCTGTACTCGGGTTTGCTATTGAATGCAGTCCGAATCAAGGGGGTCGCCGCACTGCAGCCACTCGGAAACCAAAAGAACAAAATCCTTCAGGTCGATAAAACAGTCGCAGTTCAGATCATAGGCCAAAGCGCACTGGTATATCGTGAACACCGAGTCGCTTGTATCGGCTGTGTTATGATTCTCTTTATCGCTGAGACGAACCAGACACTGGGTCGAATTGGCATCGGTTACCTTCCACTCATACAGGCCGATGTTCGGTGCTGTGTCGATTGTGAGCCACTCGCTACCGGCGTCGGGTGAGTACTCGATGAGCAAATTTTCGATAAGGCCGGTATTTTCCCATGTAACATCCACGCAACCTGCAATAAGTCGCTCTCCGCCGTTGGGTGAAAGAAGCGAAACAGACGCCGAGGTGGTTCCGGTCACCTCGATATTATCTAATTTGAAGTAACCGCCGGATTCGGTGCCCTGATTAAGGTCTCGAATCCGAAACTGTACAATCGATTCGTTCTCAATATCCGTCAGTAATCCAAGGTCATAGCTGAACTCGTGCCAGAACGAGTCCCGTGTGATAGGGTGGTTGCTCAATATTCTTATCCAGCCGCCGGCACCGCCGACCCTGTAGTCAAAATCAAAACTCTCCGGCCCATAGTCGCACGGGTCGTCCTCAGAGTTGTAATCCCACCTTATTACCATATCCTGCCAGTTTGTTGTGTTTATCGTTACCGACCACTCCGAGTCGGCTGTAACGTTATTCCAGGCCCCGGCCCTGCCCGCTTCGTGGTAGGAGCCCTCTGCGTCGGTATAGTCGATTCCCTCCTTGCCGTTGGCATCCAGCTCACCGCCGAACAATACCAACACAGGCGTACCGATGACGTACTCGGTTGTCGGAGCCGTCGTGTAACCGTCCGCGTCCGGGCCGAAATCCCAGATTGCCATCAAATCCGCCCTCGCAGCGGTCGGCCACCAAAAACCGGCCAGACACACAATGACCATACGAAAATACGCTGATTTCCCTCTCACCTTGTGTTCCCTGCGTATTGATACCCCGTATCAGTTAAAAAACCCATTATACAATAAAATTGCCCAAAATTCAAGAAAAATACGGAAAGATTGACAACGTGATGATATTTGACAGGGCATTGTCGGCAGGCGAAGTTAAGGCTCTGTATGATTACTATGCAACAAGTGCATACGATTATGACGCTGTGGGTAATCGCTCAACCAGCCATGACGGGACGGCTGAGACAACTTACACCAGCAACAGCTTGTATCAGTATTCCTATGTGGACAGCACCGGCTACAGCTATGACAATAACGGCAACTTGACAGGGGATGGTAATTACACTTATAATTATGACAGCCAAAATCGGCTGATTGAGGTTGAAAGCGGCGGTTCGGCTGTGGCTAAGTATTGTTATGACTACGCTGGCAGGCGGATTGCAAAGGTGATACCAGGCGGCACTGAAACCACATACTGTTATGACGGCGATCAGGTTATTGCTGAATATGAAGATGGCACATTAAAACGTAAATTCATCTACGGCGGGGCAATCGATGAGCCTATTATTATGATTGATGTAGTCAGCGGCGATTATTACTTCTACCATTTCGACGGTTTGGGTTCTGTGGTTGCATTATCCGATGAAGACGGCGATATCGTCGAACGTTACGAATACGCCCCCTTTGGCCAGGTTCAAATCATGAGTTCGGATTTCGAAATTCGAGATTCGAGTTTATACAAAAATCCTTATATGTTCACCGGCCGAAGGCTCGACGACGAAACCGGCCTGTATTATTACCGTGCCCGTATGTACCATCCCGAACTCGGCAGATTTATGCAAACCGACCCAATCGGGTACTTTGGCGGTATAAACCTTTATGCCTATGTAGGAAATAATCCGCTTAATTGGATAGATCCTTTTGGACTCCTCGACCGACCTTCTCAAAGAATGGGAGGTTGGGGAAAGGCAGAAAACTTCTTAACGGGACTCATAGACAGGGCGAATGAAATTGCATCCTTGGGTTTGGCTGGGGTTTATGCTTTTGAAGGTGTTACTTCAGGTATAATCGGCTATGGCGCATATCCGGTTAGTTGGCTAAGTGACTTAGGTCCGGTGACTTTTGCCCTCCCGACTCCGGATGGTGGATGGACGGGCCCCATTACAGTTGAATTGACGCCAGTGGGTCAGGCAGCGGCGCTTATTGATGCGGGATTTGGGCAATGGTTCAGGGATTATTCAAATGAATCTTTTGCGCGTGCATGGGGAGCCCTTTTGGAAAGTGGTTTTGCACCGGGTAATTTAGCATATAAATGGGAGCAGGATGAAAATGGGGTCTGGAGAGCTGTTGGTGAGTGGCAAAATGACGATAACAGTTCATGGAAAGCTTGCCCCTAGTATGGAGGTAAGAAAAAGTAGAGACTATCGTGTGTGTCATTAACATATGGAGATAGTAAATGAAACTTCAAGAAGCCTTGACTTGGAAGAAAATGCCTTTAGATGTTAAAATTGTCGCGTGGTTAGTAATAATTTCCGCACTTATGCATTTCCTAGTTTTCACACTCATCCTGTTCGGCATTGCTCACCATCCTTCAGGTTATGAACGTCGTGTATTTTTTGGAATTTTCCGTGTGAGTTCAGATTTAACCGCCTCAGTACACTCTTTTATTATGGCCGCAGCATGTTTGGGATACGCTTATGGTCTGCGGAAAGGGTATAGAGCTGGATGGTGGTTTGCACTTGCATTTTCTTTTCATAACGTAGTAGACTCACTTTTCGGCTTACCTGATTTTCCAATAAGCACAAGCATTGCCATTTTATTTAGTATAATGATAATCATATGGTTAGTCGTAAGAAGAAAACTTTACAATATAGGTGAAACGGGGGAAAAGGAGGCCGCAGAAAATTAAAAGCATAAGTAAGCAGTATTGTTATGACGGCGACCAGGTTATCGGTGAATATGAAAACGGCACATTAAAACATAAATTCATCTACGGCGGGGCAATGGATGAGCCTGTTATTATGATTGATGTAGCTACAGGTAAATACTACTATTATCATTTCGATGGCTTGGGTAGTGTAGTTGCATTATCCGATGAAAGCGGCAATATTGTGGAACGTTACGAATACAGTGCTTACGGCCAAACGCAGATAATGTCACCGAGCTACGTGCCACGAGCGACGAGCGACTATTCAAATCCCTACATGTTCACCGGCAGGCGTTTCGATGATGAGACGCAGTTGTACTATTACCGCGCCCGCATGTACCATCCCGAACTCGGCAGATTTATGCAGACCGATCCGATTGGATATTTAGGTGGAATAAACCTGTATGCTTACGTAGGAAATAATCCGCTTAATTGGATTGATCCATGGGGGCTGTCTTTTTGGGAGGATATCCAAAGCTCGGGTAGATTCATTAGGGGATGGGCTTATGTTGCAGCAGCGGGAACCTGGGCAGCAGAAGGCGGCTTTTTCTGGATAGTAGGTAATTTCCTTACACCCGTGGCAAATCTCGAAGGCTTAGGTGTCCAAACTGGTACGATTATTCTTCCAAGTGGACGCGTCATATCTTGGACAGTAGATTTCGAGACGATAGGAAAGACAGCACAGGTTTTGGACGAAGCTCTTGGTCTGGGACCACGGGCCAGAAACCACGCTGAAGCTTCTTTTGACATGGCGATTGCAAATCTGAGGGCAGCAGAAGATGACCTCGAGGCTGTTCACTTCTTTCCAGAAGAGGAGGCTGCTAGAGATATCGCTGTTCCTGATGATGGTGATAGCGAAGGACCCAAAGTCTGCAAATAGGATTAAACGTTTTTCAAAAGGATCGAAAGAAAGGTAGCATATTCAGAGCAATGAGATTCTTAGTGTTCCTGGATAATTAAATGGAGATGTAAAATGGATACGAAAGATGAATTTGATTTTAACCAAGGACGTCTCGGTAGAAGGATGCCTTTGGATGTTCGAATCATAGCATGGCTTTTTGTTGGCGGCGCAATCATTACTTTTTTCATGGTAGCCCTATCTCTTTTTGGATTGCTTAATTTAAATCCTGATTACTCTCCGTCAGTTCTATTCGGACTTGTCTCTCTTGATTCGAACTTTACTTCGGCTATATATTATTTGCTGTGTGCAGTTTTAGAGCTAATTTGTGCATATGGTCTGATTACAGGGAGAGCTTATGCATGGTGGCTAACGATGATGCATTCGGTGATCATTTTTTTTGATGCAATTTTGCTCTATTCACATGTCCCAACCGCGGCTACTCTATCAATGGCCATAGTATTATCAATTGTCGTATGGTTACTATCTCGCAGGCGACTTTATGGAATTGGAGGTGGACTTAAGTCAACTTGATATTTTCCGTTTGCTAATCTGGTAGGTGGTATTATGAGACCGTACTCTTATGACGGTGATCAGGTTATTGCTGAATATGAAGATGGCACATTAAAACGTAAATTCATCTACGGCCCGGGAATTGATGAGCCTGTTATTATGATAGTTAAAGATGCACCAGATCAGTATTACTTCTATCACGGAGCCTGTCCCGGGCATCGACCCAGGGCCGAAGGCGAAAAAGATGGAACTATTCTAAAGGGCTAAGCTATCGCTTGACAGTGGCACCCGGCTTAATTATTTACCCCTCACTTGAGTTCGGGGCTTCTGGACCCCGGATCAAGTCCGGGGTGACAATGTCGCGGGAATGATATTTGACAATGAACCGGTGGTATCGTTTAATAGGCCAATTCGATTGTAGATTTGATACCCGCCTGCGCGGGCACAAGCATTTTATATTGTATATTTGATGGAAACGCTTCGCGGGGATATTTGTCATTGGTGATATGTGAAGCATATTACGGTAAGCACCCTTTTCGGGGAAAAGAGCAGCACCCAGGAAAAATTGTAAAAACATTGATCTGTAGAAAACCTTATAGGCGTCATTCTGAGCCCTTCGCTTCGCTCAAGGACAGGCTCCGCGAAGAGCCTTAACCCTTCGTGTGCCAGAGATTCTTCACTTCACTTCGTTCCGTTCAGAATGACAATGTTCACAGGTTTTCTACAGAGCATAAAACGTTAGGTTGAATTTATGGAGGAAACAGGATTGAGGTCGGCTATACCGATGGAGCAACTGACGGATTCACAGAGAAAAGCGGTCTTTCATGTGGATGGGCCCCTTCTCGTCTTGGCAGGGCCGGGCAGCGGAAAGACACGCGTCATCACCACCCGGATAGCAGCGCTTATAAACTCCGGCATTCGGCCGCACAATATATGCGCGATAACCTTTACCAACAAGGCCGCAGAGGAGATGCGAGAAAGGGTCGCGGCGTTCGGTGCTGCCGGGGGGGTGCATATCAGTACGTTCCATTCACTTTGCGTCAGAATACTTCGCAGGTATGCAGATGGGGCTGGCGTTAAACCAAATTTCAGTATTTACGATGAAAGAGAACAGCTCGGCTGCATGAAAGAAGCGATTAAGGCGTGCCAGATTGATACGACTAATTTTGCTCCGGCCAGGATGCTTGCAGGTGTTTCAAGTCTTAAGAACGACCTGGAGACACCCGAATCGGTTGCAGAATATGCTGATGACTATTTCACAAAGAACCTGGCTCGCATATACGCAAGTTATCAAAAGATTCTCGAAAATAATAACGCTCTTGATTTCGATGATTTGCTGGTCAGAACCGCTTTTTTGCTGCGGGACCGACCAGAAATCCGTATCGAGCTTAGCAACCGTTTCAGGTACCTGCTTGTCGATGAGTATCAGGACACCAACCACGCCCAGTATCAGATTGCCAAAGGTCTTGCACTTGAGCACGGAAATATATGCGCAACCGGCGACCCGGACCAGTCGATATACGGCTGGCGCGGGGCGGATATCGGCAATATCTTAGCGTTTGAAAATGACTGGCCCAATGCGCTGGTCGTCAGACTCCAGGAAAACTTCCGCAGCACACCAAATATACTTGAACTGGCCGATATACTGATTTCCATAAATATGAAGAGAAAACAAAAGGCCCTGATACCTACCAGAGAGCGTGGGGCGGATGTTGTTATCGCTTCTTACAGCGATGAAAAGGCCGAGGCCGAGGCTATTGCCGGGCAGGTATCCAGGTTTGCAGAACAAGGAGGCAATCTGAATGAGATTGCGGTTTTTTACCGCGTCAATTCAATGAGCAGGGTAATAGAAGAGGCGTTTGTACAAAGACAGATTCCGTATCAGATTGTTAGGGGACTGGAGTTTTACTCGCGTAAAGAGATTCGTGATATGCTCGGTTACCTGAAATTGGCTGTAAATCCTGCCGATGATGTTGCGTTTATGCGGGCGGTGAATACGCATCCGAGGGGGATAGGCAAGACGACACTTGACAGGGTCGGCGTTTACGCTTCGGGTAAGGGGGTAAGCCTTTGTGAAGCGGCTGGGCAGGCGGGCGGTATCGATTCAGTCGGCAAGGGGGCACAGGCAAAACTTATTGGTTTTGCTGATATGATAGAAGGCTTCAGAAAAGATGTTAACGGGCCGGTCGCGCCACTGATGGAGCGGATTTTTACCGAGAGCGGTCTGGTAGCTCACCTTGAATCCACCGGCGAAAAGGGGGATACGGCTATTGAAAACATCGGCGAGCTTATCAACGCGGCCACTTTCTATGATGAAAACGCCGAGTCGCCGTCACTGCTTGATTATCTGCAGATGGTATCTCTGTACAGCGATACCGATGCGTATGATTCCGAGGCGCCGAAGGTTTCGCTGATGACGCTGCACGCGGCGAAGGGGCTGGAATTCGAAAACGTATTTATTGTAGGACTGGAGGACGGCCTTTTGCCGCACGAAAGGAGCCGCGACAGTGAAGATGAGCTTGAAGAAGAAAGACGTTTGTTTTTTGTCGGTATCACACGTGCAAAGGATAATTTGCATATAAGCTATGCCCGCGAAAGGATTTTTCGCGGACAGTATCTAAGGACGGTTCCGTCAGAGTTCCTCTACGAGGTCGGCTACAGTCCTTATGCCGCGGAGGATGATTTGGAAGATGATGAATTCGACGAGTCCTTTTCTCAAGTCGATACGGAATCGGAATTGGGCGGTCGTAAATTCAGAATCGGTGAGCTGGTCGGGCATCCGAAGTTCGGCATCGGCAGGGTGGTGGAATTTCATAATATGGGCGCCAGCAGCATAGTGGTTGTAAGATTCAATTCTGGAAAAACAAAGACCCTGATGGTAAGATACGCCAGGCTTTCAAGAATCGGTGCGGAATAATAAGGAAAGATGAAATGGCAGAGTCCGGTATTCGCCTGTACTACAAAAATGTTACCGCCGAGGTCATTGGTGTAGAAAACGGTATCACCGACGCGCAGTTTGACGACCTTGTTGCCGAATTTGACGGCCGGAGCTCTAAAACCGGCCCACTAATTACCGAATTGAATCGGCAAAGGGCTGCCGGCCGGACGCCCTATAGAGATTTGCCGTATAACACCGAATATCCCGCCGACGTTAAGCAGCTTGTCAGCGAGCTTGCGGGCAGGTGTGAAAACTTTGTGGTTTTGGGGATAGGCGGCTCTGCTCTCGGTAATATCGCACTGCAAACGGCACTGAATCCATATATGTATAATATTGACGATGCTCAGAGGAAAGGCAGGCCGAGGCTGTTTGTTTTCGACAATGTTGACCCCGTTCAGTTTGGTTCGTTTTTGGACTGGGTTGCCGGCAGGCTCGACAGAACAATCTTCAACGTTATCAGCAAGTCCGGCCAAACCGTAGAAACCGCGGCTCAATTTATGATTATTCGCAGGCTTCTCCTTGATAAAATCGGCTCCGAGGGTTTGCGAAATCAGGTAATCGCAACCACCGACGCAACAAAAGGGATTCTTCGCAGTATTAGTGAAGATGCGGGTTTTAGAACGCTCATTGTGCCCGAAGGCGTCGGCGGGCGATTTAGTGTCCTTAGCCCCGTAGGACTTTTCAGCGCGGCAATGTGCGGCATTGATATTGATTCGCTTTTGGCAGGCGCCAAAGATATGGACAAAAGAGTCCGTTGTGAGGAGTTTTCCAGGAATCCCGCTGCTGTTATCGCCGCTATAAATTGGCATTACTACAACCGGGGCAAAAATATTTCTGTAATGATGCCGTACTCTTACGCGCTGAGGGATTTAGCCGATTGGTATCGGCAGCTCTGGGCCGAAAGTCTGGGCAAAGCAAAAGGCCACGATGACAAGCAGGTCGATATCGGCCCAACACCCGTTAAGGCATTAGGTGCGACCGACCAGCACAGTCAGGTGCAGCTCTATCGTGAAGGGCCGAACGACAAACTTTTTACCTTTTTGCAGGTCGAAAATTTCAACAGAGACCTTAAAACAGGCCCGGCGCCGGCGCCGGCGCCTGAGCTTGGTTATTTAGCTGAAAAAGACATGGGCGTGCTGTTAAACAGCGAAAAGACGGCTACCGAGTACGCCCTTTTGGACAGCCAAAGACCCTGTATTACCGTTTTTTTCCCCGAGGTAAACGCCCGTACGGTTGGTGAGTTTATTTATTTGTTCGAGGTGGCAACATCCTTCACCGCCCTGCTTTTCAGGATCAATGCGTATGACCAGCCCGCTGTTGAATTAGGTAAGGAAGCTACGTTCGCTCTGATGGGAAAGCCCGGCAAGAAAGATAGAGACTTGGCAAGGCAAATTCGGTCTCTAACCGAAGTTGACAAAAAGTTTCTGGTTTGATATTCTTGGCTTTACCCGGTTGGTTTCCAGATTGGAAGGATTTAATAATGGATTATGTGGTGATTATGGCGGGGGGCACGGGCAAACGTTTGTGGCCGCTGAGTCGTCAGTCGCGTCCAAAGCAGGTCCTGAAGCTATTGGACGGCCAGACACTTCTTCGCCGCTGCTATGAGCGGCTCACTCCGATGTTTGACGCCAGAAATATAATTGTCCTTACTAATGCGGGCTACGCGGGCCTGGTTCGTGAAAACCTGCCCGAGCTTCCGTATGATAACGTTATCGCCGAGCCTGCCATCCGTGATACGGCCGGTGCTATCGGTCTGGCTTCAACAATCCTGGCAAGATACGATGCAGATGCAACGATGGCCGTGGTTACGGCGGACCAGCTCATCGAGCCGGCCCGGGTTTTTCAAGCGGCCCTGAAGGATGCTCTTACCTTCGTAAAAAATGAGCCTGATGCCCTGATTACTTTTGGGATAAAGCCGACGTTTGCGAGCACACAATTGGGGTATATAGAGCTTGGGCCGGTAAAAAACTGCCCGGAATGTGAGCGTGAGATATTCACCGTAAATTCGTTCAGAGAAAAGCCGGACGGAACCACAGCGAAGGAGTATGTAGCAAGCGGCAGGTACTGCTGGAATTCCGGGGTGTTTGTGTGGAAGGCAAAGACTATTCTTGCCGGGCTCAAAGAGTTTCTTCCCGCCTCGGTTGAGCCTCTTAAAAGGATACAGGCCGACTGGGACGGGCCCAAACAAGCCGAGACTCTCAGGGAATGGTTCCTGAAAATGCCGAAGATAAGTATCGATTTTGCCGTTATGGAAAAGGCAAAAAACGTCTGCGCTATTAAGCTCGATTGCCGCTGGCTCGATATGGGCTCTTTTGCGGCATTGGCCGACATTATAAGTTCCGACCTTAATAATAACATAGTTGTGGCGGGCCACAGCGAGTTGCTCGACAGTAAGAACAACATTGTGGTTACCGAGGACGAGGGACATCTGATAGCCGCTATAGGGCTGGAGAATATGGTGGTTGCACACAGTCCGGATGCCACCCTGGTTTGCCATATCGATCAAACGCATCGTTTGAAGGAATTACTTGAACTGATAAACAGCCGAAGCGGTGATAAATTCCTTTAAGACACACGGGCGCACAGAAAGTATCTTATGCGTTACCTTGGTATCGACTACGGCCAAAAACGTACCGGTCTTGCTGTCAGTGATGCCGGAGAGACGATTGCTTCGCCTCTGAAAGTTTTGACAATGAAAAGGGATTGTCTGGTTGCCGGTATCGTCGAAATTGTCAAACTCGAAAATGTTGATGCAATTGTATTGGGATTACCGCTCAATATGGATGGAACGGCCGGCTCTGGGGCGAAGCTCGTACGTTCCTTTGCCAAGCGTATCAAAGACAGTATTGATGTACCCATCCATTTTCAGGATGAGCGCCTCAGCAGCTTCGATGCACAGGGCAAACTTGCCGGTGCCGACCTCACCAGAAAAAAGAAGAAAAAACGGCTTGATGCAGTTGCGGCGGCGTCTATTCTCCAGTCTTTTCTCGATGAAAAACGCAGAAAATGAACAAACGACAGAGCGGCTGTTGTCGGCTTAACTTCTTAGAAAACAAAAGCTTAAAGGGCATAGAAAATTTCAAAAAGCAAGAAAGTCGGGGAATATTTTTGTTTTTTAGCGGAATTATCTTGTAAAAAGAGGCGATAACAATGATAATAGTATGAAGTTCTAAATCGGGAGGTCGAATTGTGGAGACTATGAAAAATACACATTATAACATCACTCATGTAGCAACGCTCGAAGACCTTGCCGTTACCGCACTGGATATGTTCATTAAAAGTGCAAACAAGGCGATACAGACAAAAGAGGCCTTTACCGTTGCGATATCAGGCGGCCATACACCCACAAGGTTCTTCGAGCTTCTGGGCGGCGAGGCCCAGTCCGGGAAAATCAGGTGGGACCGGATTCAGTTGTTCTGGGTTGATGAGCGTTGCGTTCGGCCCGATGATCGGGCCAGCAATTACAGACTTGCAGCCGAGACGTTTTTAGGTAAGGTACCTATCCCCGATGGTAATGTTCACAGGGTGCCCGCCGACTATAGTGACTATGCAAAAGCCGTTAGCGAATACGCCGACACTATCCGGCGGGTTTTTAGTCTGGCACCCGGCCAGGTACCCGCATTTGACCTTATGGTGCTCGGGATGGGCCCGGATGGTCATGTCGGGTCGCTGTTTCCGAATTCATACGCCCGCTTTGATACCGAGGCCCTGGTCAGCGCGGTCTATATTGCCGATGGTGATTACAGCAGAATCACGTTAACGCATCCGGTCCTTTGTGCGGCCTCGAAGCTGGTTATTCTTGTATCCGGTTCGGAAAAGGCTGACATCTTAAGAGATGTAATGCAAAGTGAGCTTGACGAGGTAAGGTATCCGGTACACAGTCTGTGGCCCGTGATGGACAAAGTTACGTGGGTTGTTGATACTGAAGCCGGGAAATATATCTGATAGAACGGCCTTGTTCGTCAAGCTAACATATGTGCACACTTTAATATTACTGCGTTGATTTCAATAATTGTTTACCGCGGGAGAGTCCGCGCAGGCCATACTAAAATATTCTCAGACAGCTTGTCGGCTCAAGCAAGGTCTAAAATTAAAATTTTTTCTCTCCTTAGAACCAGTCTGTCCTTAGCATTAGCCTCTGCCGCTTGTTATCCGACCGACAGCATCCGTTCGGCCGCTGTCTGAGATGGGTGTCCTTTCCCGTATTATCTTGATAAGACCTTATACGGCGAACTGCAACTGCTTACTTACAATCAGGAAGGCTTCCGTGTCTGCTGCGACCAGCTCGGCTATCAAACTTCGGCGAATTCTCGTCATACCGAGATTTAAAACCTTCTGTTCCACCGAAGAAGCAATAGCTCTTGCCATATTCCGGTCTATTTTATCCTTTCCAACCAGGTTCTCGACTATCCTTGTTTTGTTCCACCTGCACAGGCCTGCGGGTTCATTACCGCTGTCGGCCTCGTAACCGTCAACAACCTCAATACGCCCTCGCTTCATCCGGCGATTCAGTCGATGTTCATTCAGGGCACGGGCTGCATTTTCGTAGCCGGTGGCGCTCAAAACAGCCTGGGCCATCAAATGTATCTCATCGGTGCTTACCGTAAAAACACCTCTTCTTCGGTAAAGATAAAACGTTATCGCATCGGCAAACTGCTCGGCGGCGAAGACGTTCGGCTCCTCAATCAGGGCCAGGGCGTTGCTGAAGGTGCCGATGACCTTCGTGTGCAGGTATTGCTCAATGCTACCATCAGCTTTTTTTACTTTTAGTTGCATCAGCTTGGTCCTCCATGCTGACCGGCCCCTGCAACATTACCCCGCCCAATTTCAAACCGTTTTAATCGCCGAACAGATGCGGCTGATTGCTGAGATTGGGCTCGGCAATTGCCTGACTCACTTCCTCAATGAATTTACCGGCGTCGGTAAACTCGCGATAAACGCTCGCAAAACGTATATAGGCGACTTTGTCAATAGCCCGAAGGTGCGCCATAACGCTTTCGCCGATGAATCGTGACGAAACTTCCTTGTCATGATTCTTGAAAACGTCTTCTTCAACCTTGTCGGCGGTTTCCTGGATTTGGTCTGCCGATACCGACCTTTTGTAACAGGCCTTTTGCAACCCGGCGATGACTTTGTCTCTGTCGTAAGGAACACGAGAACCGTCTTTCTTTATGACGTTGAGCTTGAAGCTGTCCCCGATCTTTTCGTAAGTCGTGAAGCGCTTGGCGCAGACCAGACACTGTCGTCGCCGTCTGATAACCCGCCCGCTTTCGCTGGAGCGAGAGTCTATCACCTTGTCCCGGTCTTTTTTACAGAATGGGCATCTCACAGGCTTATCCAGAAAAACACCCTGTACTTTGACCTGTAGAAAATCTCACTGTAGCCCTATACTTAGCTTGAGAAGATGTTAAACCACGATATGTTGTATGTCAATAAAAAAATCTGATTTTTTTCAATCCTTTTTTACAAGTGGTTGTGAGTTTTCGTTTTTGTTCCTCGCAACTTCATATACCACTGTAAGTAACAGAATTTCTTGCAGAAAACTCACAGGCGGCTGTGAGTGAAAATTTTTTGTAAAAACCTTGATTTTCAAATATCTCGATGAACTGTTGTTTATGTCCTATAATGAGCGGGAGGATAAATAATAAAAGGGTCTCTGCGTCCCCTGAGCAGAGACCCTTTAGTTAAGAAACTTACTAAGCCCCCCAAATAAGTTTCTTACTATGACCCCCGGCCCGGCCGGGAGCCAAGGTGCACTTTGATCGCGTAGCTAAGCTACGCGAAAACAGGCCGATCAGCCGATATAGTAACTTATTTTACCAACTTTTTATGCTGTCCGTCCCTTCATTGAAAATGTAATAAATAGTATATATTAGTGCAAATCACGTGTCCATTTTTGGGTGAGTTTCACGTGAAGTAGCTTTTTGGGTTGACGTGGCAGGCAAGGTTTACAAGGATTTTGAGCAGGGTCACCGTCTGTCGTCAAGGCAGAAGGGGTTCGAGATAGTTTTCTCGCCAGGTCATCGGCGGAGGACGAGCTTTGGCCGCAGCCGAAACAAGATGAATGAATTGTATTGTCACAAACGACATATCTTTAACCCCCAATGTTCAATCATCATTATATCAGATTGCAGGCCAAATGTCAAGCAAATATATCTTTTTGTACAATATTATATTAAGGGGTCTTAATATGTCCGCAAAAAACCGCCTTACGCCTCCCTACCATTGCTTTTATAGGACATCTGTAAGGTGTTTTTTGTGTTTAGTTAATTTTTTCCGTCCTAAAGATTGTGTAATAATGATTTCAGACAAGAAGAGCCGATATGTGGTGTCCTAAAAACACCGTGGGTTTTCTATTTATCAGGCTGTTGTACGCCGGACATCTCCTTAAAGGTTTCTGTGCGATAGTATTCCTTTATGGGTGTCCCCCGAGGCCTTTTATGACCAGTGGTTTCAAAGGTGTTTATCTTTTGCATTTTTCCTTTATGTCGTTCCAGCAGCATTTGTATTTCAGCAAGGTCCTGCGCTCCAAGAGCTTTGTCTGCGGCAGAAATTGTCTCGGCAATTTGCCCGGGACGGCGGGCACCGACTATCGCCGACGTTACTTCCCGGCGCCTCAGAACCCATGCAATTGCAAGCTGGGCCAGGGTCAGTCCGGTTCTTTGGGCTATGGG
>Ga0180433_10000185_pt1 | contig 106318 bp, 92 predicted proteins | sample SS_ome_8_FD_132980 | JGI IMG/M metagenome (GOLD analysis project Ga0180433, IMG submission 132980) | Hypersaline lake sediment archaeal communities from the Salton Sea, California, USA - SS_1_D_1 metaG | ecosystem: Environmental > Aquatic > Non-marine Saline and Alkaline > Hypersaline >... | reverse complement strand
AGGAGAAGATTATAGTTGAAGTGGCAAGATCTATAAAAGATGGAGAAAGAATTGTGAATAAAAATGGGGTGTTAAAAGGGATTAAAAGTACAATTTCAGGTGATATGAAGATAGTAACCTACGTTGAGAATAATAGGCGTTTTAAAACTTCATATCCAGTCAACATATTGGAATGATTATGAAGATTGCTAAAGTTCGTTGCAGAAAAAAAACATATTTTTTTCATAATTCAAATGACTGTTTGATAGATATTCTTGTTGATTTTTTAGTAGAAGAAGTTGGTTTTTTAGGCAGAAAAAACTATCAAGATTGGCTTTTGTTTGGTTCTTCTGAAGAAGCAGCAGGAAACTTGATGGAGTTATGGAAGGATGATGAAGAGCCAGAAAATATCTGGATATATTATGAACACACCTATGGCAATGAGGATGTTTTTTACATACAAAGAGATGACCTTGTTGATGTTATTGATCGTTGGCAAGAGCTGGTTGAAGAGCGACCTAAAGAAATAATTATTTCTCAAGAAGATGATGGGAAAATAACGCTTGAAGGAAATAATAAAGATGTATTTCCTCAGTCTTTTGTTTTTGTAAATAAAGATGGAAAATATCGTAGCCATCGAGCAAGTGATCCATATCTTTGGACGTTAAATCATTTCATAGAACATGATTTTAGTAAGAATCCCTATTCTGATTTATTTGGTTTTAAAGAATGGATTAATGATGAAAGTGTAGATTCTTTTTTTGAAGGATGGTTATCTGTCCAAAAAAGTGGTGATGAAATAACAATACTTTTTAATCCTGAGCATGCAAAAATGGAAGATGCTTTTGTCATTAAAAAAGAAAAACTTATTAAGTTTATTGATGATTTTGTTACTTTGGCAAAAGTAAAAGGCAAAGAAATTACTATTACAGATAAAGATGGAGAGTTTCTTGTGGGGGTTGAGATTTTATGAAAGGATCTTATGAAAAAAATTGTTATCAAGCCGGGGTGTGTGTCGTGCGGTGCGTGTGAGTTTAATGCACCAGAAGTTTTTGAAGTTACTGATATTTCTCATGTAAAAAAAGATGCGGACTTAGAAAAAAATAAAGAACAAATTGAACGTGCCATCAAAGGGTGTCCCATGAATGTAATTGAGGTACACGATGATAAGCAGAGCTGAATGGAAAGATCTGGAATTTGAATGTGTCACATTAAAAACAGAGGCAGAGCGATTTAAACTTTTTTCTAGTGCGATACGAGACAAAGAAGGAAAAATTTTTTTTGCGGGCGAGCTTTTGCAGCGAGCCGCTTTTTTATATCAAGATCATGTTGCACTCATCTACAACGACCGAAAAGTTTCTTACAATGAGTTGTATCATCGTTGTGTGCTGTTTAGCAAAAAATTGATCGAGCAAGGGGTAAAACCACGGGATCGCGTTCTTCTTTTTTTTGAAAACTCTTTAGATTTTTATGTTGCATATTTTGGAGTGTGGCAAACAGGTGCGGTTGTTGCACCGCTCAATATTTTTTTAAAAGAGCGAGAGCTGAAACACATTGTGCAAGATGCAAAACCAAAAATGATTATCACATCGTCTGAAAAAGTTTCGATGTTCAACGGAGACGATCTACCGTCAATCCTTACAGAAAAAGATTTAGACCTTGACGCGCCGCTTCCTGGTACCATTCCAGAGTTCACGGTGCCAGATGTTAAAGAGGATGAGCTTGCAGCGTTGCTATACACTTCCGGTACCACGGGGTTACCAAAAGGGGTGATGCTCAGTTCAAAAAATATTATGACAAACGTGGCGCAGGTGATGAGCTGTATGCCGCTGTGTAAAGCGCAACGTCTTTTTTGTATCTTGCCGTTGTTTCATAGTTTTGCGCAAAACACCTGTGTGTGGACCGCGCTTTTTTCTGGTTGCAGTGTAGTTGTAGTACCAAAAATTGATCGGCGTGGTATTTTTGAGGGCCTGAAACATAACCCAACAATTTTTTTAGGAGTGCCTGCGCTGTATGGCCTGCTTTGTCTTTTAAAAACGGCACCGATTTCAAATGTTGATTTTTTTATTTGCGGTGGTGATGCACTGCCCGATAAAATTCGGGCAGGGTTCGAACTCATTTACCGAAGAAAGTTATGTAACGGATATGGACTTACTGAAACGTCTCCATTAATTTCGATTGATCTTGAAGATGTATCTGAACCAACAAACAACATCGGCAAACCAGCAATCGGTGTTTCTTGTTCTATTCGTGATGCCCAGGGTAACAAACTTTCTCATGGTGAAATTGGTACGTTGTGGGTTAAGGGTGACAACATCATGATGGGATATTACAACGCACCAGAAAAAACAGAAGAAGTTTTAAAAGATGGTTGGTTTTGTACCGGAGATTCGGCAAAGCTTGATGACAATGGAAAATTGTTAATTTGCGGCCGCGATAAAGATCTGATTATTCACAAAGGTTTAAATATTTATCCACAAGAAATTGAAAACATTATTCTTGGACACATGGCGGTTATGTTTGCGGGAGTGATTGGTAAACAGGATGAAATGCATGGAGAAATTTCAATCGCGTTTGTACAACTACAGCCAGGAAAATCAAGTAAAGGAATGGATAAGGTGTTGCGGGAACTTTGTAAAAAAAATCTCGCGACATACAAAATTCCGCGCCAATTTATTTTTGTGACAGATATGCCACTGACTGCAACAAAAAAAGTTGATAAAAAAATCCTGCGTGCACAGATGCACACGAAGGACTGAAGGTTGTTTTATCTCTGCTTTTGCTTTTTTAAGAGGCGCTCCTGGTGCTTTTCCTTGCGCTTCTGGCTCCTTTTCCATCCTTCGATTAGCTTCTGGTAATTTTGCTTTTTTAATCGTAACTCCCGGCGTATTTGCTTATCTTGGAATTTCTTCTGGTCAAATCTAGCTTTCATACCAAGGGGCATGTGGTCGGAAGGGTGCGTTTTGGTATTCTGATCCGGAGAGATGACTAATGCTTTTACTTTGCTAAGAAGTCCTTTCGGCTCGTACCATGGTTCGAGCAAGAAGTCATAGAAGACTTTCATCTCTACTGTTCCCGGTTCCGGTTGTAAGTGATCGCGTGAAATAAGAATATAATCAAGCTGTTGTGGAGTGCTTCTGCTTCTGCCGCCACGTATTGTTCCTGGTTCTGTGCCCGATCCATCAAGGAGTGGATTTGCCGTTATATCAAAGTCATTGGCGTTGAGTGTCTCAAGCATGTCTTTGTATTCTGAAGTTCTTTCCATTTTTTCTACAGAAGAATCTGCATACATCCTGCGTTCTAGTTTTTTCTTACCTTCCTTATCTTTCGCACCTTCTGTTTTTTTATCCACGTTAACCACGTTAAGGTCACCGATGAAAATAACAGGGTGATGTTTTGGGACATTTTTCTTTTTAACAAAATTTCTCATCTGTTGGAATTGTTTTTTTCTGATGTCTGCATTGTCACCCGGATTGACTCCTGCATCAGATTGAGTATGACTTGAAAAGATGTGGTAGACGCGGCCTTTGTAGCGGCGGTTTCTGTCGAGGCCTGTCTTTACGATGGCTGCATATTTAATTCCTTTTTGGGCTGTGCAGTCGGCTCCTTTGCAATTTTTACCGAAGTACTCTTCGTCCTCATATTTGATTGGGAATCGAGAAAAAATTCGAACGCCACCGGATCCAGGTTTGCCTTTGGCCAGCCCCTTTATGAGTCCTGCACCAAGGACGGATGTGTGATATTTGTATCCTGCTTTCTCCATGCTTTTTTTTAAGGGAATTGCAACGAGAGGGTCAAGTTCTTCTTGTATAGATATGACGTCCCACCCCCCGAGTAGTTTGTGCATTAATGATGCTCTCTCAATTTGTCCTAATCTCATTTTTGCTACGATGGGTAAAAGTTGAATGTTGTACTGCAAAATATTGAGCACATCCGGATCGTTGTTTGACTCAATTTTTGTTTCAGGATCAAATCCGATGATGAATTCAAAGTCAAACCATTTTTCGAGGGGCCTTCTCCAGTCTGTGGTTCTAACTTTAAGTTGTTTTCCTTTGTATTTGAAAAGAGGTGCTGTTTCTTTTTTATCGTAGGCCCATACTCCTTCAGGAAGTCTTGTTTTCGTTTTTCTTTTTTTTAGATGAAAAAGCCAGGGAGTTTTTTTTATTTTTTCTGTTATTTTTTTATCCTTTTCTTCTGCTCTTTTTGCAAGAATAATTTTATCACTTTGGTAGCCTGATTCTTTGAACTTTTTTCCAAATTTTGAGTCCCCTAGTTTTATTACGCCATAGCGTATTCCAGATGTGAGCGCTCCTTTTGCGTGGGCTACCAAAGTTACGAAAAATCTTATTTCTTCTGGCGTTTTTATGATGGTGCCATCAGGGTTGCGAAATACAGGGAAAAAATCAAAATAAAATTTAGTTTTTTTACCGAGTTGTCGGGGCATGTTTCTGCGGTTAACTTCAAGAATGACTTTGCGTTCATAGGGGCCAACTATCGTGTTTATAACTTTGTAATGTTTGTTCTTTGTTATTGACTTTTCTCCAGTAACTTTCAGATTAGAAAGGTCCACCATCACCGGGCTGTTATTGGTCCAGAAAATTTTCGATGGACAGTATGTTTTTGAAAAGAAAAGTAATGAGATAAAAAGACACTGAATAAATTTTTTCATACCACTCCTTTGTAAAAAAATTCAAAAGCTACATTCACGGTGGAATGATACTATATTAAAAAAATGTATAGCAATGCTTTTAGAAAAAAGTTCTATGATTTTTTTTTGTTTTGTTTATAAAAAAAAGTTTTTTGATACAGTTTTCATACGTTGAAAAAATAGTAAAGATTTTTTGCACACCGATGAAAGAAAAAAGTTATGAAGCAAAAAACAACTTTGTTGCATGTCTCGTCCAGTTTAAAAATGGGAGGAGCTGAGGCGGTTTTATGTGACGTCATTCAAGGTTTGGGAAATGAGGTATTTGAACATCATGTAATTTATTTTCATGATGGACCGCGCAGGGAGCCGCTGGAAGAGTTGGGGGTTACGTTGCACCATGTACGTGGCGCTCTGTGTTTGTACGATCCTGTTTTTTTTATGCGATTGTACCGACGTATCAAAAAGATTAAACCAGACTGTATTCATTCGTTGTTGTGGGCGGCAAATGTTGCAAGTCGCATTATTGCAAAATTTTTATCGATTCCACATGTTTCTGCATATCACATCCACATCAATGTTGATGGTAGGTTTCGAAAAATAGTGGATAAACTGACCATCAATTTGTCGCAAGAATTTATTGCGGTTTCTGAAGAGGTTGCTGAGTCGATCCAACCAGCTGAACCAATTTGGGTGATAAAAAATGGCATCGATGTTGATGGCATACAAAAAAAAGCACAAGGCATGGTGGTCCGTCGGGACCAGCTTGGACTTGCTAAAGATCAGTTTGTCATCGGTTCAGTCGGCAGGTTTGCGCCTCGGAAGAATTTTCCTCTTCTTTTAGAAAGTTTTGCTGTGTTGCAGATGGTCTATCCCGAAGCTCGTCTTGTGTTGGTCGGTATTGGGCCAGAAGAACAGTCTCTCAAAAGAAAAGCCCAGGACCTTGGAGTGGCAGATAAGGTTGTGTTTGTGGTCGGCAAGCATGCCTATGGCTACATCCCACTGTTTGATTGTTTTGTTCAGTCATCTGACAAAGAAGGGACATCCATTGCGCTTCTCGAAGCAATGTCTCTAAACGTTCCCTGTGTCGTGGTTAACGATGGGCCGGTTCATCCCGTGATTGTTGATGGGAAAGATGGTATTTTGGTGCAGGCCAAGGGAGCAACTGCTCTGGCTCAAAAAATTTCAATGTTGATTGAAAAGCGTGATTTAGCAGTTCAATTGGGAATGGCTGGCAACAAGAAGGTTCGGCAGAATTTTAACCCGGAAGGGATGGTTGAGGCTTACCGAGATATCATTTTGAGAGTTTCTAACAGAAAATAAAATTTTGGGAAGCAGGGGTGAGATTGGCTATTTTTTTATAAAATAGAAAAAATAGATTTTACGGTAAAAGTTTCGCAAATTATGTCAAATAAAAGTTGATTTTTGAATTTATTTTGGGTAGCATGTAGGGGACTTGAGTGGTACAGTTCAGGTCATTTAAAAAGATAACCTCCATTTCCCCTATCCGTGACGTTCTGTCTGGATGGGGGTAAATTTTTTTAAAGGGTATTTGAGGGTTTATGAAAGAGTTTCGCAAGCCTCACAAATCTGGCCGTCGTTTCTATAATCGTGAAGGTGAAGACAATCGCCGTGGCTTTTCATTTTTGCATTCCATACGTATGCTTTTCAGCTCCTATCTGTTTCATCGATCGAATCCCATCAAAGGGCAATCTTGTTGGATAGCGTCTGACCAGCCAAAAGATTGTTCGATTGATCCGGTTATTACCTGGATTGGTCATGCCTCGTTTTTGATTCAAGTTGGAGGTTTTAACATTCTGGTTGATCCCATTTTTGGGGATCTTCTGTATGTGTACAAACGTATGCTTCCTCCAGGAATACCACTCGAAAAACTTCCTCCTATCGATTTTATTCTTATCTCTCACAATCATCCTGATCACATGGATCCTCATAGTTTGCGTACCATTAAAGAAAGAAATCCAAACGTTACCGTTTTGGTTCCATCGGGTGACAAGAAGTGGTTTGACAAGCAGGGATTTATTGATGTACATGAGCACAGTTGGTGGGAAAAACATTCTGCTGCGTTAACGCATGACGGTTCTAAAAAAATTACGTTTAGTTTTTTGCCTGCAGCTCACTGGTCTCAACAAGGTTTTTTTGACAAAAATACTTCATTGTGGGGCAGTTGGATGATTGAATGTCTTGGGCAGAAAATTTATTTTGCAGGGGATAGCTACTACGCTCCGCACTTTTCTGAAATTGCTCAGCAGTTTCCAACTATTGATGTTGCATTGTTACCTGTTGGTCCGTGTGAACCTCGCGGTTGGCTTGAAGATTTCCATCTTGATGGAAAAGAGGCAGGAAAGGCGTTTCTTGATCTTGGAGCAAAAAAATTTGTTCCGATGCACTGGGGAACCTTCGCCTTTGGTGTTGAACACTTTGATGCTCCTGTCAAAATGATACAGCAGTGGTGGAAGGAGCATGAAGCACAACTGGGTGGAAAGCAACTTTGTTGTGTAAAGGTTGGTGAGGCTGTTGCCTTTGGGTCTACAGATGCTAAGTTAAAATCTAACGATTAAGCTATTATTTTTTCTGTGTGAGAGGTTTTTTATGTGCAGGATTTTTTTCCTTCTTTTTCTTTTGCTTGTGTTTGCCGGTGTTATTACACGTAAAGTTATTCGAGTTTTTATTATTGCCTTTCTGGCGTTACTTATCGTCAGAGAAATCCAGCATTGTAATTTCGGGTGCATCAATATTTCTTCTTGCACAAACAGCGGTTTCTGTTGGGGAGATGGCAATCTTGCGTTCTCTGATTCTTATGAACAAAATATTCCTGTCACCTCTGGGGCAACACTCGAATTGCGTTCAATGCTTGGTGGTTCGATACAGGTAAAAGGATGGGACAAGCCGTTTGTACAAGTTGCTATAACCAAGCGTGCTGCAACACAAGATGATCTTAAAAAGATTGCGATTTCTGTTTCTTCTGATGCATTGCAAAAAGGTGGTGATGCTCGACGTGTAGAAATTGTTGAGGGTGCCGAAGGTTCTGGTTGGTGGAAAGGTGGTGACTGGTTTAATGTGTCCTGGTCAAACTGGAAGGGAACAAGTCCGCGCATTGATTACGAACTGTTTGTTCCAAGAAAAACATTCAAATCTATTTCTCTTGGCGTACGTTCTGGTCTAGTTGTTACCCGTGATTTTGAGACAGGAGAAACGCTCAACATAAACTCACAAAGTGGTGCGTTAACGGTTGAAAACATCAAAGGAAATGTTGACGTTCGATCGCGTAGTGGTTTCATAACCATCGTGGACGTTGATGGAATGGTGAACCTCGATTCTGCAAGCGGAAGCATACGCATTGGGCAGGTACGAAAAAATCTTTCCGTGCGTAGTAGAAGTGGTGCCATCCAAATTGAAAATGTTCAAGGTTCTGCACAAGTAGAAACCAAAAGTGGTTTGGTTGGCATGAGAAACATTGCAGGTGATGTGCGTGTTGAAGCGCGAAGTGGAGCAATCATGCTAGCAAATGTTTCTGGTGCGGTTGATGCATCTGCAAAATCAGGAGCTGTTACGGTTTCTCGAGCGCACAATGCCCAAGGAACGGTTAAAGCTTCTTCCCGTTCAAGCAGCGTGATTGTGAAAGACCACACCGGTGCCGTTATTGCCGAAGGCCGTGGACAGATTGTGGTTAAATAACCAGAACCGAGAACCCCCGACACACACTCTTTGTGTCTTTCTTACAATAACTTTGTTGCCTGTTTTCCTTTTGCGATACTATACTTTTAAGTAGGGAGGCGATTGTAAGGGACAAAACAAAAAGCCGTGGGGACGGCAGGGGGGCAATTCATGGGGAGAGTAGCAAAGTGTTGTGCATTCGCACTTCTTCTTTTTTTCACAGCGGCAAAAACATTTATTTATAATATCGTGGTGATGAGAAAGTGGGATGAAGGAAGATACCGTTATTTTGTTGGAGCGAGTGATTTTCACGATAAAACAGATGCTTCCAATAAGTCGCAACTTCGCGATCTGAAAAAAATACTTTCCCGTTGTGCAACGGAAAACCTTAATGTTGGTTTAGAAGATATTGGTTCTCCCGGTGTTGATCGGCCCGCAAGTTGTGGCCGTTTTTTTGTGTCATCACAAGGAGGAATACTTTCCGAGTTTTCTAAGTTATGTGAATCTATCAATCTTAATTTTACAAATTTTGAATACCGTTTTTGTCGTGTCGCTGCACTTGGTCCAGTGCTCAACAATATTGAAGCGGATCTGAATGCTTCAGCATCTGTGCGAGCAACTCATGTTGCAGATTTGATCAAAGAAGTTGAGACAATTTTTCACGAGCTGCTTTCTTACAACGATTCAGCATTGCTGAAGGATTTGTATGCGTATTGTATTAAAAAAGTAAAACGGGTGATAGATGAGTTGCAGTTGTATCAGCATGCACATCAGAATGTTTCAGATTTTCTTGCACAAACCACGACACAAAAAAACAGGCTTGAAATGGTGAAAAAACTTCTGACTTTTGACAGCATACTTCTTGACCTGAGATTTTTGCATAATGTTGTTTCTTCTCAAAGCGCGCCAAATTATTTCATGCTTGCAGGTGGATCGCATGTGAATCGTGTTGCAAAATTTCTTGCAAAGTTTGGGTACGAATACGTTCGAACTGCCGAACCAAGGTTTGTGAATGAATATAAGTTAGAAAAGTGTCTTGGCAGCCACATTGCTGAAGGTGGCTACTGCAAGCGACCAAAGCCGATCAAGATCGATCTGCTTTCTGATTTTTTGTAGGGTTCTGATTTTTAGATTTTATCGGACCGAACCGTTGCTTTCCAGTTTTATTTTTTTGTACACCATAGTTGAGACGTATTTAAATTTTTGAAACAGGAAGGAAATAGTGACGATGAAAAGGTGTCGTGAAGTCTGCGCAAAGCTGAGTGTTTTTTTATTTACTTTTTCTTTTTTACCCATATTTACAAGATTTAGCCAAGAGGCTTTAGAGGATTATGCTCTAAAAAAAGGCTTTGGCTACAAAACGGCCAATCTAATGATATTGAACGAAGTTACCAAGGAAGTTAACCGAAAATTAGCGAGAGCTGGATTGGCGGGTCTAACAACGAAGATTCCTAAATTCAAGGGGATCTCAAGTTCCGAAGTGAAATCTTTCTTGCTTGCAAGGGGGTTTGATATTGACAAGAGTTGGCAAAGCTTTCAGGAGACAAAAAATGAAGTCATAAGCAACAAGAACTCTTTAACCCCAAAAGCATTAGAAGTTTTAGAACGGATGAGAACAAAAATTGTGGATTTATTTTCATCCGAAGATAATTTTTTTGGAAAAAACGAAAAGGGACAAGGCTCTCTTTACGAATTTTTAGATTCCGTAAGAAAAGGGGATGAGAAACCCCTTGTTATGATTCGCAGTACCGGAAGGGAAGATACTGAAACGGTAACAAATGCTGGAGGTAATGAAAGTGTTATTTCTGAACCATCAATGGTGGATGCTTCTGTTGGTATGGGTGTTGTGGTTGGCTCCTATTGTGGTAGAAAATCACTAGAGCAAAGGCTTGCTGCTGCCAGAACGAGAAAAGATATAGATGCTATTTTCGATGAAAAACCTTTTATCCCTATTCTCTTTCAGGTGGTAGTGGGTGAACGTGTAGGAGCTGTTGATATTGAAAGTGGGGATGTTTCGAGTTTTGTGGCGGGGACAAAAAAAATTCCTGTTTCTGGAGTGATGTTCACCCAAGAGGCAGAGGGAAGAACCCCTGGAGTGACGCACATTCAGGCCGCGTATGGGCATGGCGAACTCGTTGTGAATGGAATGGGGGCAACAGATAGTTTCTATATCGGGCCTTCAAAAATAGTTCACAAAGTTATTGGAAAAAAAACACACAGGCTTGTTCCTGCGGAATTGACAGAAGAGGGAAAACGGGCCGGGAAGCAACATCTTATTTCTGTAAAGAGCCATCCTGCTTTGGTGAATGCTTCATCCTTGCATGATAACTTGATTCTTGGTTTGAAGGTTGTTGCCGATGCAATTGAAGATTATTTTGAAGCACCCAGAGATATAGAATTTGTTGTAGAAAAAGATAAAAGAGTGATCAACATTGTTCAAAGTCGGCCAATTGTTCACAAAAAGGATCTGAAAGGTCCATCGTACATAGAAAATATTGGAGATGTAAGAAATCCGACACACAGGGGAACAGTCATTGGTGCTGGTGGAGGCTCGCTCAGGAAAGTTTTTTCCACAAATGAGTACATGATAGAAAATGATTTAGCAGGGGCCCTTGATAAGTACTTGAAGGATGTGAATAAGGAAAAGATCAAATGTGTTATCATTGGCAAAAATGCTCCCGCAACATCGCATGAAGCAACCACGTTTCGAGGGCAGGGGGTTCCCGTTATTTACGTCCCTGACATAGAACGGATAAAAAAACTGACTCCTTCAGGAAACAATCCTGTTTTCATTGATGTCCAACGGGGGATGGTGGTGCAGGCAGACAACGTTGTGGAAAAGCAAGGTTGGTTTTCTCATCCTATTCCCGCAAAACTTTCTCTTTATAAACCTTTAAGAAATTTCAGTGAATTTGAGGCGGGACTTTCGCAGAAAAAAACGGATCATTTAAAAAATATAAAAATTGGAGAGCTGTTTGAAGTAATAAAACAAGGAACAAGTAAAAAACAACAAAATGCATACGAGGCTTTGGCTGAGATTTACAAGAGAATAGTAAAGTATACAGTCAAAAATAAAGATACTCTTCCCAAGGATTTAAAAGACGAACTAAGACTTATCATTTCAAACGTTGTTCTTAGTTCCTACGAAATTATGGAAGCCATAAAAAAAACAAAAAGTCCCAGGTTGCTTTCGGTGTTGTATGCGGTGAATTTTCTAGAAGCACTGTTGTTCCAGCAAAGAGATCCTGAGGTCTTACGTGCCTACTCCTACGGAATAACAATAAAGACAAGCTTTGAAGAGGGGGCGGTTGGTGCTCTTCTAAAAAAGGAAGGCGTAGTCATTAATGAAGAAAAAAAAGAATACATACTTTCCCTTTTGAGGTTGGTTGAGCTTGCATTAACGGATTCTGTTGCACAGAAATGGGTCGCATTTGTCGCGCACAAATTATCAAAAGAAAGTTTATCTACAATTCAAGAGTTTTCTTATAAGGTCGTTAACCTGAAAAAATTGGGTTCTCTTGGTCTCTGGTTGAATCATGATTTTATGGAATATGGAAAAACTGTACTGGAAAATTTTAATCAAAATTATGAAGCATCAGAAAAGTTTTTGAATGAGCTTCAAAACAAAATAGAGATTATAGATTCAATTGATGTATCGAAGTTTAAAAATCCTGAAAATTTTTCAAAGTTGTTTTTGAAGGAATTTAGAAATTTTGCGTACTCATTCACTTCTCGATCCTTTATAGAAAGTTATAAATCGACGAGCAAGCTTGGCAAAAAATCAGCTTTGATGACAATGTATAAGCTTGTCGAGGTATTTGATCATTTGATAAAAACAGTTACTGGGACGCAAGATTATGGGCTTGATGCAAAACTGAATAATTTTAGGACCATGCTCAAATCTTTTTGGAGTCTTCTTAAATCTTGGCTTACAAAATTTGATGTTTCCTTTAAGTGGTATCCATCCAAAAAAGACGAAGAAAAACATATTAAAGATCCAAAGACGTGGATTAAAAACCAAGAAAATACTTATTGGGAGATAGCAAATAGGTCTGTGTATCCGGCTTCTTTTAAAACATATCGTTGTGATGAAATTTATAAAATAGAGAAGCAAGATGAATTTTTTGTTTACAATAAAAAAATCAAATTTGGTAGGGGATCCAATTATAAATTAGAGCCGCCAAATCAGGTCTTGCGCGAAAGGGAACGTCGGGCAAGATTCAACGCGAGTCTGATCTCTTTGGGAGCTTCGGGGGCTACAGTAATGACCATTGTAACATTGGAAGAATTTTTTACCGTTGTTCATCAAAGTATTCTCAATATCATCAGTAATTTGATGCAGCAACTAAATATTGATGCGATCGCAAAACCATCGGTGGTAGAGAAGCTGCACAACAAAATAAGAGCAGTAAAGGGGAGACGAAAAGAATTGTCTTTGGTGGGTATATTTCCGGGAGAAAACTTTTTAAAAATGCTTTATAACGCCCATCTTACTGCCCATAATGCTCTCGTGGCAATTGAGTACAGAAAGAAAAAAGGTATTTTTCTTGCTGACAAATTTCAAAAAAAGGATTCCTGTATTATTTCGGTTGTTTTTTCTGGAGACCCCAGTTACAATCGTTGGAAAGAAATAGCCAAATTTGCCTCCAGTTTTAGTGATAAGCTTAAACTGAAAAAGGTTTTTGATTTAAGTTTGTCGAAGGAAGAAGTTATCTTCTCTTGGGATGTGATAGATCAACCAGACGAAGTTCTCGATCTGATAGTAAAGATGATATTTGCGGCTGTACAATCTACGTTCTCAGATGAACCAGACGAAGTTCTCGAAAGGTGGTTACTGCAAGCGACCAAAGCCTATTAAGCTCGATTTTATTGCCGATTTTTTGTAGGGATTGAGTGCTTTATTTAAGGTTTTTTCCCCTCTTTTAGAAGGGCTTTTTTTCGGATATACTGTCATTCAGAGTTGTTTCAGTGCTTTTTCGAAAAAAAGGTCAAAAAAATGGTTTCAGCACGGCATTTTTGCGCATTTCTAGTGGCGGTTGTTGTTCTGGGGGTTGGTGGATTTTGTTTTTTTTCTAGGCTACAGGCGGATGTGCCGTTGATTCCACGTATGGTTCTAGCTGTTGATCCAGAAAAATCTCATACCCGCATTTCTCCGGACGGTACAAAGTTGGCATATTTGGCGCCCCACAATGGTATTGTCAACGTGTGGGTAAAAACCATTGGAACAGAAGATGACCGCCCTGTAACAGCTGAAAAGCGCAGAATATGGGGGATCATGTGGGCGTATGACAACAAACACGTTTTATTTGTGCAAGACAAAAATGGAGATGAAAATTTTCACGCTTACAAAGTAGACATAAAAACGTGCGAAGTTGTTGATTTAACGCCATTTGACGGAGTGCGAGTTGGTCTGAATAAAGCGCATGAAAAATTTCCGAACCAAATTTTAATTACCATGAACAAGGAAGATAAAAAGCGCTTCGATGTTTATCTTCTTGATATTGCTTCGGGAGATTTAAAACTGGTTGCAAAAAATCCTGGCAATGTGGATGTCTGGTGTTCGGATGAAAATCTTGTTGTACGTGCAGCTGTTGCGGTTGAACCCGACGGGCGTACATCTCTTTTGGTACGTCAAAGCAAAGAGGATGAGTGGAAAAAAATAATGACATGGGACCACGAAGATTCGATGGCTGGAGGCAGCAGCGGTTCACGACCTTTGCGTTTTTCTCGAGATGGAAACTTCTTGTATCTTTTAGATTCTTACCAGGCAAACACAAAACAGTTAATAAAAATGGACCTTCGTACAGGAACCAGAAAGGTTGTTGCTGCAGACGATCAGTACGACATTGATATGATTTTTTTCAACGGCAAAACGGGTGATCCGGATTTTGTTTCTTTTGTGCGTGCACGACGGGAATGGAAAGCATTGAATCAGGAATTAAAAAAAGATTTAGATGCTATTCTTTCTTTGAGTGAAGGAGATCTTAGGGCAATAAGTCGGAGTGTTGACGGTACAAAATGGACCGCTGCGTTTTTGAATGATGATAAACCCTCTTCGTGTTATTTGTACGACAGTACTACACAAAAAGGGGAGTTGTTGCATTATGATAAACCGAAACTTTTAGAGTATGAGCTTGCAAAAACAAAACCGATTTCTTTTCAGTCCCGTGATGGTTTAACAATTCATGGATATTTAACCTGTCCGCTAAAAAAAGAGCTCAAAAATCTTCCACTTGTTTTGCTTGTGCACGGCGGACCTTGGGGGCGTGATACCTGGGGATTGAACAGTTACAACGTAATGCCGCAGCTTTTATCAAATCGTGGTTATGCCTGCTTGCAAGTTAATTTCCGTGGTTCGACAGGATACGGAAAAGCATTTTTAAATGCGGGCGACAAGGAATGGGGTGGCGCAATGCAAAACGATCTGACCGATGCGGTTCGGTGGGCAATCAAAGAGGGAATTGCTGATCCTAAAAAAATTGCGATAAGTGGTATATCGTATGGCGGCTATGCTGCGTTGTGTGGTGCCGCGTTTACACCGGATCTGTTTTGTTGTGCCGTTTCCATAAGCGGTCCAACCAATCTTGTTACACTGATTCCATCAATTATTGCGTTTGCACCTTCTGGTAAAACAAAGTGGCATCGGCGTGTTGGCAACCCAGAAACAGACCGAGCATTTTTGGAGTCACGTTCTCCTGTCTTCAAAGCGGATCAAATAAAAATTCCTGTTTTTATAGTGCATGGCGCAAATGACGTTCGAGTTAAAGCATTTGAGGCCGAAGAAATGGTGGCTGCACTTAAAGAAAGTGGTGTCGAGCATGAGTATATGTTGTTTCCTGGTGAGGGACATTTTATTACCAATAAAAAAAATAAATTACTGATGGGTGTTGGCATAGAAAAATTTTTAGCGAAGCATCTTGGCGGTCGTTTTGAACCGTTGGAGAAATAATATGAAACAAAAACTTTTTACCTTAGCGTCGTTGAAAAAACTGTTTTTATTGATTTTTTTCGTCCCAAATATTGTTGGAAAAAATGAGGAATTTATAATGTCCCAAAAAAATACGGAATCAGTTTACAGCCAAGTTTTTGTTGACCTCGTAGAATTTGTTTATGGTGAGGGTTTTCTCTCTCAGGGAGGAGAAGAGTCTGTAGATTTCATGCTTGAGGGGATTGATCTTGATGGTAAAAAAATACTCGATATAGGGTCAGGTCTTGGAGGTGTTGATTTTTACCTGGCAAAAAAACATGCGGTTGATATTATCGGCGTGGATACAGAAGACTTTATTATTGAACGGGCGCGAGAACGACTTGCAAAAATTGCACCAAAATTGAAAGGAAGCGTTCAATTTTTGTCAGAAGGTCCGCATGATTATTTAAAACAATTCGATGATGAAACGTTCGATATTGTTTTTAGCAAAGAAACCATTTTGCATATTCCGCTGGAAGACAAAATTACTTACTTTCAGCAGGTAAACCGAATATTAAAAAAGGGTGGAAAAATAGTTATCATGGATTGGATGCATACAACAGGGGATTACAGCAAAGATCTACAATGGATGATAGAAACTGATGGGATTCCATACAATCTTGTCACCTTGGATCAGTACAAAAATATTTTGAGCGCGGCCAACTTTAAAAACGTACAGTTCATTAACACAACAGAAGAAAACACGCGGCTTTCCAAAGAGGATTGCGAAACGGTTCGTGCATCAAAAGATGAACTTGAAAAAAAGTTTGGTAAAGATGTTTACGAAGAATACCTGGAAAGCTGGATTATGCAGTGGAAGTTGTTTGAAAGTGGAGAACTTGTTACCGGAATTTTTAAGGCAGAGAAGTAGGAATTTTTCATGTTGTACACAACGGTAACGATTTCTGATTTTAAAGATAGCGACTATATCAATCAGTTGTTGAAGCGAAACATAGGAATGGAGTTGGCGCTTTTAACACATCTTGCAGATGTAGCAGATGCTGCGCAGCAGCAAAAAGATTTGGATGCATTAAAAAAAGAAATCGCAGATTTTAAAACGATGTTTGATGCATTCGGTGTCGACATCAGTAAGGTGAGGATACATCAACCCGGTGGATATTCTTATGCTTGGTTTTCAGGGTTTGATCTGTTGAAAGATTTTTTTTCATATTGCCGTGACATCGGACTGAAAAAATTCACCATTCATGGTCCGTATGGAAATGTGAATGCTGATGTGGATGTTGAGCTTGCTGATTTTAGAAAAAAACTGCAAATCCTCACAGAAATTGGAACGGTAGAAGTCGAAGAAATTGTTGCGTCTTGTTCTGAAGGTGTGCGTTGTTACAACGGTAAACTTCTTGAAAAGTTACTGAGCGGACAACAAGCAACTATGCTTCTTGATACCTATGAATGTGGTGGCATAGAGGGAACAATCAAAAGAATGCAGGATTTGGCGAACAAAAATTTTGCGGTGCATTCGATTCATATTCACAAAGATAAACACAAATTTTTATCGATCGAAGAACTTGTTGCTTTGTTGAAATCTGGTTTTGGTGGAAACATAATCAATGAAGCCTTTGTACAAAATCAAAGCAGTTTTGAAGAATTTATAAAAACAAAATCAAAAACATGTATTGTTTCCAATGAACAACGCATTGCATTGCTTGAGCAGTATCAAAAGCAGATGAACGTTTACGCTTCTTAGTAATAATCTTTGGTCAAATACGCTCTACCAGAATCGCCAAAAATCATCACCGCTAAGTCGTTTGGGTTTAATTTTTTTGCATACTCTTGTACAACATACGCAACAGCGCCACTACTTGGTCCGGCAAGTAGGCCATGTTTTTTAGAAAGTGTTTTTAGCATAGGTAGGGCGTTTTCATCTGTGACGGGAATAATTTCATCAACAACGGTATGGTCAAGTACATCCGACTCAAAGTCGATACCGATTCCTTCAACCTTGTATGGTTTTGGATTTCCTTTAGTTGTGTAGAGTGAGTTTGCGGCATCGATTGCAATAATTTTTATGTCAGGATTTTTTTCTTTTAAAAATTTTCCTGCGCCACTAACTGTGCCCCCTGTTCCTGCGCCAGCAAAAAAGTGGGTGATCTTTCCATCCGTTTGTTTCCAAAGTTCTGGGCCGAGAGAATGGTAATGTCCTTGTGCATTGACCACATTAAAATATTGATTCGGCATAAAAGAGTTTGGTGTTTTTTGTTGCAGTGCTACTGCTTGAGAATGATAACTTTGTGGGTCTTCAATAAATTTTGTTGCGGGACACATGACAATTTCTGCGCCGTATGCCTGAATAGTTTGTAGTTTTTCCTGACTGATTTTTTCTGAAACGGTGATGATAACTTTGTAGTCTTTGAGTGTGCCGATCATTGCAACAGAAATTCCGTGATTTCCGGAAGAAGCATCGATGATGGTGCCGCCCGGTTTTAAAATGTCGTTTTTTTCTGCGTATTCAATCATATAAAGCGCAGAGCGATCTTTCATGCTTCCGCTTGGGTTGAAATATTCTAGTTTTGCGCAGATTGATGCGGGTGTTTGAAAATCTACTTTTATGAGTGGGGTGTTACCAACAGCGTGTAGCATACTTTTGTGCATCACGGTTGTTCTCCTTGAATGATTTTTAGGACGAAAAGTTTTTGATGCTACAGTATAGCGTTATGTTGTAATCATGTCATGTTTTTCTATGCAAAAGGATCGTACTTCCAACACTTAATTCCCCGTTCTTCAGCTGTAGGTTCTCCGCCAAAATAAGGTTTTATGTTTTTGCAGGAAGACAATAAAAGGCCGGTGTGCGCGCATAAATTTTTTATGGGCCCTTCGTGTGCATCAATGGTTGCAACGCATGTATGTGTTTCAGTGTCCCAAATCTTTATCTTTCCATCTCTATGTCCAGATGCGATGAGTCTGTACGTAAGTTTTTCCATTGTTGTTATGTAGTTACTATCTGTTTTGTATAACACTACTTCATTTTCGTGGTAGGGCCAGATGGTAATTTGTTGGTTGGTGCACGAAACAAATTGGTTATTTCCTATGCGCAGCACGCTGTTCACAAGGGAACTATCACCCTTGAACGTTTGTTTGGGGCGTTCGTATCGTTTATCCCATAGCTTTATGACGCCGTGGTAGTCAGTGGACAAAAAATGCGTTTCATCGACTTGCTCAACAGAACGAATAAAGCTTTTGTGCCCATCGAATCCAGCGAATGTTTTTGTTGGTTTTTGTTTTTCTGGGTTCCACATAAGTATTTTTTTTTCTAAAACAGAAAACAAGCTTTTTTTATTAAGCATACAAAAGCTGGTTTTGTCTTCTTTGTTTGTAACGCACTGATGTTGCCTTCCAAGGCTTTTCAAGAATTTTTGTTTTACCACACTCCAAAATAAAAACGTTCCCATTTGATGAGAAAAAACAGTTTCATTATCTAGTTTGTTTATGTTGTCAAGGTACCCGTATTTATTTTTTGGTTCGAGTGTATGAATTTTTTTATTTTTTATGTCCCATAGTTTTATAACGCTTCCAGTGTTTTCTTCTTCAACGTATAACTGTTCTGGGGCAAGAGGAGTTTTGGGATAGGAGACGGTTAGTATTTTGTTGAGGTCAAATTTTGTAACGTCTGAAAAATGTTCTTCTTTTGCACCAATTGACCTTTTCTTTTTTTTTAGAGCCCACAAACGAAGTTCGTTTTTAGAAAACGAAAGAATATCATTGCCAAATACTGAAAAATTTTTTGGTTCTTCCGTATGTTTATCAAAAACTTGGTCAAGTGCAACTTTTCTCATTGCAGAACTATTTGAAAAAAAAACTGCCAACACAAGTGTCGGCAGGAATAAAAATTTTTTCATGACGTCCCCTTTTTCGTTAACTCCCACGAACCTATCTTTGAATTTTGTATGTGGAAAAAGCAAGAGTTTTATCAAAAAAGGAGAGAACCTTAGTAGTATCCTTTGGTCAAATATGCTCGTCCAGAATCTGCAAAGGTCATCACTACTAGGTCATCTTTGGTCAGATTTTTTACATAGTTTTGTGCAACAAACGCAACCGCTCCACTACTCATGCCGGCCAGGATTCCGTAGTTTTGTGCAAGAGGTTTGAGCATGGAAATTCCGTCTTTGTCTGAAACCGGAACAATCTTGTCGATAAAGTCTTGATCAATAACCGGTGAGTCTGGAAAGTTAAGACCGAGTCCTTCGATCTTGTATGGTTGAGGATTGCCGCCGGAAGAAAGGACAGAACAATTTGTGTCGACTGCAACAACTTTGATGTTTGGATTTTGTTCTTTCAGGAATTTGCCTACACCGCTTGCGGTACCTCCGGTGCCTGCGCCAGAGATAAAGTGAGTGATTTTTCCGTCTGTTTGTCTCCAAATTTCTGGTCCCGTTGAAAGGTAGTGTGCCTCGGCGTTATCTGCGTTCAAATATTGGTTCGGCATAAATGAGTTTGGTGTATTTTTTTGGATTTCAACCGCCTTTGCGTGATACTCCTGTGCACTTTTTTTTATTTCAACAACCACAACTTCCGCACCATAAGCTTGAATGGTTTGCAGTTTTTCCTGACTAATTTTGTGTGGTACAGCGATGATAACTTTGTATCCTTTAGCGGCACCAATCATTGCAACCGCAGACGCGTGATTTCCTGACGATGCATCGATGATTGTTCCGCCCGGTTTTAGCTCTCCTTTTTTTTCAGCAGACTCAATCAAGTGAATTGCCGAGCGTGCTTTGATGCTGCAGCTTGGATTTAAGTATTCCAACTTTGCATAAACTGATGCGGGTGAGTCGAATGGTATTTTTACTAACGGCGTATTGCCGGTGGCTTCCAAGATAGATTTGTACATGAAAAATCCCCCTCGTTTAGTGATTTGTCCCTTTCTTTTGTAAGGGTAGCACCGTGAGGAGGAAATTTTCTAGATAAAAACAGAAATGTGGTTTATTTTCTGTTTTGTACTCAAAAAAATTAAGCCGGATTATGTAATCATTTTAGGAATAATGCCTGAAGCCTTGCTTATGAATGTGCGCAGGTAAGGTCCAAAATTTTGACAGGTGGTTTTCAAATCTTTGAGTGTGTGTGCTATGTCTAATTCTTCAGGAGGCTCGGGATCCCAGCCACTTTCAACGAATTCATGAAAAGCAGCACAAATGTTTTTCAAACCTTTTAATGAGCACTGGTCATATCCTATTGCAAGTTCTATCTCTATTGTTTCTTCAGTTTTCAAGTCAGTTTGCGAGGAGTTTTCTTGCATTGTCATGATTTGTGGGTTTGTACAAAACAATCCAAGCAGAATGATGAAGATTTTCTTTTTCATGGAGTTCCTTGTGAAAGGTTTTTGATTAGTGACTTGTGCCAGGATATGGTGGCCATTCTTCTTCTTGACCGTACTCAGGATCCCAGCTGCTTCTGCTCATGTCGAGGATAACGCAAGGTGCAGTTGTAATAAAACGATATAGCTCTATCAAGTAATTAACGTTGCTGACTGTTTCTTCTTGTTCTTCTGAGAGTTCAATATCAACAGATCCGTTGCTGTATGTAGTTTGGAGGGCTGCATCGTAGTCTTTGCCTGCTTCCACAAAGCTATTTTTAAGGTGTTTCAGTTCTCTGCATGTCGATGAGCCAACTTTTACAAATAAACTGGTAAGTCGTTCTAAGGTAGACCCGTTTGTTGGATCTCCCCCTCCCTCTTGCATACAAAACGCGGAAGATGCCGACATCAGCAAGATGATTGAAAGGAGAGCTGTTTTTTTCATCGAGGTTCCTTTGGTTATGTTATTGTTCTTTTTTTTCATCATTTTCAGTTCCCATATGGTTTATCATTTCCATGCCAGGATCGCGAACCTCAAAACATCCACAGAAAAGCCATCTTACAAGATCGCCAAGTGAGGGTGTTTCTTCCCCTTGTTCGGAATTTGTTTCAGCAGTTTCGTCGTTCATTGCAAGGAGTTCGTCAAAAACTGTAAAGCTTTGTGTGTTTGTGAAAAGTAATCCCAGCAAGACAGGTAAGAAAATTTTTTTCATGTAGTTCCTTTTTTCAAGCTAAAGCAATGCTGGGCAAAAGTTTAGTGGTTGGTTTCCAACAGGTCAAGACAATTTTTGGTAAAGTTCAATGTGTTGTGCAACCATTTGTCGGTTGTTGAAATCGCTCAAATCTTCTTGAAAGTTTTGTAGTTTACAAAACAGCTTTTCATTTTCCATGATTGAAAACATGCCAGATGCTAGGCTCTGTGTATCGCCTTGCTTGTATAAAAAACCATTTTCTCCGCTAACAATCACATCGTGAATGCCGCCCGTGTTGTAACTTAAAACCGGAAGTTTTAAAAGACGCGCTTCCACAATTGCGCAGGGCAAACCTTCCCACAAAGAACTGAGTACAAACGCATGCCAGTGGAGCATAAGCGGTGCAACTTTTTCTTGCCAGCCATGCAGTACGATATGTTTTTCTAAATTATATTTTTGGATCCATGCTTCAATTTGTGGTCTGAGGATTCCATCTCCAATAATTTCCAAACGGGTATGTGGTCTTTTTTTCCAAACAGCTTTGAATGCTTCAAGCAGATCAAACATATTTTTCTGTTTTTTAAAGCAGGCAACTGTTCCAAAAACAAACGGTTCTGTTTTTTCAGGAAAAGCATTTGCAACGCGGGCAGGTTTATAAAATTGTTTCCAATCAACTGCGGCGCGAATGATTGAATGTTTTTTTGCAAATCGAGGAAAAAGTTTTATTCCGGTTTTTACGTCTTGTGAAGATACGCATACAAAATGCGTGGTAACAAAACTGGTCAGCAGTTCTAAAAAATAAATTGCGGACCATACAAACCAGTTTTGATTGGTATGAAACGCATACCCATGGACTGTATGTACCCGCCGTTTAACACGTGCAAAAAACGCGGCCCATCTGCCAACGAGTCCTGCCTTGGTACTGTGTGTGTGCACGATCAAATTTGGAAACTTTTTTTTCAGTTTTCTGATGTGGGAAATAAGAGTGAAGAAGTTTTTTAACTCTCGCCATGGAGCAAGCAGAGAAACCTCCCGTGTGAAACTTTCAAGTAGGTAGACGTGCGAAGATTGTTTGACATTGCTGACCATTTTTCCTTTTGTTCCTGAAATCAACAGTGATGTGTGACCAGATTCATCAAGTCCGTTTTTAAGTGCAAGGCACACTTTTTGTGCGCCACCAAGTTCTAGTTTTGTGATGATATAAAGAACGTGAAGCTCCTTTTTTTGCTTCATGGGTATCTACTACCTTTTGATTTGTTTTTTATTTTTCATTTTTATCGTGGAAGCATTACCAATGCGAATGCAACAACAAGTGCATAGATTGCGCTGGTATCAATCAGTCCTTGCGCAAACATGCTTGTACGAGAAATTAGTGAGTACTGTTCTGGATAGAGTGCAATTTGCTTGCATGCAATGGAAGCAGTTCTACCGGAACTTATTCCTGGTCCGATTGTTCCTAGCCCGATGCACAATGCTGAGGCAAGGTACGCAACGCCTTGAATTGTGCTTCCTCCTGCTGGTACGAGAAACAAAAGAACGATTGAAATAATTAATGCAAAAATAACCGGGGTTTCAATGATTGCTTCACTGACGAACGTAAATGAAAGAATTTGATTGTTATTTTTTTTGTTAATTCCAAGTCCCTCACATGCTGCTGCGCCAAATTGACCAAGTCCTATAACCGGACCGATTGAACCGATACCGATTGCAAGACCGCTTGCAAGAAGTCGTAAACTATCGGTGATGGTTGTTGTACTTGCGGCTTGGGAGTTAATAAAGATTGCGACGACCAAGCCAAAAATAATCGGTGTTTGAATAATCGATTGAGTGATTAGCATGAACTGAATTATTTTTTTGCTTGCAAATGGTTGACGTGCAATAGCCATGTATGCTTTGCGTGTCGGTAGTGCCGATGAAAGACCGACCGCAAAACCAGCAAAACAGATTGCGAATGCAATACCCACCTGAGCAATGCCAAAATAAATTGTTTTTTCTATGTTGACTGCGCCAAGAAGAACAATCACAGAAATGGTGAGCGCAATAATTGCTGCTGTTTCTATGAGCGCCATGCCCAAAATAGAAGCGTTCATAATTTCAGATTTTGCTTTTGGCTGTCTGTTTATTGCATCGATTGCAGCTCCGTTTGCAATACCTTCACCAATACCTACGGCTACGGAGTTTACTCCAACAATAAATGCAATACTCAAGTAGTAAAGGAGTTCCGCTATTTCCATCATGTCAGTGTCCTCCTTCGCCTTGCAGCGCGATCGCTAAGTATGTGAGTGTTAACATTGAAAAGACAAATGCTTGTAAAAAACCTTCGAACAATCCGAAAAAGAAAATCAGTATGGGGTTAACAGTTACTGCACTAAGACTTTCCCAAAGCCAGTGTCCTTCTGTGGCTCCCAGAAAAATTTTTGCGATAATGAATCCACCAAAAATATTTCCAAACAAACGGAAAGAAAGCGAGATTACGCTTGCAACTTTGCCGACAACATTGAGTGGAAACATTATAAAGATTGGGCTGAAGTATTCTTTGATATATGCGCCAAGACCGTTTGCGCGTATCGAATAAAATTGTATGTATAGAAATGCGGTAATACCAAGTGCGAGTGTAGTGTTAATATCTTTGGTTGGTTCTTCAATCCCTGGAATAACGGCAAACAGGTTTGCGGAAAAAATGAAACAAAAAATAGTAGTGATAAATGCAATGTGCTTGAAGTCAAAACCTCCAAGCGTTTGATTACACAGTTTTGCAAAATAGTCTACAAAAGAGGTAGCAAGGAAATAGACAATACTTCCCTTTTTTTTAACGAACCAATGGAGGATCAAAAGAAGAACTCCGATTAAACCTATAATGATCCATGTATGAAGAATGGTTTCATAATTGAGGTTGAAAAACGGATGAGTTAAACCGAAACGGGCAAGAGGCCTCCAGGGTTCTCCCCCAAAAAGATCAAAGCCTTTCATGTAGTATGGCCTTCCTATTGAAAACAGTTAGCCAGAACGCTCCCAAAAAAGATGGTAGTAAAAGTATAAAATGTATTGAGGAGGAGCGCAATAAATAAAATAATAATACTCCTACCAAAGAAAGACGAGTAACGATAAGTATGAAAGAAAGGGCTTTCCTTCTTCGAAAAAGTCCGAAGGAAAGCCCATATAATATTCCGCCAACAAGACCGATCAAAAGAGATTGCAATGCTGTCCAGAGTTCCATACGATTCTTGCGTTATAGTTTTTTCATGCCTTTATGATCTTGCCAGTATTTTGTAATCACAGAAGCTGAACCTGTCACAACGATTAACCCGTGACGATCGTCAACACTGTTTTTTGCTGTTTCAAATGCTTCTTTAAAACTGGCGCTTGCAGTTGCTTTAATTTTCATGCTGCGTAAATCATTGGTTACTTTTTCAACATCCCATGAGGTTGTTCCAGATTGTCCCGGCTGCACGTCAGCAGGGCAGACAATAACTTGTCCGGATGTTTTTTTGAAGAAATAACGTAGTGCCTTTAAAAGTTCATCCATATCTATGTCTGGATTGTTTCCACCCAAGACAACGGTAAGACCTTTTAGTGGACGTTGATAGTGTAGCAGTCTAACACCGAGCAAAAGATTTTCTATTGCATCAAGGTTGTCAGCTTTGTCAAGCATGACTGTTGGTTTTTCTTTATCCATAATTTGGAAACGAGCAGGCAATGTGCCATGGTCTTCTTTCCAAAATTGTTCCAATGTTTTTTGTGGATTCAGTTCTGCTTGTCGTTTTGCTTCTAGTGTTGGACGTCCTCGTTGTGCTTTTGGTTTTGTGAGTAAACTGCCAGAAACAATAACGGTATCTTTGTGTGCAACTTGATTTACATAAATGTATGCAATTCTCTCAGCAAGGGCCGCGCAACGTCCGTGAAGTTGTTCAAATGGATAGTTTAGTGGTGCAAGTTTACGAATTGGCATTGCCCACTGTGCACCTTTTGAGGTTGCAACTTCAAGCATTGTTTGCAAATTCAATTTGCTTTGATCTGCAGAGACAACCCACGTTCCTGGGTGTGCTACATCAAGTGCTTGTTTGATTTTATCAGCTGTTGTTCCAGCTTTATCTGGGGTGATACGTGTAACGGCTGCAATTTTTGGAGCACAAACTTTAAGTACGTCTGCATACTGTTCTGAAACTTCAAGCAAAGCAACGTCAACTTTGTTTTGTGCAAAGTAAAGAAGTGCCATCATTGTTAAAAGTTCAAATGAGTTTGGCTTGAGTCCTTCAGATGCAGCTGTGTTTATGACATCGTTAGCGATTTCAGTAAATGTTTTGTTGGATATTGTTTCACCGTTAAATGCGATTCGTTCGTTGTAGGTGAGAATGTGAGGAGCATAGAATGCTCCAACTGAAATGCCTTCTTCGCGTAAAAGTTTTGTAGTGAAATGTGCGGTTAAACTTTTTCCGTTTGTTCCCGCGATAAGCACGGAGTCAAGTTTTTTTGATGGATTTTCAAGGGCTTGGTCCAGCCGCTTGATGCATGAAGTTTCCGCATTTGATTCCCAGTTCGCGTCAAGCAGTTCAACAATTTCGTTGTAGCTGCGTTGCTTTCCTGGCGCTATCACACCCCCCATTGGTGTTTTTTGCTTTGTGTCGTTCATGACCTGTCTCCATTATGATTATACTGATTATTCCAAAGTATAAACCCTCGATTGAATCGAGGATATCGATCAATTTTTCCCTAAAAAAGGGAGCAATTTACCGCGTAATTCCCATGATACCGTCCTTTTCAAAAATGTCAATCAAGAAATTTTGCTGGATATAAGAATGTTTTATTTACTATATGCAAAAATTGAAGGTGATTGTTGAGCTTTTGGAAAAGGGGGGGTTACAGGAAGAAATGTTGAGAGGGACCATTTGTGGTCACATCATTTTTAGCTAGACTAAATAATGAGCCTGGAAAGAGCTCTGGGGTGCATAAAGTAAAGACTAATCAATTTTTTGGGGACTGAATTATGAAAAAGTTATTCGTATTGTTTTCACTTGTTTTTGGTTTGTACGCCGGCTCTGCATTGGCAATGGATTGTAATGAAATGGAAGAAATTTTTAAAGATGTATTGCATCAGTGTGGAGCATATAAGGGTAAAGGCTACGGAGATATTTCATTACAAAATTTTTCTGATTCCGAAATTCAAGAGGGAATTAATTGGGTAGAGAGACAAAGAAATCCTGAGTATGTTCCAGAAACAAATTTGAATAAAGAGACTCACTTGGACGCTATGGAAATCCAGTTAACACATGAATTATGGCAGAGAGAGCAAGCAGCAAAGAACAAACAAGAACAACTTATTATTGATGAAGATAATTTGCCTCAAGAATAAAATCTAATTCATAAGCAACAAAAATAGGGAGCCACATGGTTTGTGCGCTCCCCTTTTTTTTACGCCCATTTTTTCTTTGAAGCAAATAACTATTGATCTTTTTGTATCGAGAGCGCAATACTAAAACCAGTTGAACGGTCTTTTCAAGTAAGAAGGGGAAAGGGAATGAAAAGAACTGGTAAAGGCTTTACGCTTGTTGAGTTGATGATTGTAGTGGCAATCATCGCATTTCTTTCGATCATTGCAGTTCCAAACTTTTTCAAATTTTTATCCAAAGCAAAACGTTCAGAGGCATACATGAACCTCAGTTCAATCTACACAGCACAAAAAACATACTGGGCAGAGCACGGAAAATATTCTGACAAGCTGAGCGGTCTTGGTGGTATTGGTTGGAAGCCAGAAGGTTACAAAGGTGGAGGCGCACAAGAAAGATATTACTACACTTACGGTTTTGGTTCTGGTTCTGAGGGTGAGAACTATTTCACTGGCAAGCTAGAAACCTCGCACACACACATGGGTATGACCAAGGCAGACAAGTCCGGTTTTGTAGCGGCAGCGGCTGGTGATATCGACGGTGATGGTGAGCCCGATATTTTGGTTATCGATCAACACGGTGATATAAAAATTATTCAGGATGACTTGGTGTAGCGATTTAAAACCCAAAGATATAAAAGAGAAGTTGCTCTCGAAATAGAACATACAAAATTGCACCAAGTGCCAAAAAGGGACCGAACGGAATTCTAACTTCACGACTTTTACCTGTCAGTGTTATGTACGTAATTCCAAAGATGGAGCCGATAACTGCGCCCAAAAATAAAGTTACCCAACAACCAGCAAATCCCACAAATGAACCGATGAATGCAAGCAGTTCCAGATCCCCCTGACCGATACCTTCTTTTTTTGTGAGAAAAAAAAATGTTTTTGATGCAAGAAACAAGGATCCGTATCCAAGCACAATACCGGCAATGCTACTGGTCAATGTTATTGGCAGTAAATCTGTTGAGGAAAACAAAAGACCGAGTGGAATTAAAAAAACAGTGACATAACGAGAGATAAGCATCGTTTCAAGATCAGAACGGATGCTTACAATTAATGCTGAAAAAAATATGAAGTACGCCCCGTGATAGCGTCCTGGAATGTATGGGAGTGTCATTAGCGCTCCAGTTGTTAAAAGCTCAACGAGGGGATATAAAAACGAGATCGGTGCTTTGCAGTTCCTGCATTTTCCCAGAAGAATAATCCAAGAAACAACTGGAATGTTGTCGTACCATGCAATAATTTTTTTGCAATGAGGACAAAACGAGCGGAGGCCAAAGAGTTTGTCTCCACTTACCAAACGGTAGGCAACGAGGTTTAAAAATGATCCCCAACAAAGCAAGAAGGGGATAGCAAGCAGTGTTATAATTTGCCTTCTACCTTCAGTTGATCAAATAATGCTTCAATTTTTCGTTGTTTTTCAATTTGTGTGTCGTATTTAAAAACGAGTTGTGGTGTGTAGCGGGAAGGAATATTTTGTGATAGTGCTTTACGCATTGAAGGTTTGTATAGAATCAAATCTGGTAAACGATTGCTAAAATCTGTATGTCCTTTGTCAGAATAAAATAAAATAGTACATACACTTTTGTCTGGAGAAAGTTTTACAGAACTGATGTGAATACCGCTCAGATTTGAGTCGTTAATGGTTATCTGAAGAAAAAAACTAGAGATCTCTTTAAAAAAGAGAGCCTCTTTTTTTGCTCTTCGAATATCTTTTTGTTTTTGTTCTATCATAACCTCACCAGAGAACTTTTTTTACAGTTTAAGCAAGCCTTGAGCTGCCATGCGCATGAAGTTTTGCTTGATTGCGCGCATAAGACGCTTACGTCTTTTTTGAGTTGGAGGTTCAAAGTAAACACCGCGCTTCATATCTCTGACCACGCCTTCACGTTCAATTTTTTTCTTCAGCTGTCTGAGTGCGCGTTCGATGTTGCTGTTTACGTGAATCTCTATGTTTGACCGTTTTTTTGACATTCGACTCTGCCACCTTCCTAAAAACTGGTATGTACGCAAATTTTACTATCTAAGAACCTCAATTATAGGTCAATCAGGCCCCTTTGTCCAGCAAATTTGGTTTTGCAGCAGATTTTTTAAATTTTACTTTTGCAGGCCAAAATTGCCTCAATTTCCCTTTTTAAAGAGGGGATCGGGATTTTAGAAGGTGAAGTTTAGTCCGAGCATAACTGTTGTGCTCCTAAACACGTTTCTCTGGCACACTGGTGCCTGCCACAAGAACCCAAGGGCAATATTTGGGGATATATCGTAGTTGAGGGCGGTGTTAATCACCTGGGCTTTCCAAGGGGATCGGCATTCTAGTACCTCGTGTTTAAAGGCTGTGTCAGCATTAGCTATACAGACTTCATCCTTCATGTGCTCCATAATAATCCACTGGAAGTAGAATGAAAGCTTGTCTAAGAAATGATGAGCGTTCAGCTTCAGACCAAAATGCCAGTTGAAGCCTGGTGAGATGGTGACTCCTGTTGTGAACGGATAGATGCCACTTTGTAGGCAGCTTGTTGGTACGGGGTAGTTGTTGAATGAGTTGTCAAAAAAGTGAGTTCCTCCGGCTTCCATTCCAATTTCTATTGTTTCTGTAAAATCAAGGTTGATACCGCCAAGGGCACTGATTGCATTGTGTCCGTTGTTTCCGTGAGAAAGGGCAAAGGCTCTGAGTGGATCTCTTTCTTTTCCTGACGCAAGTGTTGCGCCGACTGAAAAATACGGAATGAGCAAAAAGGGTGGCCATTCTCTGGAGCCAGTATTGATTTCAAATGCATGTCGCCAGAATAGGCTGATGCGCATATCTTCAACTGCGGTTTTATGAAAATCACACAAATCACGGTTTAATTCTTGCGCAATTGTTTTGAGTTTACACATCAGATATTCATTCACGTCTGCCTTGGTGAGATTTGGGTATGTTACAGCAGCTCTAGCGACACAGTCTGCTGGATCTTCTGTCAGGTTTACTCCACAGCATCCTGTAAGTGTTGTACCGGTTGCGTCGGTAGGATTTCCTAAGACGTTAAAGTTGATGCTTGAAGCTCCACCCTGAAACATAAATCCAAGATCTTCTGTAAGACCAACAGAAAATTGCCACCTGATACCACGTTTTTTGTAGCACGCTGGAAATTTGAAAAAGCCAAACTTTTTGTCGCAATCGATTGCTTCCGGGACGTTCAAAACTGTGGTAGAAGTTGGTGCGTCGGGATTAAACAAAAAGTTTCTCGCGGCTTGTGGTGTTGTGGTGTAGGATTGACCGGTAGGGATATCTCCCATCAATAGACCGATCATTGACCAGCGTTCGTTTAAGTTTCCAAGTTCTGAATCGTTGTTGTCAAAATCTTTTCCTATGTTTGCATTTTGCCCAAATGGTGAAATGTAAAAACTGAATTTATTGAGCTTGTTTTCTTTTGTGTTTCGTCTATGAAGTTGCGCTTTGGTTCTTGTGTGTAAGTACGCATGGGGTTCCATGGTGGTGTACAGTGGATAATAATCATTTCTCGAATTGCTCGAGAATGCAGCTGCAAAGTTATGGCTAAGCAACAAGATAAAAACAAGGAAACATTTTTTATAAAACTGAATAGACATCTCACTCCTTTCAAGGGGTCAAGTTCTTGTTAAGATATAGCATTGCGAGAGTGAGCGCGTCAATCAATCGATTAATTTTTTGACTCGCTTCATCTTTTTTTCTGTGATATATGGGTTGTTTGCGTGTCTTTTCTCGTGAGTTGTTTTTTTACGTCTTGTGCCGCGAAGCCAAAAATCAATAGTGCTGTTCCAATACCGATAATTGTTTTGATGTTTCTTCCGGATGTCCATTCTTTTTTTATGATCAGTAGTGTAATCATTGAACTGATAAAGGCGAACACCAAGCAGATGACAGTGAAATCAAAAAACAGGTCCATATTTTTTATGGTGGCATAACTGATAAAGGTACAGATGCCGATAAACAGTACAGATGTTTTTTGATTTATGACTTGTGTTTTGACCAAGTTTTTTACAAAGTTACCTCTAAACTTTTTTGTCAGCGCAATAACCAAACTGCTTGATCCCCAGATAATTGAATGAATTGTTCCCAGGATTGCAGAAAGTATTGCGACATGAATTGCAGTGGTGATCCATGGTGCATTTGGAAAGACCAGTGTGAGAGTTTCAGCAAGCGGTGTATCTGGAGAAGAGAATAGGGTAAGCGGCACCGCAATAATAATCGATGCAACAAACAGTGTGTAGAGAATGCCGACCAAGGTGATAGAGTACGTGACTGCACGAGGCACATTTTTTTCTGGATTTTTCACCACGCTAAACAGTGATGCTGCAGATTCAAATCCAAAAAAACCAAAAATTGCAACGCGTGTTGCGGCAGCAACATTTGCGTATCCGTATGGAGCAAACGGTGTTAAAAGACTAAAGTCTGCCTTGGTCAAGCACATGATAATGGTTGTCAAAAGAGGAAAGACGGTTGTGCAGATTAAAATCCTTTGCCCAAGTTGTGACAGCGCAACGCCAAACATGTTTAGGGCAACAAGTAGCGAAAGCGCAATGAAGCCGAGAATATTTGGACTTATGTTTGGAAAAAAGTAAAGCAGGTGTTTACCTGCCATGTGAGAAAGGAGACCAAGAGCTATAGCTAATCCCAAAATGTAAGCACCACCAGAAAGAAGCCCCATGACATGTCCGCCCCACTGTTTTGTGTAGGCGTAAAACGAACCTTCTTCTGGAACGAGGTATGCAACGCGTGCAATCGATTGTGCCATAAACCAGGCCGCAATTACCACAAAAAGAACGGTTAAGATTCCTGCAGGACCAATACTTGCTGCAAGTGCAGCCGGAACGGCAAAAATACCTGCGCCGATCATTGCGTTCATGCCGGTTATGGTTGCTGTTGATACGCCAATTTTGCCAGAATTGTCGTTAGACATTTTTGTGCCCTTTCGTCAGGCTTATGAATAAATAATGAATAATTCTTGATGGGTTTTTACACTGAGGGAATTCGTCCGTACACTTATGTTTCAGATATTACATGAAAAAATAGGTTTTGACCAAAGGGAAAATGCTGTGGATCATTGTTTGTACTATCAAGCTCATATACAGAAGAAGGATTGTTGGTTTTTTGTAGCTACGTTACGTAGTTTTGAACACCTTGCCTTTGACAGAACTTTAGACAAAGATGAGAGCTTATTTGAAATTTTTGTATGTCCACAATTGCAGCAGTTTTTCGAAAAGCTTATGAATTATTTTCAGCAGCAAGGTGTGGTGCTTGATTTTGTCAAAATGGAAAACCGCTTGCTTACTGCTGACCAACTTTAAAAAAACTTTTCTAATCTTTTTTTTGCTTCTTCGTTTCCAAGCATGATGATCAATTCTTTTATGCCTGGGCCTTTTGTTGTTCCCATCAACGCAAGTCGCAAAAAGGAGTAAAGTGCTTTGAGCGCAATAGTTTGTTCTTTTGCTTTTTCTTTTAAAATACTCAAAAACGTTTCTGGGTTAGAAAGTCCCTCGATTTGTTCTGAAACTAAAGGAATAACTTTCTCTAGTTCTTTTTCATCAACTACGGAAATGATGTTTGCTTTTGATAGTTGTGGAGCTTCGAAATAAAATTTCAGCGCAGACGTAATATCCTTAAGCAACACAAGATCTGTTTTGATGGTATCAATTAATCTTGTAAGTGTTTCTTCGGTTAATTTTTCTGCCTGAGGAAATTCTTTTATCAAAAAGGGAAGACAGAGGGGGGCGAGTTTTGCTGAATCGTATCGCGCGATCCATTTATGATTTATCCAATCTAATTTTTGATTATCAAATTTAATTTGTCCCTTGGCGTTGGTGTGATCGAAGTTCATATTTTTTGCCAGCTCTTCAAGTGACATAATTTCTTGTTCGAATGAACCGCCAATGATTGCCAGATAGTTGCACACTGCTTCTGGCAGGTAGCCTGTATCTTTAAGATCTTTTAGGGAAAAACCAAAGTCACGTTTGGAAAGTTTTTTGCCATGGATGTCACACAAAATTGGCAAGTGCCAAAACATCGGCACAGGTGTATTCATTGCTTCGTACAGTGTAGCTTGTCCTGCGGTGTTGGTAACATGGTCTTCTCCACGAAGGACGTGAGATATTTTCATTGCCATATCATCAACAAAGTTTGCAAACATGAATGTGTAGGTGCCGTTTTGACGAGTAAGTGGAAAATCGGAAAAGTTTTTCAGTTCAAATTTCATGGAGCCGTGTGCAATGTCTTGAATCTCTACTTTTTTTTCATGATCAAGATGCATGCGCCAAATAAACGGTGTGCCGGCATCGACTTTTTTCTGAATTTCATCATCGGAAAGTTTTAGACAGGTTCTATCGTATCGCGGTGCCATGCGCATTGAAATTTGACGCTGGCGTTTTTTTTCTAGTTCCTCTGTTGTGCAAAAACATCGATAGACTGCTTTTTGATCGATCAATTTTTGTAAGGCTTGTTGATACGTTTCCATTCGTTCAGATTGAAAGTAGGGTGCAAATTGTCCGCCAACCTCTGGGCCTTCCGCGTATGGTAATTCAAGCCATTGTAGGTCTGCGATGATATGTTTTGCTCCGGGATCAAAATTTCTTTCTGGATCTGTATCTTCGATTCGCAATACAAACGTACCGTTTTTTTGAAAGGCAAAAAGGTAGTTCATTAATGCTGCTCGGACGTTGCCCAAATGCATCAGTCCGGTTGGAGATGGCGCGAAGCGAACTCGTACCCCTGCATCACTCATTCTGATTTTTCCTTAAAAAAATTGAACTCTTGATCTGTTTAATGCGATACTAGCAAGTCTACTACGAACGTAATCTAAGTCCAGAATCAGGATTTTGACAATAAGTTTTGACACGGGAAAGTCTGGTTTGCTACCTTTTTATCGAGTTGTATAAGGGGTGGTATGAAGGGGAGAGAGAGTACCATGAAGCTATGTATAAAAATAACCTTTTCGATTGGCGTGCAAAAAGAGTTTTTGCGCTCTTACGTCCTCAAGCAAGCAAACAAGCTTGATGTTGAGGGGGTGGCACAGCGTCTTGAGGAAGATCAAATCATGATCATTGCCTGTGGCAGAAAGGAGGCAGTGGACGACTTCGTTGACACAATTCACCAGGGATCAGCAAAATACAAGCTCGACGACATCGAACTTGAGCCGTTCATGGGTAAGGACTATCGGGGGGTATTTCGAGTTATAGAGTAAAGACCACATCTAATAGTCTGTTTTGGTGGGCAGTTGCGGCTAAAAAGTGGCCTGGTAAGATAAAATACTAGAGGTTAAATAAATTTTTTGTCTTACAGGGGACTTATGGTTTTCAAGAAATCTTCAAAAAAGGCTGCGTTGTTTCTATCAGTCTCATTGCTCGCACTTTCTTCATCTACTCCAGCCAAAGCACATGTTGTTAAAGGTTGTTCATTTCTTATCGCTTCAGGTTTTAGTGTTGCTTGCTCTGTTGCTTGGATAGGAATATTTGCAAGATCTATTAGTCCGGAAATGATTTCGTTTGGACCTGTGGGTAGTGAGCGTTTAGGACGCAAGATTACTTTTGAAGGTGGTCGTCTCGAAGGGTTGCTTTTCGGAATCTTCTTTGGAGTTGCTTCCGTGATTTGCTTAAAGCATGGCTTGAGGCATCTTTTTGGCAGCAAAAAAAGTAGAACTCAAAAAAGTGCTGGTGAGGTGCAGGTTGTTTCGTCAGAACAAACAGGCTAGCGTTGTCACGCTCTAACTAATTTGATTCTTATTTTGTGGTACGCTGTATGGCATGTTTTTACAGTTATTTCGGCGTGAAAATTCACGGCGTATCACATACCTTTTTTTTCTCGCTTTTCTTTTTAATGTTTGCACTGCTTTGTGTAATGAGCTTGTAAATACAAAACTTTTTTTCCGTTCAGAAGAAAATCAAAAAAAAATAAACAGTTTGTGTACAAAACCGTTTGTGCTTGAGCAACTGACTTACGAGTCTGATGTGTGTGTACAGCCGGAAGAGTTTTTTTATCTGGTTGATTTGCAAAAAAATAAAGTTGTTACTCCACAAAAGTTGTACACAGTTGTATCTCGTCTTTTTAAAAAAAATAAATTTTCTCATGTCGAGCTTGTTTTGCAAGAAGGTGTTTTTGGAGTGTGTTTACACTTCAAACTTTTTGGATTTAAAACATTTCATACGTTACGGCTACATGGCATTTTGATTGGGAAGTACAAATATCTGCAATATTACCTTCTTGAGCCGGGGGATCAGTTTGATGAAGAAAAACACGCACGCTCATTGCAAAAAATTGTACAAGCATTTAAGGATGAAGGATTTTTTGAAGGGTATGTAACGGATCAACTGGTGCATGATCACCAAACCAATGCTATTGTTACACATCTAACTTTAAACCGCGGCACTCGCTATGCAATTGGCAACGTTTCTGTTGCGAAAAAAAATAAGCTTGTTGCGGAGGATGAAAAAGAAAAAGGACTAAAAAAAATAATCTCCCGTTTTTCGCAATCACTTTCCGGAAAGTCTTATGCAAAAAAGTTGATCAACAAAGAAACAGAAAAGCTCAAAAGAGTGCTTGCAAGAAAAGGGTTTCTTCATCTTGAAATTCAACTGCGTGAACGAATTTGCAGAAAAACAAAAACGGTTGATCTTTCTTTTTCAATTAATTTTGTAGAGCGTCGACAGTTTGTTTTTTTTGGGAACCACTTTTTTTCTCATGCACAGTTACTTGAAGCCGTTTTGCTTTTTGGTCGCTCTGCTTGTCTAGTTCCTGCCTCTGTGCTTGCGCAAGAAATTGAGGCTGCATATCACAAAAAAGGTTTTTGGGCCGTTCAGGTAGAAACACGAGAAGACCAAGGAAGAGATTTTTTTCTTATCAAAGAAGGAATGCGTGCAACAATACGCAATGTTTCTTTTGTGGGGGCAAAAAACATCAAAGAGAAAAAACATATAAAAAAACAGTTCCGATTTTTTTTGCGGACAAAAAGTTTTGATCAGCAAGAGTTGAAAAAAAGTTTTAATGCATTGAGTGCGTTTTATCATTCCCAGGGGTTTTGGGACATGCAGGTTTTGAAACATGATGTTTCTTTGGTTGATGAACAGAAGCAGGTGTATGATCTGAAAATTTTTATCCAAGAGGGTGAAAGAACATATCTGCAGTCTGTTTCTATTTTAGATTTTCCTGAGCTGCTTGCAGCAAAACCATTTTCATTTCTTTCAAAAAAAACAGAGCCGGTTTTTTTTGATCCTCGTTTTGTACAAGAACAGAAACAATGGCTACAAAATCATTTTCAAAAAAAAGGATATCCACATGTGCGTGTACATCCAGAGCTTTTTCGGGAAAGAAATAATGCAATTTTGCAGTGGCACATTGATCTTGATTCAGTACAAAAAAAGTTTGGAAAAACAATTGTACTTGGCAGCTGCACCTTTCCATTCAAAACGATTATGCGCGAATTGTGTTACAAAGAAGGGGATCTATGGGACAAAGAAAAACTAAAGCGGTCTTCAGATCGTTTGCGCTCTTTGAATTTGTTTGAGCGTGTGCATTTGTATCCTGATCTGTCAAAAACAGATGATGAAAAAGATCTGCTTTTGAAATTGCACAAAGACGATCCGTTTGAGTTGCGGCTTCGTGCGGGTTTTGGATTGCAGCATGTCACCAGACACTCTGCACTTGGTCAGGGAGTAACTTACAAACTAGGTGGAACGTTTTTAGTAAAAAATCCTCGAAATGTTGGCGACAACTTTGCGGTTGATACAGATTTTTCTCGTGCATTTCGTAGCATCAATGTTGAATATTTTCGTCCACGATTTTTTGCCTTTCCATTGCGTGCTCATATAAAAGCGTACGCGCAGTCATACGAACAACCCGGATTTATTGGATGTGAAAAAAATCTGTACGAAGTAGTACAACAAGGTTTTCTTCTTGGTCTGAAAGATACATTTCGGTTTTTTGATGTGGGGTGCAATGTTGGTTTTGAATGGATGCGAACAAGTATCAAAGAGGGAATGCATCAACAAGCGGAAGCAATTGCAAATGCAATTAATTTTGAATCAGATTTGCTCGGGAAAAAAGTTCCTTACTTTTTTATTGAACCAACGTTTATTGTTGACCGATTGGATAAAAAATTAAATCCAACGTATGGATTTTTTAGTTTTGTAACACTAAAAGGAATGTTTCCCGTCTCAACTGTGTGGTCGGATTCGTATTTTGTAAAGCTGCTTGTAGAACAATCTTTCTTTTTTTCATTGGGGCCTGTGGTATGTGCAACACATTTACGGTTCGGTCACATTTTTCATCAACAATTTAAACAGATTATGCCGTTTGAGCGTTTTTATCTGGGGGGAGCGCATTCAATCAGAAGTTATCAAACAGATTTGTGTCCTCCGCTTGGAGAGTTTACTGATGAAGATGGGGTAAAGCATTGTGTTCCGCAAGGAGGAAAGTCGACGGTTAACTGGAGTGCAGAACTGCGTATTCCGGTTTGGCAGGAAATAGGTTTTGTGCTGTTTCAGGATTTGGGAACACTTGTTGGTAAGTCTCTCGAAAAAATTGATCTTTCTTGTTTACTTGCAGCCACAGGGTTTGGTTTGCGATACAACACGCCGATTGGGCCGCTGAGGTTTGATATCGGTTGGAAGTGGAGGGTGCATCCTCGCTGTGAATATGCCTATGCTTGGTTCTTATCTTTGGGGCATGCGTTCTAAGTTTGATTTCTGTTTGATAATGTTTAAAATGAATACTTACCCATCATATTTTTAATTTCAAATAGTTTAGGGTGTATTTCTAAACTTGAATGCAAGGGGGAATTTTTCATGAAAGACGATTTTTGCTGCAGCCACAAACAGTGTCATTCTCGCGATGGTTTGTGGCGTATGATTTTTAATGAATTGGTTCATCACCTTCCGTATGCAATTTTTTCTGTTGCATTGTGTCTTGCGGTGCTTGGATTGCTTAACTACACAACCTGCGGAGTTGTTGAACTGTGGAGAATAAGAGAAAGTGCCGGCGTTTTATTCCATAGCTTCCACTTTTTGCACATTGTGTTTGCGGCAACAGGTTCGATGATCTGTTTTTTCCGATTCTCAAAAAATATTTTCCGCGGCATTTTAGTTGGTGTTTTTACCACCATGATTTTTTGTACGATGTCTGATGCCGTGCTTCCTTACTTGGCTGGGCGGTTGCTTGGCGTGAACATGGATTTTCATTTGTGTTTCCTTTCTGAGTTGCGCAATGTGCTTCCATTTTTATCAATCGGTCTTTTGAACGGACTAATTATGGGACGATATCATAATGCCGATGGCTCTTTTTATTCAGTCTTTTCTCACTTTCTTCACATTCTTATTAGCTCTTTTGCTTCCAGTTTTTATATAGTGTCTCATGGACTGATTTGCTGGTATTCAGTTATTGGTATGTTATTTTTGTTTTTGGTGATCGCTGTGGTGGTTCCATGCACGCTCTCTGATGTGGTGGTGCCGATAGCGGCTGCAAGGGCTGGCAAAAAAAATGAGAGAAATTAGATTACAAAACATTTCCAAAGAATTTGATGGTGAACCAATTTTAGATGGGATCAATCTTACGATTCCAAGTGGTGAATTTTTTGCGTTGCTTGGTCCAAGCGGTAGCGGTAAGACAACGTTGTTACGCCTCATTGCAGGGTTTGAAAAAGCGGATAAAGGTGTGATCATGCTTGGCAAAAAAGATATCACGTACACACCAATCAATGAGCGGCGAGTTAACACCGTTTTTCAAAATTATGCATTGTTTCCACATTTCAATGTGTTTGACAATGTTGCGTACGGTCTCAAATTAAAAAAATTGAATAAAGATTTGATCGAGCAAAAAGTTATAAAAATTTTAAAAACGGTTCATCTAGAAAAACATATTTACAAATCAATTGACCAACTTTCTGGTGGTCAGCAACAACGTGTCGCGCTCGCGCGCGCGATCATTAATGAACCAGATGTGCTTTTGCTTGACGAACCTCTTGCTGCACTTGATTTAGCCCTGCGAGAAAAAATGTTGGTTGAATTAATTGACTTGCAAGATGAACTTAAAACAACATTTGTGTATGTAACGCACGATCAATTTGAAGCGCTTACGGTAGCTGATCGGATGGCAATTATGAATGCCGACGGTGAAATAGAGCAGGTTGGTACTCCAAAAGAGATTTATGAATTTCCTACAACGTCATTTGTTGCATCATTTGTTGGTTCTACCAATCTTTTAAAGGGAACAATTAAAAAGGGAGAAGGAAAAGACCGCATCGACATTGAAGACCTTGGTGTTTTTGATGTGCACATTCCAGAAGATAAGCCGTGGGCGGTTGATGGTACGCAGGTGTTAATGAGTGTCCGTCCAGAAAAGTTTGAAGTCAGCAAAACAGAACTTGCTGGTTTTTCTAATCATATCACGGGTACCGTTGATTCAATCGTATATCACGGAAGATCAACTCAGTATCACATCTTGTTAGAGAATGAGATGATGGTGCAGGTGTTTGAACAGAACGAAGAACATTTTCCGCAGGAAGAGATAGATTACGATGATCGTGTAAATATTTACTGGCAAAAAGAGAATGTAGTGTTATTGGAAAGATGAAAAATAGTACAAGTAAAGTAGCAAGACCCGGAGAATTTTCCTTCTTTGCCGCCATACCAGCATTGTTGTGGCAGGCTCTCTTTTTTTACATACCAATTGCATTTATTTGTGTGGTTAGCTTTTTGAAGCGTCTTGATTTTGCATTACTTGATAACGTTACGTTTGCTCACTACGCTCAACTGTTTGATCCAACGTACTTCAAAATTTTGGGCAGATCTGTTTCTCTTGCATTTTTTAATTCAGTTTTTTGTTTTTTAATTGCGTATCCAGTTGCTTATTTTTTGGTGTTTAGAGTAAAGCGTCTGCGCAATTTGTTGCTTTTTCTTTTGGTGCTTCCATTCTGGGCAAATTTTCTTGTGCTTGTGTATGCATGGTTTTTTGTCTTAGAACATGGCGGTGTTTTAAATTCTGCTCTTCTTACGATTGGTATTATTTCTGAACCACTTCGTATTTTAAATACTCCGTTTGCAGTGTATCTGGTTATGCTGTTTTGTTATCTGCCGTTTATGATTATGCCGATATACAGCAGTTTAGAAAAAATAGACAAAACACTTGTTGAATCTTCGTTTGATCTTGGTGCAAACAGATGGCAAACAATTTCTCGTGTGGTTATGCCGCTTTCTTCAACAGGAATACGAACAGGTTTTTTTCTTGTGTTTATTCCCTCCTTTGGAGAATTTGTGGTGCCTATGTTACTTGGTGGTGGCAAGCAAATGTTTGCAGGTTCTTTGATTTCATTTCTGTTTTTGGAAACGAAGTCGATGTTTTGGGGAGCAGCATTTACCTGCATGAGTGCAGTCGTTTTGATTGCAAGTGTTTTGGTTTTGAATGTTTTGTTAAAAAATATTTTTGGTCGAGATAGGGTCTAAAATGAGGGTGGCTCACAAAGTCGGTTCATACTCGTTGCATCTGGTTGTTTTTTTCGCCTACCTTTTGATGTACGTGCCAATTGTTGTGCTTGTACTTTATTCTTTTAATGAAGGTGCTACGCCACACCAGTGGAAGGGCTTTTCATTGCGTTGGTACCGAGAGCTTTTTCAGTCGGTTGAAATTTTAGAAGCGCTAAAGAATTCTCTCATCATTGCATTTTCTGCTGTTGGGTTGAGCATTGTTATGGGTCTCTTTTTTGTTTTTTATAGCGCCAAAAGTTTTTTGAAGAATTTTTTGTTTACCTTTTATGCAAGTCTTGCGGCTCCTGAAGTGGTGCTTGCTGTTGGTTTGCTCAGTTTCTTTTCTTTGTTCTCTGTACCGCTTGGTCTAACATCGCTGATTGCTGCGCACACATTGGTGGGCCTAAGTTATGTAACTCCGATTTTGTATGCTCGATTTAAAAGTATTGATTATCGAGTTACGGAGGCATCGTTTGATCTTGGTGCAACAGAATGGCAGACGTTTACAAAAATAATTGTGCCGCTTTTGTCTCCTGCAATTATGGGTGCGGGTTTATTGGTGTTTATTGTATCGCTTGATGATTTTATTTTGTCATTTTTTTGTTCTGGTGCATCAACAGTGACGTTACCAATGTATATTTTTTCCGTTGTACGTTCTGGAGCAACACCAGTTGTAAATGCGCTTTCAACATTACTGTTGTTGATAAGCAGTCTTGCGGTGATGGTGTTCACGTTATTTCGCGTGAGAACTCGGGTGTTTTAATATGATGCATAAAATACGTAAACTTTTTTCAAGAACTTCTATTCTTGCGTTTTGGATGCTTGTCATTGTTTTATTCCTTTTTTCACCTCGATTTTTCAAACTGTTTATGAAGGAAAAAAGCATAACAATTTTTACATTTCCATTGTTGCTTGATGCAGAATACATTGCGGATTTTGAAGTTCGCACTGGTGTGAAAATGTATGTTCATTACTATGAAACAAATGATGCTTTGCTTGCAAAGTTGCGTTCAACAGATGAGCATGGGTACGATATTATTTTTCCATCTGATTATGTGGTTGCACAGTTAATTAAAGAAGATAAGTTGCAAAAAATTGATTCTTCAAAACTTGATTACCTTGATCGATTGAATCCGCAACTTCTTAATTTGTATTACGATCCTCAAAATTTGTATTCAACTCCGTATTTGTGGGAGGTGTACGGTCTTGGGTTTGACACGAAATATTTTGATACAAGGCCTGAAGCGTCGTGGCGTTTAATTTTTGATGAAAAAATAGCACCACAGTACATTGGTATGCTGAACAATCCTCGGGAGGCTGTTTCTTTGGCGGCTCTCTATTTATTTGGTACCAACGAAAATCTTTCCAAAGCTCAGCTGGAAGAAGTGGAAAAGTTATTAATCAATCAAAAAAAGCGTATCTCAGTGTACACCGATTTGCGTGGAGATTATCTGCTTTTTTCGCGAACCTGTTCTGTTATTGCGTGTCCTGCGGGTGATGTATGGATGGCAGAAGATCCGGGGATTGATTTTTTGCTTCCTAAAGAAGGTGGTTTTATTAGTGTCGATAACATCTGTATTCCAAAAACATCCACCAATACTGAGTTAGTGTATCAATTTATTAACTACTTGTACGAGCCAAATGTGATTAAACATCATATCGACAAATACTTTTTCTTTCCTGCCGCTTCTCCTGTTCCATTTGCAGGACCTGGAAAAAAAGTTATGGAACAAACCTTAGGCCAATTTGAAAAGTTTCGTTTTTTCAAAAACATTGCTTCTGAAAAAGATCTTACCGATTTGTGGATTGCACTTAAAGCGGATTGATCTTTTTCTTATTTTGACAAAAACAATGATTCCTTTGTAGATTATTTCAAGAGTTGTTGACTTTTTTACCAAAAGCATCTAGTGATTGAAGAGTTACAAAGCGTTATTAGGAGAGATGTTTTTTGCAGGTGTGAAGCGGTGATAATCAGCAAATTTCAACTCATTTCCGATCAATCTAATTCCCATCCAGTTATGTCTTTTTTTCTGCAAAATTTTCAGTTTTTTGTGTTGTCATTCCGTCGGTTTGTATAGGGTGAACTGTTTGTTTAAAAAAGGGTGAGTGTATGAAAAAAAACTTCTTCAGAAAAAGTTTTTTCTTTGTTTTGTTCGGAGTGTTGGTCTCAACGACTGCACTTGGTGTGGTCAACTGGAATGGTGTCGCGTCTGATGTAATTGGCGATACGACACTTAATATCAATGCTGATAGTACAATTTCAGGAGCTGTTGAGGTTCGTGCTTCTGGTGGTAACACTGTTAACGTGAATCTTGTTGGAGGAGGTGGCAAAACTCTTACTGGTATTTCTGATGCACGGTTGTATCTGAATGCTGTCAGTTCAAGTGACTCCATCGTTTTCAATCTAACTGAGGACCTTCTTTTCACAGGTGATTCCGATACCACACTTTTGATTGTAGTCAGTGGTGATGGTGAGGTAATTTTCAAATTATCAGATACTTATAAGGTAAGCTTCTCTGCAGCATCTGCCGGAGTTATGGGAGCACATCTTTTCGTGCATATGAATGCAAGCAATATTCCAACACTTACTTTTAATCGTCTTAGCACCGCGAGTGCAAATGATGTTGAAGTTGTTGTTGGTCCAAAATCTATCATGAGTTATGTTGCGGCAAAGAGTGTTGCTTCGGGAACAGCAGATGAAACAGGTATAATCACTTTTGATCCAGCAAATACCAGTACCGGTCGCATGATTTTACGAATACAAGATACAGGCGCGGTTTACGTTGCGGGAAGTCAAACAGGAAATGTTGCAGTTCCAGGTATGGCACTTTCTGATATAGATCTGACAACACCTGCCGGTGTGCTTGCAGATTTTCGTGTACAAAATAGTGTTGGTGAAACAGCAAACTCTTCACTTCTTGTCATAAACGAAAATGAAACGCTAACAAGTTACTTAATAAATCCTTGGTCGCTTGCTACGCCGTTTGATGGGGTTCGTTATGGATTTGTTTTGGGTGCAAATGCTGTTGTAAATATTCTTGACTATGCATTTATGGATTATGTTGGAGCCGTGCTTGATGCATGTCCAACTCCAGACATTCCAGCCGGTGTGCTTGCTGGAAGGACAGTGGAACAGTTGGTCAAACCGCGCAATGCTTCCGCGTTTATTGTTGATGGAAACTCTGATCTCAATGCGGTTGCAGCCCGTATTCAACTTGGTGATGCGTCTGCACTTGTATTCCGTTCAGGGGTAGATAATGAAGGAGGGGTTGATGAAGGCGCAGGTTTCTTGATTCTTCCAGCAAAACGTTCCGTTGATGAAGGAAATATTCTCTTTGATGTAGAAGGAGAACTCAACATTGATGGTACAGCTGGTAGTGGAAACAACAAATTAGAAGTTCTTTCATGGGAAGTGAGTCCAACCGGTGGAGCAGTTTTAATCGGTGGAAGTGAAACGAAATTTCCATTGCGAACATTTGCGCAGACGAGCGGTGAGTATAATCAGTACAATGCTGGTTCTTTCTTTATCAACAACCGTGTGAATCTCATAGAAACAAACTTAGCTCACACAGATAAAGCTCATGCTGTGATTGAAAATGATGACATTAACTCCGAACCAACTTATGTCGGTGGAGAAACGTTTATCATTGCAGAAAGTTCTGTTCGTCCAAACATTGCATTTTATAACAGTAAATTTTTACTACACACCTGTGCAGCAGTAACAGGGGTTGATCTGTTTGTTCCAAACGATACGGCTGGAGATAACATTTCTGAGTTTGTGTTTTATCACAACGGTATTGCGTACAGAGATGGATCGGGTAGGATTTTAATTTTGGGAACACAAACCGGTTCAACCTCATGTGATCCATGTTGTTCTGCGCTTTCAAGAGATGCTCATCTTGATGTTTTCCAAGAAGTTGTAGATGCATCTCCTGGTACACATAAACTTAATCTCTCAGTTATGGCAAACGATTCTACAATCATGCCAAACGTTCCAAGTGGTATCGAATCGCAAGCAGAAATTCACACCATTTACCTTGGCCACTCAAGTAACATTTCTATTGGAACTGCAGGAGGCACATTTACAGATCCTGTGCAAGGTGCAGGGCAAGTGCCAAATTCGGGTTCAACACTTACCATTGATGGTAACTACTTCTCGTTCGAAACTCGTGGCGGACCACAAGCATCTCCTGAACTGAGTGCGCTCAGTGGACGTGGCGGTATTTTTGTTGATACGAATGGAACATTTGAAATTGGAGATACGGCGTATCGAGCAAGCATGGCAACCATGGTGGTAAAAACTGATGATGGTGTTGTTACGCTTCCACTTGCTCAGGTGCTTTTTGATAACCGTGTTGGCATTGCAGATTGGCAGCTTGATCTTACCGATGTTACCCAGCGTGAAATTGTTTCAGCAGGTGAAACGCTTTCTGATTACACACTCAACTGGAGAAGCGTGGTAAAGAATTACGAAAATACTACAGGTGCTGTTCCAACCTATTTTGTTCCATACGAAGTTGCAAATTATGATCCATGTTCATGTCCTGCTGTTGTTGCTGCAAACGTTGCTGCGCTTCCTGTTGTTTCGGGGATTGTAGAACAGTTCCAAATTAAGGGTTCTCGTTTGGGTGGAACCGCGCACTTAAAAATAAATGATGGCTGGGTTCGTGAACTGACCTTCTTGGGAGGTTGTGATTCTGCAGAAGCGCCAACCGCCGTTGTTGTTTTAGAAAATGATGGACGTGTTGGTCTTGGGTCAACACATAAAAATCGTGACTCCCTTGGCTCTTCGATTTTCCTTGGGGTCAATGGTGTAACACTTATTGCAAACGGAAACGGTGGTGATAGTTTTGCAAATTATGACGGTGTAGTTGATATCAATGAAGATATTATCATCAACAACATGTGCCATGTGCTGAAGGGTCCTAACTTTGATCCTGATTCGGAAACATTTGGCAGACTTACCTTCCACTCAGAATGTTGCAGATCGATTACCGTTAAAAAAGATGGAATCCTCGATCTAACTTCGTTTGATGCAGAACAGCATATCATTGAGTTTGGTGGAAATATCCGTTTGATTTTAGAACCAGGAGCGGAGTTGTGGCTTGGAGGAGCAACACTGCGCTTTACCGATAACGCGCGTTTGGAAACAGCTGAAGTTCGGGATCTTGTAAACTTCTTCCCTCTCGACTCAACCATTGCAACTACAGATCCAATACGTGTGAAAATCTCTGGCACAGGAAAAATAGAATTCCTTGAAGATTCTGTGTTCTTTGTAGGAGATAATTCCTATGTTGGTGTTGAAAGTAGAGTTTGTGGAGAAACAGTTGTTTCAACCAACTTAACCTTTGATGTTGGAGATAGAGGGCGAATTCTTGTTGGTTCTCGTTCAGGATCAAATAACAGCGTGTTTCAAGTAGGAGATACTGCAGATCGTGACGCTACGGTTGACTTTACACTCAACTTAAGTGGTGTTGATTCTATGTTCACCATTGCATCTCGTGGTTTTGTTGGTTTGGGTGTTGGTATGGCCGACAACTTCTGGGATAGCCCAAGCGACTGGGCAATTGATACGCTTTATAACGTACAAAAAATCACCATTGACGTACCGGCAGGAACATTCAAACACGACAGAATATTTAACTCAAATAGTTTCTACGCATCACTGCTTGCAATCTTAGATACAGGAGAAAGCACACTATTTAACTTTAATTTTGTCGGGAATATTACTTCCGATACAACACAGGCAACTATTTTGGGCGGTGGAAATATGATACTTGTTTCAGAGGGAACAGGGGTTGTATTCCCAACAGTTCAAACAACCGATGGTGCTCTTACTACTCAGAATGGTAGACTCACGGTTGGCCTGTTCTCTTCCAAAGCGATTTTAGATGCAAAAAATATTCCTACAGCTGTTGTTACAAGTCCAATATCTGGGTCCGGATTGTTTGATTTCTGGAAAACCCCAGATCAAAATCCTCTTACAACAATGTACATCAATGCATCTCAAGATGAACATAATCTTTTGAGTGTTGGGTATGCAGATGGTGGATTTATTGAGCGCGGACTTATCGATGAAGTTGTAGCGCGATATGGAATTACAAAGGCACGTAAAGACTTCGATCACACACTTTCTTTGGGAGCATTATTTGCTGATGTTGGAAGTGGTACCGCTCCACGACCAGTCATTGCGGCTTTTGAGTTGCCTTAAAAATAAAAGTGAATGAATTAAAGAAGAGATTGTATGCAAAAAAAAGGAGAGCGATGAAGAGAGTTGTTCTGAGTTTGATTGCCGCAGTAGCAGCTGTAACGTTTTACCAAAATGTACTGGCTACCACTGGTGAATTGCGTACGCCGTTAACACGATTTCCAATCCATTATCCTTTGGTTCATGTTGATGATGGTGATTGGAGTATAAATTGTTTCAAAAACTTTTACATGAGATGTGCAGACAAAGGGTTTGACACTTGTCATGGGACAACCAAGGTTCCTCTAGCGCAATTGTTTTTTGGCAAATCTGTATTCAAAGCACAAGAGGCATTTTTTGGTGGTACCATTTCATATCCAGGAGCATGTCCTGCGTTGAAGTTGGTTACTATCAAGCCGCGTTTTAAATATCAAGAAAAGGGGATTCACCTTGGTGCAGACGCGGAGTACCGTTTTGAAGACAGCAAGTGGCGTGTTGGTGGTAACTTGAGCATTCCATTTAAGATAATCGAACTCGAGCGCAATGTGTGCAGTGCAACCATGACCTCTCAAGAAGGTGCAGAAGGAGTTGATGAGGGCGAAGGGCTTGATCTGACCGGTCTTGTGTGCCGCGAAAATGAAACGTTAAACGTTGCGGCGTTAACACAAGGAAGAGAAACAACGGCCGTCGTTCCTGCATATAGACTGGACTTTTTAACCGGTTTGTTGCGTTCGAATGGCATGCCAATGGTGGAATATGGAACAGGCCTGGTAAGAATTGCCGGCATTGATATTGCTGGACGGGATGGCAATGGTGCGGATACTCCCATGGTTGTTTTAAAAAGTGATGATGGAACCTGTCCAACAGAAAGGTATTCGAGTCCATCTGCAGGCTTAAACAATCCTACAGTGGTTGCAGGGGTGCAAGATCTCATTCAAAATAACTGGGTGACGGCTGCGGGTGCAATTACAGGTGCTGTAACAAGGGGTGCATTTAGTTCTGAGGGAACTGCTCATGCTTTACAAAATTATTTAACAGGAGTAGGTGCAGATGCTACGGCGCAGGCAACATTGTTTGTTATTCCAGTTTATGAGTCTCAGCCTGGCGATGCCGATAGCAACACCGAGTTTTTCACTAAAGCAGTTGTCGTTATGAATGCTATTGAAGAAGCGATTAGCGATTTAGAACAAAATGGTGTTCAGATGGTGGAGCAGTACTTCTTTAATAATGGTGTTCATTTTTGTCAGACAGAGCGTCGTGCTGGTGTTGGCGATCTAAAACTTGATTTGTATGTTGCATACGGATCAGTTGCTCTTGAAGAGGCATGGGCAAAACTGATTGTTGGTGTTGTATTTCCAACAGGTAAAAAGATTTGTGATCCAAAACAACTGCTTGCACAACCAACTGGAAATAATGGACATTACGAAGCAAAAGTTGGGTTAGCAGCAGGTTGGTTGCCATACGAGTGGTTTGGACTTCATGGTGATATTTCTTACAACTATGTGTTTAAAGCAACAGAAAAACGAGGTGCACCGTTTAAAGGAGCAACAGTAAAAAATATTGGTCCAGATGTGAGTGCACGTACACGGTGGGGATACTTTACTGGTCATATCGATCTCACATTCTTCCATCCAGAAAATAGCAATCTTGGATGTACTGTTGGGTACGAAGGGTACGTAAAAAGCTGTGACAAAATCGAACTTTGTGAAACCCACGCATATGAGTTTCCAATTCGAGCAGGCTGTGCAACAGGTGGTACGGTGCTAAATCCTGACCTGAAGGAGCTCGATGGTTGTATTTTGGCGAAAGACACAAAAAGAATTTCTCATAAAATACGATGCGAACTGTTCCATCGTTGGGATTACTGTGAACTGTTTGCCGGTGGATCGTACGTGATTGCTGGAAAAAATATTATGAAAGAAACAGAAGCGCACATAGGATTTGGTATTTATTGGTAATTTTGTGTTTGCTTCTTTTAAAAAAGGAATGAACTATGAAGAATCCGTTCTTGTGGAATGGTAACGGTGTCCTCATTTTTGTAATGAGTTGTTGTTTGTGGGGAACACATTTGTTTTCAGCTCAAGAGGACATTACAAAATCCCCTCGAACGGATGCTGCTTCAGTTTCATCATGCACCAGTTGCGGGGTAGTTAGCTGTCCTTCATCGGGAGATTTAGATGCGGTACGTGCTTGCATTTGTGAAATCAATCAAGACCTGGATGTTATCGAAAGTAAAATTGATGCATTGCACATAGAAATGTCAGCAAGTTTCGACGGAACATGGACCGCACTTGAAGCGTGTTGCGAACATTTAGACAGTGAAATAAATGATATGCACACAGAAATGTCAGAAAGTTTCGACGGTACTTGGACCGCGCTTGAAGCGTGTTGCGAACATTTGGACAGTGAAATAAATGATATGCACACAGAAATGTCAGAAAGTTTTGATGGTACTTGGACAGCGCTTGATGAGTGTTGCGAAAATTTAAGCAATGCAATAGAAGAATTGCACATAGAGATGTCAGAAAGTTTCGATGGTACCTGGACAGCGCTTGATGAATGTTGTGAAAATTTAAACAATGCAATAGATGAACTGCACACAGAGGTAACAGAAAGTTTCAAAGAAACATGGACGGCAATCGATGGATGCTGTGAGCACTTAACGAGTGAAATTGATGAGTTGCATACAGAGGTAACAGAAAGTTTCAAAGAAACATGGACGGCGATTGATGAATGTTGCGAAGGCTTGCATGTAGCGATTGATGATTGCTGTGAGAATTTAAGTAGCATGATTAATGAATTGCACACAGAAGTAACCGAAAGCTTTAACAGTACGTGGACCAAGCTTGATGAGTGCTGCAATCTCGGGCATCCAAGTGATGAAAGAATTTGTGACGACTATTTTGGTACGGATAAAGTAACGCGAGCCCAGCGAGTCAATGAAGCAGAGTTTACGGTGTTTCAGTGGCTCAAAACGATTTACGCAAAACTTGATGGTCTTGAGGATGTAGGAACTCATTGTACTACACCATAGATATTGATAAGAAGAGGCGTAGGGCTCGGTATATATTGGTAATGTGAAGACATAAAGAGTATGTTTTAAAAAAGGGAACAAAATATGAAGAGTCCGTTCTTTTTGAAGTCAAAAACAGGATTACTCCGGTTTGCTATATCAGTGTCAGTGTTATGTTTAGGGTTGTGTTGGGTGAGCACCATTTCTTCGGAGCAAGAGTCGCTCAAGGCTCCTCGAACCGATGCTCCAGATTCTTCCTGTTCCAGCTGTGGTGTTGTTGCTTGTCCGGCTTCGGGGGATTTAGATTCCGTGCGTGCATGTATTTGTGAAATCAACCAAGACTTGGATGACATTGAAAGCAAAATTGACGAACTGTTTATTGACTTTAAAGAGACATGGACTGCAATCGACGAATGTTGCGAACATCTAAGCAGTCTCATTGATGAGCTTCATACAGAGGTAACAGAAAGCTTCAACGAAACATGGACTGTAATTGATGGATGTTGTGAACATTTGACCAGCATTATAGAAGAGATGCATACAGAAATGAATGAGAGCTTTAACAGTACCTGGACCAAGATTGATGAATGTTGTGGGGAAGGTACGGTTATGTGTTGTGATGAACTGCCTGACTGTGATGCCATCAATGCTTCTGAAGCAGGCATTATTTCCTGGCTCAAAACGTTGTATGCAATGAACCGTGGCTTCATTCAGTGTGATGACGGTCCTGTACCATGTCCTTGCGACGAGTTTGCTATATAACTAGTTTAGTTTTTGATTTCTCGAGCCCCTCCGACTGGAGGGGCTTTTTTTATTTTAAGAGTTTTTTACCTTGTCAAATTGGCTGTGGCATGTTAGAAAACAGCAATAGATTTTATCTTTAGATATTCTCTTCTTTAGTGGTAACAAGATGAAGCAGCAAGGTTTTTTTCTTTTCTTTTCAATACTTTTTTCATTTAACATTTTGGCAAGTACCGTTTATTTTTCATGTCCAACAAATAGTTCGGAATATAATCCATCATTGCCATCTTGCGCAGGAACATATGGATTGTTGTTGTTTGGTAACGTTAAAGACGATCGCACTGCGATCAAAGAATGGGTTTTTTCTTATGAATACCCTCCTATGCCACAATCGAATCTGCAACCACAGTATGAAATAAAACAAAAACCAAAAACAGTTCTCAAAAGACTTAGCAGCTGGTGCAACGCGAACTTGCAAGATCCATATCAGCCACTTCATACCGATTATATACATCAAAATAGAATGTTTGATTATAGCCAAGCAGAAACCAATCTTGATCTACCTCATACAAAAGAAAAAAAGAAAAAAGCAGCTCGGGATCGGTGGAAAAAAACTGTGCAAAATTTTCAAAATGGTTTTTCAAAATTTCTCTTGCTTGCAAAAAAAAGAGTTTTTCTAAAACGACTCGTAAAAAATTTAAAAAAGGGCCATAAAAATAGAATTGATGAAATCGAAAACCAAAAAACAGAGTTTGCAGAAAATCTACAAAGCAAGTTTAAAGAGAATATCTACAAAAATAGAAGTCAAAAACGACTGGAAGCATTTCAAAATGCTATAGATAATGGATTTCGTATCCGATTGGAAACGTATGATATAGAAAACCATACAGAAAAATTACTTGAAAAACACAACATAAATGTTGGTCTATTTAGAACTTGTTTGGGTAATGAAATACAACAGCGTTTTCATGCAGAATTTGTTGAAGTTTTAAACCGTAGTGCAGAGTTAACAAATATTGATCTTGCTCTTAACACAGATCTTTGGTTTTCCACAATTAGCAATCTTTCAAACGTTGGATGCCTGTGTAATCGCACGTGTCAGACAGATGTTACACAGAGACTTTCTGATATCTGTTTTGGATTTTATCAACTTGGTTGTGCCGCAAATCTAGATTCAAATATGGTAATGCAATCCATGCCAAACGATCTTGAGACTGTCTGGGCAGAAGTACAAGATTCCCTGACTGTTTTTCGTGAAACCTGGAAAGCTGGTGGAGATGCGGTGGCAGATTTTATGTTCGGAGTTCAGCAAAAAGCGTTCGGTCGGCCAGCAGAATGTCTTTCTCAATTCTTGTACTCACTCAAGCATAACCCCGAAATTGTACTTAGAAAAATAGGAGATATTCTTCTTGATTGTGCGCAATGTTCTTTAGAAACTGCACAGCTACTTCCTGCGTTGGCTTTTGATACTTTCTCAGAAAAAACTACAAAACTTATTTTTGAGTTTGACCAAAATTGGATAGTTCCACTGTTAAAAAAAATAGAACCAGCTGGACAAGCATTTTACGAAATGTCTTTCAAAGAAAAATCCCAAGAAGTAATTGCACTTGGTCTGCAAGTTGTTTCAGCTGTAGGTGCAGCAAAAATTTCAACTGCGTTAGCAGCAGAAGCAAGTCTAGGATGGACCACACTAGGCTTAAAATTAAATCAACTTTCTCAAGTGTCAGCTTCAACTTTTAACACCACAATTTCATCTAGTGGTGGAGCTACTGTTGTACTTCCAGCTGTAGAAGTTATTACAGAAGAGTTGGTTGGTGCTGCAGGGCAAGTAGTTGCCGTTGGCACAGGCATTGGTGCACAAGCTGAACTTGCAACAGAAGTAGCTGCAAATGTTTTATTTGCTGCAAATGCTAGTGGAGCTGAACGACAAGGTGATAATGAAGTTTCAAAGGGGAGTCAATTTGGACAATCATTGTTAGATGCTGAAGTACAAAAAAAGATAGAGGAAAATACAAAAGCTTTGGAAGAAATGGAGAAAAAGGGGATCAAAGTTGACCCCGAATATAGAAGGCTTGCTTTAGAGGGCAAAAAGATAATAGAAAAGGGACGAAAAATTATAGATTCTGTTGAACACGTTGGAATAACAAGTAGGGAAGCTGAAGAGTTGAAGAATATTTTTTGGGATACTCTTGGTGGAGAAAATACTTTAAAGAGATTGGGGCTTGAAAAGGCGATTATTGATGAACAATTTATAAAACATTTTACTTCTCCGCAGATAACAAAAATGGTATCTCGGTCTGGAAATGTTAGCACAAAACTGACAGGGGGGCATGTTTTAGATAAAAAACTTTTGCAAAACGGTGCTATTAATTTCGAAGTTATTAAAAATGGTTTTATAAAAGAGGGGATTCTTTCATGCAGGGGGCTAGAGGTTGCTGACAAAACAATTTTTCCCGTGGAATGGACTAGAAAAGACGTTGTAATAAAAGTTGCAGAATCAATCAAAAAAGTTGCCGAAAATACTAAAAAAATTCCATCGAAAATTCCGAGATACATAGAAAGCTTTATTGAGGGCAAAGTCAAAGTTATAACTGTCATTGACCAATGTAAAAGCTTTTTAACATCTTTTCCAAAAATTTAGGAACAAAATATGAACGCAAAAAAAGAGGTTTTGATTTTTTCAAACGATGAATATCATCCAGAAAAAAACAACGGTTCTGATATGTCTCCCCTTGTGTTTTTTCTTATCAATGAAATTGGATGTCAAGATAATACAAACGTACTTTCAAAAATTGAAAACTGGCTACGTAATTTAAAGGACCAATCGATTACGCTTAATGTGACCTATCTAGAAAAGGATGGGGCCCTGGTTCTTTTAGGATCAAATACTTTTGATTTTTTTGTTGAGATAGAAAGAGATAATTTTATAAAGGTTTTGAACGATTGGAAAAGGGTTGCAAAACAGAAACCCAAAAAAATTGTAATTTCAAGGAAAAATGACACCTTTATTCTTGAGGGCTATGATCAGGAATAATCAAACAGAAAATAGCAACGGGGGAATGGCTTTTTGTGCCCTCAATGTTTTACGTGTAGTATAAATTCTGAAAATCTATATGTGTTGCCGTATTGATGAAAGAAGATTATTACTATGCCAGATTCAAAAAATAAATTTTACGTTACCACTCCCATTTATTACGTAACCGCGTCTCCCCATCTTGGAACGTTGTATTCTACCGTTCTTGCTGACGTGGTTTGTCGTTGGAACCAGGTGCTGGGAAAAAAAACATTTTTTTTAACCGGGACCGATGAGCATGGACAAAAGATTGCACAGGCAGCTAAAAAGGCAGGAAAAGAACCAAAGAGTTTTGTAGACAGTTTTATTGATGCATACAAAAACACCTGGAAATCATACAACATTCGTTACAATCATTTTATTCGAACCACAGACAAGAAACACGTTCAGGTTGTACAAAATTGGATCAGGATGCTCAAAGAAAAGGGGGATATTTACAAAGCATCATATGAAGGCTGGTATTGCACGCCTGATGAAGCATTCGTTTTAGAAAAAGAGCTGGATGAGAAAGTAATAGCTGAAGGAAAAGCGCCGTTGTGTCCACAATGTGGTCGAGAAACAACGTGGATTTCCGAAGAGTGTTATTTTTTCAAACTTTCAAAATACCAAGATAAACTGCTTGAGTTTTATAAACAAAATCCTGATTTTATTGTACCGAAAGAGCGGGCGGCTGAAGTTGTTAATTTTGTAAAATCAGGGCTAAAAGATTTAAGTATTTCTCGAACAACAATTTCTTGGGGGATTCCATTTCCGGATGACGAAAAACATGTTGCTTATGTCTGGGCAGATGCGCTCAACAATTACATTACCGCAATCGGGTATGGAGACCCAAAAAGGGAAGAAGAATTTAACTTTTGGTGGCCAGCAGATTTGCATATCATCGGAAAAGACATTTTACGTTTCCATGCGGTGTATTGGCCGGCGTTTTTGATGGCTTCTGGTCTACCACTTCCAAAACAGTTGTTGGTGCACGGGTGGATTACTGTCAACAAAGAAAAAATGTCAAAATCACTTGGCAATGTTGTTGACCCGACGGTTCTTAAAGAAAAGTATGGTGAAGATCAGGTTCGTTATCACATTGTTCGTCAACTTGCAGTTACTCAAGATGCAGATTTTAGTCTAAAAGATTTAGAGCAAAGAATTAATTCAGATCTAGCAAACGACCTTGGTAATCTGCTTAATCGTATGGTGACGCTTGCACAAAAAAATGAACAACAAAGTCTTGTATGTCCAAAAAGCTGGTCACAAGATGCCGTTGCATTGCGTGATGCATGTGCGCAGATGATTGAACAATTTAAAGTTCAGATGGCAGAATCTAGTTTCCACATGGCGCTTGCCGATCTGTGGAAATTTATAAATCAAATCAATTCATTTTTCCATGCACAAGAGCCGTGGAAATTGGCAAAACAAAGCATGGATGCGTTCACTGAAGTTTTATCCGCAACAGCACATAGTTTACGTGCAGTAGCCGTTTTGTTGTGGCCGGTGATGCCGACCAAAATGGAACAGCTTTTTGAAAGTTTAGGAGTACAATTCCAGCCAGGAACAATCTCTGTTGTTGATGTAAAAAATTGGGATCAAGATTTTATGTTAAAAAAAGTAAAAACATTATTTCAAAAAATTGATTCAGATAAGTCTTCTGAGCAAGTGACTGCAGAACCGGAACCAGAAAAGAAAGCACCCGTTTCGGATGAAGCCGCTTCCAACAGGATTAAAATAGATGATCTTGTAAAGGTGCATCTTGCGGTTGGGACGATTGAAAAAGCAGAAGCGATTGAGGGTTCTGAAAAGTTGATAAAAATGCAGGTTAACTGCGGTGATATTGGCATGCGTCAAATTCTTGCAGGTATCAAAAAATCGTACCAACCAGATGATTTGGTTGGCAAACAAGGCGTCTTTGTCCTGAATCTAAAACCAAGAAAAATGATGGGAATTGAGTCTCAGGGGATGATGTTTGTTGCAGAATCTGAAGATGGTACGGTAAAAATGATTACTGTTTCTGGCCCTGTTCCGAACGGTGCAAAATTAAGATAAATAATCCCCGGAATTTTCCGGGGTTTTTTTTATATTACTCAATCGGCACGTAAATATCTGTTGTCAATTTTTGTGATTTTTTTCTGCCATCTTGTGTGTCATTGTTTATATTTCATGGCAAAATTTGACGTGATATTTTTGGCATAGTATTTTCTGTCCAGGTCGTATTATTTTCACACAACACAAGAGAGAGATATATGAAGAGAAATATTGTTTTGGTTGGGGCTTTTTTTTGCATTTCATGCAGCGTTACTTCTTTTTGTTTTTTAAAAGACGTGCGTTATTTCTTTTCCGCTTTTTTACGCTCTCCTGGCCATGTTGCTTCCGTTATTCCCAGTTCTGGATTTACCTCACGCACAATGTCATCTCAGGTCGATTGTACTGGGGCTCCCATAAAAATTTTGGAGCTTGGCGCTGGTACTGGTCCAATTACGGCAGAAATTGTAAAAAAATTACGACCAGAAGATCATCTTGATGTTGTAGAGATTGACCCGGACATGTGTGAAATTTTGCAAGAAAAATTTGATGCATTTCCAAATGTTTCTGTTCGTTGCATATCGGTGTTTGACTGGAATCCTGAGTACAAATACGATTTCATTATTTCTGCGCTTCCACATAACACATTTGGTATAGAATTTGTGGGTTCGGTCTTAGATAAATATAAAGATCTCATAAAGCCAGACGGTGTTGTAACCTACATTGAGCTTATGTTTATGGGGAACATAAAAAAGCTATTCATTAGCGGTAAAAAAGGGGATGATTATCTAAAGACGCAACGTGTCATCGCAGAATTTAGAGATGCCTTTATCTTTAAAACTGACACCGTGCTCCTCAATATTCCGCCTGCAAAGGTCTATCATCTTAAGGTGAAAAAATAAGATTCTTTGCATTCTAACCATTGACTTCGTTTCCTACCCGCAATAGGCTGATTATTTGTCTATTTTCATTTCTATATAGTGTTTTTACGAAGGGAGGCACCAATGGTTGGACGTGTTGTTGAGTTTTTGTGGGGCAAATTCGAAAGTAAAGAAGAGCTTAAAAAGTTTTTTGTTTTAGCTCTTATTTTCTTTTGTATCATCGGTACCTACTGGTCTATTCGACCGCTCAAGGACAGTGTTTTTACCTCCATGGTTGGTGTTGATTTTTTGCCGTGGGCAAAGGTTCTTTCGGTTTCAATCATGATTCCACTGGTCATTTTATACACAAAATTGATCGATACGTTTGATCGGCACAAGGTTTTTTACATCATGATGCTTTCCTACGGCATTGTTATGCTCATTTTTACCTATCTTTTATTTCATGAGCAGTACGGTCTTCCTAATACCGTCGAAAATCCTTTACGGCTTGTTGGCTGGTTTTGGTACGCATACGTTGAAAGTTTTGGCTCTTTGATTGTTGCGCTGTTTTGGGTGTTTACGACAGACATCACACTTCCAGAATCTGCAAGGCGAGGTTTTCCTATCATTGCAATGTTTGGGCAGTTGGGAAACATGATTGGTCCGTTTGTATTACGTGCAAAACGGTTTGGTTTTGCCAACAGTGCTCCCATTGCAGGGATCTGTGCGATAATTATGTTCATCACCGGTCTTTTGATGTTTTATTTTATGAAAACAACCCCAAAAGAGCAGATGGAAACGTATGTGGCACGAGATGGTGAAAAAAAGCGGGAAGAAAAAAAACGGAAAGAGGGTGTTGGGTTTTTGGATGGCATCAAGTTAATTTTTACCAAGGGATACTTGCTAGGTATTTTCGTGATGGTTGCCGCGTATGAGGCAATTCTTGTGGTATTTGATTTTCACTTTAAAGCGCTTGGTAAAGCCGCTTATCTGGGCGAAGGTGAGTACGCGTCATTTTTAGCAGAATACGCGGTATGGACTGGGGTTGTTTCTTCTTTGTGCGTTTTATTTGGTATCAACAATATTCAGAGAAAACTTGGAATGTCTGCATCCTTAATCATCGCACCAATTTTGGTTGCCATTGCAACGATTACCCTCAAGATGTACCCGGTTTTGGCCGTTGCATTCTGGATTATGGTGATTGCAAAAGCGGTTAACTATGCACTCAATGCACCAACAATTAAACAGCTTTATATTCCAACAACAAAAGAAGCGCGATACAAATCACAAGGGTGGATAGAAATGTTTGGAAGTCGTGCGGCTAAAACTGGTGGCTCATTTATCAACATGACAAGAGGTATTTTCAAAGCGAAATATGGAGCAGTTGCTGGCATAAACTTTTTCTTAACCATCAGTACCATCGCCTCGCTTGGCATTGTTGTTGGATGGTTGTTTGTTGCCATGTACGTGGGCAAAGTATACAGCGACGCACGCAAGAGAGAAAAATACGTGTGCTAGGATAGTGTTATGACTATCTCTGGCTTAAACGTCAGGGATAGTTTTGTTTTTTTCTGCTTCGCCTTTTTCGATCATTTCCAATAAATTTACAAGAGGTTTTTTCTTTCCATTTTTTTTCAGTTTTTTCCATGTATTTGAATCAATCCATTGTTTTATCATTTTCTGAATTGTTTCTTTTAACTTTTTTTTATAAATTTGTTTATTTTCTTCTTTCACGGAGTTGTAGCGATTGATTAAAATTTTATGTTCTGATGAAAAAAAATCTGGAAAAAGTACAATGCGCGCTTGCAGTTCGTTCATCGTTTTTTTTGACCAAGCTTTTAAGCTTTTTAAGCTTGTTATTTTGGGTTGTTGATGAGTTGCAGTATGAGTAGGGAGATATAAGTTGGTTATAGGATTATAGACCATTCCAGAAACAGGGGTAAATTGACCAGTTACAGGATTTTGTCCTGATTTGAAAAATGTTTGGAATGGAAAAGTTGTATATTTTTCAAGGTATTTAGAAATTTTATATGTGTTTTTTTTCTGATCAAAATCTTCTAGTTTTTTAAATTCATTAATAGGAATGGAAGTTTCTTTTTTTAGTTTTGATAAAATTTCTTTTGTTGGATGAAAAAGTCTTTTATCAAAGAGTATTCCAAGGGCGCCACACAAAAAAACGAATTTATTGACTTTATCTTTGGGGATAAATATTTGTAACACATGTCCACCGAACTTCGGTTGTATATATTTATCGTAAATGTTTTCTAACTCTTTGATATACTTTTTGTCAAAACCAAACGGATCAAAAATCACATTTTCAAGAATTTTTTTTTCAGATTGTAAGCTCATTGCTGAAATAAAAAAACTAAGTGTAGATTCTCCAGCTTTGCCTGTATTTCCAAAAACGGAAAGATTTACAGGTAAAATTTGTGATTTTAAAGGTTCAATATGATCGTTTAATCCTTGGAGATCAGATTTTGATTGTATTGTCAGTGACCAGTAATCCTTAAAAGCGTCAGGGCTCGGGAAAGGTAAAACATTTTTAAATTTTTCATAAATCTTTTCCCAGGAAGCAACTCTTTTCTTTACGTCTAAATTAAATAAAGAGGTCCAATATTTTAAAAATTTATCGAGAGTATTTAGGTCATTGGGTATAGGACTTCCAAACCTAAGATGTATTTTTTTACTAGATTCCAATTCAAGTATTTGTTTTATTTCGTTCAAAATATCATGAAGCATTCCAATCTTACGCTTGTCTCCACGGTAAAAGACGTAGTGATTTGGGTATTTGCGTTCTTCTTTAATCATTTTGTAAATCAATTGCACATAGTTTTCTATATGATTTTTGAGTGAATATGGTTGGTTAACTAGTAGTTTTTTTATCAGTGGTTTATAATTGGGTGGCAATTTTTTTAGATCGAAGTAGTTTGCTAAATATGCTTCAGTTTGTGTAAGGTTATTTTCCGGAATTTGGATCTCTAGTCCTTTTTGTTTTTTTAATTCTCTTATAGTTTCCGTGTGGTAAAGAATTTCTTTTCCTTTAGGTTTGTGATTGTCTCTTTCAAGTAGGCTTGAGTAAAGAAAAGAACTTCCAAAAATAGATGGAAAAAAGAAAAGCAATATGTTGATTTTCTTCATATTATCCTTTTTTTAGTGTTTTCTATGCTCACCAAACTCAAAATCTGGGTTGCGAAAACTGCTTGCATAGCCGCGTGTTTGAATCCAGTATTCGGTAATACCTATTTTTTTGACGAGAAACATTTCAAGTTCATGGAGTGCGGCTTTAAAATCTGAAACCTGTTTTTTCATTTCAATTTCAACGAACGTTCCAAGATCTTGTACCTCGTCGACTACAATTTCGTACTCTTTAAAACGAAACTTCTTTCTTTTTTTTGCTGTTACCGTTTTATGTGTGTATCCCAGTCGTTCAAAAAGTGCAAGCATCATATCAGGATCAGCAACTTTTGTTTCAAACTCATCGCAGTGTGTTGTTCTTCCGTTCTCATCTTCGTACCAATCTTTGAAGCATACACTTCCTTTAAAACCCTGTTGGAGGTCAAGCCATCTAACGCGTAAATATTTCAGCGCATCTTTTTCTCCATCCGGTCGGGTGAAAAAGAAGGTTGCATTTGGATTATCTAGATAGAGCTCTCTATGTAGTTCCTCACCTTGAAACGTTGCATTTTTTTTAAGCCATGCTTCAATTTTTTTAAGCAGTGCAGGTGTTGTTTTGATTTTGATTTCTACTTCTTGTGTGGTTGCAGTGGTTGCTTTGGTGGCAGGGACAGTTTTTTGCATGAAAGTTCCTTAAAAGCTGGCAGAAAGTTCGGTAAGTTCTCTGGTAATTTGCGCTTGGCGTAACTTGTTGTACAACAGTTGAGTGTCTTCCAGAAGTTGTTTTGCATTTCGGGTTGAGTTGTCCATAGAAATAAAACGTGCTGCTTGTTCTGCAAGAAGTGATTGAAAAAGCAGATGATAGATTTGTGAGGTCAAAAATTGCAATGCAAGATCGTCAAGAACTTCGTTTGGATCTTGCTCCCAAACATACGGTTCCCGTGGACGCTTGGTTTTCCCCTCTGCAAAATCTTTGCTTAGTGGAAGGATATCAGTACTTTTTGGTTTTTGTGAAAAAAAGGATTTTGGATAATTTGCGATGAATGTTACCGCGGAGTATGGTGTTTCTGCTTGAGAAATGAGTTCAACAATTCTTCCCGATATCATGTTTAGCTGTGCAGAAGAAAAATGATCAAACGTTTTAACAATTCGATCTGTTTCCTGTTTTTTAAAAAAATCGACTGCATATTTTCCGACCGCGACGAAATTTATTTTTTTTATTTTGGCTGGGGGAATGAGTTCTTGAAATTCGCGAAACAGTGCAGTGTTAAAGTTGCCGCACAAGCCCTTTTGCGATGCAACAAAAATGACAAGGGGATTGCTTTTGGCATCAGTTTTGGGGTGCATAATTCTGTTTCTCCACTTTGGTGCTGCAAATCGGACCTTTTCAAACATTGCAGCGATTTCTTTTTGGTAGTTTGCAAGAAGTGGAGCTTTGCTTCTCAGACGGGAGTGCAACGACATGGAAATAAGCCGCATGGCATGAGTTATTTTTTTTATCGTTTCGATTGCTTTAATGCGTTGACGCATTTGAATCAGTTGAGCCATGCCATTCCCTTTTTATCAAAATTTTGACATCGGAATTCATGCTACTTAGAGTACAGAGGCGTGTCCTGTTTTGCAATTAACACTGCATAAAAAAAGGATACTCAGGAATTTTTCAGCAGCTTTTTTTATTTTGAATATGCTTTTAGTCCCAAGATATTGATCGAAGTTTGGATGGAAGGTCATAATCCTTTTCTTGTGAAAGCATTTTGTGCGCCCAAGTCCACAGAATTCCTTCGTGTTGTTTTTCATAGTTAGAGATTTTTTTATCAAGGTTTGTTCGTTTAACTGTGTTGACTATCCCGCTTTTATCCCCAAGCAGAATGTATTTTGTTTTTACCTCAAGGTATTTTTCAACGGTCTTTGGTTTTATCTTTTTCATGACTTCTTCTGCTTTTTTACATGCGCGGAATCTCGCAGCTCTGTGTACTATATCCAGGTTTATACCTTCACTGAGAATCCACGTTATTTTTATTTGATGATCATTGAATTTTAACAATTCTTTTTTGCTCAGAAATACTTTTTCGCGTTTTTTTCTCTTTTCCAGTGCCTTATTTTTTTTCTTCTTCCCTTTTTCCTTTTTTGCTTTGCGCATTTTGTGGGCCTTGATGAATTCTGCAATCCACATTGCATGGTTAATGTAATGGTTTATGACTTCTTCCGGATTATAGAGATGTCTGTATCTTTCTTTTTCTGGGTCAACACCTTCGATGAAAAAGCGATTTTTGACTTTTGATTCTTCAAAAAGCAAATCGTATGCTTCCTGACCTTCCGGATGTTTCTGTTGGCAGGTATCGGCTTGCAAAAGAGGTGTAATAGCAGTTGCTAGCAAGATAGTAAGTGTAAGTTTTTTTCGCATTTTTCTCCCAAGAATTCTAGTAAAATTGGTTTCTACTTTCTCAACGTGGCATGTCTAAGATAGAGAAATCAACAAAATGCCGCTATGAACCTTTTTATAGCGGTAAGGGATTTTGTATACTGATAAAAAGTTTATGTGGAGAATTTATGATTTTACTGATTGATGCATACAATGTTTTAAAACAAATTTTGCCTGCCGAAAAAATTGGTCAGCGGGAACGAAAAGAGTTTATTGACAGTTTGGGGCGGTACGCAAAAATACGACAACACAAAGTTATTTTAGTATTTGACGGTGGTCCGTACGATCGGCCAACCAAAGAACGAGTTTCTGGAATTTATGTGGTTTATGCAGGGTGGTCCGAATCTGCAGATGATTATATTAAGCGATATCTCAAAGAACATAAATCGTTGGATATTCTTTTAATTTCTTCTGATCGTGATTTACGCAATACGGCACGACGGTGCAAAATCGAATCAGTGCGTTCCCGTGATTTTTATAAAACAATGCAAGTTGCACTTAAAGAAGGTGCTTCAAAAAAAACAAAAGAAACCGAAGTTATAAAAACAATAGCAGGTTACGACGAAGAACTTGACAAAATCATGCGTGAGGGAAGTAAAGTTGTACACAAGAAGGTGGAAGATTTTATTGCGCACAAAAAATCAAGAAAAAGCAAGGCGCAAAAGCCGTCAAAAAAAGAGCGTAAAAAAATAAAAAAAATAAAGAAATTATGAAAACATCCACAAAAAAAGAAATTGTTGCCGGTCTTGATGAACTTGATCAGGTTGTTGATTTTTTAAAGTCATTGTTCAATGTTTGCCAGGTGTTTACCTTTACCGGTTCACTTGGTGCGGGTAAAACAACCTTGGTGCGTGCACTGTTGAAAGCCTGCGGTGTGCAAGGGGGTATCACCAGCCCTACGTTTACCTACCTTAATCGTTACAAAAACGAGCGAGGAGAAACGTTTTATCACTTTGATTGTTATCGCCTAGAAAACACCGACGATTTTATGTCGGCCGGATTTGACGAGTATTTGTACGAGCAAAAGAGCTGGAGTTTTATTGAGTGGCCGGAAGTGGTTTTGCCACTTTTGAAAAAAAAGGTGTGCAATGTTTCTATCGAGCATGCCGGACCGGAAAAAAGAAAATTTTTGATTTCGGTTATCGAGTGATGGGTGTTCCATACACACAACCGGTAAGGTCGCCTTTTTTACGGCCTTCCCACTGCAGAACATAATCAAGCTCTGGGTACTGCTGTTGTAAAGCCTTCAGCTGTTGTTGTGATTCTGTTACCTTTTTCCCTCTTTCTGTGTTGAAGAAAGCTTTGTAGCCCCTGTTTCCCAGGAGACGTCCCATTGCTTTGGCTCTCATTAACCCTTCTTCGATATTCTTTTTTAATGTTTTGTATTGTTTTGCGAGTTTTTTTGCATTTTTATTTTCGTTTTTAAGTTTTTCTTCAAGGGAGGGTTTTGCAGCCTGTGCTCGTTTACAGGTGTAAAGGTTTTGCGCTGCTTTTGTTTTTGTATCGCATGTTGTTTTCGTTTCTTGTGTTTTTGCCCTGCATATTTTTTGTACTTCTGGTGGATTTGATAATTTTTTAAATGTCGGTTGCATTATCTTTGGATATGTTTGTTTAAACTTAAGGGTGAGGTCGGCACCTTTCAGTTTCGGAATTGTAAATACGCGAGTTACCCCCTTTGAAACAAGTTGCTGTACTGCCTCTTGGCAGCCGGGCAGTAGTTCTTTTGGTTGTGTTAGTGTTTTTTCTACGCGTTTTACAAACAAAAGTTCTGGATACGCTTTTAAATATTGCCAAAACTCTGCGGCGGGACGTGAAAGATGTTGCTGCGGCCCTCTAAATGGTGATGGGGTTGCAAGAGTCTTCATGGCCTTGTCTAATTCTCCAATAAACGCGGCCGGATCTTCAGCTTTGTATTTCTCTTCCCCTCCTACTTTTTCAACCAGCTTAGGTCTTAATTGCTGTGCGTAGTGAAATTGTACGCATTGACAAAAAGATTTTGCCAACTCCTGATCTTTTGCGCATTCACTTTTTATTTTATCCAGAGCTTGTGTATATTCAGTGTCTATCTGTGCAAAAGTATTTTGCAACGTTGTTTTGGTTTTTGGTGCGAATAAAATAATTATTGAAAATGTGGCTATTAACCGTATTATTTTTTTCATTGTCCCTTTTGCCCTGTTTTAAATCAGGCGAGGAATTTTCCTCGCCTGACTTTTATGTTTCTGTGGTTAGTAGAGTCGCCCTCCAATGAGTTGCCAGCGGATTTTAGGCAAGCCGTATGTTTTACTCAAATGATTTGCATACTTTCCTATTGGGTCTCTTGTGTTGTGTTTGCCAGATGTAGGTAGACTATCAAGTGCTTGTTTACAAAGGGTGTGTAGCGCTTTTGCATTTTTTTGTTCCGTTGCAGAAAACATACGCTCCGCGTTAGCAAGTTCTTCTTTTTTTTGACGAACAATTTTGTCTGCTTGGTTTTGATACCCTGTACGATCACCGGCACTTGATTCAATGGTGATTGGCTCTCCGCCCCTCACTTTTTTGGTGATAGGGGCGCCAGATTTTATTTTCCGTTGTATATCTTTTGAGTGGCGCGTATCATTCTTTTTGGTTCTAATTTGTCCAGCAACAAGCTGCCAGTTCATGTGTTCACGTTCCACTATTGCAGCTTTTGCGAGTGATTTTCTTGCAATCGCAAGGGGCGTATTAGGTTGGACGACTTTCATCAGGGAGTTGATCGCACGCATTTTGTAGTAGTTTGAGAGAGCAAATGATTGGTTTGCGATCAGCACGCCAATAAAAGATGCAACTGCAATATACCTTTTTTTCACTTTTCTTCCTTTTCATTTTACCCAGGCAGCTTCTAGTTGTTTTTATTTTTGAGACCACTTACCCAAGATTTTCGATTTCTGTCACTGCTGGTTCAGCCATCACAGGTTCGTCTGCTTCTGCTGGTTCTGCCATTACAGGTTCGCCTCCTTCTGCTGGTTCAGCTATAGCTTCGCCCATTTCTGCTTCAGGTGCTCCCTGATCTTCTTGTTCTTCTTTTTCTACAACGTCAAGCTCTTTGGCTTTTGCTTCAAGTTCTTTTATTTGTTCTTCTGTTGCAGATGCAAGGGTTTTCAAAGTTCTTATCTTTAAAGCTACGGCACCAAGCGCTGCTTTCATGCCCAGAGTAGCTTTTTCCCTTCCTTCTTTATCTTCAGGAGTTTCATCGTCTTCAGGCTTTTTGACTTTTTCAAAAGCGCTTTTCAAATCTGCATGTTTCTCTTCGGCTTGCTGCAGTTCTTCAAAGGTGTCTGAAAGCTTTTTCTCGGCTTCTTTCTTTTCTTCAAGGGTTTTTGCAAGAACATGTTTCCGTACTTCTGGATATTTTTCGATCAGTTCTTGCATTTTTCTTTCTAGGCCAGTCAATTTGTGAAGAGTTTTTCTGCCAAGATCTGCTGTGAATTTTAGTCCTTTACAAAGCTTTTCTTTCCATCCAGTTCTATCCTTACAAAGTTTGCCGAGCGTGCCTTTTTCAATAGTTTCTCCGGTCTTAACTAAGAGCTTCATTCTTTTTTCAAGTTTTTCGTACTCTTTTACATTGTCTGCGTTCAAAGCCATTGCTGATGCCATAAGAACTGTCATCACGATATACTTCTTCATCTTTCTTCTCCTTTTTTTTGGTTTAACGTTACTTCTTTTTTTTTTTACTTTATCGACATTTAGTACTTCGCATAAATCTTTCTATTTGATTTGCCTCGTAGCCATACCGTCCTTTGTTTTTTTCTATAGCCTTGTCGTACGCTTTTCTTGCTGCTGCACAAAGTGCTGCTCGATTGTTATCTTCTATGTCCTGTACTGCCGCCGCTTTTTCCATTATTTCGTATTTCAACTCAACAGAGCGTCCCCTTACTTCCCGTAAAAGGCTGGTTCGATCTCCTGCGACTGAATGAATGGTTATTCCTCGTATTTCGAGCTCTCCTGTTTTTACTGCATTTTCTACCGTGGTTCTAAAGTGCCATTGTTTTGTCAGATCGTCTGTTCGTTCTTCTTCGAGTATCGAAATGGCTTTTTGTAAGACTATTTGAGTCTCAGTTGCATCAGATGCCTCTTTCAAGGCAGCTTCATATTCTGCGACAAATGAAGAGTCTTCTGGGAGGTATTTTTTTACCTTAGAAAATCTCTGCAGATCGTACGTATACGATCGCGCAAAAGATTGACCCATTGCCAAAATGCTGATCAGTCCAGCAAGTGCGATATATTTCTTCATTTTTTTCCCTTTTTCGATCGCCACAAATAGAATCTCTTTTCTTTATTCAGAATAGCTTTTTGGCGGGGCGAATCTCAACAGTTTTTTCTTTCTGTGTGCGGTTTTGGGTGGGCGGCTCGATTGGGAGCGTTTTTTAGGGTGTAATTGTGCCATTTGAGTGTGGCAAATAAATAGGGCTAGAAGGGGTTTTGGGGCATTTTTGGCGGGAATGAGGGAAGATTTGGCCAGAAGCGACAGATAAAAATGTTGAAATTGAGTTCAAAAAGCAATATCATTGAGTCGTCAGGGTGATGTATGAGTGAGGATTTTTGAAATACCGGCGAGATTCCCGAGCGGTCAAAGGGGACGGACTGTAAATCCGTTGGCTCAGCCTTCGCAGGTTCGAATCCTGCTCTCGCCACCAGTCTTCGCATAAAGCTACGGCTGGCGAGGTCCTCCTTCGCCAAGGCTACGGAGGAGAAGCCGATCTTTTTTAAGGAAGTAGGCTTTGAAATTAAAAAATTGAAGTAAAACGGATTGAAATAAGCGGGAATAGCTCAATTGGCTAGAGCGACAGCCTTCCAAGCTGTAGGTTGCGGGTTCGAGACCCGTTTCCCGCTCCAACCTACGCTCGTTCCGAGCTACGGTTGGCGGGGCCATGGTTCGTCAAGCTCACCACAAGGTTTTTTAAGTGAGTTATATCTTTGAAAAAGGCCCTGTCTGACAAAGAATGTATGCACCGGGAGGTGCTATCGAAGGCGGGTAGATGCTGGCGTAGCTCAGTTGGTAGAGCAGCTGATTTGTAATCAGCAGGTCATCGGTTCAAGTCCGATCGCCAGCTCCAAAGTCTGTAGGAGCTATTCCTACCGAAAATTAAGTTGTCAATTTCTTTTTTTTTATTTACTCTGAATGATAAATCAGGGAAAAGGTTGAGTGCCCACGTAGCTCAGTTGGTAGAGCACTTCCTTGGTAAGGGAGAGGTCACCGGTTCAATCCCGGTCGCGGGCTCCAGAAAGAATAAAAATCATGTTTGAGGCGATACTTCAGGTAAGGTTCAAAAATTATGGCAAAAAATAGAGTTACCACTCACCTCGCTTGCACGGCGTGCAAAGAACGTAACTACACGCAAGTTGTAGGTAAAAAAAGGACAGCAGGTTCTTTGAAGTTGAAAAAATTCTGCTCTCGCTGCCGCAAACATGTTGAGCATAAGGAAACAAAATAGGCTTACAGGCCAGTAGCTCGAACTGGTAGAGCGGCAGACTCCAAATCTGCGGGTTGGGGGTTCGAATCCCTCCTGGCCTGCCAAACATAAAGAGAGTGATAAAAGTTATATTCAGAAAGGTCAGCGGTCCGACGATGAAAAGTATTGTTCAATTCATAAGTGAAGTTAAACTTGAGCTTTCCCGTGTGATTTGGCCTAAAATGGATGAGTGGATAGGCTCAACAGTGATCGTCTTATTTTTGATGGCAGTCTTTGCCATCTATCTTTTTTTGGTAGACGCAGCATGGAGCAAGCTTATGGAACAAATATTCACAATTTATAGTTGAAGGCCGGATGGCTTTTTGGGACAGATGAAATGAAACGTTGGTATGTTGTTCAGGTATACGCCGGATTTGAAGAAGCGATAAAAGCCGATCTGGAAAAGCAGATCAAAGAAGGCAAGCTTGAAAATTATTTTGGTGAAGTGCTTGTGCCTTCTGCTAAAATGAAAAACCAGTTTGGGGCGGAAGATTCAGAAGATCAACAACTTTTTCCCGGTTATATTCTCGTAGAAGCAGAAATCGTTCCTGCATCATTTAGGCTCGTGACCTCGCATCCGCGAGTTTTACGTTTTTTAGGGGGAAAAGAGCCGACTCCTCTTCGTAAAAAAGAAATTGAGAAAGTCATATCTCAAGTTCGTGGAGAGGTGGTAGTGGCAACCAAAAAAGAAGAATTTACTGTTGGTAGTGAGGTAGAAATCACAGAGGGTGCATTCAAAAACTTTGTGGGCATCATTGATAAAGTCGACAGTGAAAATGAAAAGTTAACAGTGATGGTAAGCATCTTCGGGAGAATGACTCCTGTTGAGCTTCTGTACAGTCAAGTCAAACAATAACGTGGGTGAGTTGCTACTATGGCCAAAGAAATAAAAGGTAAAATAAAGTTGCAGATCCCTGGCGGCGGAGCAACTCCAGCACCGCCCGTTGGTTCGTCATTGGGTCAGCAGGGTGTAAACATCATGGATTTCTGTAAGCAGTTTAATGCAAAAACTGCAAACAGAAGAGGGGAAACTGTTCCGGTAGAAATCACAGTTTATAAAGACCGGTCCTTTTCTTTTATTACTAAAACACCTCCAGCGTCCGAACTTATTTTGAAAAAAATCAATGCAAAAAAAGGTTCTTCCGTACCGAATGTCGACAAAGTTGGCAGAATTTCGTGGAAGGACATTGAAGAAATTGCAAAAATTAAACTTCCTGATTTAAATGCCAATGATCTTGAGCAGGCAAAAAAAATTATTGCTGGTAGCGCAAGAAGTATGGGCGTTGATGTCGTTGATTGATGTGGGAACCTGATTATGTCTAAGCATGGAAAAAAGTATAAAAAATCTTCTGAACAGCTGACCGAGGGTATTTTGTCTGCCCAGGAGGCTCTTTCTAAGGCAAAAGAACTTGCGTATGTAAAGTTCGACGAGTCTTTGGATATTCACATAAACTTGGGAATTGATCCTTCAAAAGGTGACCAAGTTGTGCGTGGTTCTGTTGTCCTCCCTCATGGTAGAGGCAAAGATGTTAAGGTCTTGGTCTTTGCAAAGGGTGACAAAGCAGACGAGGCACAAAACGCTGGAGCTGATTACGTTGGGGCAGAAGATTTAGTTGAAAAAATTTCTGGCGGCTGGATGGATTTTGATTTTGCCGTCGCAACTCCGGATATGATGGGTATGGTTGGTAAACTTGCCAGGCTGCTCGGTCCTCGGGGATTGTTGCCGAATAAAAAAACTGGCACAGTGACTTTTGATGTTGCTTTAATTGTGTCTGAATTGAAGCAAGGTCGTGTGTTTTTCAAGAATGACAAGAGTGGTCTTGTTCATTTTTCTTTTGGTAAGGTTTCATTCGATGCTGATAAACTATACCAAAATTTGCTTGCGTTCATCAAAGCGCTTATTGCATCTAAGCCATCCACATCAAAGGGTAAGTTCTTAAAGAAAGTGACGATTACTTCGTCAATGGGTGTTGGTATTCCAGTCAATCCCGATGAGTTCTTAAGAGCTTAACTTTGTACAAAGGAATGTTAAATGAATCGACAGCAAAAAGAATCACTTATCGCAACTCTTAAAGATGAGTTTGCAAAGGCGGAAGCGTCTTTCCTTGTTGGCTACAAAGGTCTTTCTGTTGCACAGATGCAAACGTTGCGCAGAGAGATAAGAGCCAAAGGAGGAAAACTCCGCGTTGCAAAAAATCGTCTGGTAAAAAGAGCGATTGGTGAAGTTGATGGTGTGTGTGCACTGGAAAGTTATTTGCAGGATCAGTTGGGGGTTGTATTTGCTGACCAAGAGTTTACTCAGGTTGCAAAGGTCCTTTCTGATTTTTCAAAGGACAATCCGGCACTGAGTTTAGTGGTTGGGTGTTTAGAGTCGGAGCTTATAGACAAAGCAAAGATTTCCCAGCTTGCATCATTGCCTTCTAAAGAGGTATTGCTTGCTCAAGTGTGTGGCACATTAAATGCACCGATTACAAAGCTTGCCAATGTGTTGAACATCATGATTTTGAGACTCCTGTGGACACTCAAGCAGGTTGGTGAGAAAAAAGCAAACTAATTGTTTGGAAAAGTGAAAAATAATTGATTAACACGGTTTAAAATAGATCGTTTTACGGAGAAACGAATTATGGCATCAAAGTCATTCGATAAATTACTCGAAGAAATCGGAAATATGTCCGTTTTGGAGTTGGCTGATTTTGTAAAGGCGATGGAAGAAAAATTCGGTGTTTCTGCCGCAATGCCAGTAGCCGCAGGACCAGCAGCAGGACCAGCTGAAGCGCCAGCTGAAGCTGAAGAAAAATCAGAATACAAGGTAACGCTTAAAAAAGCTGGACCAGAAAAAATCAAAAACATCAAAGCTTTGCGTGAAGTAACATCGCTTGGCATCGGAGATGCAAAGAAAGCGGTTGAAGAAGCTCCAACAGTGATTGGCGAAGCAGTCGCTAAAGACGATGCCATGAACATGAAGAAAAAGTTGGAAGCTGTCGGCGCAGAAGTCGAGCTTTCTTAATTGAGAAATAATTGTGTTGGCGTGCAGATACTGCGCGCCACACATTTTTGTGTATAAATTCTTTGGGACAGTAAAGTTTTGAGATAATGAGGAGCCGCTTAATGTCTAACTTGCACACGAGCAAGGGAAACATCCGCAAGTCTTTCGGGGGGAGCAAGGATATCGTTGCAGTTCCTAACTTGATAGAGATCCAGTCTGCATCCTTCAATGATTTTGCGCAACTTGATTTCCTGCCATCTGAACGCAAAGTCATAGGCCTTGAAAAGGTTTTACGGGATATTTTTCCCATTGTTTATAATGAAAAAGTTTCACTAGAATATGTGAGCTATGAATTGGGTGACTGGGCGTGTGCATGCGGTAAGTTGACCGGCATCGAAAATCGCTATCAATGGACCTGTTCATCTTGTAAAAAATCCAATTGTTCTCGTCTAGATGCAGATCTTACCTGCACATTTTGTAAAAAACAAACAGCTCGTTACAAAACATGTACGAGTTGTTTATCACGTGTTGGGGTCAAGCTTGGTTTGTCCCTAGAAGAATGTCGCGTAAGTGGTCAAACATTCTTGATGCCTCTCAGAATCAAGATCCAACTTGTGAGTTGGGATGTTGAAGAATCTGGCAACAAAATTATTCGAGACATAAAAGAACAAGATATTTTCTTTGCAGATTTGCCTGTTATGGCGGATCTTTATGAAGAAGATGGACAGTACAAACTCGGCAACCTCGGGACCTTTTTGATTAATGGTGTTGATCGTGTTGTTGTTTCTCAGTTGCATCGATCTCCTGGTGCAATTTTCTCGCAAAGCAAAAAAACAAAAGACTTTAGGGGGCGCCCATACTATCTAGCTCGTTTAATTCCTCTTCGTGGTTCGTGGCTTGATTTTGAATTTGACAGCAGTGACAATTTGTACGTCAGAATAGATAAAAAGAAAAAGCTTCCCGTAACCGTTTTTCTACAGGCTCTTGGTATTGCTCGCGATGAAATTATCTCTAAATTTTATAATTTTGACACCATCTTTGCAGAAAAAGGTGAATTTTATCGTGCGTTAGACAGCAATATTTTAAATCAGCGTATCGAAAAGGGAATGCTGCCTGAAAAGCATGAAAAAACGTTGCTTGGTAAAAGGTTTAGCAAAGAGATTATAAGTAAGCTTAAAAAATCTGGTGTGCAAAAATTGGCACAAAGAAAAGCTGGTCTTTTAAATCGTTTCTTTGCGCAAGATCTTGTTGATCCAGAAACAGGTGAAGTACTTGTTGAACAAGGACAGGTGTTTATCGAGGATCACTTTGATCTCTTTTCAAAGATTAAAAAAGTTGAATTTAAATTAATTGCAACTTCAGGGTATGTGTTCCAACCAACCATAGGACTTACTCTTGCAAATGACCCATGCCATTCACGTGAAGAGGCACTGATCGAACTTCACTCAAAAGTATGGCCTGGTGATAACGCGACAGTTAAAGAGATTGAAGAACGTCTTGAAGACATTTTCTTTAATCCTCGTTTATACGATTTGACTAAAGTTGGTCGTGTTCGTATTAACAGAAAGCTTGGACTTGATACCCCTGAAGATGTACTTGCACTAACATTGGAAGATATTGTTGCCACAATTCGTTATCTTGTAAACCTTCGTGAACGTGGTGAAGGTGAACTTGATGATATCGATCACTTGGGAAATAGAAGAGTTCGCCTTGTTGGAGAACTTTTAAGTAATCAGGTATACCTTGGTTTCTTGCGTATCGAACGTATTGTGCGTGAACGATTCCGTGTACAAGATTTACATGGCGCTTTGATGCCTCAAGATCTTTTAAACGTAAAACCGTTAAGTGCAGTTATTCGAGAATTTTTTGGACTTGGTCAGTTGTCTCAGTTTATGGATCAGACAAATCCTTTGGCAGAAATTGCACACAAAAGAAGATTGTCTGCTTTAGGGCCTGGTGGTGTTATGAAGGATCGTGCAACGTACGAAATTCGTGACGTGCACACATCTCACTATGGTCGTATCTGTCCGATTGAAACTCCTGAAGGACAAACAGTTGGTCTTATTTCTTCCTTATCCACTTATGCGATGGTAAACGATCTTGGGTTTATTGAAACCGCATACCGTCCTGTAGTGAAAGGAAAAATAAAAGATGAAGTGGTGTTTCTTGATGCATTTACAGAAGCGGAAAGTTACATTGCGCAGGCAAGTGAAGTAAAAGATGGAAGATTAAAAGGCAAGGTGGTGTTTGCTCGTCATGACGGAAACTACATGTACGTTGATGCAGACAAAATTAACTACATTGATCTTTCTCCAAAACAGCTTGTATCTGTTTCTTCTGCATTAATTCCGTTCTTGGAACATGATGATGCGACTCGTGCGCTTATGGGTTCTAACATGCAACGTCAAGCGGTTCCACTGGTTCGTCCGCAAGCACCGATTGTTGCAACCGGTATGGAAAAAGATGTTGCACGTGCTTCATGTGCAGTGTTGATGGCGCGACGTTCAGGGATTGTTGATTACGTGTCTTCGGAACGAATTGTTATTCGGGCGGATAAAGAAAATTTCCGTTCTTCAGAAGATTGGGTCAACAGTGGTATCGATACATACAAACTTAAAAAGTTTGGTCGTTCTAGTCATAATACATGGGTACACCATACACCGATTGTAAAAAAAGGTGATAAAGTTGTTGCCGGAGATATTTTGACCAATGGTCCTTCGATTGACAATGGTGAACTTGCACTCGGTTCTAACTTGATGGTTGCGTTCATGCCGTGGCATGGATACAACTTTGAAGATGCTATCGTGTTGAGTCAACGTTTGGTATACGATGATACGCTTACATCGGTTTATCTAGAAGAATTTGATGTAGAAGCACGTGACACCAAACTTGGACCTGAAGAAATTACGCGAGATATTCCAAATGTAAGTGAAGCTGCACTTGCAGGTCTTGACGATGACGGTATTGTTCGTATTGGAACACGTGTAATGCCGGGTGATATTCTTGTTGGTAAAGTTACACTCAAAGGTGACGTACAGTATTCTCCTGAAGAAAAGTTGTTACGTGCTATTTTTGGGGAGAAATCACGAGAAGTTCGAGACACATCTTTGCGTGTGCCGCCAGGATTAGAAGGAACTGTTGTCGATGTGAAAATTTTCTCTCGAAGCGGTATCCGAAAAGATAAGCGTTATAAGCAAGAAGTTGAAAAGCAAGCAGAAAAAGTTGAGCAGGATTTTGCGCATCATGTTGTTTCATTAAAAAACATGATTAGAAAAGAAATCATCAACGAACTGCATGGCAAAGAGCCGCTCAAGAAAGGGCTTAAAAAACTTCTTCTTGGTTCTTCATACGACAGAGCAAAATTGAAAGAATATTCTCTTGAAGAACTTCTGGAGTTACAGGCAAAAGATAAGAAAATTACAGCGCGCATTGCGACACTAAAAGATGCGTTTGAAAATAAATTGCGCATTCTTGACGGTCTCAAAAGTGAGCGCATGGCAAAGCTGAAAAAAGGTGATCCTCTTCCATCAGGTGTCATTAAGATGGTTCGTGTTTACATCGCGACAAAACGACATGTATCTGTTGGTGATAAAGTTGCAGGGCGACACGGAAACAAAGGTGTTGTCTCAACTATCGTCCGTCGTGAAGATATGCCTTATCTTGAAGATGGTACGCCGGTTGATATTGTGTTAAATCCGCTTGGTGTTCCTTCTCGTATGAACGTGGGACAAATTTTAGAAACGGTTCTTGGTCTTGCGGGTAAAAAACTCGGAGATCAAGTGCGAGAGCTCATTGATACTCGCGGATACAAAGAAATCAAAAGTTTTCTTGTAAAACATTTTGGCAAGAAGATGGTTGATTCATACGAAAAAGAGTATGGCAAAGAGGGAATCACAGAACTTGCTCAAAAAACTGCGCAGTCTGGCATTCTTTTTGAAACGCCGGTGTTTGATGGTGCGCGATATGAAGAAGATGTACAACCAATCACAAAAGATCTGAAACTTCCTGAATCAGGCTCATTTAGATTGCGTGATGGAAGAACAGGTAAGTACTTTGATCAAAATGTAACCGTTGGTGTTATGTATGTGATGAAACTAAATCACATGGTTGATGATAAGTTGCACGCTCGTTCAGTTGGTCCATACTCATTGGTTACACAGCAGCCACTTGGTGGTAAAGCGCAAATGGGAGGTCAGCGACTTGGGGAAATGGAAGTGTGGGCGCTTGAGGCTTATGGAGCCGCGTACACCTTGCAGGAGATGTTGACATATAAATCGGACGATGTCACTGGAAGACACAAAGTATACGAAGCAATGGTACGGGGTGAAGATGTACCGGAGCCGGGACTTCCAGAGTCGTTCAATGTGTTAGTAAAGGAGCTTCAGAGTCTTGGGTTGCAGGTAGATTTATTCAAGAGTGGCAAGGAGAAATCTGGTGAATAATCGAATGTTAGAACGATTTCGAGAGTATATCAGTGTCGCTCAGTTTAATGCTTTACGGGTTAAGGTTGCTCCTCCGGAAAAGATACGATCTTTGTCTTATGGAGAAGTAAAAAAAATAGAAACAATTAACTACAGAACGCTTAAACCTGAACGCGATGGACTATTTTGCGCGCGCATTTTTGGTCCAATAAAAGACTGGGAATGTAACTGCGGTAAATATAAGCGAATGAAGCATCGCGGGATCACCTGTGAAAAATGTGGTGTGGAAGTTATTCAATCCCGTGTTCGTAGAGAGCGTATGGGACATATTGAACTGAATGCGCCTGTATGTCACATTTGGTATCTCAAAGGTATTCCAAGTTATCTCGGTCTTGTTATGGAAATGCCGGTAAAAGACTTGGAGCGAGTTATCTACTTTGATGCGCAAATTGTTGTTCGTCAGGGAAATTCTCCATACCCTCCAAAGACACTGCTTTCCAACGTTGAAGCCGCAGACTACATGGATGATCATGAGGATGATACAGAGTTTCTCTCTGAAAGCGGAGCTCAGGGTATCAGATCTGTTTTAAGCAACATGGACGTCAGTACTGAAATTGCAGCGCTTGAAAAAGCACGAATGAAAACAGCATCTGTTGCGGTTCGTCATAAATTGATGCGTCGAATAAAGGTGTTAACCGGTTTGTTGCAAGCAGGGATCAAGCCAGAGTGGATGATCATGACTGTGCTTCCTGTATTGCCACCGGATCTTCGTCCTCTTGTACCGCTGGAAGGTGGTCGTTTTGCAAGCTCAGACTTGAATGAACTGTACCGAAGGGTACTTAACAGAAATATTCGTTTGCATCGGTTGAATGAAATTGATGCGCCATCAGTGATTATTAAAAATGAACAACGCATGCTGCAAGAGGCAGTTGATGCATTGATTGATAATGGTAGACGCGGTCAACCGGTTCGTGGTTCAAATCGTCGTCCTTTCAAATCGTTAAGTGAAATGCTTCGTGGTAAGCAAGGACGCTTTAGACAAAACTTACTTGGGCGTCGTGTCGATTACTCCGGACGTTCTGTCATTGTGGTAAATCCTGAACTGCGTATGAATCAATGTGGGTTGCCAAAAGCAATGGCGTTGGAACTATTTAAATCATATGTGTTTGCGGGGCTTTTGGAGCGAGAAATTGCAACCAACTTGCGTATTGCAAAAAAGATGGTTGAAGAGTTAGAACCAGAAGTGTGGGACGTGTTGGAAGACGTAGTGAAAAACAGGGTTGTTCTTTTAAACCGTGCGCCAACATTGCACAGACTTGGTATTCAAGCCTTCTATCCAATATTGGTTGATGGAAAAGCGATCAAAATTCATCCGCTTGTCTGTAGTGCATTCAACGCTGACTTTGATGGTGACCAAATGGCTGTTCACCTTCCTTTGAGCAAACGTGCACAAGAAGAGTCGAAAAAACTTATTGTTTCGACAAACAATATTCTTTCTCCACAAAATGGTCGTCCAAATACGGTTCCAAGTCAGGACATGGTTCTTGGTCTACACTATCTGACCAAAATACGTTGCAATTTGTTGGGAGAAGGTACGTTCTTTTCTAGTGCACAGGAAGTTGTTTCTGCGTATCACCATGAAAAGGTCAAGCTTCATGCAAAAATTAAATTGCGTATCGATAATAAGATTGTTGATACTACAACCGGACGTGTTATTTTGTTTGATGCACTTCCTGAGGGTTCAGACTTTGCATGGGTGAACAAAGTAATGAAACGTGCAGACCTTAAGAAGTTGGTTGAAACGGTTTACTTCAAATTTGGTAACGATGTTACTGTTGATTGTTTGGATAAAATCAAGAAACTTGGATTTTATCACTCAACGATTGCCGGTATTTCTTTCTCCATGACTGATTTGGTTGTTCCTGAACAAAAAGACAAACTTGTAAGTGCTGCCGAAAAGAAGGTACAAAAAGTAGAAAAATTGTACCGAGACGGTGTTATCACCAATGGTGAGCGTTATAACAAAGTTATTAGTTTGTGGGGACACGCAACAGCAGATGTTGCTGATGCGATGTACAAAAATCTTGAAACTCAAAACGATGAGGCGTTTCTAAACAAAGAAAAAAGTGCGCCGTCATTTAATCCAATATTCATGATGTTGGATTCCGGAGCTCGTGGTTCTCGTGACCAGATCAAACAGTTGGTTGGTATGCGTGGTATGATGGCAAAGCCGACCGGTGAGATTATGGAAACTCCGGTTAAAAATAACTTTAAAGATGGTCTGAGTGTATTTGAGTACTTTATTTCTACACACGGTGCTCGAAAAGGTCAGGCTGATACTGCGCTTAAAACGGCAAACTCTGGATATCTTACTCGACGTTTGGTTGATGTCTCTCAAGATGTTATTGTCACCATGAAAGACTGCCAAACTCTTGGATACGTCGAAGTTGAAGATTTGACTGAATCTGGAGATGTTTTGTATCCATTGGCGGGTCGTGTACTTGGTCGTGCACTTGCTGCAGACGTAAAAGATCCTGTTTCTGGTGAATTACTTCTCAAGCAGGGTGACATTGTTACTCGGGAAGATGTCGCCAAAATTAGTGAATCTGCAGTTTCTAAAGTGCTGGTTCGTTCCGTTCTGACTTGTCAGGCAAAACGGGGTGTATGTTCTCTCTGTTACGGATACGATTTAGCGCGTGGAAAGATGGTGGATGTTGGGACTGCTGTTGGTGTTATTGCAGCACAGTCGATTGGTGAGCCTGGTACACAGCTGACCATGAGAACGTTCCACGTTGGTGGTACCGCAAGTGGTATGGCAGAACAACCGTACTACACTGCAAAAGTAAACGGTATCGTTGAGTGGCAAGGTATTCGTACGGTGAAGAACCGTGACGATCAAGACGTCGTCATGAGCCGTAAAGCAAAAATTGTAATCAAATCTGCTGACGGAAGAGAACTTCAAAAGCACGGACTCGAATATGGTTCGGTTGTGTTGGTACAAGATGGTGCTTCCGTAAAAATTGGCACGAAGCTTGCTGAGTGGGATGCACATAACAAAGTATTGCTGACCGAAAAAACAGGACGTGTGAAGCTTGTTGATTTGATTGAAAACGTTACCTTCCAAGAAACCTTTGATGACGTAACAAATAAATCGACGTATTCTGTTTTAGAACACAAAGAAGAGAAATGGCAGCCCGCAATTAGCATTGTTGATCCAAATGACAATGAGCTTGCGCACTACTACTTACCGACAGGTTCTCACCTTGCGGTTTCACAAGATCAAGAAATTAGTGGTGGTGATGTTTTGGTAAAAATGCCACGTGAAATTTCTAGAACAAAAGATATTACTACTGGTGGTTTGCCAAGAATTGCAGAACTGTTTGAAGCTCGTACACCAAAAGATCCAGCGATTTTAGTTGATATTGATGGTGAAGTTGTCTTTGGTGGTTTGCAACGGGGTATGAGAAAAATATCCGTGGTTTCCGGTTCTGAATCGTATGACTATCTTGTGCCACGAGGCAAGCAGCTTAATGTTGTTGATGGTGAGAAGGTGAATGCCGGTGACTTGTTAACATCTGGTTCTCCAGTGCTTCATGATATGTTGCGCATTTTGGGACCTGATGTAGTACAGAAATATTTGGTTGACCACATTCAAGAAATTTACCGTTTGCAGGGTATTGATATCAATGATCGTCACATCGAGCTTGTGGTTAAGCAGATGATGAGAAAAGTTAGAATTGTTGATCAAGGTGATACCGATTTCTTGATTGGTGATCGTGTTGACCGTATACACTTTAAGAATGTGAATGCGCTTCTACACGCCGAGGGCAAGAAGGTTGCTGTGGCCAAGCCGATTTTGATGGGTATTACCACCGCATCGCTTGGAACGGAAAGCTTCTTCTCTGCAGCATCTTTCCAGGAAACCACAAGAATATTGGCTGAAGCAGCAATTGCTGGTCAGGTCGATTACCTATACGGTTTGAAAGAAAACGTGATTGTTGGTAAATTGATTCCTGCAGGGACAGGTGTTCCTTCATTCAGAAAAAAATACCTTGGAGAAGAAGTTTCTGAGATTGAGCAGGCTGCTCGTAGGCAAGAAGGCTTAGAGGCAAAAAAGCAGCAAGGTGAACAGAAAGCTGCTTAGAAAGAAAGCTCTGTGACATTGAAAAAAGAAGGCGCGTAGCTCAGGGGTAGAGCACTGCTTTGACGTAGCAGGGGTCAGCGGTTCAAATCCGCTCGTGCCTACCATTCTACGCTAAAGCTTCGAATGGCACGGCCATCTTTTTCAAGGAAGTGATTTTTGAAAAAAGTGAAGCTTGAAAGAAAAAGCGTAGAATGTCCTTCGAAGTTCTTCGGATTTTTCGAAGAACGTAGTAGGGCTTGTTACAACGAAGAAGAAATGCTTCTTCGGCCATAAAACGAAATTTTGTTAATGTGTATATTTAGGTGATTATATTATGCCATTGAATGTAGAAGAAAAAGCAAAGATCGTGAAAGATTTTGGAAGTGCGGAAAAAGATTCCGGATCAGCGGCCGTACAGGTTGCGTTGTTATCGGAACATATCAAGCGTTTAACCGTACACCTTCAGAACAACAAAAAAGACTTTTCTTCAAAAAGGGGGTTGTTAAGAATGGTAGCACGCAGACGAGGTTTGCTGAGCTACATTGAGAGAAAAGATGAAGTTCAATATAGAGATTTAATTGGTCGTCTTGGTTTAAAACGATAACCATTGATGATTATCATTAGTTAGGTTTATTTAATGACAAAAAAGTTTACGTTATCTGATTTTGGATATGAAGTTGAAATTGGTAAAGTTGCCGGTCAGGCTGACGGCGCTGTTTGGTTTCGACAAGGCAATACTGTCTTGCTTGCTACTGCCGTTTCTTCTCCGTCCAAAGAGTTTCCAGGATTTTTACCGCTTACTACTGATTACAGAGAGCCTTTCTCTGCTGCAGGTAAAATTCCTGGTGGATATTATAAGCGTGAAGGCAGGTCAACCGAGCACGAAATTCTTACTTCGCGTTTGATTGATAGGGCAATTCGTCCACTATTTCCTTCCACGTATTTTAGTCAGTTACAAGTTCTTGTAACTGTATACTCTGTTGATAAAAAACATCCGCCATCTACACTCGGTTTACTTGCCGCGTCCGTTGCGTTGACGATTTCCAAGATTCCATTTTTGGGTCCAGTTGGAGTTGTGGAAGTTGGCAGAATTGATGGCAAATGGGTGATTGCTCCTTCTCATGAACAAACATTAGAATCTGATGTTCGCCTTGTTGTTGCGGGTACAGAAAATGGTGTGTGCATGGTAGAGGGGTCTGCAAACGAAATTCCAGAAAAAGATTTTCTTGATGCATTGTTTTTGGCACATGAACAAGTCAAAAAGCAGATCGAGTGGCAAAAAGAAATTCAAAAAGAAGTTGGTGTTCAAAAAGAACAACTTGAAGATCTTTATGATTGGAAGGGTTGGGAAGAACGTACCGACCAATTTTTAACAGACGATCGTCTAAAAGCATTGTTTATATTTGATAAGCTTGAGCGCGATCAAATTTTGGCAAAACTCAAAGAAGAATTCTTTGCAGAAGTACAACCGCAGATTGAGCAAGACGGTGTACACGAATCTGTTGTTAATTATGTCTTTGAAGGTGTGCTGAAGAAAAAACTAACAGAACTTGTTTTTAAAGAAAACAAACGAGTTGACGGACGCGCATTCGATCAAATTAGAGAAATTTCAACTGAAGTTGGTTTATTGCCAACAACACATGGTTCTGCCTTGTTTAATCGCGGACGTACGCAGGCTTTGGTCAGTGTTACGCTTGGTGGTGGACAAGATGAGCAACGAGTTGAAGGATTGTTGGAAGATTCCACGAACAAATCGTTTATGCTTCATTATAACTTTCCTCCATACTCTGTTGGTGAAGCACGTATGTTGCGTGGTCCTGGTAGACGTGAAATTGGTCATGGAAGTCTGGCCGCATCTGCATTGCAGTATATGTTGCCGTCAAAAGAAGATTTCCCGTACACCATTCGTATTATTGCCGATATGCTAGAATCTGATGGTTCCACTTCTATGGCAACAACCTGTGGCTCTACCATGGCGTTGATGCACACTGGTGTGCCAATCAAAAAAATGGTTGGTGGTGTTGCAATGGGACTTTTAAAAAGCGAAGACGGTAAGTTTGCAGTCCTGAGTGACATTTTAGGATTTGAAGATGCATTTGGTTTGATGGACTTTAAAGTAACGGGTACCGATGATGGTATCACTGCAATTCAGATGGACATCAAAGCAAAAGCAGGTCTTCCACGTGAACTTTTTGAGACCGCTTTGCAGCAGGCCAAAAAGGGAAGATTGCATATTCTTGGGGAAATGCGCAAGGTTATGTCGGGACCAAACAAAGAACTTTCTGACTTAGTTCCAAAAGTGACTATGCTTAAAATTTCAACCGACAAAATTGGTGCAGTTATTGGTGGTGGCGGTAAAATCATTCGTGAAATTATCGACACAACCGGAACGAACATCGATATTGATGGTGACGGTATCGTAAAAATTTACGGAACACCAGAAGCTGATATTGAGCGTGCACTCAGTTGGGTGAAAGTACTTGCTGGCATCATTGAAATTGGTGATGTGTATCCTGGTAAAATTCGAAGATTGGTTGACTTTGGTCTTTTTGTTGAGTTGGTTCCAGGTCAGGATGGCCTTGTTCATATCTCTAACATCCCGCGTGAAAAACAACGCACGTTTATGAAGGATTTCAAAGTAGATGAAAATGTCTTTGTAAAAATTGTTGATTACGACAAAGAAACAGGGCGCATTCGTCTCAGGTTGGTACAAAATCCAGAAGAGAAAAAGTAAACAACTATTGAGGTGAGGTTACCACCTGATGAAACAATCTGCTGTACGGTATGCCGGTCGAGCATTTGACTGCATACGCGCTGTTAAAATAAAATTCAATACATTTGGGTACGCTCCGGGTTCGGTTCTTTTTGAAATGGGCCGCACAAAAGTTTTGTGTGCTGTTTCCATGCAGCCCGGCGTTCCAAAGTTTTTGAAGGGGAAGCAACGTGGATGGTTGTCGGCCGAATACGCAATGCTTCCAACTTCAACTTCTCATCGCACACCGCGAGAAATTTCTAAGATGCGCAGAGATGGGCGTTCACAAGAAATTTCTCGACTCATTTCTCGTTCGTTACGTACCATTGTTGATTTTACGTTGCTTGGAGAGCGCACCATTCTCGTTGATTGTGATGTGCTGCAAGCTGATGCTGGTACGCGAACCGCATGCATCACTGGTGCGTCTTTGGCGTTGCGTGCTGCCGTGCAAAAATGGATTGAAAATGGTGTGCTGAAACAAAATATTTTGACAGATTCTCTTGCTGCACTTTCAGTTGGCTGGCTAGGCGATGGTCCGCTTTTGGATTTAGATTTTTCTGAAGACAGCAAAGTTGATGCAGACTTTAACATTGTGATGACCAAGTCGGGCAAGCTTATTGAATTTCAAGGTGCAGTAGAAGGAGCTCCGCTTTCTTGGCAGCAGTTTGAGCAAGTTCGTGCGCTAGCTGTGCGCGGCATTGAGCAACTTTTTGCGCGGTGTGATGAATTGGTTGCAGCCACGTCAAAAGACAGGCAAGGTAAAAAACAATCACGTTCTGGATTATTTAGTTTACAAAACCGAATCAATTCGCCATCCTAGTGGCCATGGATATTTTTTCATTTTTAAAAAACGGACGCTCGCCTGATTTTTTTCGACTACACAAAACAATCTGTTTTAGTGGGGCGAGAGATTTTTTTCCACTTCTTTTCTTTTCAATTTTTTTTACGCGCCTTAAAAAAAACGGAGAGGTGCCGATCGAAATAGTTGATTGTGCACAAGAAAATATGGCGGCGCTGCATGCAAAACTCGCAACCAGTTTTTTGGGTAGTACTACGCTGTACTGGTTTAAAAATGTTTCTCAACTCAAACCAAAAATAAGCAAGCAGCTCGTTCAATTTTTAAAAAAGTATGAAGGGCCAAATACAGTTGCATTTTTTGTTGATGAAACAAGTGGGTTTACGAAAAAAGATGCGCAATTGTTTGTGCCAATTCCAGAAAAAATTGATCAGAAAAAATTTATAAAGTTGAGTGGTTTTTTAGGCAATACGGTTTCAGAAAAAATTGCACAAACGCTTTTTAAAAATTTTTCAACAATTAACCTCGATGCTGCCTGTGTGTTGTTGCAGTATGCAGTGCTGACGGGAAAAAATGCACAAAGTTTTGTTGATGGCTGGTTAGATACATTGATTGAGCCGCAACATTCATTGAATGCTTTAAGCTCGCTTTTTTTTGAAAAAAAACCGAAACAGTTTTTTGTTTTGTGGTCAAAAATGAGCCAAGCATATTCCGCACAGTTTTGGATTGCATTTTGGTCGGAGCAACTTTGGCGAGCATATAATTTTATTGAACAGTCAGAAAAAAAACAATTTGTAGAAGCAAGGCGAATTAGTTTTCGACTGCCTTATAAATTTGTAAATGGGGGGTGGAGATCAGTGCAGAAGGGGCAGTTGCGCAGTGCCCACCAGTTCTTGTACACTATTGACTGTTCTTTAAAAAATGGCGGGTCAGCACAGTTTCTAGATCTGTTTTGTAGCACCTTTTTTAATTTAAACTAACAGAGGAATTTGCATGAATAAGTTCAAAAAAATATTTTTGCTTGCCTGCGTTATTTTTTCCGCGTCGCATGTTTGTGTTGCGAGTGAGAGTTCTGGAGAGAGTTCTCAAAGGGGTAGGTTATGTGAAATATGGACTACTATTAACGCGAAAAATGAAACGGCACTTTCTAGGACTAAAAGACTTGAAGAAATGAAAAAGTCTTACTTCCATAGGGCGGCTCCTTGGCTAATAGGTTTTTGCATAGGATTTTCTTCTAACTCACTATCAAACTACCGGACTTCTTCAAAAAGAAATTTTTTAAAAAAAGGAACAGCGGGTGCGCTTGCTGGATGTGCTTATAAGGGAGGAATGATGGGGGTTGAATGGTTTGCTAAGTCTATAGACAAGAGTGTTTTTGCTGATCAGATGAGCAAGCATGAGACAAAACTATCCGCTTTGTTAAAAGACAGCAGCTTTCAACAAGATGACAAAAACTATCTGAGGTATCTACAAACAGAGGTTAAGAGAGCACAAAAAAGTCGAGAGCCTCTTAAGTCTTTGTTGGGCCCCTCGCAGTGGAGTCATAGAAACAAAAAACAATCAAAATAAAACGTACGGAGATTTTTTGCAAAAAAGAAAATATACTCTTTTGAAAATCGTGGTGATTTTTTTGACACTCGGATATTTTCAGTCTGTTTTTTCTATGTCAGATGAAAAGCCTTATGGCGTTTCTGAAATGTGTTGGTGGCTTGAAGAACTCTCTTTATTAAAATCAGAACGTGAAACAATGGTTGATTTAAGTCAGAAGCTTGAGTTATCAAAAAGTTCTCAGCAGTACACCCAAGATGTAGAAAAGATTTCGGGTTTTTCTGGGTTTTTATGGGAGAGGATACAAAAAGATACATCGAGTTCAAAATTGTATGATCCAAGACGTTATACTTTAAAAAAGGTGTACGATCCAAAAAATTACACCCGAAAGTATGATCCCAAAAGATACACTTCATAGGAGGTGTTAAATCGGATCTTTAAATCGATCTGGTTGAATGATGCCGCCGGAAATAATGAGGGCCATCGCTTCTTGATGGCTCAAATCAAGAACTTTTATCTCTTCTTCTGGAAGTACTACCATATAACCGCTGATCGGTGTTGGTGTGGTAGGTACAAAAAGACTGTAATATTTTTTTTCAGTATCGGGTGACAGTTGTGGTGCCATCTGACTTGTCAAAAATGCAACGCTGTACATTCCTTTGCGTGGAAACTCAATCAGTACCACTTTTTTAAAACTAATTTTGTCCTGCACACTAAATGCGTTAACCAGTTGTTTTATGCCGGTATAGATCGGACGGACCAGCGGAATTTTTGCAATAAGCCGTTCCGCCGAATGGATGATAGAGCGTAAAAAAAGAATGCGCACAATGACGCCGAAAAAAAGAATTGCAGCAAAAATTAGTAAAAATTCCGAGTACGGAACCGATTTTAAAAATGCGGGTCTAAACTCTTGTAGTGGTTCCAGCCATCCACTTACAAAATGGAATGTAAAGGTGAAGATCACAACGGTTATCGAGATGGGAAGTAGGGTGATGAGTCCGTTCAAAAAAAGTGACCATACAAATCGAAATGGCATAAGAAGAATATCTTTTATTTTCACGAAAGCTCCTTCTGCAACTTTTTCGTTAACTGGGTACAAATGGCGTTTGCATTTTCTTGTGTTGCCTCTTCTACCATAACCCGTAATTTCGGCTCAGTGCCAGAGTAACGTACAATTATTCGTCCAGATGTAAGTCGTTCCTCTGTGTGCGCAATAATTTCTGAAAGAGGTTTTAAGGTTAAATCTTTTTTTTCTGAAACAACAATGTTGCTGAGTGCCTGTGGATATTTTTCGAATGTTTTTAAGTCCCAGTTGTTTGTCAGCTGCGCAGTTTCTGCCACACGCAGTGCGGCAAAAATTCCGTCACCACAGTTGAGGTAATCTCTCAAGATGACGTGCCCAGATTGTTCTGCACCAAGCAGTAGATTTTCTTTTTCAAGCGCATGTGCAACGTGTTTGTCTCCAACTTGCGTGCGTATCAATCTTTTGCCTTGATTTTGCAGCCAAGCTTCCATGCCGCAGTTGGTCATGATGGTGCCAACAACTGTTTTTTCTTTTTGATATTTTGGATGGGTAGACAAAAATGCAAGAATGTCATCTCCATTTTTTATTTCTCCGTTTTTTGTGACGACTGTAAGTCGGTCTCCATCGCCATCAAATGCAAAACCGATATCCGCTTTTTCTTGTAAAACTTTTTGTTTCAGATTTTCTGGGTTGGTTGATCCGCAGTTATCGTTTATATTTTTTCCATTCGGTTCACAAAAAATTGGAGTAATTCTTGCTCCCATCTCTCGAAAAATAATTGGAGCCACGGCAAATGTTGCGCCATGTGCGCAATCAAGAACTATTTTTTTGTTTTTCAAAAAGTTGTGTTCGAAGTAGGTTCTGATATTCAGAACATAATCACTTCCCGCTGTAGTCAAAAATTCAGCTTCAAGTTTTGGGTCTGCATTGAGAGAAAGCGATTTCTTTTGTTGCTGATAAAAAAGCTCAAAAATCTTTTTTTCATCTTCCGGTTTTAGTTTTCCGCTTTTTGCATCGAATAGTTTTATGCCGTTGTCGTGGTATGGATTGTGAGATGCAGAAATAACGATGCCGAAATCAAAATGATTATCATTGTTAATGATATTAAAAACTGCAGGAGTTGGAAGCACACCACCGTCATGGACGTCTATACTGTGTAGAAGAAATCGTGATTTTATAGTTGATTTTATAAAGCCGCACGACTCGCGCGTATCATGGCCGATTAATACTGTTGGTTGTGAACTATATTTTTTTTGTGCCCACTGTGCGATTGCATCGCCAAGAGTGGAAAGAGAATCAGCATCAAGAGGAAAGTGTCCAACGCGGGCCCTGATACCATCTGTGCCGAAAAGAGTTTGTTCCATCCGTTTTATTCCTAGGGGTATTACTCGATTTTTGTTTGAACTTCCAAGTGTGGCGGTGTCCATCCTGCAACTTTGATTGTTTCTGGTAACATCACCTGTCTTTCAGACAGTGTAATGGTATTTTTGCCCTCGGCAAGTGTTCGAGAATCAATGTGTATGGCAACATCTTCTATGTTAAGGGATCGCAGATCAGAGCGCCTTCCTGCAAGGTTCATTTTTACGGTGTCTGCACAGGCAATTTTCATTCCTTTTTCTGTTTCATAAAAACAGACCGGCACATCCGTCCAGATGTCATCAGTGTGTGATTGATTGACTAAAGACCATACTCCGTAGGCAAGGATGATAGAGAACAACTTAATTTGTACATTATTTAGAAATATGTTTTTGAGAAAACGCTTCATGATTTACCACTCCCCATTGAGACGTTGATTTTGACAGTACATATTTTTTAATTAATTCCACTGTTTTTGTTGCGTGCATGCGGTCCACAATCATGCCATTGAGCACCACGTCAAATGTTCTGCTTGTTGGGTTGATGTGTACAACAAGTGCGTCTGTTTTTCCGCTAAAAAAAATTGCCTGTTGTTTCCAGTCTGGCAGTTTTTTTACGTTCGGTTCAAGATGCTCCTCGTTCATGAGCTGTTTCCATGTTGCATTGATTCCCACCAATTTGCCTTGTGTGTTTACCCATACCATCTGTTGCTCAGCAAACGAACTGCTTGCAAACAAAATATTTAAAAGACCCGCTTCGAGTTGCGCATTAAATTGCAGGGGTGTTTCTAAAAAATCTTTAAGTGTGTCTTTGTGTTCAATAACACAGGTGACAGATTTCCCGTTATTGATGGTAGTCAGAACTGTTTTAATAAGTGTTTCGAGCCAATCAATCTGTACTCGTTTTGCAGGAGTAATATTTTTAAGGGCAACCACATTTCTTTGCAGCAGATCTTGATGCATCAAAATAAAAATCATTGCAGTAACAGGAGCAAACAAAAATAGCGTGTAACTCACGGTGGTCATGCCCAGATAATGTGTTCCAAATGCACAGGCGCAGTAGCCGTAAAAATAAGGCAGAAGATTTTTTTGCTTATCTTTTTTGAGCCACAGTGCAGTGTAATAAAACAGTACACCAAAAAAGGCAACCTCTAAAAGATCTCTCCAATAAAAAAATGAATTGTACTCAAAAAAAAGATTTGAAAAAATACCAGGCAGGCTCATGGTGATGCTCTCCTGTTTTTGGACCACTTACTACTTTCTATTTTTTTTGATCTTAGAGGAAATTTCAATTTTTGGCGAGCAGCTTGAGACAAAAAGGCCTGATTTGGCTATCATAGGTAAAAAGATTGAGAGCATATTGCAAAGGAAAAATCTCATGGAACAAAAAGAAGTTATTTTAACGGGTGATCGACCAACCGGTCCGCTGCACCTTGGGCACTATGTCGGATCACTTGAAAATAGAGTGAAGCTACAAAACGAACACAAAACATTCATCATGCTTGCAGATCTGCAGGCAATGACAGACAACGTCGACAATCCAGAAAAAGTGCGTAACAACGTGTTGGAAGTTGCTTTCGATTATCTTGCAGTTGGCATAGATCCAAAAGAAGCAACGATTTTTATACAGTCACAAATTCCTCAAATTGCAGAACTTGCCATCATCTATTTAAATCTGGTTACCGTCAACAGGCTCAAACGGAACCCAACCGTTAAGTCAGAAATTAAACAGCGGGGATTTGGTGAAAATCTGACCGCAGGTTTTTTGGTCTACCCTGTTCACCAGGCATCTGATATTACCATTGTTAAAGGAACCTTAGTTCCGGTTGGTGAAGATCAACTCCCGATGATTGAACAAACTAATGAAATTGTACGCCGTTTTAATTTTTTGTATAAAACTGATGTACTGCAAGAATGCAAAGCCGTTATTTCAAAAGTAAAACGACTTCCGGGTACCGATGGCAAAGAAAAAATGAGTAAGTCGCTTGGCAATGCAATCTTTTTAAAAGATGATGCGGATACCGTTTCAAAAAAAGTAATGAGTATGTACACAGACCCTGACCATATTCGCGTGGAAGATCCAGGAAAAATTGAGGGCAATACCGTTTTTTCTTATCTGGATGTGTTTGACCCAGATACCACTGAAGTACAGAAATTGAAAGAGCATTATCAACGGGGTGGACTCGGTGATGTAAAGGTTAAGAGGCGACTCATCGATGTGCTTAACAACTTTTTAGAGCCAATCAGAAGCAAGCGGAAAGAGTTCGAAAAAGATCCAGAAGCGGTTATGAAAATGCTTTTAGATGGTTGTGCGCATACTCGTGACGTTGCAGCGCAGACCATGCAAGAAGTTAAGCAGGCCATAAAGCTAGATTATTAAGTTTTTTTCCGTTATTTCATTACATCGTTGTTCTGCTGTGCCTCGCTTTGCTACCCTAAAACCGAAATAAAAAAGGGTTAGTGGGACTGAGTGAGGGGACTAAAGATGAAGAATAAAATTTTTCCGATTCTTACTGTTTTGCTGTTTGTAGTACTTGTGGGTGTTTCTGTCTTTCGAATGTTTTACCAAGTACGTGTGGGTACGGACAAAATTATTGTCAAAGAGGTAAAACAACTGGTTGATATTATTCAGCGCATCGACAAAAAATGTAAGATTATCGACTTTGACTACCAAAAAAATATCATCAACTTTTTGAATGTAGAAAAATTTGTTGGATCCGAAATTGGTTCCATGAATCTCGCCTATCCAGATCAATGGGAGGGGCCCTATCTGAACGACAACCCAACCATCCAAGAAAAAGAGTACATGATAGTCCGTACCAAAAAAGGCTATTTCATCACTCCAGGTGAAGGGGTTGAGCTTGGTAATGGAAAGGTTGTCGGCAAAGACGTTATTCTTGATGAAAACGCAGACATTTACAAAATGATGTTTGATGAGGAAGCTCTCATGTCAGAAGGCAAAGCGCTTGCCGCACCACTTTCGGTTGGTTCTAGCACGGCAGAAGAAGTGCTTCTTGAAAATATCATGCGAGCAGAAGATGGTCTGGTTTTTCACAGTCTAAGTGACGTCCTGGATATTGCTCTGAAAGAATAAAATTTAAACTTTCTTCACAAACTGGGCGTCTAACTTTTTGGTTCCAGTTTTAAATTTAATCGTGAGGTAAATTTTGCCTACACCTTTGCGTTCAGTTTTTTGCACTGTGCCGATGCCGAATTTCTTGTGCTGCACCGGTTGATTTTTTTTCCATCCACCAACTGATACATTTTTGGTCATAGTTTTTTTTGCAGGGAATTTTTTTACTGTGGTTTTTTTGGCTGTGCCAAAGGTGAAGACTTGGGATTTTGCGGCGGTTGCTGCTTTCATGCCGAGCCACTGCATAAAAACGCTGTTGATGTAAAATGTGTTTTCTTTTGAGCAATCGTGGTGCATAAATTTTGCAGTTGGCAGTTCTGCCAAGAAGCGTGATGGGCGTTGAGTGGTCATCTGGCCGTAGGTGTACCGATATTTTGAGTGCGTTAACAAAAGCCGTTCTTGTGCACGCGTTACCCCGACGTAAAACAGACGCCGCTCTTCTTCCAGTGCATCAGAATCGATAAATGATCGAGAGCTTGGCAGCAGGCCGTCTTCCATGCCCACAATAATCACGGTATGAAATTCCAATCCTTTTGCCGCATGGAGAGTCATCATCAAAACAGAATCTTTTTGATCATCTTCAACTTTTTTTTCTTGCATCAATGCAACATCATCAAGAAATTTTGCAATTGTTTTGATTCCTTGTGTTTCTAGATGTTTTACTGCACGAATCAACTCTTTGACGTTGTCGATGCGGGCCATTGCTTCTTGTTGCTCGTACGAATTTTTCAGATGGGTAAGGTATGCGGTACCTGCAATAATTTTTTCCAATGCTACGCTTGGTTTTGTTTTTTCGTCAATGGATGTGAAAATGTGCAAAAACTGTTTGAGTGCTTGTTGCTTTGCATTGGTGATCACCTTGTCGTGCAAAATATCTTTCGCAACATCTTTAAAATGAAACAGTGATTCAACGTTCCACCGCTCGTAAAACAGTTCTTCAAACTTTGGTCCCAAGCCGCGTGTTGGATAGTTGATTACACGAAAAAAAGAAGTACGGTCAAACGGGTTGATTGCCAATCGTAGGTACGCAAGCAGATCTTTTATTTCTTTCCGTTCATAAAACTGAATGCCACCAATAATTTTGTACGGCATTGTATTTCTGATGAGTGCTTCTTCAATTGAACGGGATTGATAATGTGCGCGGTATAAAATTGCAACAGAGTTTAGTTTTTGTTTTTTTTGTGCAGCTTTTAAAAATAGCGCAATGATATCGCCTTCTTGGTACTCGGACATGCCGGTCACTACACGAATTCGATCTTGTGCTTTTTTGTCGGTCCACAACTTTTTTTCATTTCTGTTGATGTTGTTTTTGATTACATGATTTGCAACATCTAAAATCGGTTGCACCGAACGGTAGTTCTGTTCAATTTTTATGGTTTTTGTTTTTGGAAAATCTTTTTTAAAGTTGATGATGTTGGTAACCGTTGCTCCACGCCAAGAATAAATTGATTGATCTTCATCACCCACCACGCACAACGATTTGGTGGTGCATTTTTTTCCATCACGTGCCATCTGTTTGAGCAGTTCATGCTGAATTACGTTCGTGTCTTGATATTCATCAACCAAAAGATGTGCAACCGTTTGTTGGTGTTCCTTTTTAAAGGTTTTGTTTTTTGCAAACAGGTTTGTTGCCTGTAAAAGGAGATCGTCAAAATCAAAACATTTACTTGCGGTTTTTTCTTGTTCGTACGCAGCAAAAACATCTTTCACAAACGGCATAGAAAATTGGTATTCAGGTGCGGAGGTAAAATCGAGTCCCACCGTTCCATTTTTTATTTTTGAAATGGTATGTGCCAATTTTTTTGCGGTGATTTGTTTATTGAGTCCGCTTCGTTTTACGATGTCACCAAGCAGTTTCAGACGATCATCTTCATCTAAAATAGAAACGAATGGATTGTCTAGAAGATCATTATTTTTTTTTAAAAGTCGTAGACAATATGAGTGGAAGGTGCCGACAAAAGGAACGGGGTACCCGTCGGGTAAAAATTCTTGTACCCGTTCTTTCATCTCGTTACCTGCCTTGTTGGTAAAAGTCAGGGCAACAATTTCATCTGGTGTTGCGTCGTGATTTAAAATTAAATGTGCAATGCGGGCGGTGATAACACGTGTTTTTCCTGAGCCTGCACCAGCAACAACCAGAAAGGTTCCATCTTTTGCAGTGACTGCTTTTTTCTGTTCGGGGTTGAGTTGTTTTTTTAAAAAGTTTTGAAACTGTTTCATGTGCATAAGCTTAGAGGCTATGAAAAAATTAATCTAGGCTTATACGCATAAAAAATCCCCGCACATGGTGCGGGGAAAACTTTTTTAGTACGCTGCGTAAGATTTTTCTTCAACTAAATTTGAACCAAGAAGTTCATTAATCTGTCTTTTGACTGCGCACCTTTTGTCATTGGTTATGTAAACGCTTCGCGTTATTTGAATGAATTCATCATCAAATTCTTTGTTGCGTTCTTTGTCTCTGCAGTCATCTTCAATATCCCACAACTCTTGGTTAATGTTGTACAGTTTTTCTGTTAACTCATCCAGTTTTGCGCTTTTTGGAACTTTTGTATCCAGGGTGTGACACAATACCGCTAACTCTTTTCTGACGTTTTTTAATTTAGCTTCATTTTTGATGTATTTGTTTTTCAGTTGCAAGATGGTGATTTTGTCAATCAGTTCACCAATCGAAATTTCTGCTGTTACGATATCTGTTTTTTGTTGAACCGAAGGAGACGGTGTTTTGATGGTACCACTTCTTTTTTGAGTGCGTTCATGCAACGCTGTTTTTACGTTTTCAAAAACCGATTTCCAATTTCCATACTCCTCTTGCCGGAACAAGCGCATAGTTGGGTACCACGGGCAGTCGTCACGGTCTTTCATCCATCGCCAGTCAGCAACAGAAGGAAGTACTACCCAAACAGGAACACCCAGTGCGCCAGCAAGATGTGCAACCGAGGTATCAACGGTCAGTACAAGATCAAGGTTTTTCATCAATGCTGCAGTGTCCATAAACCGTCCGTGTGTGTTGTCAAAGTCTGGACCAAATTCGTGGACTGTAAAGTTTACTTCATGGATTTGGTTTTGTGCATCTCCAAACTGCAAGCTGTACAAAGAAACGTTTGGCAGTTGTGCAAGTGATTCAAACACAGAAAGGTGTAGTGTTTTTTGAGAAAGCGGGCTTCTGAACGAATCGTAGTAGGCACTGCAGTCCCAGCAGATACCAATTTTAATGTTTTTATCATGTGCAAGTTTTGTTCCCCATTCTTGTGTCAGTGCAGGATCGGCTCCGAGGTATGGAGACACATCAAGAAGTTCTTCGGCAGTACACTCAAGTTTGTGAGGTAGACTCATAACGGGAATTTGAAGGTCAAAGTACGGAAGCGTTTCTCCTACGACAATGATTTTGTCGATGTACGGACAAGAAGCCAGAATTGTTTTGAGAGGATTTTGTACTTCTGCAATGACTGTTGCGCCGCGCTCTTTTAAAGTTTTTGTAAATCGAATGAATTGAATGGTGTCACCAAGTCCGAACTCTGCACGAATAAGTACAGTTTTTCCATCAAGCGTGGTAAAACCATCCCATAATTTTTCAAAGAAATTACGTGTGTCATTGCCCCGTTTTAAACGCCATTCAAATTCTGCAAATCCGTCCTTAAGATTTCCTTCACGCAAAAGGGATTCTGCGTAACCATAGTGTGCATGTGGGTTGTTATACCATTCACGCAGTACTTGTTCGTAGTGATGTGCCGCTTGATCTGTACGGCCCAAATATCTTAGCACGTGTGCAAGATTGTATTGTGCATCAAGACACTCTGGAGAAAACTCCATAATGCGTTCGTATAGTTCTGCACACGCATCAAGTTGACCGAGTTTATTGTAGCAAAACGCGCAGTTAAAATGTGCATGTAGATGGTACGGATCAATTTCTAGTGCTTTTTCGTACTGTGCAATTGCCCGTACAAAGTTGTCTTGCGCATTATTGACACTTGCTTTTTTGCGGTACAAATTTCCCAATTCAAAATACGCTTCAAAACTGTTTGGTTCTAATTTTGTAACAGCATTGTACTGTTCAAGTGCTACATCTGTGTTGCCTGCTTCTTTTGCAAAACGTCCAAGTAATTTTCTTGCACGTGCGTGGTTTGGTTGTATTTGCACTGCGTTATGAAGAATGGTAATTGCTTCGTCCCGTTTTTGTGTGGCATCAAGTGCAAGTGCATAGTTAAACATGGTAGCAACAGAGTTCGGGTGAAATACGAGAGCGTTTTGGTACAGTTTGATTGCCTTGAAATAGTTTCCTTGCGTGAAGTATTCATTTGCAAGAAAGAAGTGAGCTTCCAGGTGTTGTGGATCAACTACTATTGCTTTTTGATAACATTCGAGTGCGCTTTGAGTGTCTCCTTGTTGCTTGTAGTTTGTCGCCATATTAAAAAGCGTGTTAGCAGAATATGTAGTGGTTTGTTGTGTCTGTATGTGCGTTGAAAAAAGCAAGAAAAGTAATGGAAGTGTAGCCCGGACATGACGGTTAGATAGCTTCATAGAGAGTCTCCTTATTTTATTGCTCACTACATGTACTGCTTACTACTAAAAACCGATGCCTGAAACTACCACCGCTTAAAGATAAGTCAATAATATTTTTAAAAAGTTTTTTGTTCGTTTTGTTTTTTTATTTTGAAACATTCTGTGTGCAACAAGTGTGTGAATTTTTTTTCTTTTTTCTTTTTTTGTTTGCAGGTGAAGATGTGCAGCCAGACAGGCAAAGGGGGCAATGTTTTTGTCATATATTTTTTTTTGTGAATAAAATTTTTTACGCACTGATTTTTTAAGTGGAGACCAAAGAAACATGAGGGCAGTCACTTGTACAAATATCAAAAAGAAGGGAAGAAGTTTTTTCAACCGCATGTTTGTATCAAATGTTTTTTTATCTCTTGTATTACCTCTCTCCACTGTCCTTGTTTTTTTTGTCGAAACAACAAAACGTTGGGATACCAGGGTGTAGTGTTTTTTTCTAAGTGCCAACGCCATTCTGCAACAGAAGGAAGCAGAACCAAGACTTTAGCTCCCAAACCCCCCGCAAGATGTACAATTGCCGTGTCAACTGAAATGATAAGATCAAGATTTTGTATCACTGCTGCAGTGTCCATAAATCGTCCGTGTGTGGTATCAAAATCTGGACCAAAATCATGTACCACAAATCCGTCGGGCAAATCCGCAAGTTGTTCTTCGCCAAACTGTCGCTGCAAACTGTAAAATTTTACACCTGTAACATCAGCAAGTGGTGCAAAAAGTTTTAGTGGTATCGAGCGTCTTGTCAGTGGGTTTTTTTCAAGAAAAATATCCGGCTTTGCTTGCCAACATAAACCAACTCGAAATGGTTTTTTATTTTGTTCAACTGCTTGTAATTTTTTTTGCCAGAACGTAACAAGTTTCGGGTCTGCGTGCAGGTATGGGATGGTGCAGGGAATGGTGTCTACCTGGGTGTTAAAAAACAAAGGTAAACTGAGCGTAGGAATTTGTACATCATGTGCAGGAACGATTTCCGATTTTGTGGAAACAACTTCGTCAATGGAATCACACAAAGAAAAAAGATCAACCAACGGACTGAATGCGCTGACAATAATTTTTTTTGCGCCACACTTTTTTAACAACTTTGTGTACCTGATAAATTGCATCATATCACCCAGTCCCCACTCAGAGCGAACGAGCACTGTTTTGCCAAAAATATTCTTTGGAGTTAGATGATGAAATTGAAATTGTTGTTTGTATGTATTGTAGTCTGCCATACGATGTTCAAATGCTTGCCAACCGGTTGTAAAGTTGCCGGTAGCTAAACAGGTTTTTGCATAACCTAGATGTGCTTGCCCATTTTCTGGTCTAAGTGCAATTGTTTTTTCATAAAACGGAAGTGCTTCTTGCATCCGCCCCATACGCAAGAGAATGTGTGCAGTGTTATACAAAACGCTGGGGTTATTTGGGTGTGTTGCAACAAGTTCTTTTTGAATTTCTAGCGCACGTTCAAATTCATGTTGCTGTGCGTGCCGAACGGCAGCAGAAAATTTTTCTTGAAAGGTATTTGTTGCATGCAATGAAAACGTAAAGCTAAAAAGAAAAAAAAGATGTGTGAATTTTTTCATGATACTTAACTCCTTTTTTGGTGTGAGATTAAAGTTGCATCATGGTAATACTACAGAATTGAAAAAGAGTAAACCGCCAAAAATTTTCTTGTAGTTTTTTTTTTCCCAGTGTTATGACTTATGTGAAGTGTTGTCGTTTTTTTAAAAAGGGGAGAACAATGGAAAAGAAAAACTATTTGTATGTGCTTGCTTTCCTGTGTGTCTTGGGAGGTGGCTTGTGGTTGTATAGCGGGAGAGATGATTGCAGCAAGCGAGAGCTTACTGAAAGATTGAAAAAAATTGCGAGAAAAATTCCTTTTGTGTGGAACGACGAACACATGTATAGAATTAATGATAAAAAAGATGAGGCAATACATAAGTGGCATAAAAAATGTGGAGACAGCAAAGAGAACCTTTATTTTTCTGAAACGGAGGAGCGCAAAATAATAGAAGAGCCTCTGGATGAACAGATGAAAAAGGTAAAAAAGTTTGATTTTATGCTCGATTTTGTCCAGGGATATCCAGATTTAAGGACGATAGCAAAAGAAAAATACCTTTCGGTTAAAGAGAAACTATCTGAGTTAAGAGGCATGAAAAAGCGTATCATGGGCGAATATAAAAAAAGTGGTCCTTTTCATGCAGATCCCGCCCAGTTTTTTCAAAAATCAATAATAGGATTTATAGATTATCAGATTAGCAAGCTTGAAAAAAAAGGGGGGTAACAAAATATCAAACAAACAACCCGTTCCGAAGTTAAAAAGGGGCTTCAAAGAGGCCCCTTTTTACTTTGACCAAGGGGGTAAAACATGCCATACTGAGAGGGTATTGAGTCTAACAATTGATCTACTTTTTTAAAATCCCAAAGAAAGATATTCATGGAACAGTTGACCCCAGAGCAGAGCCTGTTGGTGCAAGCTGCGTGGAATGGTGATATTGAAGCAGTCAAAGAATTTATCGACCAAGGAGCGGAAACAAATTTCGCTGATTCCCAAGGCCGCACTCCTCTTCATCATGCTGCGATGCGTGGTTATCTTGATATTGTGCAGTGCATCGTTGAAAGGGGCCAAATTGATCCTGAAGCCACAACAGGCAATGGTGAAATGCCACTTCATTTTGCAGTCAAGGAAGGATACACCGATGTGGCAAAATATCTAGTTGATCAAGTTGGTGTTTCTGTTTCTCCTCGTGACGCCTGGCAGTGGACACCGCTGCATTATGCTACTTGGAACGGGGATATGGAGCTTGTTGAATATCTAGTCAAAAAAAAGGCAGATGTCTCTGCCAAAACGAACAGCGGTGATCAGCCGTTACATCAGGCGGCAGAAATCGGGCGTCTTGATATCGTCAAATATTTCATTCAAAAAGTTGGTATCGATCCAAACATCGGCAACTATCCTGGCAGCGCACCTCTTCATTACGCTGCGTACAAGGGACACCTTGATATTGTGCAGTATCTGTTAGAGCAAGAAGGTGTTGATGTCAACGTCCGAAACAACGAAGATTTTACTCCGGTTTTGTGGGCAGTGCAGGAAGGGTTTGATGATGTTGCAGAATATCTTATCGAAAAACAGGGTGCCGATCTTTCAATAAAAAATCATGCTGGCAACAGTGTTCTTCATTTCTCGGTATTTCGTGGGCAGCTGCCAACGGTAAAATACTACCTTGAAAAACAAAAAATGGACCCTTTTGATCGCAACGAGAGAAATAGCGGAACACTTCTTCATATGGCTGCAGGCAACGGTTATTTTGATATCGTCAAGTATTTAGTTGAGGAGCATAATCTTGATGTCAACGCGCAAGATGACCGCAAGGTGCGCCCCATTCATTCAGCTTCTTATTGTGGGTCTTTGGAGGTTGTAAAATTTTTGATTCAAAAAGAAGCAGATGTTCATGTACAAGATGATGATCTTTTTATTCCACTTCATTGTGCTGCTCTTTCCGGTCATTTGGAGGTGGTCAAATACTTTGTGGATGAGCTAAATGTTTCTCTTGATATAAAAACAGGTTACGATCGGACACCACTTCACTGTGCCGCTGCAAAAGGTGCACTTGATGTAATCAAATATTTGGTAGAGGAAAAAAAATGTCCTGTCGATCAAGCTGCAAAAGGTGATCGCTTACCAATTCATCTTGCTGCATACGATGGGCGTTCTGAAGTTGTTCAGTATTTTGTAGAGTCTTGTGGTGTTGATCCGCAGGTTAAAAATGGAAATGGTGCACTTGCACTGCACAGTGCTGCATCTTCAGGAGATCTGCAAACCGTGCAGTACCTTGCAAGCCTGGAAGGTGTGGAGCTTGAACTTGAAGACAAAGAAGGGTGGACGCCAATTCATTATGCTGCAACGAGTGAAAATGTTGCGGTGGTAAAATATCTCGTAGAAGAAAAAAAGTTAAATCCTACCGCAGTTGATGTTGAAGGTCGAACGCCACTTCATTTTGCAGCACGAAAAAAAGATGATCCCGAAAAAGCTTTTGAAGTTGTCAGGTACTTGGTTGAAGAATGCGGTTGTGATGTGCATGCAAAAGACGCAGCTGGATTTTTACCAATTCATGATGCTGCAGGGGAAGGCAACCTTTACCACTACCGATATTTTGTCGACAAGGGTGTTTCGTTTGATGTTACAGAAAATGATGGTTGGACACCGCTTCATTATGCGTGTCGGTATGGCCATGAGCACATTGTTCATTTCATTTTGCATCATATGCAATCGTTGAAAAACGTAGGTATTGATGTACAAGAAGCAAACGGGTGGACCCCGCTTCATCTTGCTGCGCGTAACGGGTATGTGGATATCGTTGATATGTTGATACAACATGGTTCAAATATTCAGGGGTGCGAAGGTCAACCATCATTTCCATTTCACTCAGCAGCACTTTCTGGGGATCTTAACGTGGTAAAATATTTTACAAACCATAGAAAAGTGAATATCAAAGCATTAGATGAAAATGGATGGAATGCAGTTCACTACGCGGTGGCGAGTGCAAGTTTTGATGTGGTGAGATACTTAGTTGAAGAAAAGAGATTAAAGCCTGCATTGGTTGACAACTGGGGACAAACCGCACTTCACTTTGCGGCAAAAGAAAAAAACCTTGAAGTAGTAAAGTACCTGGTGGAGCAGTGTGGACTTAATGTTGCTACTCCGGACAAAAAAAATATTTTGCCAATCAACAATGCTGTTGAAAATGGTGCAAATGACATCGTAAAATACTTGCTCGAAAAAGAACCAGACAGTCTTTATAACACGTCTGATGCCGACTGGACATTACTCCATGTGGCAACACGATATGAAAAGACAGAAACACTTACTTTACTGCTTGAGCGTTGGGAACAGTCTTTTGATCCTGCAGAAGAAGGCGGGTGGACGCCGTTTCATCTGGCAGCTCGTGGCGGACATTTTAAAATGGTAAAAATGCTTGTAGAAAAAGGTGCAGATATTCACTTGAAAAATAAACGTGGTGTGACTGCACTGCATATGGCAACGATTGCTGGTTCTTTGGATATTGTTCGGTACTTGGTTGATGAATGTGGTGCGAATATGTATGAAGAAGATTCCAATAATGAAGTTGCGCTTCATGATGCCGTGCGCTACGGGCATTTTGACATCATTAAATATTTTGTGGAAGAAAAAGGGATGTCCCCGTTTGTTGGTGACAACCCTGCAAACATGCCAACAGATCTCGCACCAAGAAGAGGGCATCTTGAAATCATAAAGTATTTTGTAGAAAAGCATGGCTTTGATGTGAATGAAGAACTCAGTTGCGGCTGTTCTCACCTGAAGCATGCAGCACAGGAAGGACATCTCGAAGTGGTACGCTACCTTGCAGATGAACTTGGTGCAGACGTGATGGCAGAAGATCATAACAGAGATGTGCCATTGCATGAAGCTGCGGGTGGTGGCCATCTGGATGTGGTTAAGTATTTGGTGGAAGAAAAAAACGTTGACGTGGATTTTTTAAATGAAACTGGTGGTATTGCGCTTCATAAAGCTGCAAGAAAAGGTCATCTAGATGTCGTTAAATACTTGATTGAAGCAGGTTCTGATGTGATGCACAAAAACAACGTGAAGTGGAGCGCACTTCACTTTGCATGCCAGTCAGAAAATCTAGAACTGGTAAAGTATCTTTTGGAATGCAATCTTAATCCAAGCATAAAAACTTTTGATGGGCAAGACTGCATTGCTATTGCAAAGGAAAATAAGCGCACGAAAATTGTCGAGTATCTTGAACGTTTAGAAAAAGGTGAGTAATGGATTGTAATGTGGCATCACTTCATAAAGCTGCAGGTTTTGGAGATCTTAGACTTGTCGAACAACTTTTAGATAACGTTGATGTTGATGTGAATGAAGTGGTTGCTGGGTTTACACCACTACATATTGCCGCGTCTGAAGGATATTCTGACGTTGTGTACTGTCTTATTGAAAAAGGAAACGCAAACGTTTTTCTAAAAACCAGCGATGGGTTCAATGCATTTTTTCTTGCAACGCAGATGGGGCATCTCGAGATAGTAAAATATCTTGTCGAACAGACGGAGTATGACCCTACCGAAACAATGCAAGATGGTTTTTCTGCCCTGCACGATGCGGCAGGTATGGGACACGCTGATTTAGTTTGGTATTTTATCAGGAATAAAATTTTTGATATCAATGTGCAAAACAAGGGCATCACTCCACTGCATACTGCTGCCTACCAAGGACACCTTAATGTTGTGCAGTTTCTGGTAAATCATGGTGCCGATGTGCATGCAAAAGATTTTGGTGGAGCAACACCGATTGAATGGGCAAAATCACAACAACAAGATCATGTGGTTACCTATCTTGAGAGTTTAGAAAGAGAGAGGTGCTAAAAAAAAATCTTTGATTATGGGATTGTTTTAAAGTACGTCGATTCAAAAGAAAAACTTTCTTTTTCAGGACAAAAAAAGTTCAATGCCATTTGCAAAAACCTCAAAAAACATATCTTATCTTTTCTATGAGTTCTTTACTTTTCAAAAAATTGTAGGTTACTATTTAGGTAACTGTTTTTTCTATTTCAAAAAGGGAGATGGATATGCAACTCAAAAAACTTTTCTTTGTCTGCGCTTCTGGGCTTGTTCTGTGGGCTGGTAGTGCAAGCGGAATGGATGTGATGGGTCAAGGCAGACTACTTATCAAAGAAATGCGTGAGGCCGAAACATTAAAGCAACTTCAAGATACGCTAGATAAATTTGAGGCCAATCTTTTGCCTGTTATTCCAGTGAAAGATAGAGGGATGGTTAGAGCCTCATTTATGAAAAGGTTTTACAAAAATGCTGGACGATTACTTGATGATGAGCCGTTTGTTGATCGCGCAATCAGTCGTGTAATGATGGGTGATGATCCATATCAACTTAAAAAAGATGCACAAAAAGCCAGAGATTTGCTGGAAGGGCTGATAAGATATGTTCCCAAAAGAAAAAAAGAATTCGAATCAAAGCTTGAACTACTAGAAGATCTTTACAGTAAAAAGAAACAAGTACTTTCCCCAGCGCAAGATATAGAAAAGGCTGCAAAGGCAAAATTTGATCAAACAATTACGCGTCTTGCTAAGCAAATTAAATCGGCAAAAACCGTTGAAGAAATAAAAAAATATCATGATAAGGCCAAAACACTTCAAGATGTTTTTATCGATAGATTTCCCGGATCCGCAGTTGAAACCCAGCAAATGGAGGAAAACTTCGATAGAATGGTTGATTGGGAAACAAAAAATCTAGAAATTGGGGCGCTTATCAGAGACCTCCAAAGTAGCAACGATCCTACAGATATAGAAATGTATAGTGTACGAATAAGGAATTTACTTGATTATCTTGATACCATATTTCCAGAAAAGAGAACTGAAACCAATCTGTTAAAACAAAGATTTAAACAGGGATCTGCATTGAAGGAAAAGCCAATTATGTATCAGGGACCAACCACGTATCAGCCGGCACAGCAGCAGCAAGGGCCCCCTCGTCAGTTAAGCATAGACGAGCAAAACGAGTATCTCAACCGATGGCAAAACGAGTATATAAAAAAGCTTGACCAGGTTTTAAGAGAAGGTGTTAATGAGGGTGAAAATTCTGTTTGGGCAGGGAAGCAAAAGGTAAAGCTAGATTTTGAAATGAAAGCAAATGTGCAAAAATATATTACTGATCCCAACATTAGGAATATTGAAAAAAAATATCAGGAAAGAAGGCAAGAAAAATACTTCGAGCTTATGCAAAAATATCGATATTGGTGATATTGCCCGAAACAAGATCAGATAAAAAACGGGGCGCCAAAAGGCGCCCCAATCTTTTTTAACGTTTACTATGCGTCGTGATATTTTTTTGTACACTCGTCGTAGTATTCACAGTCTGTGTTCTCACATGTAGGGGCATATCTTCCTGGGTATTCAGAGTACAAGGAATTATAATTTCTGATTTTTTCATTTTCTCTATCAACTCGCTTTGCTGCCCGTATTACGTGTCGTCCTGAGTTAAGTAATGTAATGGCACCAAGATAAATAGGATCAATAACAAATGGAACGTATGTAGAAATGCGGGTAAGTTCCATTAGCAATATGCCTTGAATTATGCCTTTGCTGATATCACCAAAAATGTTCAATTCCATTTTGTCGATATTGGGATAGTTGACTATAATAGTTTTTGTAATGTCGAGTTCGCCTTGAAGCTTTTGATAACTTTGATCTGTTGGACGTGTATCCATCAAAGCCTTTTTTAGTAATGGCTGTTGGTTTTGAGCACAGGTGAATATTTTTTTCATACCCTCTACACCAGCTTTTTTGAGAAAATAGTTTCCCATTCCCAAGGATGTGTTAACTGAGAAGGCGGTGATAAGTAAAAGTGACAATTTTTTGAATTTCATAACGATTTCCTTATTGATTATTAGTTTCTATACTTCTGATTCTTTGCCGAATTCCGGATTTGCGAGACATGAATAATCATTGCAGTTTTCACAACCAAGTAGTAAGCCGGTTTTTTTGGTAAATGATTTGTATTGTTTTCTTTGATTGTAAAAACGAACTGGAAAAGCAATCAAGTTGACTAGAAAAGGAGAGTGGTCTGTAGAGCTCATCAGTACTGTTTCCTGCTCACCAAGAATGTTTTTATAATCGGTTATGATTTCTTCTGTTTGTGTTTGTGTGTGTTGGTAGTAAGGGTGGCCGGAAGAAAGATTTTCTTCGGCCGTTTGAAAACGCTTTTCGGCACAATTTTGCACAACTTCTGCTTTGTCGTACCAGTGAGAATGAATGCAGCCAAAGGTGCTGCCCATAAATCTTGCTACTATTTGAGGGAATCTTCCCATTCCCAAAGATGTGTTAACTGAGAAGGCGGTGATAAGTACAAGTGACAATTTTTTGAATTTCATAACGGTTTCCTTTTTGACTATTAAAATAGCACTACCCATAACCCAATGGGTAATATATTCAAATATAACAGTCTCTAGGGTTTGCGGCAACAGGGTTGCGCGCATTTCTACCTGAAATGTTTTTGGGCGGCGGGTTTCTCGAAGGGCCTGCCAGAGGGGTTATGCGGCTAGTTGCTCTTGTAGGGCGGCCAGCAGTTCTTGCTTGGCCAAGCTCCAATTTTCAGAGGTTTTTTTCCTGAAAAGTCGGGCTGTGGGATACCAGGGGGAGTTTTCTTTCTCTGTGAGCCAACGCCATTCTGCAGGGAAGGGAAGCACAATCCAGACCGGTACGCCAAGTCCGCCCGCCAGATGGGCTACTGAGGTGTCGGCAGTGATGACTAAATCGAGGTGCTTCATAACCGCTGCGGTGTCCATGAATCCACCGTTGGTCTTGTCAAAATCATCTTCAAAAAGATGGAGAGTGACATCATCTGGAAGATCTGCAATTTGCTCAAGCCCACTGTATTTTTGCAGGCTATAAAATGATACTCCTTCCATGCGCATGAGAGGTACAAAGTCAGCGAGTGGCATAAACTTTGTTTGCCCATGCACTGCATCACCAAACCAACACAAGCCGACCTTAAAGTTTTTGCCCGTTATTTTTTTCTTCCACGTTTTTTCTATCTGTTTGTCGGCATACAGATAGGGTATGTCTGCAGGGATTGTATCAAGATTTGTTTTACATACTGCAGGGGTATTTAAAAGTGGAATTTGATAATCAAATGGAGGAAGGTTTTGACCAATGGCAACCACTTTGTCGATATACGGACACAAAGAAAGAAGGTTGATGAGTGGCTTTTGGACTTCTGCAATTACAAACGCTTCCTGTTTTTTTAGAAGCTGTGCATATCTGATAAAGTGTAGTGTGTCACCAAGTCCTTGTTCTGCACGAATTAAAATTGTTTTGTTTTTTAGTTCTTGTCCTTCCCACAATTTGTCAAATGTTTTTACAAAGGTTCGCGGAGAGTTGCGTACTCCTTTCCAGCGTGCTTTGTATTGTTCCCATCCTTCGTCTAAGTTTCCTGTTGCAAGGCAAGATAACGAAAAACAAAAACGTGTTTCTGGATCATCAGGATTGAGTTCTAGTGCACGGCGGTAATGTTTCATCGCCTCTTCATGTCTGCCCAGTCGTTCTGCAAGTGTGAATGCAAGATTGTGATGCACTGCTGCAATTTTTTCGTTGATTTGCAAAATTGTTTTAAAAATAGCAACCGCTTGCTCCCCTTTTTTTTGTTCAAAAAATTTTATTCCAAGCTGCAGAAGGTCGTTTGCTAACATCAGTTGATCATGCTTATTTTTTGGGCATGTTCTGAGTGCTTGATGAAAAAATTGTACTGATGCTTCAAGTTGGTTTTGTTCATAAAAAATTTGCGCAATTGCTCGGTAGGCTTCAAAAGAATCTACATCTTGTGCAATCACCTGTTTAAATTGATTAAGCGCTTCTGTGTATTTTTTTTCTCTCTGCAGTTGTTTTCCTTTTTCTAGGTGTGTGGTGTCTGGTTCTGTTGGGGTGCACGAGGTAATAATAAGAAGTGATAGAAGCGGAGCAATAAATTTTCTGTTCATTAAAATCCTTTTTCTGCTTAGGTTATGTTTATTAATGAGGTTGTTTCTCAGTTTTTGGGATTATACCCTTCAACAATTACGGTGTCATTTTCTCTTGAAATTATAATTCTTTTGGGTTTCTGTTTTGTAACCCGTTTCCAATTATTTAAAAGTTTTATAAATTTTTCTATGGGCAGCTCAAAAAAAAATGGTTCTTTTTCATATAAATCACCAATCGAAACAACTCCATCTTCTTTAACCAAATAAGTTATGGTTGCATTTGTTGAATCTTGTTTTGGGTCATTTGCCCAGTCAATTAAAAATTTATGCCCGTAAAGATAGTAATCCTCTGCTATGAACATTTCCAGGATACTCATTGCATCTGAGCTAAACTTTTTGCAATAATATTGATCGAAATTTAAAGAAAAAAGAACAAATTCTTTCATAATAAAATATTTACCTTCCAACAAATGATTCAGGATAAAAGCTAATAGCTATACCGTTGCTTTCCGTAACAATTATTATTCTCATTCACCTTTCGCTGTACCGAGCAAACGAAATCGGCCGTGTCTTTGTGGTATGATCTCGTAAATATTTTTCAACGCTTCACATGTTTTTTTCAAAACTTTTTCTGGAGACCAATTTGCAGGAAATGAAGTTTTCTTGATACTTTTTCCCGCAAGAGAAATCTTTGCTTTCATGGCACTTCTTTGTCGATTATGTATTGCTTGGTAGTAGTTGGATATAACCATTTTCGTCCATGATTATTGTTATTTGTGCCGGTTTCGTTTTGCAAAACTTCTCCCAATGATCAATTATTTCTAAAAGGTTCTCTGGAGACACTACCAAAAATCTGTCTTCTAAGATTCCGCAATCTTCATCGTAAAGATCCCGGATATAAATCATACCTTCAAACTTGTCCAAAAAGGATCGGTTACAACTTACAGTTTGCTGATTTGAATCGTTTATCCAACTTTTGTAACTTTCAAATCCTATATATTGAACATCATCTGTTAAGAAATTTGCAATGAACGAAAGAGCTTCACTTGTAACATTTTTCATCCTATAGGTACCATCGTACAATATCATTAGCTGTTTATTCATACTTTAATTCCATATTGGATAGACACTTATACCCGTGCCGTTGATTTCTAAAACTGTTCTTATTTTGACACCACAATTCGCTCTTCCTTCTAATATAATTCTTCCATTGTTTATAAGTGCATCTTGAACATCGTGTAAGGATTCTACTATTTTATCGATCACCTGCTCGTGTCTCCAGTGAGCGGGAAAAAGAGTTTTTTTCTCCCATTGACCATTCATAAAAATATCGCATTTAATAACTTTTGAAATCGGATGAGTACACTTGTTTTGAATTTTTATTGCTCCAGACTCTTCTGCCCACAATTTATGTAAATGGTGCAGGCCCTTGTCGATCTGTTTGACACCAGTCCGTGTTGGTTTATATTGATGCTCCATTCCTAAAGAATGTTTTATCAGTTTTTTTAAATTTTTTATTTTTTTGATTCCTACTTGTTCAAAACAGTGAGGAGTTCCTATTTTTTCATTAAATCGTTCTACTAGTTTTTCTATTTTTTTGTGAGATGGTGTAAATGAATATTTTGATTTCAACCTTCCATTTTTTACTTTGATAACAACACTATTTTCTTTTCCCTTCGGAACAACTCTTATTTTTCCATTTTCTATTGCTTCAATTTGTTCTGGAGTAAAGTTATTTGCTTGTCCTTCAGGACCACCGGCAGTTGCAGCAAATAAAACATTTGCAGCTAATTCCGTTGCAAGTCCAACTTCTGCACCAATGCCTGTGCCTACGGCAACCACTTGCCCAGCAGCACCAACCAGTTTTTCTGTTGCAACTTCTACCGCTGGAATCACAACGGCAGCCCCACCACCAGATGGAATTGTTGTGTTAAAAGTTGAAGCAGATGTTTGAGAAAGTTGATTTAATTTTAAGCCAAGGGCGGTCCATCCTAGACTTGTTTCTGCTGCCAACGCAGCTGAAAGTTTTACTACACCTACTGCAGAAACAACTTGCATGCCAAGCGCAACGACTTCTTGGGATTTTTCTTTAAAAGACATTTCGTAAAATGCTTGTCCTGCGGGTTCTATTTTTTT